>TARA_R110002073_G_scaffold106036_1_pt1 | contig 104945 bp, 68 predicted proteins | sample TARA_R110002073 | Tara Oceans TARA_R110002073 (sample SAMEA4397174) | marine metagenome | biome: Polar Biome; feature: [DCM] deep chlorophyll maximum layer (ENVO:01000326); material: water (ENVO:00002006), including particulate matter (ENVO:01000060) such as... | depth 40 m
TCTCTGCCTGCTTCAACGCGAAGGCGATCTGTTGATCAGTGAATTTGAACTTCTTCATTGGAGTTTTCTCCTGGGGAATGCCGACCAGATTTTAGCCCAGTTTTCTCACTTCGCATGAATCAGTTCTTTGGGTGCAGGTCAACCCAGCACCACATCAGGCCGTTCATCTTGGACTGACGTAGCACTGGTTGACTTACAACGCGTGGGTCAGGAAATATTCCAGTCCATTGTGCCTTCAAGAATAAACTAACTAACTACAGCTCAAGTCCCGCCGTCTCTTTCATGGCTTTGGTCCCCAGAGCGCCCCACAAACCGTAAGGGCTTTGCATCCCCGGCAATGTTGTCGACGATCCAACAGGCCAGTTCGGTGCATTCGCGTTCTTGTTGCCCGCTTCGATCGAGTCGGTGATGAAGCGAACCGCTCCGTCACCCATCAAAACGTGAGCTCCACCTTGGTGACGACTGCCAACGGTGACCATGCAATCCGACCCGTCTCCGGACCATGCACAGCTCACGCCATTGGGCGGCATGATCGTCGTGACGCTTGACATAACGGGACGACCGTCTGCCCAACGCATTCCACGCCGCTGCGAGGTAGCCCAGTTGTTGGCGTTCGTTCCAGCAACGTGGAACTGCGGTCGTGTTGGGTCGATCGTGTCCTCGCAAACCGCTGGCTCGATGAAGAACGCGGCATTGCTTTGACGGTTGATGACAACCGTGTTGATCTCCAACGTGTTGTTGTCGGTCACGATTTCACCGCAGGCAATCGTATTGCTTAGCCCGTCGAGAATATCTCGAAAACGTGTTTGAACCCGCGTGACAAAGAATCCTCGATCCATTCCACCACGTCGCGGCAAACACCAACCAATTTCAGCCCCGTCATCATTGACACAGCTATGGTTGTTACTGGCAATACCATCGCCGATACAGGCCGCATAGTTGGTGAACGCTTCGAAGTTACCTGGGGGAACATTCGGGTCACTTGGGCAACGGAATGTGCCTACTTGAGTCAACCAAGGCGTATAGCTGCGGTCCCAAGGAACAGGGCCCATGGCGGGGAAGGGCGGCGTCCGAGTACTACCGTTGTGATTGACCGCACGAGGATTCGAGATTTGCTCCCACAATCCCTGCTGTTCAATGAACGGGGTGAGCCCCACAAGGAAACTTGCAAGGTGCAAATTGCCTCGAATATTGGCTGGCACTCCCGTGTTCTTGGTCCCGCCGCTCTGAGTGGGCAAGCGATCGTAAGCCGAATGGTAGTTGTGAAGACCCAAGCCAATTTGCTTGAAATTATTGCTGCACTGCATACGCCGTGCGGCTTCGCGTGCCGCCTGGACGGCGGGCAATAACAGCCCCACGAGCACGCCGATGATCGCGATCACGACCAATAGTTCGACGAGCGTGAAGCCCTGAGAGGAATTGCGTTTCATTGAAAACGCCCTTTTAAAAAGAAGGGAACGACAGGAGCACTCAACGCGAGTGCTCGAAAGAAATGCTCCAGAACTGGAGACAAATGATTGGAAAGGCCGGTCCTCGGCCAATCGCGACGAACTACTTGCTCATCATGTCAGCGGCATTGGAGGCTTCCATTTCCGCCATTTGCTCTTCGGTGTGAACAACGCTGTCGTCAACTTCCGAGACGGTCACGTCGTTGTTAGGTCCACATCCGACAAATCCGCCGAGACAAAATATCAAAGCACCAACGGCAACAAATTTATTCAACATCAAAAACACTCCTCAAATCAAAAGCACGAAAATTGCTTGTCGAGCACCTAGCAAGGCGCTGGCCCACCCCGCCAAGCTAAATCTAAGGACGGGAGAACGACAGCAAGAAAGAGCGGCAATCTGACTGAACATCGGGTTTTGACAACGTTTATTTCATTTTTCACGCCAGAATATTTTTACGTCTCGACGCAAAACACTCGCACTTAGCAATGGATTGCGACAAATGAACATACGTGCCCCCGCAGGGAAGAATCGCCACACCCCACCTCGGCAAAGTTTCTCAAGGAGATTCACTCCGACGCAACTGACTGGAATCTCGCCAAGTAAGTGAAGGATCAACCGACCGCTCGCACGCCGCATTGCCGCCTTTAAAATGAACAGGAATCCGTTGCGATGAATTCGACCGCTTCCGGAGCCATGGCTAAGGACGGACCTCTGGCCGGAGAACCAAGGCATGTGAATGCCTGGACCATGAATTCACTGATTCACTGCTCCGACTATTTTCTGGGCTTGTTTCATGGCCGCGTGATTTGATACCCCGACATGCCTGGAACCAGACTTTCGCCAGGATGAAGCGAAAGACACGCAAAGGAATGCGAACGATGGAAATTTTTGGCAAACGAATTGGCTACCGGCTAACCGGTGGAGTCGCGACGATTCTTCTCGGAGCTTTTGCTGCCGCGCAAGCTCAACGCAGCGAGCTTCCCAGCGACACAGAACTGGCCGATCAAAACGTGCCAGCCCTGGACGCTCCTCGTTGGCAATCCGAAATGCCAGCACCGATCTCGATGCCGGGCACCGAAGAGACCGGGCCTCAAAACTTCCTCGCGGCCTTCGATGATTCGTCTGATCCAGGTGCGATTCAACAAGCGGCCTACTCAGATGAGACATACGTGTCTCAGCCTGTCGAAATGGCGAGCCACAATGAATCGTTTGACGGTCCTACGCCGATGACGATTCCAGAACCTGCTCCTCAAGCGGCACCGCAAACATCCGCACAAGACGCTGGACCAAGCAACGCCGGTCCAAACATGGCACTGCCAGCGATGGCAATGGATATGCCCGCGATGGACATGCCTCCAGCCGATGCGCCCGTTAACGCGATGCCGGAAGCCGACCTTTCGATGCCGGGCGGTTTTGATATGCCCGACATGAGCATGTCGATGACGATGCCACCTCAACCGGAGGCCACCGCACCAACCGAACCGCAACAAGACGCCGGCCCAGCAATGGACATGTCGGCAATGTCATTCGGTGGCATGCCCGCACCTGATCAAACCATAGCCAGCGAAGGTCCCTCGGACATTCCAGTCAATGATATGCGAATGAATGACGGTCCGGCGCGGATGCCTGAGCCTGCACAAATGGCGAACGACTCGTTGCCAAACCTACCGGCTCCACAGCAACCGGGCGCTTCGTTCGCACAACCTGCCGACGCATCGTTCGGCGCGATGCCAAACGACATGGCATACGAGCAACCAAGCCAAAACAATCAATCGTCACCCTACGGCCAACCCGAACCAGCGAATGCGAACAGCATGCGTTCCGGCGGCGATGCAAACTTCAACAACGACCTTCGTTCCGCACCGGCCGCTGCTCCCTATGATGCTCCTGTCCAGTTTGCCAATGCCGACCCGACCACCGGTTCCGATCAGTTTGGCGGAGGCAACCAATTCGGTTTGCCTGAACCATCGGCCTACGGCGGCAACGCACCCAACAACAACTTCGCCAACAGTAACCCTGGATACGAAGAACCTGCTCCCGCAGCATCGACTCGTTTCGCCAGCCAGCGTGGACTTCCCGCGCCAGGCTACGCTGCTCCGGGAGCCGGCAACAATTATGCCAGCAACGCACCGACGGCGGCGCAAGCAGCCGCTTATGCGATGCCGGGTGAACGTCGCTTGGAAGGAATGCAAACACCAAGCATCGTCATTCACAAAGAAGCACCAGCGGAAGTCAAAGTCGGCCAACCCGCCACGTTCAAACTCAACGTCCAAAATGTCGGAACCGCGGAAGCCTTGGGCGTTCGAGTTCACGACACCATTCCTGCTGGAATGCGTTTCAACGATGCTTCCGGCAACCCGGTCATGCAAGGCGACGCGTTGATGTGGGAACTGGGTGCCTTGCCCGCTGGCGAACAACGCATCATCACGATGAACCTGACACCTGTCGAAGAAGGCGAACTCGGAAGCATCGCTCGCGTGACGTTCGAGGCCGCTGCCTCGGTGCGAACTCGCAGCACACGCCCCGAACTCAAAGTCACCCAGCACGCACCGGCAAAGGTCTTGATCGGTCAACAACTCGAAATCGAACTCGAAGTGTCCAACGTTGGCTCGGGTGCCGCAACAAACGTCGTCCTTCGTGAAGATGTTCCTGAAGGCATGGACCACCCCGGTGGCCGCGAACTTGATTCGTTCTTGAACACCCTTCGTCCCGGCGAAGTCCGTCGCGAAGTGCTGCGGATGCGAGCGGTTGAACCAGGCGTGATTCGCAACACCGTTGAATTGGTGTCCGACGACGCCGAACCAACCAGCCACACAGTCGAAGTCGAAGTCGTTGCTCCGGCGATCGATGTTCGCTTGACCGGACCAGGCCTGCGTTTCTTGGAACGACAAGCGACCTACGAAGTTGAACTGATCAACCGTGGCACCGCACCAGCGACCAACGTTGAAATCATCGCTCGCCTCGATCGCGGATTCACTTTCGTCGGAACCGAGAACGCTGGCTACTACGATCCCAACCGTCACGCCGTCCTTTGGTCGGTTGCTTCCTTGCCACCGGGCAAACCCGCCAAGGTGCCGTTGACGTTGCTGCCAGTCGAAGAAGGCGAACAAGCGATCCAGTTGGAAGCCGCCGCCGATCTCAACACTCGAGCAACCAGCGAAAGCACGGTTCGAGTGGAATCGCAAGCGGAACTCAGCTTCAGCATTTCCGACTTGGCTGACCCAATCGAACAAGGTGCCGAGACGACCTACGAAATCCGTGTCCAAAACACCGGCTCGCGAAACGACTCCAACGTCCAAGTTCGCTTGATGGTGCCACGCGGCATGGAAGTCCTGGGAGCCGACGCGGAGGTCCGTCCGGACGGCCAAGGCGGAATGATCTTCGCACCTGAAAATGAACTTCCCGCCGGATCGGAACTGACCTATCGCATTCGTGTTCGCGGTGACGCCGCCGACACGCACTTGGTAAAAGCCATCGTGACCAGCGATCAGTCGCCCAAACCGGTGACCAAAGAAGAGTCAACGATGGTTTACGCGGACCGCTAAGATCCGCGGGTCAACCCCATGCCTCCTATCTCGGGTGGTTTCATCACCCGAGACGGCGACCTACAGTATCTATCGACGGGTGATTGGCATCCGTCCACTGACTGTTTGTTTGCCGCGGAGGATCGCCCGTGAGTGATCGCGTCCTGATTGTCGAATCCGATGCTGATGCACGCGATGAATTAGTGCGCATCCTGGATGACGATTCTCGCGAAGTCGTCGCGGTGAAAAGCTGTGATCAGTCACTGAAGGAACTGGAAGTCGCCTCCTTCGACTTGATCATCACCGAGCTGCCGAAGTGCAAAACACTTTCCGCGGATTCCGGCGATGCCAGCTCCCCGTCCAGCGACGCAGGCACCGCCGCGATTCGCTGGGTCGAAAAATTGCGAGCCGCGGCCCCGCGAGTTCCCATCATCTTGATCACGCGAGAGGGGGCCGAACCAGTCGCCGGCGAAGCCCTGATGCGAGGAGCCGCGACCTACATTCCGTTGCATCTAGCCCAAGAGGGCTTGGTCGAAACGGTTGAGCAAGTTCTCAAGGTCAGCCGCTCGGCATCGCAGGCCACCGACATCGATCAGTGCGTTTCGCGAATCAAGCTGGAGCTAGTCCTACCCAGCCACGAACAACTTGTTCCCGCCGTGATTGCCCGACTGGAACAAGAGCTGGAACAACTGCATCTGTTCGACGAAATGACGTGGACGCAAATCGCGATGGCACTCGACGAAGCCATCCTCAACGCGATGATCCACGGCAACCTGGAAGTCGAATCGGCTTTGCGAGAGGTCGACGAGGGCGAAGCCTACCAAGAAAAGATTCGCCGACATCGCGAACTGTCTCCCTATGCCGAACGTCGTACCTACGTGACGCTAACCGCCACCCGCAGCCAAGCCGTCTTTGTCATTCGTGACCAAGGCCCCGGCTACGATGTCTCGGCACTTCCCGATCCAACCGATCCGGCCAACTTGGAATCGATCGGCGGACGAGGGCTCCTGTTGATCAGTGCATTCATGGACGAAATCCATCACAATGAGATTGGCAACGAACTGACGATGATCAAACGCAAGCGATCCGACAGTTCCGCGTCGTGATCCTCCGTCGTTCAACTTCCCATCTCGCTTTGTATCTGCCATGACTCCGGTCCACCCTGGCGATCGATCTTCCGCGGCAATGCTGCGCAAGCAAGAAGCCATCGAACAATCGATGTGCTTTGGTCGATCCATCCGGTGGCCCGTTCTTCGAATCGCCGGCGTCGAAATCTCCGTCGCGATGTCATTGCCGCTCGGTCTGTTCGCTGCCATCGCATTTGGTGTCTCGGCTTACTTGACCGACACCACCGCTTCGGCCAATTGGCAAGCGCACGCCCACTGGATGGCTTGGCTGATCGGCTTCTGGTTGCTGGGCCTGCTGATTCAAACGGCCATCGCGGTTTGGCATCAACGAAACGCTGGCGTGCATCGCGGCGGTTGCATCGTTTCAATCGGAGGCGTTTGGACCGCCCCGACTCAGCGTCCGCACGGAATCTCGGTTGCCGGCGTCTTGATGATTTGGTCGCTCTGCATGCTCACGCTTGGACTCGGATCACTCGCTCTGATTGGCGTCTCCTTGTTCACTATTGACGCCCCCATCAAAGGCGGCCCGATCGTTTGGCTGGATGATCCTTGGGCGGCGGTCGCTTGGCTGTGGTGCCTGCAAGGCATTTGGAATTTACTGCCTTTGCCACAATCGCTTGGACGAGTCGGCTGGGCACTCGTGTTCGCATTATTTGGTGGCGGGCCAAACCACGATCCACGCGTTTGCCTCCGGTCATTGCGAGCTTGGATCATCGCGATGGCCTTGCTGACTTTGGTGACCGGCAACTTGCTGCTCAGTACCAGTGGAGTCACGTCGCAAGCGGGCGGATTGGCTTGGCCGGCCGTTGCGGGCGTGGTTGCTTTGTCGCTTTGGCTGTTCACCTCGGCTGGATCACCCGACCTGACCGCGATCTACGAATCGATTGTTCGCAGAGCGGAATACATCGAGGTCGGTGAGCAGAATCCGATCGGCCGTTTTCGTGGACGGTTCGGCCCGGTTGCCACATGGCGTCGATACAAAGCCCGCCGAGAAGATGTCGCCAAGCAACAAAGGCTTCGCGAAACGATGGAGCGTGAACATCGCGAAGCCGACGACGCGTCGCGAGTCGATGAAATATTGCAGCGTTTGCACCAGGAGGGAGCCGAGTCCCTGTCGCAAGAAGAGCTAGAACTGCTGCAAAGAGTGAGCAAAGCGCTTAAGAATGAGCGTCAGAACATTGCAAGAGACATCGACTCTGACGACTAATTGTTAAAGGCGGAGCAATCGAACGGGGGGAACAGACATCCACCGCCTCCAATATCGATTGATTGACGACCAAGTGTCATCGAAGTGGTACGGTTTTGCATGACCGTTACATCAACCAACACATCGAACACCGACATCGATCCGCTGCACGCCAGCGTATTGGCTGGCGTGTGTGTCGCCGAACGTGCCGCAGCCGAAGCGGCTCGCGTTGGCACCGCGACGGAAGATGCGATGGAACGCGTCAATCAAACGCTCGTCAATGATATCGAACAGCTTTCAATTTCTCTCTCGGACAAGTTCGAAGAGATCCGGCTGATTCACGACCTGACGGCCAACTTGGAACTGGAAAGCGATGCGGATGATATCTGCATCGACATGCTGAATCAGCTTTCGGTCTGCGTACCCTGGAAGACGGCTATCGTCGAACTGTGCCCGGCCGATGCCGAATGCGTCGTCGACGAACCCGATCGCTTGATCGTCGGCGAGCCAATCAGCACACAAGAATTGGATTCGATGATCGCCGCCTCTTGGCGACACGCGGCGAAGACCGATGGCATCGTTCGCGACATCACGATCGTCAACCAAAGCGACGAGCCAAGACTCGACAACCATCGGTTGATGATCCTGCCAATCCACCGTGGCGGAACCCATCTTGGGCGGATGATATCCATCCGCACGCTCGATCAACCTGAATTCACCACTGTCGACATCGATCTGGTGCGATCAGTTCTGATGATGCTGTCCATGCACTTGGTCAACCAACGTCAGTACATCGAAATGCAGTCGATGCTGGAAGGTATGGTGCGTTCCCTCGCGTCGGCACTGGACGCGAAAGATGCTTACACGTGCGGTCACAGTTCTCGCGTTGCGGATCTCGCCGTCGCACTTTCGCGTCGACTCGGAATGACACAACAAGATTCCGACTCGCTGCAACTGGCCGGTATCCTTCACGACATCGGCAAGATCGGCATCGATGACTCGGTGCTGAAGAAACCCGGCGCACTGACGGACGAAGAGTTTGACCAAATCAAACGACACCCGGTGCTGGGATATGAAATCCTGAAAGGCATCCGTCCGTTCCGACACATCTTGCCCGCCGTTCGCCATCACCACGAATCGTGGGACGGCCGCGGGTACCCGGACGGATTGTCAGGCGACAATATCCCACGTGCCGCACAAATCTTGGCCGTCGCGGATTCATTCGACGCCATGGTGAGTGACCGCCCGTATCGCCGAGGCATGCCACTTGATAAAGTCCGCAAGATTTTCCGCGAAGGTCGCGGGAAGCAGTGGGCATCCGATGTCGTCGACGCCCTGCTCAGCAACGAAGAATTGATGATTCGATTCGCTGAAAACTATCAAGCTCCACCGGAAATTGATCCTTAAGCATGTTCTTGATCGCGGTTGATGAAGCCGGCTATGGCCCGAAACTCGGACCGCTGGTAATCGCCGCAACACTTTGGGAAGGCCCCACCGAATCGTCTCAGTGGAATGACACGATTGCCGAGATGTGGGATGCAATGAAGACGCCCGTCTCCATCGACGGCCAACGCATTCGAGTCGATGACTCCAAACGCGTTTTTCAAAGTCGCACTCAGCGACGCGGTGACACATCGCCGCTTGGCAACCTGCATCGAGCGATCTCGTTTGCCCATCACTCAATGGGCCGCCCGGAATCAAACTGGCAAGAACGCCTTTCGACACTGATTCCGGACGACCTCGATTGCGTGGCATCGATCCCGTGGTTGACCGACATGCTGACGCCGGGACGCTGGCTGCGCGAGCTTCCTGATCAGTGGCTGTCTGAGGACTCCATTGCGCGAGCCACTCAGGCTTGGGCTGTTCCCGATTGGAAAATCACCGACGCGCGAGCCCGCATGGTTACGGCGAAAGCTTTCAACGCGTTCTGCGAACCAAACGCTTCGGGAACTTCTGCCAACAAGAGCGACCTGCTCGGCGAAACCAGCCTTGGACTGGTCGCCTCGATGCTGAATTCGCAACGACTAGTGTCCCACAAGCACGGGCAGATCTTCTTTGACCGTCACGGCGGACGGCGCTACTACGCCGGAGTCATCGCGGCGACCTTCCCAGACGCGATTGTTCGCGTGGTGGATGAAACCAGCCGCTGCAGTGTTTACGATGTTGAAACAGCGACCCATCAACTGAGAATGCATTTCACTGTCAAAGGTGATTCGTTCGTTCCCGTCGCCATGTCATCGCTTCACGCCAAATGCCTTCGCGAAATTGCGATGGCGTTTTTCAATCATCACTTCGAAGACCGATGGCTCGGACCAGAACCATACCAACCCACCGCGGGCTACCCCGTCGACGCCGACCGCTTTCTTGCCGCGGCCACCGCGACACTGAACTCGCAGTCCATTGCGACGTCCGATTTGATTCGATGCCGTTGATTCGATTCACCGCCGCATTGCTTCTCACCGTTCTTGGCGGGCTCAACTTATCGTGGTGCGATGAACCACGACGAACAGAAACGACCGACTCCAATTCTCCGAAACTTCTTCGTCCGGATCTGATTCTTCAATCGCTTGAGTCACCCGACACATCCGAACGTCGCCAAGCAGTGCTCGACCTCGGTCAGTGCCACGCCAAACATCCGGACTTGGTCCCCGGTGCGCTGCAGCTGCTTCGGAGATGTGCCAACGATTCGGAATTTGATGTTGCGATTGCGTCCATCGAGGCTGCGGCAACAATCGGCAACCTCGAGTCATTCGGTGCGGTCGTCGATGCGCTGCGAGGCGATCACACCTCATCGGAAGCAGGAAGAATTCTGGACTCGATCGATGTTCCGTCGCTTCGGCGATTTTGGAAAACCTCCGATCCCTTCCGTGTTGGCGACATCGTCAAAGACCTGCAGCAGAAGGCGACGCGGCAACACACAATGGCTTCCTTATCCGCGATCGAAATCCCCGAACCGTCCGCCAGCGTGATCGCGTCCGGTCGCGAAGCATTCATGATCGCGCGATGCGACGCGTGTCATCAAGTCGCCGGATACGGCCGAGCCGCCGGCCCCGATCTTCGAGGCATTGGAATGTGCTACTCCAACACGGAGCTCATTCGACACATTCTTCAACCTTCGCTCGATCTTCACGACACCGGACGATTTGAGAAATTCCTTCTGACCGATGGCCGAGTCATCACCGGCCGCGCGGTCACCAATCAATCCACAACGACCGATCGATCGAGCGTTCAAATCCATACGGACCTCTCCAACCCCGATGCGATTCAATCCATCGAACTCAGTGACATCGAACAACGACAGCCATCGCCCGTCTCACCGATGCCGATCGGCCTGTTGAATTCATTGACGCCGACCCAGGTAGCGGAACTGGTCGTGTATTTGCGCAGCGACGGCGGACGGCTCGCCCCACCAGACGCCAGCCACGAACATTGACCGACATGGCGATTGTGAGCGTCGGGCCGATGCCATCCATCCGGCACCCAATGCGCAGAAAAAACGGCAACCCAAAATGGATTGCCGTGGCGTGATTTCAAGTTCGGCGAAATTCAAATTCGGCCGATGTGAGCGGAGTGATCTCAGCCCGACTTGCGAACGGGTTCACCGCTCATCGATGAGTGCGAAGCCGGCGTGTCACGCAGCAACTTTGTGTACTCGTCGACGCCTTCCTGCTCTTCCTTCAAGATGTCTTCCAGGAAGACGACCAAGCTGCGTTGCGGCTCGGCCAATTCGATCGCCTGGGTGTACATCTCGACAGCCTTGGCTTCGAAGTCCCGGCTGAACTCGAGAACTTCAACCAGGTTCTTGCTCTGCTTGATCTCATTGCGAGTCGCGACGGGAACCCCTCCGAGAGCCGAGATCTTTTCACCGACGAGCTGAGCGTGACCGAAGGATTCCTTCGCGTCGCCCAAAAATTTGTCGGCGTAAACTTCTCGCCAAACGCCTTCGATGATGAACGAAGCCTGGGAGTACTGAGCGACCCCAGTCCATTCGTGCTTGAGAATTTCGTTGAGCTGATTGATCAGTGCTTCGCTGGCCATCGCATTTCCTTTGAGTGGTCGGTGTGGGATTAGGTGGACCGAAAAATCCAATTCGGTATCTCAACCAAAGCTTCCCAAAATTCTTTCACACCGCACACCCCGAGACGCCCAGCCGACCTCAAACACTCGTCGAATTCCTCACCCGCGGACAGCGCCACCGCGGCCATCAACCACCACCGGATGACTCGCGGAACCATCCGGCAACCAGGCCGACACAGAACACCGCCAATTGATTTAGGAAAAAAATTGTTTGGCAAATTCTGGACACGCAATCGAGATGGACACTTCCAATTCAACCACTTTTCACACGCACAAAAAACAGGCAGCCTCGCCAACCCCCGCCACATCAGGGCTTGCTCAAAAAACACGCAGCCTCCAAGCGGCGACGTAAGTCCCATTGCTAGCAAAGGTTCCGAAGGCACGTTTGATCGGCCTCGAGGATAGCACCACGTCCCAAACGACCCGTGCACCCTCAGCCCAACTCACTCCCGACATGACGTCATCGCCTTCGCACCGAACCGAATCCACTGACTCCCGACAAGTCTCTTCGTCACGGATGAACGAAAAATCAGTGGAGCAAACCGCCGCGAGCGATGATGCCCCAGCCGTCTACGCCAGTGACTTGGCTCGGCCCACCGGTCCGACCAGCTCTTCCACCAAGACCAAAGCTCCATCGGTTGCCGCAGCAACGAGCCCCATCAAGCTGTCGCCGTTCGACCCGGACATGCCCTACGAAGATCGCCCGGAGATGGTCCTCAAACTGGCCGCCGAAGCCTTCGCTCAAACCGGAAGCTGGGTCGTCTTCTATCGCGAGATCATGGGCTGCGACGGCGTCGTTTGGAAATTGTTCCCCGAAGCCCCCCAACGCCGCCACTTCGAATCCAGCCCCGAGTTCGCGGAACTGCTCGAGATCATGACCTCGATCCGCAGCCAGGACAATTCGAAGACCAGCTTGCACGAACCCGAACGAATGATCACCGTTCGACTGCCACGCTCGATGCACTCGACCGCGGTCAAGGAAGCCTCCGAACTGGGCCTGAGCATCAACAGCTACTGCCTGACCAAACTGCTGCAACCGATCAACAAACGCTTCACCCCGCTAGAAGCTGGCCCCCGCCGCGGACGCCGCCCCGGACCCCAAATCCAAGTCGAGAAAACCGCCACCGGCGAGATCTCCATGCAGCGTATTCGCGTACCATCGAAGTCGACCAAATCGACACCCAAGTCTGGCCGGAAATCCCAGAAGTAGTCGCGAACCTGATCCGGATCACGACGTCCTTCCGGAACGAAACCGATCCATCTCGCGCAACCGCATCTTGCTCCCGACCACCTGACCCCAGGCATCTTCGAAGTGGCACGCAACGAACAACTGATTCGCCAACACAAACTCCTGCAGCTCCTCGAAGATTCACGCTTTGGCCGAACCCTGGATGAACTGCGCGGCGACCTGATCCTGGACCTGGGACTGTCGACGCTGCACACTCGCACGGTCCGCCGCGACGTCGAGGCTCTGCAAGGGGCGGGCTACGACATTCAAAACGAGGTCCTGGAACGCGGCCGCATCTACCGCCTTGGTCGCAACCACACCGCGGTCCACGAAATCGCGTTTTCGGCGACCGAGCTGATCGCGCTGTCGATCGGCCGCGAACTGCTTTACCCGCTGATGGGCACCCAGTACTGGCAAGGAATCGAGACGTTCTGGAACAAAGTCCAAGAAGCGATTCCCGAAGGCGTTTACGAACACTACCAGCGATACCGAAAAGTGCTGTACGTTTCCGGAACCCCCAGCAAAACGTACGAAGCCCAATCGGGAATGCTGAAGACGATCAACCGAGCAATCCTGGAACACCGCGTCGTCGAGATCAAATACAAACCGATCGGCCGCGAAGCATCCGTGCGTCAGATCGAACCCTATGGTTTGGCCGTTCATCAAAACAGCATCTACGTGGTCGCCGCAGCCCCCGAGGTCACCGACGAATCCGAACGACTTCGCAACTGGAAGCTCGATCGATTCACACAGGCCACCGTACTAGACGACTACTTCAAACCCGACCCGAAGATCAATCTGAATGAGTTCCTGGGAAAGAGCATCGGCATCTTCTCGGGCGACAGCAGCACACCGGTCAAGATTCGGCTGGGCAACCGATCCGCGTCGTACCTTCGCGAAGACCCTTGGCACCCGGAACAAAAATTGGAACCGGTCGACGCCGACGATCCGGCATCCGACACGATCCTAACCGTGCCCGCGTCACATCCTCGCGAACTACTTCCGAAGGTGCTCGCTCTGGGAAGCGACGCGGAAGTTTTGGAACCGGCGGAATACAGACAAGCCGTCGCGGACGTCATTGAAAAGCTCGCCCAAACCTACAACGGCTAGTCACATAAGCGCGCCCGAGCAGACGCGGCAAGCAAGTCTCACGCATGAAACGACCGTACGATGGACTCCCAAGTCCGTCGGGCCAACACCTCAGTCCCAAACGATCTTGCAGGCGTCGAAGATTGGGCCTTCCACGCAAGTGCGTTTGTAATCCCACTCACCATCGTCTTGCTTGACTTTGGCGACACACGAGAAACAAATCCCGATGCCGCACGCCATCGGTGTTTCCATCGACACTTGGCAATCAACACCCAGCCGCTCGCAGACCTCAGCCGACTTTTCCATCATGATCTCCGGCCCGCAGGTGATGACGCGGATACGAGTCTCGGGACTTTCGCTTTGAAGCGACTGCAAACGGTCGGCCAACACATCGGGCACGCGTGCGGCGCGACCTTCGGATCCATCGTCCGTGCAGGTCGTCACCTCAAATTCAGCCGATCGAAAATCGTCGACGCCCGCTAACAAAGAAGCACGACGAGCTCCGTAAATCAACTCGACATCCTTGGCCCAACCACGCTGCCTCGCATCGCGTCCCGCGGCGAGCATTGGGGTTTGGCCGATTCCACCAACCGCCATGATCAACCGATCACACGGCCGATCATCAAAACCATTTCCGAGCGGTCCCCATACCGTGACCATCGTTCCGACGGGAGCTTCCGACAACGGAAGCGTGAGCGCCCCTTTGCGCAGATAGATCAGATCGATCGACTCGGGCTGGCCATCAACGCCCGCGTGCACGTCATAAATCGCGAAGGCTCGCCCGATCAACGGTGCGTTGACGCCCGTCATTCGAATCATGACAAACTGCCCGGGGCGGAAAGACCGTGCGATCTCCGGTGCCGCCACGCGAAGCAAATACGTGTTCTCCGCGATGGCTTCGTTGCGGATCAGCGGTGCATCGACACGCACCATCGCGTCGGCGTAATGGGCAGCGTGCAAATTGGACATGTGCTCAAGGGGTCAAGACTCGAAACGATTCATTCGGCCCGAGAAGTGTACCGCCACTTCGTTTGCACCTCTAGGACGCCCTCAAACGGGCTTGCGAATAAACTCCACCCGCGGCGCCTTCGATCCTTGTCGGTCGCACCTGAAAAACTCCGCGACGTATCGGACCGGGGTCCGCTGCTCGGGCACGCGGAATCGATCCCCCTTCTGCAAAACCGGGCGTGCCTCCAACATCCCGCCAAATTGTTCGGTCCCAGCGGCCTGACATGGGTACCAAGCCCCCGCCAATTCGCCGCGTTCAGGCTTGGCATCCTTCGGCTCCAAATAGAACTCCGGATAGCAGTGCCCCGGAATCCAAACCATCCGCGCCGGAATGCCGGCGTTGCGACACAACGCGACAAACAAACTCGTCATGTCTTCACAATCACCCACGCCGGCTTTGAGAGCATCCGACGCGTCGCGAATCGGGCCTTCTTGATAACGCACCTTGTCCCGGACCACGTCATAGATCTGACGCACTTTTTCCCAATCGCTTTCCGGCGCATCGCCAGCCAACTCACGAGACAAAGCTCGGATGGAAGGATGCGAAGAATCGATCATCGGGCTGTTGCCCATGTAAGCCCTCATCTCACGAGGCAACCGCGCTGGAACAATCAAATTGTCCGTTTCCGTGGGAGCCACAATGGGTTGCCGAACGACTTCCATTTCCAATTCGACTTGAATCGAACCTCCCGATGTCAAACGCGGAATCGCAACGACCACTTGCCGTGCTCCATCCAATTCGCGGACGGCGACATTGCCAACACGTCCATCCACCGTGCGATCCTTGATCGAAACCGTTTGCTCCGGCCAATCCATGAACACGGGGAAAGTCGCCAGCCCCGAAGTGAACGTCACCGGCGTGTCGATGTTCACCCCCAAACGCCAACGCGTGGTCTGAGGAACAGTCAAATCGAGCTGCGTCGCTGCAACGGGAGATGCATCCAACTGCGACTGCGCCGCGTTTTCGCCAGCAGCGTTCGACAAGCCTTCTTGCCCAAACACGCTGCCAATAGGCAGGACCGATCCGGCAACGACAAAAGCGCCTGTTCCCGAGCCAACAAGAGATCGCAAACACGCGCGACGAGTCATTTGTTTCTTTGATTCAGTCATACCCACATTCTAACTCCCGCGGGTCTCGATCCCAAAGACTTTCCGCCGCCTCGTGCCGCTCAAATCCACCAACCTTCCATCCAGAGAGGTTGTGCAGTTTTGAAGTGCCGTGCTCGCAAAGTTGAATTCCCCCTCCTGAACGCAGAGGTCGTGCAGTTTTCAAGTGCCGTGCCAGTGACGCCTTAAGAACCCCGCCCGAGCAGCGGGAGGGGTCGGAAAGCGAGCGTTCAGTGAGATTTCCGGGGGAGGGCAATCCGCGCCGCTTCCCATGCTCGGCCCCCTCCCTCACTTACACCCGAACGGCGTCGCTCGACCTCTCCCCAAACTTCGTTTCGGGAGAGATACGCCGTGTAAAAATCTGCCGAAAAGCGGTATCAGAAAACTGCACGACCTCCAGATTGGGCACGATCGTCACAGCCGGATCAGGAACCAACTTGGCTCGGCCTTCCTGCTAAACTGTTCGCCCCCCGCCAATGCTGGCGACCCATCCCCGCCCTACCTGCTCCACATCCCACCATGTCTTGGATCCACTCCAACCACCGCGACACATTCGTTCGGACCATCTCAATCGCGGTCGCCATCACTGCTCTTCTCATTGCGTCCCCACAACCGATCAATGCGACTTCGCCCAACGTGATCGTCGTCATGACCGACGACCAGGGATACGGCGACTTCTCGTTCAACGGCAACCCTTACACGCAAACGCCAGCGATCGATCAACTGGCATCTGAAAGCGTTCAGCTCACGGATTTCCATGTCGCTCCGATGTGCACGCCAACTCGCGGGCAATTGATGTCTGGCTTGGACGCGTTTCGCAACGCCGCGATCAACGTCAGCAGTGGGCGAACGCTGTTGCGACATGATTTGAAAACGATGGCCGATGTCTTCCAAGACGCTGGTTACCGGACCGGGATCTTTGGAAAATGGCACCTCGGCGACAACTATCCCTTCCGCCCCGAAGACCGAGGATTTGACGAAGCCTTGTGGTTCCCATCGTCGCACATCAACAGCGTTCCCGATCACTGGGACAATGACTACTTCGATGACACTTACATCCACAACGGAAAACGTGTCGCGTATTCCGGCTACTGCACCGACGTGTTCTTTGACGAAGCGATCAAGTGGTCAAAGCAATCCAGCACAAAGGATTCGCCCTTCTTCGCATTCATCCCGTTGAACTCCGCACACTGGCCTTGGTTCGTTCCTGATCAATATCGCGACCGAGCCAGACAGATACTCAGCCGTGACAAAGCTCTGCAAGAAGAACTCCAGCAGAAACTCGACACCACGCCCAGCAATCTCGAAGACCTGATCAGCTTTCTGGCGATGGGTTTGAACATCGACGACAACGTCGGCAAGCTGACTCAGTTCCTGAATGAATCCGGACAAGCTGAAAACACGATCCTTGTTTTCTTGACCGACAACGGCAGCACGTTCGGACACCACTATTTCAACGCGGGCATGCGAGGTAACAAAACCAAACTATGGGAAGGCGGTCACCGTGTTCCTTGCCTGATCCGCTGGCCCAACCAACTCGCCGCTCAAAAAATCGACGACCTGACACATGTGCAAGACCTTCTGCCTACGCTCGCTGATCTGGCCGATTGCGAGAAACACCTGCCCGGCTCACTGGATGGAACCAGCCTCGCGCCAAGGCTTCTCGGCAATACCGATTCTTTGGCCGATCGGATGCTGGTGATCAACTACAGCCGCATGCCACAGTTCAAAGTCACCTACACCAAAGGCAACCCCGCCATTCCTCGTCGCAACGGCGCCGCGGTGATGTGGAAGAAGTGGCGATTGCTAGAGAACCGACGTCTTTACAACGTGGAACAAGATCCTCATCAAGACCACAACGTTGCGCACGACCACCCCGAAATCGTCGCGAAAATGCGAGAGCACTTGGCGACATGGTGGAACGGCGTGAAAGATGATGTGATGACTCCCGAACGCGTTGTGATCGGCAGCGAACAAGAAAATCCCAGCTTGCTGACCGCTTGCGAATGGCTGGATATCTTCGTTGATCAACAAGTCCAAATCCGCCGGGGTGTGCTCAAGAACGGAGTGTGGCATCTGATCGTCGATCAACCCGGAACCTATGAATTCGCGTTGCGTCGTTGGCCCAACGAATCAGGCTTGAAACTTGACCAAGCCACTCCGATGAAGCAAGTCACTGACGGAACATTTCCCGCTGGTGCCGCCCTGCCAATCAAGGCCGGCCGACTCAAGATCGGCGACTTCGATCAAACCAGCCCGGCGGATTCATCTGGCCAATCGATCACGTTCCGAACGCGACTCAGCGCCGGCCCAATCGAGATGCAAACCTGGATGCTCGACGGCAACCAAGATTCCATCTGCGGTGCCTACTACGTCGACGTTCAACGCGTCGAAGATTGACGTCAACGCCGGGTCCCAGGCAATTTCCCCAGCAATCCAAGCACAAGCCCGATCACACCAATCAACTGGGGTGCGAGCATCCAGGCGATGCTGAACCAGGCACTTGGATTCGCCGGGGGGCTGCCCGCTGAATAGCGAACCGAAAAGTAAATGCCCGTTAAAAAACCAAGCACCATTGCCGAGACAAAAAAGTAGACGACCATCCAAACGATCGAAACCAAACCAACTCGCACAAACACCAAAAGGCTATGCCAGAACGTCCTGGGTTCCTCGGCGACCAAATGGTTGTCGGTACCATCTCCGACAGAATAAGGATTGAATTCAGGCGACATCAATGAACTTTTGTAAGAGGTGCAAAACGAATCATCAATAGATCATCCACAAACCAACGACACCCTGTGGCCCTGAGACACTTTCCTTACTCCCCAACCGGCAGGTTCACCACACAAATTTCCCGATCCCGGTCAGCTCCCTGCGCCAGAACTCTGGCTTCCGGAGTGACAGCGTAGCTCTGACCACCGTAGATCATTCCCTGCCACGGCCCGCCGCTGATACTGCCGACCACATTCGTCCCAACAATCGGACATCCAATCGTTTTGGCCGCGCGGGCGATGGTGTCTCGAAGAGAGGTACCATGCTGTGGCCAATCACCCGCGTTCGCAGCCCATCCATAAGGAACCAGCAATAAATCGGGTTGTTTGCCAGCCATCCGCTGCACCGTCTCGTCATGAAAAGTGTCCGCGCAAATCAACATGCCGATTCGCCCAAACTTCGTCTCGACGACGTCAACTGTCTCGCCCCTGGTGTATGGTGGACTCATCAAATGAGTCAGCACATTCATCTTGCGGTGCTTGAGAATCAACTTGCCTTCATCGTCGATCAATACGACTGAGTCGAACAACTGATCGCTTTCCTTTTCAGACAATCCAACCGACAGAAACACACGGTTCTTCCGAGCGATCTTCGCCAATGCATCAGTGTCTTTCCCGGGAATCGGATGGGCCAACTCATGTGCTTTCGCGTTCACCCATCCGTACAAGCAGGTTTCGGGCAGACAGACGATCTCGGCTCCCTTGGCCGAGGCTTCCTCGACGGCGTTTTCAATGCGTCGCAAATTGCCTTCGCGATCGCCATCAATGCAGTAGATCTGGGCCATCGCCACTCGGCAAACTTTCTCGGATTCTGCCGCGTCCGTCGCATAAGCCAATGAGCTTGTACCGACGCAGAGAAACAAGGCGATTGCGCGTACCGAATACCGAGCAGAGTTCATCGCGGAACAGTCCATCTGAGTGAGATACTTCGAAAACGGGCGGGAAGTCCGCCCGCAGTTTGCTCGAGCGCAGACATTGCGTGACAACTCAGACCATCTGGGCATTCCTCAATCAGGTCAGCCAGTTGCACCCGCCTCTTGCAACCGTGCCATCACGCGTCTCCAACCTAAGCACTTTGCCAAAGTATACGGCGTCATCCCGTTCTCAGCGACGCCGTTCGGATCCGCACCGTGATTCAAACAGACATCCACCCCATCGAGCGACCCTGCCAACGCGAGTTGATGCAGAAACGTATAGCCGTTGTCATCGGCCTCATTCAAAAGGTCTGAATTTTCCGTCAACGTCTCGTCGAGTGACTCACGCATGTTAATTGACATGGGGTGCTCGTTCTCAGCAACCTTCGCATAGTCCTGAGGTTTCACTTCGGGATGGCTGAACCGAGCAAACAGCCCTTTCTTTTTCGCCGTGGTCTCACCGATGTAGTCGGGTGGAACCAAATTCACCATCCCGACTTCACCAAAGTCGAATCCCCATGCCTGATCGTGTTGTTTGCGCTCCACGTTGCTCATCCGCGACCGCATCAGATCAACGGTGAATCCGCCATACACTTCGCCCAACGTCACATACATCCAGTCGCACAGTTGGCGTCCTGGGATCCTAACGCGATCGCCTTCATGAACCGACTGCAACGAACTCGGCGCGTTGATCAACGTGCCTTCGATTTTGCGGCCATCAAAATCAACATCCATCAGCCACATGTGTTCGCATTCCAACGCATCAGGATTCTCTGACCGAAGTTCCGGCGGATCGGTGAAGGTTGCCTTCACCGCCGACAACTCCAATCCTGGGATAATCCGACGGCGTTCCCAGGACATCTCACGCCAAAAGTAGCGAAACGTCTTGCGAGCCTTGGCCGCCGCTTCCTTCATCTCGGAATCATTTCCAGGTGTATGGAAAACAGGAGATGCTTGTGATGACATTGCTCAACCCCAACCTTGCTGATCGAAAGAAACTTGCACACGACAACGCACGAAGGCGAATTGACGGACAAACCGATCGCCAACGTGGAAACTCGTCCAAGCTTCGAAGCTCTCTCACCAACACACCACGCGGTTTGCAAAGTTGGCATCGATCAGTGCCAGGGCGAAGTTGCTTGGAACGCCTTAGCATACCCCAGATGGCGCCCGCAATGGGCCGCTACAGCGGAATCCGCCCCGCCGCACAGGCGTACAGCGACACCACGCCCCGTAAGACCTTCGTCTGAATCGCACGATCAGCGACTCTTACCAGTCCGCGATTTGTGAGTGAGAAGTTCGATCGGTGTCGCAATTTCAACTGGCGACGTTGAATCTTCGGTAGCAACCGAGCAAGAACATATGCACCGCATAGGCCATCAAACCAAACCCGACGATGCCCAATAGAATTCGACCGTATATCTGGCCGGCGATCGCAGAAAGAGCGTCACCCATGCCCGCAATCTCACCGTTGGCAGTCCCCTGCCAAGCCGACTGGGCCAAAAAGAACCCGATGATCGCAAAGGCAATTCCACGCGTGATCAAACCAATTCGACCCGCATGAAGTGCCGTCGTTCGAAACGTGTCACCCATTTCGGCCAACTGATACTTCGTCATGAACTTGGCGTAGTAGCCCTTTACCATGAAGTAGATTCCAACACCGATCGTGACAGCGCCCGCGACACCAAGGATGATCCGTCCCGGCGTACTATCGAGCAAGAAAGATGCACCGGACGAATTGCCGCCAGATGACCCACCGACAAAACCAAGTGCCAGCGATCCCGCATAGCAACCGAGCACCAAGTAGGCGAGGCCACTGATCGCGTATCCGGTTCGCTTCACCAAGCCCTTCGCTTCTGTTCCCGCACCCTCGGTGTCCTTGATCGCCTGGACCCAACGCCAAGCGGTGTAGCCAAGCAAACCAATCGCCACCAATCCCAACAAGAATTTGCCGTAGGGTTGCTCGCCAATTTCGCGAATCGCGTTGCGAGACCCACCGACCTCACCACCGGCGCCGATGGTAACGCGAAAGGCGAGGAAGCCGACGATGAAATACACCACGCCCTTGGCGATGTGTCCCGCACGACCAAGCGTCTCCACCCAAGAGGGAACTTGTGGCAAACGAGCTTCTTGGAAACCGTGCCAAGAGAAACGGGAAGTGGCGTCAGCGGACATGGATCGAGCCTCGATGGAACACAGCGGATGAAAATGACAGCGTGGGTCTCACTGCGGCGGAATCCTGTGAGACCAACTGCTATCACATGGTTCGCAAACCCCATACCGATTGGCCATTATCCCGCCGCAATTGCGCACTCCCGCCCTTGCATCGCAGCATTTCGTCCATCAATCGTCGGCACCAAATTGGCGACCTGTGCCAGAGCCTTCGCGGATCAATGCTTTGCGAGACTTCTCGTACCTGCCCGCAAGCACCAAAGACAAACAGGCCCGCGGCCTTGAGACCGCGAACCTGCTTTTGAATTCTCCGTGAATCACCAGTCAGACTGGCGTTCTTTCACTCAGCGTTTGAAAATTCGCGTGGGTTCTTCCGCGGTGATTTTCGACGAAAGCGATTGGCTGGCCAATTGAGTCGTCAATCGTACCGAACCTTCCCCGTCGCCCTCGGCTTTCACGGTATAGGTCACTTCATCACCAGGTTGCATCTTTTTGATGGGAGCAAACTGGATCGATTGGCCTTCTTCCTTCAGTTCGGTTGGCCCGTCAGCGGACACGAACTTCAACCCGTCTGGCAGTTCAGCGGTCAGACGAACATTGTTGTCGATCGCATCCCCTTCGTTCCAAACTTTGATCGTGTAGGTCACTTCGCCGCCGTTGTTCACTGGATCTTCGTCATCCACAACGGTTAGCTGCAACGCGGGAAGGCGAACCACTTTTGCACGCGCCATCGCCGTTGCGGTGGCTCGAGTCGTTGCGTCCTCTTCATCTTCGGCGACATCGACGGTGCAAACGCTGGTTGCCTTCACCTTCGTTGGAATTTCATCCAATTCGCCAGTGCGAATGGCATAGTCAATCGTGGCACTCTGACCAGGTTTCAACGCATCGATCGTCAGCGTTTTCTCCGCCATCTTCGGCGAATCGTTTTGCTTTGACGGATCGTTGTTACCATTGCCTTCCGATTGGTTCGAAGCCGATTTCTGATCCGAATTCGCTGGCGTGGGCTGACCATCCGATTGGTTCTTCGAATCGTTCTGTTGCGACTGATTCGATTTCATCTGCGGCTCGCTCACATCAGCCAAGTTGGCTGCTTCTGGCCACATCAAATTCACTCGAACATCTTCAGCCGGCGCATTGCCCTGGTTCGTGATAGTCGCTGTGAAATGCGCCAAGTCATTGCCATACAAACGGTTGGGGCCTTCGACCTTAGCGATCAAGTCAGCGGAAACGACTTTCGTTTGAGTTTCCTTGCTTCGTGAACTCAAATCACTCTCGGTCGCTTTGGCTTCCGCACGGCTACCAAATTCGCCGCTCTTCGAAGCGTACACACGAGCGATGAACTTGCGGGTTTCGCCTGCTTCGAGTCCGTCGATATCGAACTTCAATTCGTTGTTTCCTTCGATCGTGGCCAGACCGTCACCAAGAGAATCCTTGATCGTGATTGGCCCGACATCGCCACTCCCGCCGTTTTTCAGCGTGTATTCCATCTTGATGACGTTGCATCGATTGGCTTTCTTGGGCGCAACTTTGGTCAGCTCGAGCTGAGGCTTGACCGCCTCGCTGGTCAGGCAGATTGCGGGTTTGTAGCTGACCACTTCCAGGCAACTGCGAATCTCACCTTCCTGATCAGCGACCGCTTGAACATCAAACGTTCGCGATTCACCGGGCTTCAGCATCTGAATCAACATTTGATTCTTGTTGCTGTTCTTCTTTTCTTCCGCTTCGGATTGGGATTTTTGCTTGCTTGCTTTCTCACCCTGCTGAGAAACTGACTCGATGGACAATCCCTCTGCCTTCTTCTGAGCCAACTTCACTCGGTGCAAAATGACTTGGTCAGAGATGTTTGAAACCTCAACCGTGTAGTTGAAGCTTTCGCCGAGCCGAACCTCCTCCGGCATCTGACTGGTTACCTTCAATAGTCCGTCGCCTGTCGACAAAGACGTTTGGGCTTGGGCGGACGAGAGCAACGACGCGGAACATACGGCGGCTGCTGCGAAGAAGAGACTTCTTCCAAATGAAGTCATGACATACCTCTTGTCTAGGTTGGAAATCGGATTGGAAACAACGTGCGTCATTGGGAGATGACGGAGGGGGCTTCGTGCAAGGGCTATGCCAGCGGCTCGCTTTCTCCAATGAAGATTCCAAGAATGCAAACTCTTGGGTGCATCCCCTGGTTGATCTGCCGCGCAGCGGCATGTCGGATCACGGATTTGAACGTTAACGACGCACCGTGTTCGTGAATTGAACAAACGGATTGGTCTCTCTGGCGATGCCATCTCATCCATCAGTTGTCAGTGATCGACCAAGCCGATCGACCTTCTCTCAAACGCCGGCCGAGCCCGCTGGACCGCATCGATTGGCATCCGGCGATCGCTCCGGTCTATACTAGGATTGTCCACGGCAAGATGGATTGAACGTGGCCTGCAGCCTGATGGCCACGAGCATGATGAGATCAATGCTTTGGCCGTTCTTTTCTCAACAAAGGCGAATCGCGATGTCCGGCAACTTGAATCCCCCGATCGATCCGTCTCCCGATGCAACCGCAACGATCGCATCCAAAGACCACGGGATCCCCATTCGGCTGGCAACCCGCGAAATCACAGCGGCCCTGGTCTGGACCTTTGCCGCGGACGTGCTGATTTTTCGCCTCGCCACCTACCTCTCCGTGGCGATCTTCTTGGTTCTGACGCCTATTCTCTTCCGGTACGCGGCGACCAGCCGACCTCATAGTCGGTCGCTCGCGGTCTGTGGCATGTTGTCCGCTCTCGTTGCCTTGCGCTTGCTTTGGCAAGGCTCACCGCTTGCGATCGGTTCGGCGATCTTGTTGATCGTGGCGATGTCGATGGCCGCCAGCGGCGTCGTCCCTTTCGTGCTAGAAGGGTTTCTTTGGTTCGGACGCAGTTTGGTCGACGGAGCCAACCGCATCTCCCGCTACCGGATGACTCATCAAGCGATCGACCAAGTCCGCAACCACCACCGTCTGGCGTCGATCTTCCTGCCGGCCGCCGCGGTCTTGGCGTTTGGCGGGATCTTCGTGATGGCCAATCCCGATTTGGTTTCCTGGGTTGGGACCCACGTTCGTTCCGCTTGGAAGTTCACCTTCAACTGGCTGAGCAATTTCTCGGTTTGGGAAATCCCGTTCTGTGTCTTGGCGTTGACCATCGGCACGGGACTGATTCGTCCGCTTCGTCCTTTCCTTCGATTCGGTAGCACCACCGAAGACGAATCGATTGCCACAACTGCAGAATCGGGACTGTACTCCGCCTATCGCAACACGCTGATTGCGGTGACCAGTCTTTTCGCCGCCTACCTCTGCTTCGAATTCTGGACGCTTTGGCGGCGTGACTTCCCCGAAGGATTCTACTACGCCGGATACGCTCATCAAGGCGCAGCGTGGTTGACCATCGCTTTGGGTCTGGCGACCGTTTCGTTGTCGATCATTTTCGGACGTAGTCTCTTGGCCGACCCTCGCATGCCGCAAGTTCGAAGATGGGCGTGGATCTGGTCGGCAGAAAACCTGTTGCTCGCCTTGGCGGTTTACAACCGGTTGATGATTTACATCGGCTACAACGGAATGACTCAACTGCGGATGGTCGGGTTGTTCGGAATCACGGCCGTCGCGATCGGATTCGCTTTGGTGGTCTACAAGATCGCCAAGACCAAGAACTTTTGGTGGCTGCTCCGATCTCAGATGCTGGCATTGACCATCGTCGTGATCGGCTACAGCGTCACGCCCGTCGACTATCTCGCCCATCGATACAACGTTTCGCGAGTCAATGCCGGATACTCGGCACCTTCAGTGATGCTGGCTGTCAAACCGATCAGCGACGAAGGTTTGCTGTCGACGTTCCATCTGCTCGAACACCCCGATCCGATCATCCGAGAAGGCGTTCAAGCTCGCCTGGCAATTCGCGAAGCAGAGCTGTCCGCAAAGTTGACGACTCATTGGAGTGAACAGCAAGGAGCCACCCGAATGCTCGCGTCTCGATTGGCCGATCATCCAGAGCTCTCCACTCGATTCGCCAATCCCGCCGAACGCCGGTCCACCCTGCAACGTTTCAAAGACTACGCGATGCAGTGGTATTGAGGTTTGGAAACTAACGCGCTGGTTCAAACCGAGCTTCGGTCGTAATTTGGAAGGCTTTTGATGGTGCAAAGTTTCCGGCCAGCGACCATCGCCAGGTACAACCTGGCCTACGCTTGAGCAACTCCGTAGGCCATGTTCCACATGGCATCCACGCCGATGCTTTGGAACAAAGCGAGGCGTGATCGCGACCGAACATCCCATCGGTGCGGTGAGTGATCCGGCCAGCAACCACCGCCAGGCTGGGCCTGGCCTACGTGTGTCTTCGTGGCGAACCTCACGGTTCGCCCCAATTGGTTTTGTTGGCTCGCCCAAACTCCGGATCCGTTCCGCCCCAATCCAATTCGTACTGGCCTTCTTCCACGAATCGATGAAAGCTCGAAAAAGGATAGTCGCGTACTCGACTGACCAACCCGTGCTTGCGTGGGTTCCAGTGAAGGTAGTCCACACACCGTTCCAAATCTTGTTCGTCTCGAACGGTGTGCTCCCAAAATCGAGATTGCCAGATCCCTTTCCTGTTCTGGCGTCGCTCGCCATCCGTAACGGGCAAGTCCACTCCGCCACCATCTAGGTAACGCTGCGTGAAGCACTTCTTAATCACTTGCCACCGAGCCGAGTAGTCCGAATCCCCACGCGGCAGAATCCAGACGCAATGCAAATGATCGGGCAACAAGCAAATCGCAAACAGGTTGAACGGATGCGTCCGAATCTGCTCTTCCATGGCTTCTCTCAAACAAGTCCTTGCGAGACCAGATCGAAACAAAGGACGACGTCGGTAGGTCACCAAAGTGAAGAAAAAGGTCTCACCCGGAAGATGCTTGCGACGAAAGTTTGACATCCCAAGTTCATAGCAGGTTTGCAGCGGCGATTCCATTTGCAAATTTGAACCACCCCGCCCGACACCAGTGGTCGTTCACACGGTAGGCCATATTCCACATGGCGTCCCAACCGATGCTTTGGAACAAAGCGAGGCGTAATTGCGACGGAACATGCCAACGGCATGGTAAAAACCCCGGCCAGCGACCACCGCCAGGTACAACCTGGCCTACGCCGCGAATGCACAGCAACTGACATCAACGTTCTACTGTCGAAACGTTCCGATCACGCCGTAGGCCATGTTCCACATGGCATCCACGCCGATGCTTTGGAACAAAGCGAGGCGTGATCGCGACGGAACATGCCAACGGCATGGTAAAAACCCCGGCCAGCGACCATCGCCAGGTACAACCTGGCCTACGCTGCGAATGCACAGCAACTGACATCAACGTTCTACTGTCGAAACGTTCCGATCACGCCGTAGGCCATGTTCCACATGGCATCCACGCCGATGCTTTGGAACAAAGCGAGGCGTGATCGCGACGGAACATACCAGCGATGTGGTGAATGATCAGGCAAACCACCATCGCCAGGCGGGGCCTGGCCTACGCGATTCTGGGATTTGTTTTCCAGCCGAACACTAAAAAGCCCCCCCGAGTGGTTACGATGTGCGTCACCAAAGTTGTCTGCGATGCAACTTGATTGATGGCACACTGAGTCCGTTCGAGGAGCACAAGTAGCGATGATTCAATTCACTTGTCCGACCTGCGACAAACAGCTTCGTGCTCCTCTGGCGGCAGCGGGAAAAACGGGCAAGTGCAATGGGTGCAGCACGCCGGTCAAGGTTCCACAGACGCGGCAAAAAGTGGCCACGCACCAGCAAGCGGTCATCGCCAAGACACAACCGAAACAAGCGTCCCCAAAGCGACCAGCAGAGAAGCACCGCCAGCAAACAGCTCCTTCCAACAAGAATTCCAAACCGAAACGTCCTGCCGCCAAGGTAAAACCGCAGCAAGAAATTCTTGCTCTCATTGCGAGCGAACTCGACGGCAAAGTCCCTCGCAGCCCGATGAACATTCCGTACCAGTTCACGATGTTGCTGGTCGCCGTGGTGATGTTGCTCATGCCGCTGTTGTATTGCTGCCTGATCGGATTGGCGTGCTACGGCATGTATTGGTACTTCACCGAGATCCTGCCCGTCGCGATGGAGAACCTACCCCGGGGACGCGCCGCGATTTTCGCGATTCTGCTTTACTCGGCACCGGTGGTGGCCGGATGCATGATGATTCTGTTCATGGTCAAACCGGTTTTCTTTTCGTTGGTCATGCCAAAGGACACACGGCAACGATCGTTGCAACGCGCCTCCGAACCGGCGCTCTTCGAACTGGTCGATCGAATTTGTGACGCCACTCGAAGTCCCCGTCCAAAGCGAATCGACATCAACAATGACGTCAATGCATCGGCATCGTTGCGACGTGGTTTCATGAGTCTGTTGGGCAAAGATCTCGTGCTCACCATCGGAGCCCCCTTGGTCGCTGGCATGAACACTCGGCAGTTGGCCGGCATCCTCGGCCATGAATTCGGTCACTTTGCGCAAGGTGCCGGCATGAAATCCACCTACCTGATTCGCACTGTCAACTTCTGGTTCGCAAGAGTTGTCTACCAGCGAGACCAACTGGATGACATGCTCGACAACGCAATCGCCGAAAGTGATTTTCGAATTTCGCTGCTGCTGATGTTTGGCAAACTGTTTGTGATGCTGAGTCGCGGGATCCTATGGTGCTTCATGATGGTCGCGCATGCCATCAGTTGCATGATGTCACGTCAAATGGAGTACGACGCCGACCGGTACGAAGCCTACATTGCGGGCAGCGACTACTTCGAAGTCACATCGAAACGACTGACCGATTTGATTGCAGGCCAAGAAGCAATGTATGAAACTGTCGTATCGGCTCTTCAAAAGCAAGCGATGCTCAACGACTTGCCTGGTATCACCGCCGACTGCGCCCAACGAGTGACCTCGAAAGACCGGAAACGAATCGAGGCGGCAGGCGAAGCAGGAACGGGCAGCTTCTTCTCCACGCACCCGTCCGACGACAAACGAATCAAGGCAGCGAAAAAACACAAAGCAGAAGGCTTGTTTCAACTCGAGGTCCCCGCCCGAAACCTGTTCAAGAATTTCGACGCCGTCTGCACCGGCGTGAGCGCGGACTTCTACCGCAACCAACTCGGTGTCATGGTCGACCCAAGCAAACTCATGAGGATCGAAGAAGTCGAATCCGCCCCCAGCCCCAACGCATAAATGATTCGCCACAACGCCGTAGGCCATGTTCCACATGGCGCCCCAACCAATGCTTTGTAACAAAGCGAGGAGTGTTCGCGGTTGGGCATGCCAGCGGTGTGGTGAACAGTCCGGTATACCACCATCGCCAGGTGGAACCTGGCCTACGGGGGAGAAAAAATTTTAGAAGCCGCCGGGGCTGGTGAATTCGCGGTAGTCGTCGAATTCGCTGTGATGTTCCGCGGCGCGATTGCTGAATCGAGTGAAGTCGCCTTCCCAGGTCAGTTCGACATCGCCAACCGGACCGTTCCGTTGTTTGGCGATGATGATTTCGGCTTGTCCTGCGAACTGAGCCTTGTCTTCACCGCGGTGATAGTACTCCTCACGGTGAACAAACATCACAACGTCGGCATCCTGCTCGATAGCACCCGACTCACGAAGGTGAGACAGCTTCGGACGGTGATCCTTGCCATCTTCCGCTTGCCGGTTGAGCTGGGACAAACACAGCAGTGGGACTTCCAATTCCCGTGCCATCCCTTTCAAACGACGAGCGATCTTTGCAACCTGCTCCTGCCGAGGGTCACGCGAATTGTCCGGTTCGATGAGCTGCAAATAGTCAATCACGATCAGTCCGAGACCGTCTTCTTTCCGTTTGATCCGACGAGCCGCTGCGGCGATTTCGCTGACCGTTCGACTGGGCGAATCATCCACGAACAGCGGAGCTTGGCTGATGTCGTTGGCTTTGGAAACCAAGCGGTCGCGGTCATCGGAGCTGATCGTCCCGTTTCGCAAACGGTGACCGTTCACGCGAGCCAAACTACAAAGCATCCGATCAGCCAATTCGATCGCCGACATTTCCAAACTGACGAACAAGACCGGTTCGCGCTGAACGATCGCACAATGTTCGGCGATGTTCATGGCCAGTGCCGTTTTACCCATCGAAGGACGAGCCGCCAAAATGATCAGCTCACCGTGGTGCAAACCGCCGGTCATTTGGTCAAAGTCCGTCAGACCGGTTTCCGCACCGCCTTCGACGTAATCATCACGCATCCGGGCTTCCATGCGATCCATCGCTTGGTGCAGCACGTCGCTGATCGCCCAAACCGAGTTGCCCGACCGGCCTTCCATGATCGCGAAAACCTTTTGTTCCGCTTGAGCACACAGTTCCTTCGCGGTACCGGTTTGCTCGTAGGCGTCACGCAGGATCTCGGTGCCGGATTCGATCAAACGACGGAACATCGCCTTTTCACGAACGATCTCGCCATAGAAAGCCGCGTGCGCCGCATTGGCGACGCTGCCACCGAGCTGAGCCAGGTACGCCGCCCCGCCGACTTTTTCAAAGTCGCCCGCGGTACGCATCCGAGACACCAGCAACGTAATGTCGATCTTTTCCCCCGAGTCAAACATGTCTCGAAGGTGACGATAAATGATCTGGTTGGCTTCGTCGTAGAAGTCATCCGCTTTCAACGACGCGATCTCGTCGCAGATATCGGGCATCAGCAAAACGGAACCGATCACGCCCATCTCAGCTTCGCGATCGAACGGTTGCTGCCGAGCAAGGATCTCGCTAGTCGAAGCTTCTTTCTTCTTCTTGCCGCGATGAGGTCCGTCGAATTTGTTGTCTGCGATCATCCGTGAAGCTGCCGTTGGGGTCGGATGGATGGTTCAAAGAAACGATTCCACTCAATCAGAATGGATGGCGATGAGAATGCAAGGCGTTGAGTCATCCGGCGACTCAGCCAACTCGCAAACGTGATTCCACGCGAGCGATGGCGTCTTGCGCCGACATGGCACCGTCGCCGGCGCCGATGGGTTTGCCGCTGGACAACCAAGTCTCCACTTTACTGATTGCGGAGATCGCGTTGGAGTGGCTGCGTCGACCAAAATGCTTGGCAATTTCCGTGAACGCACTGCCGGTGTGTTGTCGAGCCAAGTACATCGCGAGGGTGCGAGGTTCGCTGACCCGTCTTGTTTGAGCTTTGCCGCGAAGACCGTCGCCTTCAAGTCCGAATGTTTCGCAGACGGCTTTTTCAATGCTCCGCAGCGTCGGTGCCACCTGGGTACTTCGCAGCAAATCCCCCCCGTATCGACGAATTTCGTCGATCGTGGGTTCGCGGCGGAACATTCGCTGGAGCATGCCGATCAGGTTCGCGATTCCGCCGGCCGCACGAGCGTCGCCGCCGATCAATTCGCTGACTTCTTCCAGCAATGTGTTGTCACATCCCAGCACACAGCGGGTCGCCACCATCCGCTGCAACAACTTGAAACGTGTTTCTTGGTCGAGCGCCGCTAGGGGGCAAACCAGCCCCGATGCCATTCGCCCGGCCACTTCGCCGGTCAATCCGCGAATGTCGCTGGGTGGCAGGTTGGCGGAGAAAACCAGGGGCTTTCCCGCCGATGCCAAAGTTTCGACGGTGTACAAAGCTTCTCGCAAGGTCGCCGTTTTGGCGGCCAAGAAATGGACGTCATCAATCAACAACGCATCCACGTCACGATAGCGACGCCGGAACGCGGGCAAACCGGTCGAGCCCACCGACACGACAAAGTCATTGGTGAATTGTTCCGCGGTCAGCAAAACAACGCGACGCATTCGGCGGCGAGTCCGAAACTCGTTCGCAAGCGCGGCCAGCAAGTGAGACTTGCCCGTTCCAGTTGGACCGTGCAAGAAAAGCGGTGTGGCAACGGAGGGTGTCGCGACCGCCATCATCGCAGCGGAGAACGCGAACTCGTTGCAGGGACCGGTGATAAAACTGTCGAGCGTTCGGCCGCCGGTCGGTTGTGATTCGGGAAGCGGCGGAAGTTTGGACTTCGACGACCGAGGCGTTGAGACGGCGACTTCTTCGTCTTCCAACTCTTCGTCATCGAAGCGTTCATCGGCTGGCAATTCCGACGCCGCGATTGGGTCGTGTTCAACGCGACCGCGCGAGCGACCTTTCCCACCGCTAGAGCCACCGGGTTTTTCGCTGCCCGTTGCGGTCGATTGAGCCAGAAGACTGGCGAGACTGTTTGCTGATCCGCGACGACCAGTCGATGAGCGTCCACCGGATTGCCGGCCTGCTGTCGCACGAGCGCTGGTTTGACGTGCCGTTGGTCGACGGCCACCGCTCTTCGTTGTCGCTTTCTTTTCAGCAGCAACCTTTGCGGCGCGAGTTCGTTTCTTTGGTGCGGGTTGTTCCGCTTCTTCCACGTCGATGCGATAGCGAGCTCGTTCACCGCAAGCGATCATTGCCGCGGCGCGCAGTTCGGTCGCAAAGCTGTTGCCCATCCGCTGTGCCGCGAATGGACCGCTGGTGCGGATGACCACCACCACGGTTGGCTTGCCATCATCGGGTGAATCGCCGACCTCCAAGTCGAAGCCAACCCCATGGGTGAACCACAACCGGTATCGGTCAGCGCCGATGCGTTGATGCAAAGCCTCGGCGAACCGCTCAATGGCTTCCTGCGTCTCGATGCTACCTTGCGTCGACGACATACCGGTTGCGCAGACCTCCCTCATGGATTTTGTTAACACGGGCGACGAATCGGGCGGCCAGCGTGGCTGCGATTCTTCGAAGCGATGAGTGTCGCCGAGTGATGTGCTCCCTCACGACGTTGGGGCAGATTCTAGGTTTGCTAGCAAACAAGTCAAATAGATTGAGTGAAGTTTTGGAGCGTGGAGGCCGACATGGCGAGAGGTCATCCGGCGGGGTCGGGAAATCCCGACTCGTTCGCGGTCCGAGATCATGACGGAGTCTCTTCAGTGTCGGCAAGGCGAGTTTGGTGACTCGTGGAAAATCTGTCGGTAACCTTTTCCACACAAAACCTTCTCCAAAATGTCATTCGCGTAAACGACTGTGTGTCAGTGACTTACGAACCTCGAACCGTGTTGATAAGAATTTTGGTGCCGAAATCGCCGTTTCGGCACTCCCCGGGAAGACGCCTCGCCAGCATCCGATAAACTGGATGCCATGACGAAAGACCTCCCTTTAATGACCGACCTTCCGCGAGCGGAATTACCTGGCTCGGCATCGCCAAATCCGGAATCATTGATCCTGGCCAGTGGGTCTCCGCGACGCGCACAATTGCTCTCCGCGGCGGGATACGAATTCTCGGTTCAACCGGCCTCCGACTCTGCCGAGTGTGGAATCTGCAGCCGAGAGACCGCCCCCGAAATGGTGGGACGTCTGGCGTACCGAAAAGCCGCCGACGTGGTCGCACGCATCGACGATGGTTTGGTGCTGGCCGCCGACACCGTTGCTTCTTGCGTCGGAAACATCCTGGGCAAGCCGCACAACCGAGATCACGCCGAAGAAATGCTGCGTTTGCTCAGCGGACGCAATCACGATGTCTTCACCGGCGTCTGCATCTGGTCACGCCGGGAAGAGAAGTTTGTTGCCGATGTCGTTCGAACTCGATTGCAGATGTCGGAACTGACCGAGGAGCAACTGACCGAACACCTGGATAGCTTGCGATGGGAAGGCAAGGCAGGAGCTTTCGGCTTTCAAGACGGAAACGACTGGTTAAAGGTCATTGGAAGCGATAGCGAAAGCAACGTTGTCGGATTACCGATGGAACGACTGGCGGAATTGTTGGAAAACTTTGAGCAAAACGCCGAAAAGATAACCACCCCGACGATCGATTCGATTGAATCATCCGATTCAAGCTGTTCCTAGGTCGGACGACCTCAGCGATCAGAGGCGGCGAAGGACGGCGTCGACGAATTGAATGTCCCATTGCCCACCCGATATCCTCGTGCGAACGCCCCAGCGTTGCTGCTGTGCCAGAATTCGCCCTAGCCTGATGGATTTGTTTGATGATTGGATCACTCGTCCGTTCCAGCCTGACCGGTTGCATCGCTCTGCTCTCTTTGATGTCGCTGGCTTCTTCAGCCAACGCTCAAAACTGGGCTGAGAAAATGTTCACTGAGACCAAGCACGACTTCCGGGTCGTCGGTCGCGGAACCAAGGCGGAATACAAATTCGAGTTTCGCAATCTGTACGAAGAGACTGTCCAGGTCCAAGGCGTCCGAAGCAGTTGCGGTTGCACCACGCCGACCGTTTCCGACGACACCCTGGAAACGCACGAAACCAGTTCCATCGTTGCGACACTGAACACGAGTACCTTCATCGGTCAAAAAGCTGCAACCGTGACGGTCGTGTTTGACCAACCGTACTACGCCGAAGTTCAACTGAAAGTCAGCGGCTTCATTCGCACCGACGTCACTTTCGATCCACCCGAAGTCGATTTTGGTCAGTGCAAGAATGGCGAAGTCAAAGAGAAAGACATCACGATCACGCACCGCGGCAATTCGAGCTGGCGTTTGACCGACGTCCGCAGCCACTGCGACGACTTTGCGGTCAAGTTGGAACAACCAATCATTCAGCCAAACATGGTTCAGTACAAAATGCGTGTACGCATGAAAGACACCATGGAAGAAGGCGAAATTCGCGAACGATTGACGTTGGTCAGCAACGACGCCAAATTCCCAACCATCGAAATGTCGATCGCGGGAATGATCCGTCCAACGATCAGCGTTTCTCCCGCCGCCGTCAGCCTGGGCACAACCGAGTCGGGCAAAACGGTCAGCAAGCGATTGCTGGTTCGTGGTGAAGAGGCATTTGAAATCAAAGAAGTACGATGCCCGGACGATCGCTTCCAGTTTGAAATTCCCGAAGGCAAAAAAAAGCTGCACTTCGTGGAAATGAAATTCACCGGTGGCGATGAACCTGCCCGCGTCGCTCAACGAATCGAAATCGTGACGGATCTGCCGGGCAACAAGACCGCTGAATGCGTCGCGACGGGTACGGTAAAGTAGCCCACTCGCTGATCTCGCACCGACGGGATCGATTCTGTTGATTTGGGGCGAATGCCCTTCGCCCACATCGCTACCGCATGCCTTCTTCGCCTCCCAAGCTGACCACCGACTCGCACGTTCATTTCTTGACCGGGCGATTGGCGGAAGCTGCCGTGAGCGAAGAGGCAAATCGCATCGCAAAAACGTTTGGCTGCGACCACAGCGTCGGCGTGGTTCCGATCACCGTGGCAGCGTTGATCACGCCCAAGTGGCTGTCGCGTCACTGGGAAATTCCCGATCGCGCCACCCACGTGATCCTGCCTGGATTTCTGGAGGACAACCTTGAAGCGGCCGGCGATTTGGCAGCTCCATTGCTCGGGCTGATCCAGCAGACTTCTGCTGAGGTGTTGTGCGGTCCGAAAGATTGCCGAGACCTGCATGCGTGGATGACCGGTCGTCAAGAAGCCGTCGACTTGTCGGCTCACTCGATCGAGATCATTGCTGAGATCAATCACGCCCCGCGATTGTCGATCGAAGAGGTCGTGCGAATCGCGAATCAATTGCGTGAACAGGGAGCAGATCGAATCGACGTGGGATGTGATCCTTCGCGTCGTTGCCAAACGATCGGAGACTACGTTTCGGCTCTCGTCGACTCCGGCCACACCGTCAGCATCGACACGTTTGATGGCGAAGAAGCTGGCGATGCGATTCGCGCCGGTGCCACGTTGGTGTTGTCCGTCAACTCATCCAACAGCGAGGCGGCGCGTCACTGGGGATGCGAGGTGGTCGCGATTCCCGATGTGCCAGACGACTTGTCCAGCCTCGATGAAACGATCGACTTTCTCACACAACACAATATTCCCTTTCGAGTCGATCCGATTCTTGAGCCCATTGGATCGGGCTTCACCGACAGCCTGCTTCGCTACGCTGAGGTTCGGAGGCGGTATCCCGACATTGAAATGATGATGGGAATTGGCAACCTGACTGAATTGACCGATGTCGATTCGGCGGGCGTTAATTTCTTGCTGCTCGGCATCTGCCAAGAGCTGTCCATCCGAAGTGTCTTGACCACGCAAGTCATCAACTGGGCGAAATCGTCGGTCGCGGAATGCGAGATCGCTCGACGATTGGTCCACCACGCGGTTTCGCGAGGCGTGCCGCCCAAACGGCTGTCCGATCAACTCGTCACTCTTCGCGATCCGAAACTGCGACCGCATTCGGACGCGGCACTCGCGGCGCTCGCCGACGGCGTTAAAGACAACAATTACCGTTTGATCGCTCAGAACGACACAATCCATTTGATCAGTGCCGGTTTGCACCTGGTCGGCAAAGACCCGTTTGAGTTGTTCGCTGAATTGATGCGGCAACCGCAATCGGACAACGTCGACGCGTCGCACGCGTTTTACTTGGGTTATGAAATGGCGAAAGCCAACATCGCACTGACGCTGAGCAAACAATACGAACAAGACCAAGCGTTGCACTGGGGGCACCTCACGGTGGAGGAAGATTCGCACCGGATCGAGCGAACCAGTCGGCATGCACGCAGTCCGCAAAAACCAGACGATCCGTCCAATTCCTGACGGGCCTCGGTCAATCGACTCCGCCGGCCCCCGCACCTGTGTTCGGTTTGACGTCGTCGTAACGGATTCAATCGCTGCAGCACGCACGGTTGGACGGCGACCGGACACTCCAAACGTTTTAACATTTCGTCAAGACGGTCTTGTCCTTCGTAGCAATCGGGTAAAACCTAACCAGAGATATCCTTCTTGGTTCTTTTGGTTCGGTTGCCCACGTGTCAGTTCTACGCACCACGTTGCTATGGATCTCCGCCTCGATTCTGGTCCTGATACCGTTGTGCTTGGCAGCGGATTTCGGCGGGATCTTGCACTGGAGTCAATACGTCGCGGCCACCGGTATCTTGGTCGCGATGCTGTTATCGCTGGTCGGTTTGACGGACACGACCGCGTCCAGCGGTCTGCGCCAACACAAGTTGCTGATCCCGCTCGGATTGTTGGTGCTGCTCGCATGGATCCAAACCATGCCGCTGCCGTCCAGCCTCGTTGGGTTGCTCAGCCCTGGGTCCCAAGATGCCTATTCGACATGGCTGGACGGTTTGGTGCCCGCGGAGGAACAACCTTCGATCCACGCGATGTCGGTGTCGCCGTTTGATACCCATCACGTCGCAATGTTGTTGACGTTGTTGTTGCCGCTTTCCTTCGCGGCATCGATCGTCTTCCACGCTCGCAACCGATTGACGATGTTGCTCAGCGCGATCGCGATCACGGGTGCGTCTGTCGCGATCATCGGCTTCTACCGCAAACTGGACCCGACGGCGGACATCTGGTTCTTTCAAACGAGGTCCAATGGGTTCGCGGGATTCGTCAATCGCAACAACGCTGCTTTGATGTTGAATTTCGGTTTGGCCGCCAGCCTCGGATTGTTATCTTGGCGGATGATGGCTTTGCACAACATCGAACTGGATGATCCCGATTTCGAATTCAACGATCTGTTGGCACTGATCTCGGACCGAGAGTCACTGATCGGTTTGCTTTCATCGATTACCTGTGTTGCCGGTTTGCTTCTGAATGGTTCGCGAGGCGGTGTGGTCGCGGCGTTGTTTGGACTGGTTTTCGCTTTCGGATACGTTCGCCCAAGACGCGGCATGATCGGTTTGCCTGTTCTGGCGGTTGTGATCGCAATCTCGGTCGCAATTCTGACGGTTCCGATGCAGCTCAATCTCGAATCCATCACTCGGCTCGAGATGATTTCCGCAAACGCGGACACGTTGCAAAAAGACGGCCGGTTGCTGCACTGGCAAGACGGATGGAATGCCGCGATGGCTTACCTCCCGATGGGATCCGGCATCAGCACCTACGGATATTCTTACTTGCCGTACCAATCGCAAAGTCCGGGACCATGGTTTGAACACGCCGACAACTTGTGGTTGGAAATGCTGGTCGAAACCGGATTGCCTGGCGTAGTGATCACGGTGCTGCTGTTTGTGATTTTGCTTCGGTCACTGCGGCGGTTATCGACATCAGCTGACCCCGTCGATCAAGGCGTTCGCGTCGCGGCGTGGTATGCGATCGCCGCGGTTGCCGCGTCGCAATTCTTTGACTTCGGGTTGATCATGCCCGCCAACCTATTCGTTGCCGTGGTGCTGGCGACCGCTGTGGTCTCGCGACAGGTTGCTGGCGGTGGACTGCAAGCTCCAATGCCCGAGGAAGAAGACGATCCTTATCACGCGATGGCGATGGCGGATCCCGAATACGCCATGGCGATGGCTGCGGCGGAACGGGAAGAAGAAGCCGCTGCCGCAGACGTCGAACCAGAATCCACAACCGACAACACGAAGTCCGCTTCGGGCGGCGCGAAGATCAAATTGAAATCCACTTCCAAGTGGGGCCGCCTGACATCATCCGTCAGTGTTGGTGCCATCGCGGTTGGGATCATCTTGCTGTCCGTGCTCGCGATTCCTGGTTTGAAAAACGACGCCGAATCAGAATCGCTGGTCCGCCGCATCCAAAGCGAATACTCGGGAATGAAGTTTCAACCTGAGGTTCTGGAACAAGTGGAGTCCTTGCTGGCCGAGAACCTGCAATCCAACCCATTCCCCGAAACGCGAACCTTGCTTGCTGCGACTCAGCGTGATCGCGGACGCTTGGCGGAGACGTTGGAATGGCGGCCGACCACGATTGAACAGGCGGGTGAGATTTACGCGAAAACGAATCTGAACGAGCGTGAACTGGATTACCCGCCGCCATTGGCTGCGATGACGCGAGATCCGCTCAAGAGCATTCTGCACTACGAAGACGCCTGGAACACATCCTTGGCTGGCGTGGTGACTTGCCCGCTCGGACAAGCCTCGCGAGCATCGTTGGTGCAATTGCAATCTGTTCTGGAACCCCAGCCCGAAACCAGCGTCGCGGTCAAACATCTTGCGAAGTTCTACTCCACCGAGCCCATTCGTTTGATGCGATTGGGGCGACGCGCTTTCATGATCGGCGACTACGATTCAGCCGTATCGACGTTTCGAGATTCGCTCGCCTTGCGTCCTGGTCTCGCATCTCAGTTGATGCCTCTTTTCCGAGTCAACCAAGACAAGCTTCCGCTCAGCAGAGTCATTCCGGAACAATCGCAAGCGATTGAATTGGCGGCGGCCGATGTGATGTTGTGGGATGAACCCGATCAACCGTTCCTTCAGTACGCTGCAAGTTCGATCGATTGCAGTCGCGCATCCAATTTGGCTGGTCGTGCTAAATGCCAAGCACTTCTTTCACGGATTCACTTCACACTGTCTGACACCGAGAAAGCGACCAAGTCGGGTGAAGAAGCCATCCGTTTGATGCCCGATGAACCGCGATACCGAGTTCAATTGATTGAGCAAATGCTGATCACCGGCAATCGGAAAGATGCCCTGCGACATTCACGAATGGGCCGCGAAACATTTCCGAAAGACAAACGGTTCCAACAATTTGTCGATCGCATTGCAGAAGCCGATCGAAAGGAAATGCTCGAACCCAGTCTGCCAAAAGACGACACGCTTCCGAGTGTCGAATCGATTTTGAATTAGCCGGGGTTTGAAACCTCAATTGTCGCTGTGTGTTGAAATATCGGCAGGCACACCCGGCGTTACAAATGAGGGAGTTGTCTCAAGACGCACCCTCGGACAACCAATCCCAGAACCGTCGCCCAAGGCTTCTTTGATCGCGAAGAGCCATTTGTCCGGTCTCGCCAGCTCGCACGCGATCACTGACTGCGGGTGAGAGCGGGACGATCGATTGGAAACGCGGTGTCAACAATTCGTAGGGATCCGATGATTGCGACTGCTCTTTCGCGGGAGCAACCGGCAGCGGTCCATCCGCGATTGCCGCGAGTGCGGGATGCGGGATTTGGCGACTGGCTCGAGGCTGCAACTTCTCGGGATGGACTTCAATGATTTCCCCGCCGCGAAAAAGCACTTGCATGGGTTCGTCTTTTTGCAGTGCCGAACGATAAGCGTCCAAGTCGGAATCACCGACCGACACCAACAGCTCCATTCGTTGGCGAACGCCGATATGGACCAACTCTTGTCCGGCACGAACATAGGATTCGCGAAGGTCTTCCAAATCCGTTGTCAGGATTTCGCCGTCTCGTTGAGCAACCACCCGCAGCGAATCGACCTGTGCATTCAGTTCTTCCAAGCTGCGGCGCAAACTCTCGGACTTCTGTTTGGCGGCTTCGGCCAAGCCAAGTTCGCCCAACCCTTCATGACGTTGCCACTTGATCTCTTCCGCGTCCAATTCCAACTGAGTCGCATCGCGTTCAGCGACCAGTTCATGATCAATCAACTGCAAGATGACTTGTCCAGCCATCACTGAATCACCGGATTGCATGACAATCTGATCGACAAAACCATTGACCGGCGAGCGGAGAATCTGATCGTCCGCGAACCGCACAACGACGGGCACCGGACGGCTGAGCGGTGACGGCAACGTCACCAAGAACTGGGCCAAAAAGCAGAACGTTACGCACGTCCAAATTGCACGGCGACGGTGCGACCACTTTGAAAACGATTCCGCCTCACCCTCGTAGTTCCAAACCTTGCCCGCGAATTTCATCGTTGGAAGCATGACCCACAATAGGATCGCAGCCATTGCCATCAGCAATCCAACCGGGCCCGCCCACATTGATACAACGACAATCAATCCGCCCATCCAGACAACCTGGAAGACAACCGATGCGGCGGCGTGACAAGCAGCGAATCCACGCCGCCAACCCGATAGCTTGCAACTGTCACCTCGCATCGCAAACAACTTGAACTGCAACCAACCACCGAACAGTTTGCGACCTTGTTCTCGCAAGTTGGGAATGTCCGTCCAGTCGGAGAGAACGTAGTAGCCGTCCAAACGCAACAACGGGTTGGCATTGACCAGCAACGTCGCAGGACCGGCGATGAAGAAGATTTGTGCTGCCAAGTGTGCCGCGAAGTCGGATGGGTGCCAACACCAAATCCAAAATGCAACCGATGCGATCAACAATTCCCAGTACACACCCGCCATCGCGATCGAAGCGCGAGATTGGCGGTTGGGAAGACGCCAAGCGTTGGTCACGTCCACGTAGGCAAGTGGTGCCATCAGAAAGAACATCACGCCGGCCTTACCAACCTGGACTCCATGCCAACGAGCCGCGACGGCGTGGCCCATCTCGTGAATCAATTTCATCACGGCCCAGATGGCCAGCATTCCAACCCAAAGCTGCGAATCGAAAATTCGCATTAACTCCGCTGTTAGTTGGCTACGTTGGAACAAAGCAAAAGTCATCGTGATCGCGATGAATGCTCCCGCAACCACAACACCGTGAGCCGTGAACAGCGGTCGCGCAAACGGAAGCAACGCGTTAGCGGGTCCATTCGCATTGATCAGCGGAAACCGCAAGCTGATCAACCACGAACACGCCTTGATCAACGGACCAATGCTAATCGAAAGCACCTGGATCAGAACCGCGAACAGACCGGGTCGCTTGGCCCGCGCTGGCTGTTCGAATGCAGCCTCAACGGTGTCGTCCGTCGACACCTCATCGGTATCCAGGGCGTCGGACTCGTTCGCGGGATCAGCTACGACTTCAGCTGGCATTGCAGGCGGCGTCGCGGTCGGAACGGCTTCTGCGATTGCGATTTTCTGAGCCACTAACACCGCGATAAAATCAGCGACGTCTTCTGGCGACCAATCCAAACCATCCCGCTGGGCTTGTTGGACAATCTCGGTGGTCGAGCGACGACCGTCCAGCAGCGTTGCGACGTAGTGTTCCGACGTTCCCAATTGAAAATGCTGCCCCGTCCCGCCGTGAGCGGCACGGATGACCGTGACGCCAGCCACCTCACATACAGTGAACTCCATCTCCGGATCCAGACGCACTTTGGGTGCTTGCGTCGAGGGATCAGTCAGCCCATCGGGTTCCGCCAGAACGCGATCGTCCAATTGCGGCTCATCTGTGGCAGCTTCGTTTGGATTCACCATCCGATCATCCACCCCATTCGTCTCACGGGGGTTCGAATCCATTTCCAAATCCAAGGATAGGTGGGTCCCATCACGATTGCTTCGCCACGCATCCCCACTCGCAAGGCCGCGTTTTCGTTTGGCAGTTCAGCGATGGCAACGAAGACATTGGCATCATCACGAATCGTCGCGGCAGGCCAAACGGACTGAACACTGCTCTCGAAAGCTTCCGCATCCAAGGCGGGAAACCACAATTCGACAGGTGCGTTCATTTCCACGAATCCAATTTCAGACTCGGGCAACTCCAATTCAATCTCAACGTTTCCTTCGGGAGCGACTTCCATCAACGTTTGCCCGATTTCCAACGGTGTCCCGAGGGATCGAGTCAGGTCACCTTGGATGATGATCCCATCGATCGGCGACACGACATCAAGTTTGCTCAGCTTGTCTTGCAACAACTCCGCTTTCCGAAGCAACGTCTTCCGGCGCAACCCAGCCAACTGGGCTGAAGCAATTTGATTGCTTGCCAGTGCAATGTCCTCGTCCTTTTGAGCCTCATCGATTTCCGCCAGCAAAGATTCCAACTCAATCCGCAACGGCCGACCGTCCAACTGCAGCAGTGTTTGTCCCTCCGTGACACGATCGCCGGGACGAACCAACGTCGTCAGCAGCGTCGCATCGATTGGCGATGCGATTAGGCGTCCGTTCATCGGGGCGACCGTCGCGATCGCATGAGTGCGATACGGCATGGGAATGCATGTCAAAATCAAAGTCACCAAGAAAGCGATTCCGATCAGCCCGCGCCGTGACCACCACTTGCTCAGCTTGCTCGCCAATCGCCCCCAATGATCCTTCGCCGGGCGACTCAAGAAAATCGCAGCGAACAATCCCATCACGTCGGGAGTCAGCATTCGTTGGAACGTTCGGGCATCAAAATCATCCGCGGCAGGAGGACGAATCCACAGCTGACAACGCGGCGTCGTTGAACCGCCGGATGCGTTCTCGCTTGGGTGGGATGCGTTCTCGACATCCGGAACCAAATCGATCACCAAAGTTCCGTTGTCCCATCGCGACGTGCTTTCGGTCGGCGGTGGACTGTCTTCTGCGGTCGATGCCAACCACTGTGCGTCATAGCGCTGACGAATGGAGTTGTCTGCTCCCAACCAACCCAGCCGTCCATCGTGCAACCGATGCAACGTCCGACCGCCCCAACCCAATCGAATGGTGTGTTCGGGCAGCACGGTGCACAACCGCTGGACCAACAATTCCGCGGCGGACACACGGTCTTTGGTGGACGCCATCTCGGTCAACCAAGTGTGCCACATCGATTGAAAGAGTTTCGATCGCGAAATATCCGACAACTCAGCGGACTGCATCGTCTGCGCATTCGTAGCGTTCGACGCGACCACACGTTTGGGCTTGGCTTGGCTGGCGAAATCGGTCGATGCGGCAGTGCTTACCATCGATTGACTCCTGACTTTCGCAGTTTGGTGATCGACTCAGGCTTCTCGTCCGATGGGTTCGGTGCAACGACCCGCATAGTGCAGCGGTCGCCAGGCCGAAGTTCGCCCGTTGGGTTGTCGATCCGCACCCGAATTTCGATCGTGCCGCTTTCACTGTTGATCGATGGACCGATCGTGTCGATCTTTCCATCCACGGTTTTGCGAGCGGCCCGAAAATAGACCTGGGTTTCCATGCCCGGCTTCATCTGCAGTGCTCGGTCAGCCATCACATTGAAAACACCGTGAAGAATGTCCGTCCGCACCAGACGAACAATCTCCGGTGAAGAAGGCGTGATCGTGGCTCCCAGACCGGCTTTCTTTTCCGCAACGACGCCATCGAACGGAGCTCGAATCGTTCGGCGTTTCCACTGCAATTCGAGTCGGTTGGCTTCCGCCGATCGAAGCGTTCTTTGTTCGGTCGCCGTCAACAACCGTGCCGCTGCAATCTTCAATTCCAATTCGGCTCTACGGAGCTCATCGAAACCCGCCATCTCGTCACGCAACAAACGACGAAGGTGTTCGACCCGAATCGTTTGCATGTCCAACGACGCTTGCGCCGCGTTGACTTCACCCAACATGGCGGCTTGCGTTTGAGCGATCTCCATCGACGCCTTTTCAATTTCGTCGTCCAATCGAGCAATGACGTCGTTGGCCTTGACCCGTTGGCCGACCTTCACCGGCAATTCGATGATTCGCCCGAGATCTTCGCTTCCAAGGTAGACGTCTTCGATGGCTTGCGAGAAACCTTCGTAGGCAGAATCACCATACAATGCGATGCCGCGCTGCGTCGCAGACGTGCCTTGCGCGAATGCGAGATCCGCCGTTAGATGAAACGCGATGAAGACGCTCAAACCGACAATCGTCCATGATGTTTGCTTTGTCATTTTCCTATTCCATCCGTTCCAATGTGGACGCTGCGCCGCCGGAAGATGAATCTTCGAATTCAATCAGCCCAACCTCTCCAATCAACGATTCACCGACCACCTGTGGGCTCCACTGGTTGCTCTGAGCCGGTGCATGCAATTGATCGATCTCAACTGGTTCGATTTGCAAGATGTCAATCTCGCTCGTGTTGCCGGGGCGACATGGCTCGACGCCCTCGGTCATCAACAACGTCCCCATCGCCTTTTGCAACTCGATCAAAGAGATGATCGACGAGACTTGTGCGGTGACGAACAACTGCTCGCTTTCGGTACGACGCTTCTGAGTTTCCAGCAGATCCTCCAGCACAAGCGCCGTCGGTCCGCCGTCGCCCGCTAACAATTCCCAACGACGCATGGCGATCTCTTCTTCGCGAATCGCGGCTTGCAGAGTGATCGCCTTGCTTTCACGCAGCTGAAAGTTTGCGTTCGCTTGAATCAACGCCGTTTCAATTTCGCGTCGCGCAACCAACAAACTTTGGCGTAATTCTTCGCTGCGTTGTTGGTATCGATACCTCGCCTCGCGAACTCGACTTCGTGCGGCGCGGCGACCGTACGGCAGGCTGTATTGCAAGGTCGCCGTCAGACCAGGGCCTTCGGTGAACTGGTCACCAAACGCTTGGAAAAATCGATTGTTCCCACGAAGACCGGACAAATACGCATCAAAAACCGCATCCAACTGCGGTTTCAATTCGTTTCGAGTCACGTTGATCCCCAAGCCCGCAGCCGCCAATTCTTGCGTTGCGGCTTGGATGTCAGGCCGATATTCCAATCCGCGAACGATGGCGTCCTTCAGATCGATGTCGTCTTTTGGGATAGCGGGATTGGCCAACGGAATCATTTCGACCGATTGATTCAACGCCGTGAGTTCCGGGCTTCCAACCAATGTTCTTAGACGGACTTGCAGTCGTTGCAATTCAGCTTCGATTTCGATTTGGCGATCACGATCGTTTGCCAATCGACGCTGGACCTTGATGCGTTGAAGCGGTCCAGAGTCCAGATCTGCACGTCCATCAACGATGCGAGCAATTTGTTCGCCTCGTTCGATCAGGCTTCGCTGTTGGACCAAGTGGCAACGGCGTTCGTACAATCGCCAAAACGCTTGGAAGGTGTCGACAAGATGAGATTCAATTTCCGAACGCATCTCTTGCCAAGCAATCCGGCTTTCAATGGATGCCTGCGTGACGAGCCGCGTGTTGTAGACCTCGCCGCTGGTTGCCAACAACGGTTGTGTGATGCTGAGGCTGACTCTTGAGTTGCCTTGGGGATTTGGTTCGAAGAAAAGACTATTGCTATCCAGAGTTCCCAATTCTTGCGTCAAGTCGACGACCGCACCACGTCGCGTAAGTTTACGAAAGCCACCGCTGGCGATCACCGAGTTTTGGATCAATCGATCGGGGCCACCCGTTGTCAATGTGCTGCCGACCGGATCATTGACACGGCCGTAGCCACCTTCCAACAACAACGTCGGGTCGAAAACAGCGTTTTGCTGCACAATCTTTTCGTACGCAATCGAAGTCCGCCGTGAAACTGATGAGATCCGAGGACTGGTCTCGAGCGTGTCCGTCAGGACGGTTGGCAAATCAAATGACACTTGCTCGGGCGTCTGCAACAGCCCCGAGAAGGCAATGGATTCCCACCAGGGAGCGACGGTGTCAACCGCCGTGGTGACTTCCGTCGGTTCCGGCGGCAACGCCAACGTGTCGGTGGTCGAAGACGAAGGCGGCTTTGATTCGGTTGCCAACGGTGTCTCTGGCTGCAACGAATCCCGGCGATTGGCCTCCGCCATGTTGCGTGCAGCGTTGTCGAGAAACTGCTGAAACGACGTTTCTTCCGCTCTGAGGACCTGTGAATGCATCCCGCACGAGATCAAACCACAGGTTGCTAGCATCCAAGCAGCGACCGTCGACCGTCGCAAAGGCCAAATTGCCTTCGCAGACGAACGCCGTTCTTCACATTTCGACGTCGAGACCTGCGGGGGTCTCCTCCGTCGAATGCTGCGGTGATGCTGATACGTGGGCTTCATTCCTACCTAGACCAAATTTGCTATCGCAAACAATCACCGCCGGTTGTCGCCCGCTCCTTCATCCGAAGGTTGGCAAGCGTGCCCTCTCAACCGCTGGGGTGATCACGACGTCGTGAGATCCTGTGCGTTGATTCACTACGTGTACATAACTCTTCGGATGAGACGGTCGAGAGGATTGCAACGACCGTGAGCAAATTGAGCCTCACACGCGTTTTGACTGGCAGCAATCGGAATAACGCGTCAGGTCAGCTGAACCCGCAAAGTCAGCGGATCCTACGTGGACACCCGTACGTCTCATGCGGGCGTCAATTTGTGTCGTTTAGGACGATGAGGCAATTCACCATGCAAAATAACGTTCCTGAAGATTCAGCGATGTCCAAACGCGACTTTCACTTCTTTCAACTGGAAGATCGAGTCCTTCTCTCCGGTGAAGGTTTGGAAGCAATTGAAATCGTCGCTCCGGATGCGGAGTTACTTGAATCACTCAACGCCGAATTGGATTCGATCGACGCTGCTCTGAATGACATCGATATCACAGACGTGACGCCTGACGGTGAAGCGCGTCGACCGAAAGACGATCCCGAATTCTTCGATCCAGCCGACGGTCCCATCACAATGGATCCGGCTCGGCCGATCGAAGTCATCTTCATTGACGACGGTGTGCAGGAGAGCAATGCGCTCGTCCAGAACCTTCGCAATCAAAGTGAAGACACGCAGTGGGTCATCGTGCGTTTGGCGAGTGACCAAAGCGGCATCGATCAAATCAGCAATGCGTTATCGACGTTGCAAGGAGTCGATGCGATTCACTTGGTATCGCACGGTGACGGCGAAGCAATTCAGTTGGGCAGCGATCGATTGAGCATTGACTCCGCTCCGTCGTTTGCCGGTGACATTGCGTCATGGGGACACTCGCTTGATGTGCAGGCCGACTTGCTAATCTATGGATGTGACCTGGCGAGCACGGTCGAGGGTCAAGACCTGATCGAGATGTTGGCACTGGTTTGCAACTGCGACGTCGCAGCAAGTGATGATGCGACTGGACACGAGGAACTCGGTGGTGACTGGATCCTCGAATACACCGTCGGCGATGTGACGACCGATGTTGCGTTCGGATACGCGGCGCAGGCCAGTTGGTATGACACGTTGGCAACAATCACGGTGACCACCACCGATGACGAGAACGATGGGAACACGTCCGACATCACCGCTTTGGAGGCAACGCCGGGCGGAACTGGAATTTCACTTCGCGAGGCGATCATTGCCGCCAACAACACGGCCGGCGCGGACACGATCGTTCTGGGTGCGGGAACCTACATTCTCGACATCGCCGGCCAATTCGAAAACGCATCCGCAACGGGTGACTTGGACGTAACAAGTCAGATCACCATTACTGGTGACGGCCTTGGCACGACGATCCTCGATGCGTCGTCACTCGGTGATCGAATCTTCTATATCACGAACGCAGCCGATCTAACGATCAGCGATATGACGTTGACGGGAGCGTCGTCTGCTACCGAAGAAGGGGCAGCCGTCTACAACGAGGGCGATTTCACAGCAACCGATGTGGCTTTTACCAATCACACCGTCGGAAATGTCGGGGGAGGTGCGATCTATTCTCGAGGAACGACGACACTTGATCGCACCTCATTGATCGGGAATACCAGCGGTGCGAGCGGTGGTGCGATTCACGTTTACAACGGAACCACCACGATCACCAACTCGACGATCAGTGGCAACGAAGCAGAATTCTACGGCGGTGGTATCTACGCTGAGAATGCAGGTAGCACGGTGAACATCGTGCATTCGACCATCGCCGACAACACCGTTCTGAACACAAACGGCTATGGCGGTGGTGTTTATGTAACGGCCGCAACAGTCAACGCAGAGGCCTCAATCTTTGCAGACAACACGTCCAATCTGGGTGGGAGTGACGTGCATGGCACGATTGTCAGCGGCGGTTACAATATCATCGAACACAACACCGGGTTCAGTGGTACCGTCGGAACCGACCTCTTAGGCAGCGATCCCTCCTTGGCTGCGTTGAGCGTGGATCCCACATCGGGGCAATCCATCCACGTAATCGACAGCGGCAGCATTGCCTACAACGCAGCCACCAGCTCCTTGGCGGTGGAAGATCAACGCGGCGTCGCACGTGACGGATCGCCCGACATTGGTGCGTACGAGTATGTCGCGCCGCCCGAATTATTCGCACACTACAAGTTCGACGCTGGTTCAGGTGCGACCGACAGCAGCGCGAACGGCTTGAATGGTGTTCTGCAGGGTGATGCATCAGTCGACACAACGAGCGGAACGAATCAGGTCGGTGACGGAAAACTAGCACTTGATGGGACAGGCGACTATGTGGACCTGTCAGCGAACGTCGGTAGTTTCGCGAACCTGACCGCGGGCACGATTTCCACATGGGTCAAACTTTCCTCATCGGACTTCTCAACCATCTTTGACATCAGCGACGGTGCGACAAGCAACTTCGCATCGTTGTGGGTTGAAAACGGAAACTTGATTTGGGCAGTCAATGCGGGCGGTTCTTCGCTCATGCGTGCGACTTCGACCGCGACCATCAACGACGACACCTGGCACCACGTCGCTGTCACCACCGACGCGAGCGGCACGAGCTTGTTCATCGACGGCATCAAACTAACCGGCGGCGATGTGACCTATTCACAAGGCGACGCTTCAACGACGACGTTCTTCAACGACTTGACTGGTCCGTCCTCCGTGAAGCTCGGCGCGTACGACATAGGTTCCGTAGGCGGTGAATTCACTGGTCTGATGGATGATATCCGAGTCTACAACTATGCAGTTGACGAATCGGACATGGCTGACCTGCATGCCTATCGATCCGACACGCCGACTGACCTGTCCACCACTGCCACGAATGCGGGCGGCTTGAACATCAATGACGATGGTGGCAGCGATTTGTACCTGCTGGCCGATGACGGGAGCTCCATCCTAGGTGGACTCAGTTCGCTGAGCTATGAGGTTCAGTTCGAGAGCACGGACGCGGGCGGCGGAGTCCCCTTGCTGTCATATGCAACCGGCTCGAACAGCAACGAAGTCCTCCTCTACATCACGACCACTGGAGACTTGCAACTCACCATTGGTGGCTCCAACACCTACTCGGACGCAATCGACTATCGGAGTCTTCTCGATGGCAAACCCCATAGCCTCGCGTTTACGTGGGACGGAGGAACAGGCGAATGGGTCTTCTATGTCGATGGTGAGGTGGCCGACAGCCGCGTGCTTGCCGGAGACCCGCTACTGGAACAAGGCCATGTCCTTGCCAGCGGCGGTGAACTGCTGTTTGGACAAGAGCAAGATTCCGTGGAAGGCACGTTCCAGACGGACCAAGTGTTCAGCGGAACTTTTTTCAATGCCCGAATCTTCGATGATGCCCGCACCGAAGCCGAGATGGCAGGCAGCTACCGAACTGAACTGCCGCTTGAAGAATCTGGAATGTTGGCTCAGTGGAATTTCAACGACCTCTCGGGCGATGGCGTTGTGACCGAGTCTGTCAGCGGAAACAACCTAACGATCAAACACACCAGCGAATCTGGATTCACTGCCAGCGAAGCAGCACTCACACTTGCGATCGACGAGAACACGATCAGCGGGAGCGTTGTGGGCAGTGTCTCTGGTCAAGACGCTGAACGTGAAGCAAGGATCGCTGCACTTTTGGCTGCCGACTCCAGTCTTTCCTACAACGCTTCAACCGGCAAGTTCTACAAAACGGTCTTGTCAAACGGTACCTGGACCGCTGCTCACTCGGCCGCCGAAAGCACCACCCTCTCGGGCTTAACGGGCGACTTGGTCACCATCGAATCAGCCAGCGAGAATGCCTTCATTCGACAATTGGCAACCGACTTCATTGGCAATGACATTTGGATCGGTGCCAGCGATGCATCGGTTGAAGGTGAGTGGCAATGGAACGACGAAGACGTCAACACTTCGGTTTTCTGGCAAGGGGACGAAAACGGCTACGCTGTCGACGGCAGCTATCAAAACTGGGACGCCGCCACCGGTCCCAATGGTGGAGCAAGCGAAGACTACGCGTTCCTACAAGAGTTCGACGGCGCGTGGTTTGACGCCACCGCCGCTCAATCAATGGACGGCTACGTGGTTCAGTGGGATGCAGACAGCGTTCTGGATGCAACCGATGCATTGACTTACACGATCCAGTCACAAACCGTCGCCGGTGCCTTCGCGATCGATACCAGCACGGGCACGATCACGGTCGCCGATGGATCATTGTTGAACTACGAGAGCCAGGCATCTCATTCGTTGACCGTTCGCGTGACGGACGAGGACAGCAACACCTACGACGAAGTCTTCACGATTTCACTCAACGACTTGGCCGAATCCAACAACGCGCCAAGCGACCTGTCCAGCGGTATCGAGCTGAATATCGACGGCGGTAATGATTCCTATCTGGTCGCTGACAATGGAGGCCTCGTCTTCGGCGGCAGCACCGAGTTCACCTACGAGATTTCGTTCAGCACAACCTCGCTCGACAAGATGACTCTCTTGTCGTACCGGTCGCCGTCCGACCCGACCGATAACGAAGACGCACTTCGCCTGACGTTTCTCGCCAATGGCAACCTCAACCTAGTACTCAACGGTGTTGCGAGCACCGCGACCGGTGTCGACTTTAGCGAACTGCGTGACGGCGACATCCACAACCTCGCCGTCAGTTGGGACAACTCATCAGGTGCCTGGACTGTCAGCGTCGACGGAGTGCAGAAGTTCAGCGACACCGGGTTCCAAACCGGTGCTGTGATCCGCAGCGGAGGCACTTTCCTGATTGGACAAGAACAGGACAGCCCTGGAGGCGGATTCACATCCGACAATCTGTTTTCAGGCAGTCTCTACGATGTTCGCGTTTGGGACCAATTCCGTAGCGAAGCTGAACTCGCGTTGAACCATCAAAGCAAGTTTGAAAGCGGCAGCCTGCCCAGTGGATTGGTTGCGAACTGGCAGATGGATGGCTTCAACGGTTCGAGCGAAGTCGTGGATGTCGTCAGCGGAAACAATCTGAGCATTGGACACGCAACCGGCGCGGGCTACACCAACAGCACGCCAGTTGGTGACTTGCATGTTGCCGAGAACATCACCGACGGTGCATCCGTTGGCTACGTCGTGCCAAGCGATCCGGATGTTAGCAACGACATTGCCAGCGATGGTTTATTCAACGAAGCGACTCCGTCCACCACCCAGTATGGTGTGACCGGGACCTTTGGTGACTGGACGGTCACAGAAGCCTCCATCGACCTGTTTGCGACCAGCGCTTGGGAGTCTCCGTTGGGCGGTCGCGTTGTCAACTTGGACGGCTCTGCGCCGGGAGCGATTGAGCAAAATCTGACGACGGTTGCGGGGCGGCAGTACCAAGTCGTCTTTGCGCTTACTGGCGACTTTAGCGGCGGAGACGCCGTCAAGAACCTTCGCGTGAGTGCGAGTGGTACGAGTGCCGATTTCCAAGCGACTCAGGAGAGCAATTGGTCATGGGGTGAAACCGGGGCGTTTGAGCAGCGTAGCTTCACCTTCACAGCGGACGATGCGACTTCGGTGCTCCAGTTCCGATCGCTCGAAGGTCCGACCAGCACCTATGGTCCATACATCGCCGACGTTCAAGTCATCGAAATCCCCGCTGCTGTGACGACGATTTTGAACGATGACCCGACGTTGTCTTACGACGCGGCGACGCGGAAGTTTTACAAACTTGTCACAAACGCAGTGGACGTGACCACTGCCATGTCGAGCGCTTCCAGCGACTTGATCAACGGAGTCGGCGGTCAATTGGTAACGATCCGATCGTCCTACGAGAACGAACTGGTTCAGGACATCGTTTCCAGAGCGGGATCGGAGTTCTACATTGGAGGCACCGACGCGACGAGCGAAGGCAGCTGGAATTGGATCGAAGACGGGGTGGAGGCGGACAACTTCTGGGTTGGTGATGAATTGGGTGCAGCACCTGCCGGCGCTTACGCCAATTTTAATTCAATTGAGCCCAATGACTTTGGAGGGAACGAAGACTACCTAGCTATCTACGGATCGACCGGCGAGTGGCTTGACCTCTCCGGTGCAGACAACCGCGGCTACATCATTGAATGGGACGCCAGCGAAGTTTTATCGAACTTCACCTTCAGCCTAAACGACGATGCGGGCGGGCGGTTCGCGATCGATTCAAACACCGGCGAAATCACCGTGGTCGATGGTTCGCTGTTGAACCACGAAGCCAGCGAGTCTCACGACATTGGTGTCACGGTAAGCGATGCCGCTGGCAACTCGTACAACGAAACAATGACCGTTGCGGTCGATGATGTCAGCGAAGCCCCCACGGATCTGTCCGTCGGTGTTGCGTTGAATTCAGACGGTGGAAACGACGCCTACTTGGTCGACAATTCCAGTGCCGTTCCCTACTGGGACGGCCTGACGGGGATCACGATGGAATTTGCGATCTCGGATCTGCAAACTCCAGCCGACATGGCAACACTCTACTCACAACAGTCGGGTGGATCAGGATCGTATCTCGCAATCCACGCGGATGGGACGCTCGATTGGACCGGGTATGAATCGACCGGAACCTACAGTCAACTTTTTGACGGCGATTTGCACACCGTTGCATTCTCTTGGGACACACCCGGTGGAGAATTGCGATTCTACGTCGATGGTGTGTTCGCCGAATCCATCGTCACGGGGACTCAGGCAAACACCAATGGCGGCGGTGCATTCGTGCTGGGACAAGACCAAGACGGCGGCGCGGAGTCTGGGTTCGATTCCGCACAACATTTCTCGGGCACGTTTCATGACGTTCGAGTTTGGGACCACGTTCGTGCCGATTCGGACATCGCCGATCACGACAACTACAAACTCGATTTCACGTCTGCCGACGCCGCCTCAGCGGGATTGCTGGCCAACTGGCAATTCGACGGTTTTGTCTCCGGTGAAATCGTTGACATTGCCAACGGCTACGTGTTGACGGTCGGTCATGCGACCGGCACCGGATACGTGGCCGGTGCTGCCCGGGACACGTTGACGGTCGATGAAATGGCATCCAACGGCACGCAAGTCGGATTCGCAGTTGCCCACGACACCGATTCGAACGACACGTTCAACTACACGCTGCTCGATTCGGCAGGAGGTCGATTTGCGATCGATCTCAACACCGGCGAGATCACTGTCGCGGACGGTTCACTGCTCGACTTTGAAACGACCACATCGCATGACGTGACCGTACAAGTGATGGATTCCTCGGGAAGCACCTACAACGAGACCATCGCGATCACAGTCAACGACGTGAATGATGCGCCGGTGATGACGGCTTCATCGCCCACCTATCCCGCCACCGAAGATGGAGCTCCTTTCACCGCTTCAGTCGCAGCGTTCTTGGGCAGTACCGTTACCGATGCCGACGCCGGTGCAGTGGAAGGTGCCGCGATCTTTGGATCCGCGGGTTCAGGCGGAACTTTGGAATACAGCATCAATGGTGGATCCAGCTGGACCACGATTCCAACCGTTGATTCGACATCTGCGTTGCTGTTGAGAGAGAACGACCTGATTCGCTTCACACCGGACACAGAGAATGGCGGCACCCTGACGCTGGACTACCACGCCTGGGACCAAACGTCTGGTACCGCCGGTGGAACAGCGGATGTGACGACACGCGGCGGTTCGACCGCATTCAGTACAGCAGACAACACCGTCACGGTGACCGTCGCGGATGTCAACGACGAACAAGTCATCAGCACCAACAACGGAGCAACGTTCAACGAAGGCTCAGCTGGCAACACCATCACTTCGTCGATGCTGGAGACCACCGATGTCGACAACACCGCTGGCGAATTGACTTACACCGTGACGGCAAACCCCAGTTACGGCCAATTGAAATTGGACGGACTGGTCACCACCTCGTTCACGCAATCGGAAATCGATGCCGGACGCATCACTTACGATCACGACGACAGCGAAAACCTGGCGGACAGTTTTTCATTCAGCGTGGATGATGGCGCTGGCTCGGCGTCGACTGGTTCATTCAGCATCACGCTGAACCCGATCAACGACAACGCTGTCGCGATCACCAGCGATGGTGGTGGAGCAACGGCCAGCGTCAACGTGAATGAAACCGTGTCTTTCGTGACCCAGGTCACCGTCAGCGATGCCGACATGCCGGGTGACACGATGACGTATTCAATCACCGGCGGAGCGGACCAAAATGATTTCGCGATCGACGCTTCGGGAAACCTGACGTTTGTCAGTTCGCCTGACTTTGAAAGCCCCGACGACAGCGATCTGGACAACGTGTACGAAGTCACGGTCCAAGTCAGCGACGGCGTATACACGGACAGCCAGACGATCACGGTCACCGTCCAAGACGTGCAAAGCACTCTCCTGAACGTCACAACGACTTCGGATGTCGACGACACGGGTCTGGGTACAACCTACACGATCGAAGAACTGTACGCGGTCGGTGGTGGCACCGACGGCGAGGTCTCGCTTCGCGAAGCCATCACGGCGGCCAACGGAACGCTCGGCCAAGACACCATCAACTTCTCGATTTTGAATTCCGACGCGGGCTACACTGGCACTGACGGGGTCGACGCACACTGGCAAATTTCACTGACCGCGGCGCTGCCGACCATCACCGAATCCGTCATCCTGGATGGGACCAGCCAAACATCCTTCGGCGGCGATACCAACCCGGGCACGCTGGGCGTTGTCACCGAAGTTGGTGTCAATGACACGGCGATTGCAGGAGTCGAACGGCCCGAGATCGAGATCATCGGCGACTCAACGCTCGACAACGGACTATTGATCAGCGCTGACAACGTCACGGTGACCGGCTTTGCAATGTACGGATTCAGCAAAGGTGGTGCGGCGGCGATCGAAATCACCGATGCGGTCATCAACACCTCTGTCACAGGCAACATTTTCGGATCCGGCGCCACCGGAATTTCTGATCCTGGCCTTGCACTTAACAACACCAGCGGCGTTATCGCGGATGGTGCGGACAACGGAAACATTGCTGGCAACATTTTTGCCTTCTCAAAATCAAAAGGCATTCAGGCTCTCAACGCGGCCGATGGCTGGTCCATCACCGGAAACCAGTTCATCGACATCGGCCTCAACGCCAGCAACGGCGATGCGATCGGAATCAACGCGTCGAGCGGTATCACGATCGACGGCAACTACCTCAGCGGCACATCAACGCAAGCTCTCTACACGGGATCTGGCACCAACAACATCACTTTCTCAAACAATACAGTCGTCAACAACGGAGTCGGTCCGACCTCAGGGACGCACATTCAATACGATGCGATCGCACTTCGCAGCGGTTCCTACGACATCACGATTGCTCACAACATCATCGCCAACAACTATGGTGCTGGAATCACGGTGAACGATGGTGCGGCCGGGGTCTTGATCACAGAAAACTCCGTTTATGGGAACGGCACGGTTCTTTCACGGCAAGGAACCGCGGCTACCGGAATCGTCGGAATCGACTTACAAAATGCAACCGACGACAGAAGCTTTGGCACCGCCCCCTACTACACCGCCAACGACGCTGGCGATGCCGACACGGGTGGTAACTCGCTGCAAAACTTCCCGGTGATCACGCAAGCGGTCAGCGACGGCACACAGATTGCAATCTCGGGAACGTTCAACAGCACCGCCAATGAAACGTTCACGATCGAATTGTTCACTTCGGCCAGCTACGCCAACGGATACGGACAAGGCGAAACCTTCCTAGGATCGGTCAGCGTCACGACCGACGGCAGCGGCAACGCGACGTTCAATACCACGCTGTTCACCGAAGTCGAATCAGGCGACCACATCACCGCCACCGCGACCAACGACACGACGAAAGAAACGTCCGAGTTTGCCGCTCAGTTCGCGATCAACGGCCCAGTCTACGCAAACAACGACGATGGCCATTTGGAATTTGATGGCACCGATGATTACGTCGCCATCGCGTCGTCGCCTGAACTGGTGATGACCAACACGATGACGATGGAAGCTTGGGTGCGTCCAGAGGCGTCCGCAAACACCGACCGCATGATTCTGAACAAAGAGGGCGAATACGAACTTTCCGTTGATGTGGATGGATCACTGAAATGGGGATTCAACAACACCGATCCCGGCTGGGCATGGCACGACACGAATCACGTTCTGACCGAAGGTGAATGGGCACACGTGGCGGTCACCTACGACAACGGAACCATCACAACCTATGTCAACGGCGATGTGGTGGACGTCTACGAAGGCAGCGGGGCGATCGGCGACGCTCACCCGACGCTGGACGAACTACACATCGGTGGCAGCAGCAACACCCCGGCCGGCCAGTATTTCCAAGGCGGCATCGACGACGTACGCATTTGGAATGTGGCTCGATCACAAGATGAAATACGTGCCTCGATCGATTCGCCACCCTCCGGTACAGCGACTGGCTTGGTTGCCAACTACCGCTTTGACGAATCGGGAACCACGGTCACCGACTATTCCGGTGAAGGAAACGACGGCGTCTTGGGTGGTGGAACGGCCAGCGCCGAACCGACTCGAGCCTCCTACGCGCTTAGTGAAGACGCAACGCTGGTCGTTTCGGCTGCCAACGGTTTGTTGGCGAACGATGCGGATACCGATGGTGATTCGATCACCATCACGGAGATCAACGGCATCAGCGGCGACGTAGGTACAACCGTCACGCTTGCCTCGGGCGCGACCGTGCAACTCAATGCCGACGGCAGTTTCAATTTCGATCCTGGAACCGTCTACCAAGGTCTCAACGACGGCGAAACCGCAACCGACACGTTCACCTACACCATCAGCGACGGCAATGGCAGCACCGACATCGCAACCACCACCATCACGACGACAGGAATCAACGACGCCCCCGGTGGCAGCGACAACACGATCACGATCGACGAAGACAACTCGCACACGTTCACGCTGGCTGACTTTGGTTACAGCGATATCGAAGGCGACCAGTTCGAGTTCGTGCATATCGACACGCTGCCAGGAAGCGGCCGTCTTCTTTACAACGGATCTGCTGTCACCGCTACCGACGATGTCCACTACAACGACATCAACAGCGGCCTGCTGACCTACGAGCCAGTCGCCGATGAAAACGGCAGCGGCTACGCCAGCTTCACATTCCGTGTCCAAGACGACGGCGGCACAACCAACTCCGGCAGCGACATCGATCCGGTCGCCAATACGATCACCTTCGACGTCACCGCTCAAAACGATGTCGCCGACTTCCTCGCAGACAACGAAATCACCAACAGCGATTTCGCCTCGGACGCGAGTTCCTGGACGCTCAATGACAACGTCGATTGGGACAGTGGGGAGATTCGTTTTGGTCAATTTGGCGGAGCCAACGGTTCGATCACGCAAACCTTCACCACCGTCATTGGTGAAACCTATTACCTGACATTCGACTACGGCGACTACAGCGGAACACTTGACCAAACGCTCGACGTCGACGTAGTGGGCGGATCAAGCTTACTGACAAAATCGATCCAGTCCGGCGTCACGGCAGATGCCAAGGAAGCTTACACATTCCGCTTCACCGCCGACTCGACCTCCACCACGTTGACCTTCACCGACACGTCGGCCGATCACTCGGGAGTTCGCGGTTACCTGGACAACGTCGAAGTCCGCTCGACAACGATCCCCACCGAATCCGCCACCGCGTACACCGAAAACGATTCGGCCACGGTCATTACGACCAAGATTGAATTGGGCGACATCGATGACACCGACATCGAATCCGCAACCGTTCAGGTCACCGGCAACTTTGCCACCGGCGAAGACATCCTGGCTGCCACTGACCAGTACGGCATCACCTCCAGCTATGACAGCGGCACCGGCACCCTGACGTTGTCAGGTACAGCAAGCCTCGCCGAATACGAAACCGTTCTCCAGAGCGTCACCTACGCCAACAGCAGCGACGCCCCTGATACTTCCACGCGGACGATCAGCTACATCGTCAACGATGGAGACGGCAACTCCGTGGCGATCACACACGACGTCACAGTCACCGCCGTCAATGACGCCCCCGTCTTGGACAACAGTGGCAACCTCACCCTGACCACGCAAACCGAGGACGCTGGCGCTCCGTCGGGCGCTGTTGGTACCGTCATCACCGATTTGGTCAGTCTGGGTGGAAACGTTACCGACGCGGATGGTTCGCCACAAACCGGTATCGCGATTACCTCGGCAGCCACAACCAACGGAACTTGGTGGTACACCACCGATGGCGGAACCAATTGGAACGCATTGGAAACCGTCAGCGATTCTTCAGCACGCGTGTTGGAAGCCGCCAGCGACACGCGAATCTATTTCCAATCCGATGCCAATTTCGACGGCACGGTTTCCGATGCCATCACCTTCCGAGCATGGGACCGTACCGTCGGCAGCAACGGTTCCTTACAAGACGCCAGCACTAACGGAGGCACGACCGCGTTCTCGTCAGACACCGAAACGGCCGACCTTGACGTAACTTCGGTCAACGACGCCCCGGTGCTCGACTACAACTATTCGACGACCTTCGACACGATCACCGAAGACGACATCAACAATGCCGGACAAACCGTTGCCGACATTCTCGCTTCGTCGGGGCAAGACATCTTGACGGACGTCGATGGAGATCCCGAAGGCATCGCAATCGTTGTTTCCAACCCTGGAAACGGGACATGGGAATACTCCACCGATGGCGGCACCATCTGGGCCGATGTCGGCACCGTCAACAATGGCCAAGCCCTGTTGCTGGAATCGACCGACCTCGTTCGTTTCAACCCCAACGGTGAAAACGGAACGCTCGCCAACATCGGTTTCCGTGGCTGGGATCAAACAGCCGGAACCGCTGGAACTTATCACAACATCACCAATACCGGCGGCGATTCGGCGTTCAGCAACAATACCGAAACCGCGTTGATCACAATCACCGATGTCAACGACGCTCCCGTCCTGGATAACAGTGGCGACCTCAGCCTGACCACGCAAACCGAAGATGCCGGTGCACCATCGGGCGCCGTTGGCACGGTCATCACCGACCTGGTCAATCTTGGCGGCAACGTGACCGACGTCGACAATCCGTCACAAACCGGCATCGCCATCACTGGGGCCGACACGACCGACGGAACTTGGTGGTACACCACCGACGGCGGAACGAACTGGAACACGCTGGGAAGCGTCAGCGATGCTTCGGCACGAGTTCTGAACGCCAACAGCAACACGCGGATCTATTTCGAGGGCAACGCCGACTTCGCCGGCACGGTCAGCGACGCGATCACGTTCCGAGCTTGGGACCGCACGGTCGGTAGCAATGGGTCGATGCAAGACGCCAGCACCCACGGAGGCACGACCGCGTTCTCGTCAGCCACCGAGACCGCCGACATCACCGTCAACAACGTCAACGACGCTCCGGTTCTGGACGACTCGTCCCTGTACACGCTGACGTCGATCACCGAAGACGACACGTCCAACGGCGGTCAAACGGTAGCGTCCATCCTGGCCAGCAACGCTGGCACCGGAATCACCGACGCCGACTCCGGTGCGTTGGAAGGAATCGCAATCCGTTCGATCAGCGCCAGCAACGGCCACTGGGAATTCTCAACCAACGGCGGAAGCAACTGGACCGACGTAGGAACCGTGTCATCGACCAGCGCTCTTTTATTGCGTGACATTGACCTTGTTCGATTCATTCCCGACGAACAAAACGGTGAACAAAGCAACCTGACAATCATCGGCTGGGACCGAACCGACGGATCCACTGCTGGTACGAAAGTGAACACAACCACGACCGGTGGCACGACCGCGTTCAGTGACGAGGTCGCCGTCGCACGCATCACGGTCACGGATATCAACGACGCTCCCACCGTTACCAGCCCCGCCAACGCGACCGTCGACGAAGGCGGTTCGCTGTCGTTCGACATTTCGGGTGCCGGCATTCTCGATACCGCCGACATCGACGGTGACAACCTGACCGTCACCGTCACCGCCGACCACGCCGCGATCGCTCTCTCGCAAACCACCGGACTGACAATCATCGATGGCGATGGCAGCGACGGAACGTTGCAGTTCAGCGGCAGCACGGCCGACATCGACGCGGCGTTGTACGGTTTGGACTATGACTCCCAAGCCGGCTACAACGGCAGCGCGTCCCTGGTTGTCTTGGTCGACGACGGATCACTGACCGATTCCACCACCGTCGCGATCACGGTCAATCCCGGCCAAACCGTTTTCGTCTGGGACGGCGGCGGAGCGACCAATGACTGGACCGATGCGGACAACTGGAATCACGACTTGGTTCCCGAAGCCGATGACATTGTGGTGTTCGACGCGACCAGCACGAAGGACTCCACGCTGGACGCCGCGTTTGCCGGTGCGATCAGTGAAATCCAAGTCAACTCGGGATACACCGGAACGCTCACCTTCGATCGAACGCTTGCGAACTTGGGTGACATGACCGTTGCCGACGGAACCGTCGACACGAACGGACAAGCCGTCGACATGGACGGTGTCGTCAACGTCACCGGCGGCACGCTGACCATCGACGGCAGCGTGATCAATTTGGCCGATGACTTCATTCACTCCGGCGGCACACTGAACGCAAACGGTTCGACGCTGTATTTCGACGGCACAGGTGATCGCAGCCTGCAAACGTCGGCACAAATCGACAATATCGAGATCGATCACGTTGGCACGTTGACTTTCCTCAGCGACCTATCGTTCGCTGGCGACTTCACGCACAGCCAAGGCACCGTCGACTTTGGCGGTCACGAAGTCAGCGTCGCCGGAACAGCCAGCCAAACCGTCGACGCGTCGGGACTCACGTTTGACGATTTCGAATTCAACAATTCAAACACCGTTACCATCATTGGCGGCATCGATGTCGATGGAGATTTGACTTACACCAACGCCGTCACGATCAACGGTGCCGGTGTGACCGCGGCGAGCAACATCACGACGATCGACAGCGCTTGGTCGGGCACCAGTGTGCTGACGATCGACGGAACCGGCGCCCAAACCATCTCCACCAGTGGCGGTGCCGGCGAACTGGGCAACCTCGTCATCAACAAAGCCTCCGGTACAGTGCAACTGCTCGACGACATCGAACTGGGTGGCGATTTCACCTACACATCCGGCGGATGGGACACCAACGGTCAAACGGTTGAATTCCAAGGTCACAACACCACAATCGATTCAGGTTCGGCGACGTTCGACAATGTGATCCTGAACAGCACGGTCGCGGGATCTCGCGTGATCGTCGGAACACTGGACGTCGACGGCGACTTCACGTTCACCAACGCCGGCACGCTGAACGGCGGCCAAATCGCGGTTGCAGGCGACATCACCTACAGCGATGACAGCTACAGCGGCACGACGATGATCATTGCCGACGGAACGGGCAACCAAACGGTCACGGCAAGCAACAGCAGTGCCAAAGCCGAACACCTGACGATCAACAAAGCGTCCGGCACGCTGACGTTCGGCACCGATTTGACCATCAACGGCACACTGAATCATGTCGCCGGCAGCGTTGCGGATCTGACCAACGCGATCACGTTCGGTAACAACTCCGGAACCATCGCCGCGTCCGCGATCAACTTCGACGATGTCATCTTTGACTCCAACTTCAGCAAAAACATTTCCGGCGTTCTGAACGTCGGTGGCGATCTGACCATCACCAGCGTCAACGCGTTGAACGTCGGCGAAATTCGCGTCGCGGGCAATATCACGTCGTCCGATACAAGTGTCGGTGGCAACTCACAAATCACGCTCAACGGCACTGGCACCCAAACAATCTCAGGTGACGATCTTTCTGATGGCAAGCTGAACATCGACAAGACCTCCGGTACCGCGATCTTGGCCGATGACTTGGTGCTCAACGGTACCCTGCAAGGCCTGAATGTGATCTCGGGAACGTTGGACCTAAACGGTCACACGATCAACGCGACTGGCGAAGTCGTGGTCAACGACTCGGTGTTGACCGGCGATGGCACCATCACGAACGACCTGACTATTGAAGACGACGCGATCATTCGCTTGTCGGCATCTTCGACTAGCGTCTACGAATCGATCGTGGTCGGCGGAACATTCACGCTGGGCCTCGGCGCGCAGTTGGAACTCGACCTCACCGGCATGACCGCCGGCGGCTACCTGCAAGACATCTTCACGTCCACCACGCTGGCGGGAACGTTTGACTCCATCACGTTGGTCAACGACTCGGTCGGCTTCACCGTCTACGACGAATACGACTCACCATCCGGTGCCGTCGACATTTTCCTGAACAGCAATCCAACCGGCAGCATCGGGGACGTCACAGTTGACGAAGACGCCCCAGACACCGTGATCGACTTGGACGCGGCCTTCAGCGATCTGGAACACGCCGATAACGAGTTGACATACAGTCTGATCGGCTACAGCAGTCCCACATTCCTGGATTCGGCTAACGTCGACAACGGCGCCGGCACGTTGACGCTGGACTACGCCGCCGAGCAACACGGCACGACGACGATCACCGTCCGAGCCACCGATGCTCGCGGGGAATCCACTGACGTGACGTTCAATGTCACTGTCAACTCGATCGAAGACGCCCCGATCATCAGCGGCGGCCCCGCCACATCGTCGCTGACCGAAACCGACAGCAGCCTAACCGACTCCGGCACGTTCACCGTCAGCGATTCCGACATCGCCGACGAAGTCACCGCCGCCGTCGACAGCGTTGCCGTCTCGGGAACCGGAGCTTCGAGCGTTCCCGGATCGCTCAACAACGCGACCCTGCAAAGCTTCCTGGCTGTCTCACCAACCGCGATCCTCGATGGAACCGAAACCAGCGACACGCTGACATGGAATTTCAACAGCGGCACCAAAGCCTTCGACTTCCTCGCCGACGGCGAAACGCTGGTCCTGACCTACACAATCAGCGCCACAGACGATTCCGGATCAACGCTCTCCGACACCGAAACCGTCACGGTCACGATCACCGGAACCAACGACTCGCCTGACGTCTTTGTCGACACCGGTGATTCGGCAGCGGAAAGCTTGACCGAAACCGACACGACGCTTACCACCACCGGAACGCTCAGCGTCGGCGACCTCGATCTGACCGATGTCGTCACCTCCGACGTCACCGGCGTGGTCGCGAGCGGGACGACAACGGGGTTGGCCAGCGCCAATGCCGCATTGCAAGCGATGCTGTCGTCCACCGGCTCGGTTGTGAACGCGAGTGAAACCAGCAACACGTTGACGTGGAATTTCAACAGCGGCGGCGAAGCGTTCGACTATCTCGCCAACGGCGAATCACTGACGCTGACCTACACAATCGAAGTCACCGACAGCCAAGGCGCCACGGACACGCAGAACGTCACCATCACCGTCAACGGAACCAACGATGCACCTGTCATCACGGGCGGCCCCGACACATCAAGTTTGACGGAAACCGATAGCGGACTGACCGACAGCGGAACGCTGACCATCAGCGATTCTGATCGTACCGACAACGTCAACGCCGCCGTCGACAGTGTCGCCGTTTCGGGAACTGGATTATCCAGTGTCCCCGGTTCGCTCGACAACGCGACCCTACAAGGCTACCTGTCCGTTTCACCAACCGCGATTTTGGACGGAACCGAAACGACCGACACGCTGACGTGGGACTTCAACAGCGGCGCCAAAGCATTCGACTTCCTGGCCGACGGCGAAACGCTGGTCCTGACCTACGCCGTCAACGCCACCGACGACGATGGCACGCCACTGTCGGACACCGAAACCGTCACGGTCACCATCACCGGAACCAACGACTCACCTGACGTGTATGTCGACACCGGTGACAGTGCCGCTGAAACGCTTGGTCAGACCGGAGCGACATTGACAACGTCGGGGACGCTAACGGTTGACGATTTTGATCTAACCGACTCGGTCAGTTCGACCGTCAGCAACGTCGCGGCTTCTGGCGACACCACGGGATTGGCATCCAACAACTCAGAACTCTTGGCGATGCTTGCGTCGACCACCAGCGTGATCGACGGAACTGAAACGACCAACACACTGACATGGGATTTCAATTCGGGTAGCGAGACGTTTGACTATCTCGCCACGGGCGAATCACTGACACTGACCTACACCATCACGGTCACGGACAGCCAGTCGGCGACGGACACACAAAACGTTGTGATCACGATCACCGGTAACAACAACGCTCCTGTGATCACTGTGGAAACCGGTGACAGTGCAGCCGAGACACTCGCCGAAACCGATGCGACACTGACTTCGACGGGCACCCTGACGGTCACCGACGCCAACCTCAGCGACACGGTCTCCTCGACTGTTACCGGGGTCGTCAGCAGTGGGACCACCACGGGGTTGGGAAGCGACAATGCCGCGCTGCAAACGATGCTGACATCGACCGGCGCAGTTTTGGACTCATCCGAAACCTCTGACCAACTGACGTGGAATTTTAACAGCGGCGCAGAAGCCTTCGATTACCTCGCCAACGGTGAATCGTTGACGCTGACCTACACGATCGAAGTCACCGACAGCCAAGGTGCCACCGACACGCAAACCGTCGTCATCACCGTCAACGGAACAGACGACGCCCCAGTCATCACCGGCGGCCCTGACTCGTCTAGCTTGACGGAAACCGACAGCGGACTGACCGACACTGGAACGGTCACGATCGAAGACCTGGACCGAAGCGACAACGTCGCCGCTGCGGTCGACAGCGTTACCGTTTCCGGCAGCGGCGTCGCCAGCGTTCCCGGATCGCTCAACAACGCGACCCTGCAAAGCTTCCTGTCCGTCTCACCGACCGCGATCCTCGACGGAACCGAGACCACCGACACGCTGACATGGAATTTCAACAGCGGCACCGAAGCCTTTGACTTCCTCGCCGACGGCGAAACGCTGGTCCTGACCTACACAATCAGCGCCACAGACGATTCCGGATCAACGCTCTCCGACACCGAAACCGTCACGGTCACGATCACCGGCACGAACGACGGACCGATTGCCTCGGTCGATAGCGGCACCTCGACTGAGTCTGGCGGAATCGCCAATGCTACAGTCGGCAGCGATGCCACCGGCAACGTCTTGGACAATGACGCCGATGCGGATGTGACTGACTCGCTGACGGTTGTTGGTGTCGCTGCAGGTTCGCAGGGATCCGCGTCGGGTTCCGTCGCCAACAATGTGGTTGGTACTTTCGGAACCATCCAAATCGCGAGCAACGGATCGTACACCTTTGTTGTCGATGAAAACAACGCGTCCGTCCAAGCTCTTCGAACGACAGGCGACACACTTCAGGATGTCTTCACCTACACGATCGAAGATTCAAACGGAGCGAACAGCACCGCCGAAATCACGATCACCATTCAGGGTACCAATGACAATCCTCATGATTTGGCAACCACTGGCCTGACCGTCATCGAGACCGCTAACAACGGAACGTCCGTCGGCACGATCACACACAGCGATGTCGATTCGGGCGATACAGCGAACTTCACTCTGACAGACGACGCAAATGGACGATTCGCGATCGATCCCAACACCGGTGAAGTCACCGTTGCGGACACATCCCAACTGGACAATGAAACTGACACCACCCACAACATCACCGTCCGAGTGACGGACACCGCAGGTGCCACCTACGACGAAACCTTTGTCGTGACGATCACGGATGCCAACGAGCATGCTGTCAGCACCCCAACCGATAGCGATGCGGCAGCCAACGAAATCGATGAAAACTCTGGCCAGGGAATTTCCGTTGGAATCACAGCCGATGCGTTTGACTTGGATTCCACCAACAGCACCGTCACCTACAGTTTGACCAGCAATCCGGACGGGTTGTTCCAAATTGATCCCAACACGGGCGAGGTCACCACATCCGCCAATGCGATCGATCGCGAAACGCATGGACCGACCCGAACAATCATCGTTCAGGCCACCAGTTCCGATGGATCCACCGCAACAGAAACGTTCAACATCGCAATCAACGATTTGAACGAGTTCGATGTTTCGACTCCGACCGACAGCGACCTCGGAACAAACGATGTCGACGAAAACGTAGCCGTTGGAACGACCGTTGGTATCACTGCTGACGCGTTCGACTTGGACGCAACCAACAACACCATCACGTACAGCTTGAGTTCCAACCCGGGCGGATTTTTTCAGATCGACTCTAGCACCGGCGAAGTCACCGTGGCTGGATCCATCGACCGAGAATCATCCGATCGCTACGACATCACCGTCACCGCGACATCCAGTGACACATCCTCAGCTTCACAAACCTTCACGATCTACATCAACGACATCGACGAATTTGTTGTCGTCGCAGGCGGAGATGTCGACGGCAACGTCAATGAAGTCAACGAAAACGCCGCCGGTGGAACCTCTGTCGGCATCACCGTCATTGCCACGGACGCTGATGCAACCAACAACAACATCCAGTACACGATGTTCAACGATGCGGGTGGACGTTTCGACGTCGATCTGAATTCCGGTGTGGTCACCGTCGCGTCGGGAGCTTCGCTGAACTTCGAAGACCAAACGTCACACGATGTGATTGTTCGGTCCACATCGGACGACGGTTCATTCGTCGACCAAACGTTCACGATTCAAGTGCGCGATGTCAATGAAGCACCGGTCGCTCTGGGTGACGGTGTCTACACGGTCATCGTCGGGCAAAGCACCGTACTCGAATCACCGCACTTGCTGGCCAACGACATTGATGTCGACTCCGATCCGCTTCGAGTCGTCATCATCGCCCATCCCGCCAACGGAACGCTGCAGATAGATCTGAACGGCGACGTCACCTACACGCCCGACGCCGGGTACTTCGGCTCCGATTCGTTCAGCTATCAAGCTGACGACGGATCGCTGACCAGCAACACAGCCACGGTCACGATCGACGTGATCCCGGGGTCATCCGGTGGCAGCGGCGGAAGTTCCGGTGGCGACAGCGGCGGCGATTCCGGTGGATCAACGGGAAGCGGCGATGGGGGTTCCGACGGTGACGGCGGATCTGATAGTGGCGATGGCTCCAGCGATTCAGGTGGCGATAGTGGCGGCGACGGCAATACCAACCCGGTCGGTCCCGGTGGATCCAATGGTTCGTCAGAAAACGAATCCACTCGAGCCGGCCGAGGTAACTCAGACGCCAATCCCGGCGACGGCGGCAGCTCCGAGTCGGGTGAAGAGAGTGCTGGCAATGGCAACGACGCTCGTGGACAAGGAGTCCGTGCCACATCCAGCCAATCCGGACGCGTCGCTCAACGCTTTGGCTTCGGCGACTCCATGTTCATCTATGACATTCTCAATGGTGAAAGTGGACTGCTCGACGGATTGGATGGCGACTCAGAACTCAGCACGTTGCTCAGTTGGCACCTTTCCGACAACGGCTCGGTCCAAATCAACCAAACATACGACAACGAAGAAATCCACGTCGGTGCCGTTGGCACAACCTTGGGCTTGGCCTCGATCGGTTATGTGCTTTGGGCACTGCGAGGCGGAATGTTCATCGCGACGATGTACGCGGGCATCCCAAGTTGGCGGATGCTCGACCCAGCATCGTTGCTTTCTGCCTACCGCGGGGCCGACGGCGCAGCCCAGGACAAAGTGGAAGAAATGCTCGACTAGCACCACCGGACAATTCGCTACGAAACGAACAGCCGGACCAGCCGGCTGAACCGTCAGTAACGACACAACTTTTTAGCGTCAACTCAGATGTACACCTCCCAACGCAGGTGTGCCACGTTTCATGGCGAAGACTTACCTCGACTGATTTCTCGCGGCCGACGGGTCGCGTGTCACCGCATGCGTGTGACGAATCAGAGTGGAATTTGACGTCAACCATCCCTCTCCCAACGATCGTTTTTCTTGTTCCAGGCCGTATTCGCATCGCTTCGACTCGCCTTCGCACTAGTGTGCGTCGGATTGGGTCTCATCCTCGGAGCACAGTGGCTCGGGTTTATCCCCGATTCACGGCTGGCCGAAGAAGCTGCGCGGCGCAAATTCTGCGAAACCGTTGCGATCGCATCGATCGACGACATTCGCCAGCACCGGTGGGCCAAGCTGAACACCACCCTGGACGCCCTGGTTCGCCAAAACGAATCCCTGCTCTCCGCTGGGCTGCGGACCGAATCTGGCATCCTGCAAGCCAACACAAAACATCACCGAATTTGCTGGAACAAATCCAAATCATCGGGCGAACCCAAGTCCGCCGGCACACCCAACGCAAATTCTCAGGACGCCACGTCGCGAGATAGCGACCTGTTCCTCTCGGACGATCCAGCTCCCGCTGAGTCAGTTCCCACCTGGGTCGAGCCCACCGAACCCGGCTCCAAACAATCCACCGTCGAACTCGATGGCGATATCATTCGGTTGGATATCCCAATCACCGTCCAAGAACGCACATGGGGCAATCTCGAATTCACATTCCGAAGCAAGATCGCGGGGCCGTTCGGCGGATTGCTCGACGAAGGAATCCTTCGACTGCTGATCTTCTTCACCGTGATCGGCATGGGGTCGTATTCATTCTTGATGATGCGAATCCTCGGCGTATTCTCACGAACGCAGGTCGTTCCCGATCGCGTCCGTCAGGCTCTCGACACACTCGCTGAAGGTCTGCTCGTCTTGGACAAAGACGGAAAGATCGTTCTTGCCAACGACAACTTCCTGGCCACCAACGGATACGAACCTGAAGAACTGCAAGAACGCTTGGCCGCCGATCTGCCCTGGGTATTCGGCAACGGCGATAAGTCGACGAAGGACGCTGAGCTGCCATGGACGCAAGCCATCAGCCAACGCAAATCCGTCGTCGGCGAGATCCTTCGACTGACCGGGCGTGATGGAATCCACCGAGTGTTCAGCGTCAACGCGGGACCGATCGGCGAAGATGAAAAACAAAAAGGTGCTCTGGTCACCTTCCAGGACGTCACGCACGTCGAGAAACATCGTCTCGAACTCGAGAACATGTTGTCGATGTTGCGATTGAGCAAAGATGAGATTCAGAAGAAAAACCAAGAGCTCGAAATCCTTGCGACGCGAGATGCTTTGACCGGTTGTTTGAACCGTCGTGCATTCTTTGAACGCATGGAAGAGATGCTGACGGACTATCGCAACGCTGGACGTCCGCTGTCATGCTTCATGGTCGACATCGACCACTTCAAGAGCGTCAACGATACTTACGGTCACCATGCCGGTGACGAAGTGCTTCGCAAGGTCAGCAAGGTTCTGCGAGACCTCCACGAAGAGAATCAAGTTGTCTGCCGTTACGGGGGAGAAGAGTTCTGCGTGATGTTGCCAGGTCACGACCTGGACGAAGCGATGGAACAATCCGAGCGAACTCGATTGGCGGTGATGAACATTCGCCTCGAAGACCCCGAATCGTTGCGACTGACTGCTTCACTCGGTGTCAGCGAGTTGAAATTCGGTGCCACGGATGTCCAATCACTGATCAACCAAGCCGACAGTTGCCTGTACGTTGCCAAACGCGGCGGACGGAACCAGTCGGTCGCATTCGATCCCGATCGCGTCGACGTGCTTGGCGAAGAAGAAGCTCCTCCAGAAGAAGTCGCCGATCCAAACTTGGTCAGCCTCCCGTTCCATGCCGTCACGGCACTGGTTTCCGCATTGGCCTACCGAGACCCCGCGACTGCTGAACACAGCCGACGCGTTGCGAACCTCTGCGTTCAAGCCGCGGATGGATTGGTTTGCCAGCGTGACATCTATGTTTTGGAAATCGCCGCTCTGCTGCACGATATCGGAAAGATCGGCGTGCCGGATGATGTGCTGCATAAACCCGGTCCGCTGACTGACGAAGAATGGAAAGTCATGCGGCGTCACAACACGATCGGCTTGGACATGGTCGCGGGCACTTTCCATTGCCCCGAACTCGAACGCATCATTCGAGCCCACCATGCGATCTCCGAACGCGGTACCACCGAACGGCATCTAAAACTGGATGAACTTCCGATGGAAGCCCGCATCCTCACGATCGCCGACACCTACGATTCCATCGTTTCGGACCATGCCTATCGGCAAGGCCGACCGCACTCCACCGCGGCGATGGAATTGAAACGATGCGCGGGCAAACAATTCGACACTGAACTGGTGAACCACTTCCTCACCAAGATCGAAGCCGACGTCAAAGAAAGCGCCATGGGCGTGCCGACCGCGACCGGAATTTCGTTCGCCGTGCCGAAGCCAACCGCGCTGAAGATCGGACAGCAAATCGAACGCATCGCCGAAGCCATGGACGCGCAAAATATCACGGAACTGCGTGACCTTGCTCGAGACCTGTGCGACATAGCGGACGCCAGCTACCTGACTCCGATCGTCGACTCCGCCCGACAAATCGAAGAGGCGGCCTCCAACGGTGAAAACGTCGAGTGGATCACTCTGCTACGTCAGACCCAAAAATTATTGGACCTCTGCCGAGCCACGCAAAACGCCCACCTCATCGAAGTCGACCAAACCGAGGAAGAAGAGCTGTTCCAGTCTTAACTGAAGGCGGAAGTGGCAGCCCCTCGCGGAACGCTTACACCTTCGCCTCGCCGGTGTAGCGATAACGTCCACCAACGGCCGGATCGAGCAAACCCGCGGTTTGGAAGGGTTGCAATCGAGGTCGCAACCAGTCCCACAATTCGATGTCAGAAACGTCGCGATCCAATTGCCGACTGGTCGCATCGATCAGACGCCCGAATTCGGGGTTGCCCAAGAACCACAACGGCGAGTGCACGTCACCGCCCGATGCCAGGAACTCTTCTGAGTTGATTGCGGCTGCAAAGTACAACATGGAAACAGCCTCAAACCGCGACATACTGCGCAAGCATCGGTAACACATCGCCACCAACGAATCGATCCGAAGCAATTCGCTTTCGACGGTCTCGGCGTAGCTCACCAACAGCTCCGTTTGGCGTGCCGGCTCACTCAGCAGCGCGTCCGCCAATCGTGCGACACCGATCAATCCATGAGCGATCCCGGTACTGTGCAATGGATCAATCGTTGCCACCGCGGTCGGCATCGCGATGTAGTTTCGCAATCTGATCGGCGTTTGCATTCGCTGAACTCGGTCAACGCTGATCCAATCAGGAGTCGCCTCGTCGAAAGACGCATCTCGCATCAGTCGTTGCAAACTTGCGTACCGCTGCCAATCCACGGAATCGCGACCGTTCGGCTGAGTCCATCCGACACTGGTGACGCCGTGATCCAAACGCAGCATCCACATCCAACCGTCCGCGGTCAAATGATGTTGAGCCGCGTCATCGGGATCAAAGGGTTCGTCCTCGCCCAACTGGTTCGTTCGTCGCAATTCATCCGTCCATGATCGCACGTTGCGAAAGTGAGCGAACACGCTTCGGGTGTTTGTCTGCAGCCGTTGGTCGACTCGACGCAGCCCAATGAACGCGGCCAAGTTCTCCGGCAACACACCAAACCGCCCCGACGCATTGATCAACCACCGAGCCGACACAGCCTGATTTGTTCGCTCGTCTTCTTTCTCCGTGCATTCGCGAAGTGTCAGCCGAACGGGCTCACCCATCTCCGCCGAAACAACCTGGGTGCACTCCCGGCAATCCGCTCCCGCGAGAGTTGCTTGCTCGACAAAAAACGCATCGACATCGCTTCGCAGCCAGTGCGTGTCCGCCCAAGTGTCATTGGGACTCGCCGTTACCAGCAAACTGTTTCGCTTCGCACCGGACGTTCCATCCATGTGATCCTGAAACCCATCGATGGCGATCTCTTCACTTCGCACTTCGCCGTGATGGTAGTAGCTGAACCCGCGTTTCTTTCCGCATCGCAAATTGGGAAACGTTTGTTTCCAACTTGGATAGGTCGACAACGCATGCAGCTTCGGCAAGGCATACTTCTCCGCTAGCTGCCGCATCACTAAATCAGCCATTGGCGTGCTTGATTCCCCGATGGCAAAGCGACCAAATCGATCTCGCTCAACCAACAACACTCGCATGCCACGAGCAGCCAACACCCAGGCAAGCAGTCCTCCGGAAAACCCGCCGCCCAAGATAGCAACGTCATAGTGGGTCGATGAATCAGACATCATGTGTCGCATCGTTCTTCGGTTCAGCGGCAACGCTCTCACTCAATTCAACTGGCTCCGGTTCCAATCCCCAAGTGTCCAAAGTCAGCACCGGTCCGCGATCAAATCGCGGATCGTTTTCGAGAGCGTCCATGACCACCCGCATCTGTTTTCGCGTTGGCGGACAAAACATGCCTTCGCGAGCCAAACGATCCATGAAACCGTTGCCCGTTCGACACGGCAGCAAACTGATATGACGAGCCCCCGCCGCCGCGGCAAACCGTGCCGATGCGATCGTCCATGCGTACGATTCCGCCGGTGCCAACCACGGCAGACCATGAATCAAGAACACACGCAGATCAATCGACGCTTCTTTCAGGTCTTTTGCGAATTGAAAAAATTGCCCCGGACGAAGTCGTTTGTTCAATCGATCCAACATCCGTGGTGCGATGCATTCCAAACCGACTGCTATTTCCAGTTTCCCGCGCAAACGTTTCCCGAACTCAAACAAACGTCGTGTCCCAATCAGCGGATGGTTCTCGACCACCACGCGATCAAACGGTTCACACAAACGGAGAATCTCATCGTCATCCACCGACGGTGTCGTTCGCGGGTCGAAGAAATTCCCGCTGTTGTAAAGCTTGATCGTTCCGCCCGATTCGCGACCGGTTTGCTCTCGCCAGTACCGCAAACCAAATCGAATTTGTTCGGGCAGAGCCCCTGGCGGCGTTGGTTCGTTTAGCGTGTTTCGCCACAAATCGCACATCGTGCACCGCAGCGAACATTCCGACGACGCAAGCAACAACGTCAACACCTGAGTCATCTCCGGCTGCTGCCCTCGATGGCGATTGGCAGCTTCCAGTTCCACGAAGACGGAATTGGGTCGATTGGCATCCCGGTTGCGACGTTCAGAATCCACAACCACCGCGTCACCGCGCGATGCCAGCACTTCTTGTGGTGAGGGTTTGGTAAACGAGTTCGATTCCCTGCGTGTCATGGAATTGATCTTGATGCAGTCCGCCACAGATTGATACCCCCAACAAGATCACGCTTTTACGAACGGGATACCATGAACCGCAATCTGACCAACGATTCGCAACCCAAACGCGCTCGCAAGCTCATCGCAGCCATCGTTGTGTTGGCCGGTGGAGCAACACTTGCTTCGCCTGAAACTTTGTGGGCCCAGCAATCGCTGCCGTTCCGGCCCATCGGTTCACCCAGCGCCGTTGACCAGACCGAAACCGCCCGTCGCCAACGAGCGCATCAGAGCACCAACATCACGCCGACCTCCTACCGGTCCACTACTGGAGCAAACAACCAATCCCGCGGTTATGATCCCAACGTACGACAGGTTGCAATGCAGTCAAACGGATTCTCACTACCTGGCGATGTGGGCGGACCACAAACATTCACGCCACCTGCGGATTCCGCACCGGTGCCGACGCAGCCCTCGTTTGCTGCCCCGCCTTTGAACAACCCTCCACCTTCGGCGGTGTCACCGAATCCAGGTGTGTCGCAACCCGGTGGAAATGCGGTAGCCCCTCAAAATGTCGTTCCGGGAAATGTTGCCCCGAGAAACGCTGCTCCCGGCAATACGCTGCGAAACGACAACTTTTCGCAAGGCCGATCGTTGCCGCAGCCCAGTCCCGTTCCAAACGACGTCTTGGGTGGCAATCCAACGTTTGCACCCAATACCATCGGTCCTCCACCATCGGATTACGCGCCTGTTCCGCCGCCACAGTTGAGCAACGGTGGCTTTGCAACGATGAGCAACTGCGCACTCATCACAGCACCAAGCGAGTACTCCGCGATGAGTCCCTATTCCGGTTACGGATACGGGCAAGGTTGTGCGGCGCCGGCCGGAGTGTCGCCGGTCAACTACATCGCGCCACCGGCGCAGATCGCCGCTCCCGCCGCGATTCCCGCCAGCACTTACCCTGGCGTTGCAACGGTTCCACCGGTTGCATCAACGACGCTACCCGCCGGTCCCGCTGGGGCGTTGATTGATTTCGGACAAGGCACCAACGCCGTCCAAGTCGGACCAGGACTCTGGGGCCAACCGGTCGCATATGTTCCCGGTCAGGGATTCAGAAACTGGTTGCGCTACTTCTCGTTTTAGACGACCGCAAGACGGAACCAGTGTCATATCGACACGCCATTCGAATAAACGTTTCAACCGGAATCGACCGGATCAACCCAACCTGCCGCCCGTCCTTTTCGCTTCGCGGGACGGGAAGCCTTCCAGGCGGCATCGCGATCGTTCGATGAATTCCTGTAGGGTCGTTTCATTTGATGACGTGACCCGCCGGCAGCTTGCTCTTCCCAACCCTCCCCGGCAACGCCGCCCTCCCAATCCGTGTCTCTCCTACTTTTCAGGACCGATCTCATGCGCAACTCCTCCCTGCGCGTATGTTCGCTCGCCGGCGTGTCTTCGCTGGTTCTCCTCGCTGGCTTGTCCGCTGGTTGCCGCGGTCGCGGTGTGTTGCCTGCACCGGGAACAATGAACCAACAACAAGCCCGCGCGATCGTGCACGATCCCTATCCGCTGACTGATATCGGACCGAACGATCAAGGCAGTCGTCCACCCAGCTATCAGCAACCGCTGCCCGGGCCAGTTCGCAATCGCCTCAGCGCCGACGCGATGCCTTGGTTGGGCCGATAAAGCCAGCTCGCCTCACCCCCAATCGGGTGTTCGGCGTCTCAACATGCAACCGGAAGTGACATCACATCGAACACACCCCGGAGCCCCCTCAAGAGTCATCTAGCGATTGCGAACAGGGTATCTTCTCCCAAAACCCAACGTTTTACGCTTTCGATCGCATTTCGTGACGAATTGGCACCGTTTGGCCCCTGGCTTGCTTTCATTCTCCTTCGAAATGAGTTTCACGCGACTTTGTGAACCGATGCCAAGGCGGCATCACGCGGCGGAACAAGTTTTCTACGGAGAAAAAAACAATGTCTCGATTGACCAAATGGATCGCCGTCCCGGTTCTCGCCGTCGCCGCAACCTTCATGGGCGACGCCCCTGAAGCAAACGCGCAAGGCTTTTCGCTCAGCATCGGAACCGGCGGTTTCAGCTATGGCAACTATGGGCCAAGCCGATACAGCAGTCGCTACGGAAGCCGCTATGGCAGCTACTACAACAACGGGCACCGAGCCTTCGGACCGGTTGTGTACCCAAGCCGCTATTCGTCCGGCTACCGCGGTTACGCTCGACCACACTACGATTACCACGCTCCAACCTTGGTTCCTCACGGAAATCACTACCACTATCAACCAGGTCACTACGACCTGCACTACGGTCGGCATGGTCGTGGTCACCGCGGTCACCATTGATTCGCGTTTTGCCTGAGGTGTCATTAACTGACGCACGAGCCAATCCATTCTGACGTGTGATTCTCATTCCTGGATCACCGAAACAACTTTCAAGCGTGTCGTCTCCTGTTGCGAGACGGCACGCTTGTCTATTTTCGGGCCTATGAATGGCATCATTGCACTCCAGATTCTCGGCGGCGTCCTCCTTCTTTTGGTCGGAGGCGAATGGGTTGTTCGCGGCGCGTCCCGTTTGGCGATCGCGGCGAAACTCAGTCCCCTGTTCGTGGGACTCACCGTCGTATCGCTCGGAACCAGCGCCCCCGAAATGGCAGTTTCGTTCGCAACCGCCCTCCGCGGTCAAGCGGACATCACGATCGGAAACGTCGTCGGCAGCAATCTGTTCAACATGTTGATGATCGTTGGATTCAGCGTTCTGTTCGCACCGCTGCCGGTCGATCGTCAGATCACACGCTTTGACGTTCCGGTCATGATTGCCGCGACCATCGCGATGCTGGTCGCATCCTTGAACGGAATCATCGGGCGTTTCGACGGAATCGTCTTGGTCCTGATCATGATTGGCTACTTCGCGATTTCGTACCGACTGGGGAAAAAGTCGGGCAATCAACCGATCAGCGACGACCTGCTGACGCCAGAAATTGTCGAGGAAGCCGCCGAGACCTTGGGTCGCCGTGTTGCCGTCATCGTTTGGCAACTCATCATGTTGACCGCCGGTGTTGCCGCCTTGGTCTTCGGATGCGACTTGTTCGTCGACGGTGCCGTTTCGATGGCACGCATTCTTGGCGTATCGGAATTGGTCATCGGCCTCACAATCGTTTCCGCGGGAACCTCGCTTCCTGAACTGGTCACCTCCGTCGCCGCAACCATCAAAGGCGAACGAGGAATCGCGATTGGCAACGCGGTGGGCAGCACGACGCTGAACATCGTCGCGGTCCTCGGGATCACCTCCGTCATCGCACCGAGCGGGCTGAACGTTGCCGACGAGATCCTACAACTGGACATGCCACTGATGGTGATCGCCGCGATTCTCAGTTGGGTTCTGTACCGGACCGGTCGAACGATCGTTCGCTGGGAAGGCGTGCTGATGATTTTGATCTACTGCGGCTATGTCGGTTACTTATTGAAAACCAACGGAGCATTCGGATGAATTCTCAGCCCCGAAGACTTCGCTACACCCGGCGAGATTTGCTGTCTTCGGTGCTCGGTGCCGGTGCCCTCGCCTGTGTCGGCTGCGATTCCCTGACATCCAAATGGTCGGGTGCCCTGCCTTTCTCTGGCTCGATGCTCTCGCCGAATCGCGACGTCGGCCATCGATTGCGAGTTCCCATCGCCGAACGATTCGCTTCGCAAACTGACGACATCAGCCGCCACGCCAGTTGCATCATCGTCGGCGGCGGTGTCGCCGGGCTGGCCGCCGGCTACGAACTACTGAAATCGGGAGTCGATGACTTCTTCATCCTCGAACTGGAATCGTCTCCCGGCGGAACCTCGAAAAGCACTCCGTACACTTCCGACTCGTTCGGGTCATTGCGTGCGCCGTGGGGAGCCCACTACTTGCCGCTTCCCGGCACTCACAACAAACCACTGCGAACCTTCTTGCGTGATTGCGGCGTTCTAAACGATGACGGTGAAGCCGCCGAGCAGATGCTTTGTCGCGATCCGGAAGAACGAGTGTGGGCAAACGGCCAATGGCAATACGGTTTGCTCCCGATGCGTGATGCGACCGACCAAGACGTCTCGCAAATCGAACGCTTCCAAAAAGAGATGTCCGAATTCGCACAGCAAACCGATGCGAGCGGCAAACCATGGTTCGTGCTTCCAACCTCGCAAGCGAGTGACGATCCCGAGAGTCTCGCACTCGATCAGCTTTCGATGACACAGTGGATGCAATCCCGCGAATTTGATTCGCCGCGGTTGCTTTGGTTGGTCGACCACTCCTGCCGAGATGACTATGGACTGCGCGCCGACCAAACCAGTGCGTGGGCGGGCATCTTCTACTTTGCTTCGCGGATGCTCGATCCGTCCAACTCGACCGAGTCCGCTCCCGTGCTGACCTGGCCCGAAGGCAACGGATTCTTGGTCGACCAATTGACTCAACGAGTCGGTGATCGAATCGAAAAAAACCAGGCGGTTCTGTCGATCAGCCAAACCGAAGCAGCCAACTACAAGCTGCATTCCTTCGACACACAAACGCAAAAGCAAACGAACTTTACCGCGGACTCGGTCATTCTCGCCGTCCCGCAATTCATTGCATCTCAGCTGTTGCCTGCTTCTCTCGGCGACATCAAACAGAAGCGAATCGAGGCGGCTCGATCGTTTCAGTACGGCAGTTGGTTGGTCGCGAATGTTGTGCTCAAGGATCGGCCAAAAGAAGCTCAGCCTGCGATGTGCTGGGACAACGTTCGCTATCAGTCCGCCTCCTTGGGTTATGTCAACGCGGGACATCAAACCGGACGCGACCACGGCGGAACGGTGCTGACCTGGTACCAAGCCCTGACCACCGACAACGCCGCGATCACCCGCACTGAGCTATTGAACCTGACATGGGAAGAAGCCGCCGAAGTCGTTTGCAGTGATCTCGAAGTCATGCACCCTGACATTCGAAATCAAATCGAGACGTTGGATGCCATGGTGTGGGGACATGCCATGATCCAGCCCACCATCGGCAGTCGCTCCAATCCACTCCGAGCAAAGGCCAGCGAACCCATCGGCAACCTGCACTTCGCCGCATCAGATCTCAGCGGCGTCGCCCTCTTCGAAGAAGCCTTCGACCACGGCAGCCGAGCCGCCCAAGCCGTCGCGCAAAGCAAAGTGCGACGAAAATCCACGTAGGCCAGGTTCCACCTGGCGATCGCCGCGTTCCAATTCACGTACCACTTCAAACCAGCCCAAACCGCAAACGAAGCCCCTATTCGCAGTCGCCATGTAAAACATGGCCTACCGAACCGCCAACAATCGGAACACCGTCAAACTGCTCCGCATCGCTTCGCGAAAATTCAACTTGCTGGTTCCGTGCACGCGTTCGGTGAACGTGATCGGAACCTCGACGCACTTGGCTCCATCGCGATGAAGCCGCAGTAAAACCTCTTGGATGAACGCATAACCGTCACTCGGATTGCGAGGCGGATCCAAGCCAGCCAGACAACGCACGCGATAGCAACGGTAGGAACCGCTCGCGTCACGCACCGGCAACCTCAACATCTTTCGCGTGAACCCGTTGATCAGACCGCTCATCACCTTGCGACGCCAAGGCCAACCGACGATGGCGCCGCCTTCGATGTAGCGAGACCCGACGACCACGTCGGCGTTCTCATCCAGACACGTCGAAACCAGCCGCGGCAAGTCCGCTGGGTCATGACTGAGATCCGCGTCCATGTTGCAGAACAAATCGTACTTCCCGTCGATCGCGGTTTGCATCGCGGCACGAATGGCGCCACCCAACCCACGTTCGTCCTTGCGGACTTTCACCAGAACCGAATCACTAGCCCCAGATTCCTCCGCGTACCGTCGTGCGATCTCCGCGGTTCCATCGGGCGAATCGTCATCGACGACCAAACACACCGCGTTTGGCAAAGCCTCACGAATCTTCGTCAACATCGTTTTGACGTTGGCGGCTTCGTTGTAGGTGCAGATCCCAACTAAAATCCGTTGCCCCGACGCGAAGTCAGGGGCAACGGAATGGGGCACGGTTTCATTGGCGGCTTGGGAAGTCGTTTCGATGGCTACGATTCAATCAGGAGTGCAACCGCTTCGAGGTAGCGGCGAATCACGTCGGGCGACACGTCATTGAAACCAGCGGACTTGTGTCGCAAGATCGACAATTTCAGTTGTTCCACGACGTCGCTGAGGTCATCTGGCAATTCTGGCAAACCAGCGAACGGTTGCAAAGGTGACGGCGGCGTTTCCGTCGCCAATCCCGCTTCCCCTTCTTCGCGGCCCGACTCACCGAGCTTGTTCAGTTCCTCTTCATCGCCAAAGTCCGGTCCCTCGTAGGTAGGACCTTGGACGCCATCGGTATCGCCGTCGTAATCCTTTGTCGTGTCGTCGCCCTGCGCGGGAGCGGTGCCCAAGTTGGCATCGCTCATTTCAGGCTGGTCCTCATCCAAATCAACCTCCATGACTTGGCTGGCCGACGGACGCTGCGATTCGACTTCGCCGTTGGCTTTCCAACGCTTGTCTCGCATGTTCGAAACCGACCACTTCTCTTCGACGGCACCTTGCAACCAAAGTGCCGCGTCATCCCAATCCAACGCGGCCAAGAAGTGCGACCAATACAAACCTTCGTACTTCGGCTGATCGTCAGCGAAACGATCGAAGACGCGACGCAAACGCCCCACGTGGGGTGCCGTGACACCTCCGACGCGAGAGGCCCAGGCCTCATCGGAATATTCGGTCGACGGAGCACCGGCTTCGATCAACGCGGCTCGCCATTGGCTGATGATGCGTCCCTTTTCCCAGTTGGTCGTGCTGACCAACCCGTTCCATTGTCCGACGAAAGGTTGCTGCAACGCCAACAACTCGGGCGACAGCTCCGTGTCGACGGACTCTTCGGGAGCGTCCGTCGCCGCGACGGCTGAAACCGCGAATTGGTTGACTTCATCCGAAAGCTCTTCGACGTCGTCAGCCAAATCCGAAACGTCTTCGTTCAGCATTTCGGCCGTCAACGTCTCAGGAGCGGCCTCGGTTGCGGCGGAAGTTTCGCCGACGGGCTCGTCATCTGGCACGTCTTCGTAGACATCCGAATTGGCGGTGGGGTTCGACTCCACTGAATCGGGCGTGCCCAAATCATCGGCGTCGAATCGTGGCGAGTCGCTGGTCAAAGAAGGGTTTTCGTCAGAATTCATGTGCAGGGATTCGCGAGGAGCGGGACGTGATTTCAGTCCGCATACGCTAACCCGCCGACCATGCTTCCGGGAAGAATCCCGACCTCCTTTTCTGGTTTCTCAACGCCATCACGAGTCAGACGCATCGCGTGGGGAAACCGTGCGGTGTGGGAAAGATGTCGGGCTTGAACGAACAAACGGCCCGGTGAGCTCAAATGCTCATCGGACCGTTGCTTTTGTTCAGTGCGATTGCCAACCGGAGTGTTGCATCCGGAACGTCGATCCCAGCAGGCTAGGACCTACAGGTTCGGTGTCGTGTAAGGCTCGACGTCACCAACCATGTGGAAGTGGTTGTGGTCAATGTAGACGACTTCAATCGCTTCGCGGTCACGCAGCGTGTGCGGAACTGGGTAGCCGATGATGGTCGACTCGTCGAAGTAGATCGTGCACTTGTAGTGTGCGTGGTGCAACTGGGCTGGACCGATCAGAGGGTAGAAACGCGGTGGATCGATGTAATCCGCGATCTTCTCTTTGATGATTCGCACATCGTTGCGTTGCTTTTCCCAGATCAACGGGATGCCGCCCTGGACAGGACGAGCCTGCTCGAGTGCTTGCATCACTTCGTCATCGCTGGGTGGATCCAACGCGATTGGAGGTCCGCCTGACGTGGTGGGGCCGAGAATCGGCACCCGGTCATAGCGTTCCTTGTTGTGGAACTTCTCTTCTTGTTTGTGCTGGTAGTACGGGCTCACAGGAATTGGAAATCCGAGGATTCCCAAGTTGTAGTTGCTGCCGCCCAGGCCGTAGCAACCTGTGCTAGAGATCACCACAGTGGTGAGCAGGCACAACGTCCCGAAACGAGTGAGTGTTGAGGTCATCTTGCTGGTCATCCGAGCAACCTTCCTTGGTTTCCGACTTGGCAAATCCGCACTTGAACCGATCCGCAGAGGATCATTCATTTGCGTAGTACCTGTATCGTGTCAAACTGTTCCGATCTTGCGGGTCATTCCGGAAATTCGTTCGGAAAGTTTTGATCGGAACGTTTCACGCGTGGAACTCAATCCGTCAACCAACACGCAAACTCAACCTTTTACCGCGTTTGCAGCCGATACGCCGCAAACGCATCCACCACGGAGTCGACTCGGAAACGCCGCGGCATCAACACGAAAGAATCTCAATAGCGGACAAGCTGACTCTGACCAGAACGGTTTCAACCGACTCGGCACCAAACACCAGCGGGCCTCCGCTCACTCGCCGTCCGTCAGAACCGCCATGAAAGCCTTTTGGCTGATCTCGACGTTGCCGACCGCCTTCATCCGCTTCTTGCCTTCCTTTTGCTTCTGCAGCAACTTCCGTTTTCGCGTGATGTCACCGCCGTAACACTTCGCGGTCACGTTCTTTCGCATCGCCGGCACGGTTTCACGGGCGATCACGCGGCTGCCGATCGCGGCTTGGACAGCAACCTCGAACATGTGTCGCTCGATCTCTGACTTCAGCTTCTTCGCCACCGCACGCCCGCGACGATCCGCATCGGCTCGGTGACAAACCACCGACAACGCGTCGACTCGGTTCCCGTTGACGAGGATATCCAACCGGCACAGGTCCGCTTCTTCGTAACCGACCATCTCGTAATCCAGCGTCCCGTAGCCACGCGTGCAGCTCTTGATCCGGTCGTGCAAATCGTAGATGACTTCCGCCAGCGGAATGTCATATGTCAACATCGCTCGCGAAGCACCCAACACTTCGTGGCCCTTTTGAATGCCACGTCGTTCCTGGCACAGTTTCATGACCGGGCCGATGTATTCCTCCGGCACGATGACGTTGCATCGCACGATCGGCTGACAGAACTTCTCGATGTCACCGGGATCGGGAACATCCTGAGGCTTGTGAATGTTCTTTGTTTCGCCTCGTTTGTCGGTGATCTCGTAGGTCACGTTGGGAGCGGTTTGGACCAGATCGATGTCCGATTCCTGCTCCAATCGTTGCTGGACAATTTCCATGTGCAGCAATCCAAGGAAACCACAGCGGAAACCAAACCCGAGCGCGTCACTCGTTTCGGGCTCGAACTCAAAACTCGGATCGTTGACCGCCAATCGCTCGAGCGCGTCCCGCAGCTCGCTGAAGTCCTGCCCATCGCTGGGGAACAAACCGCAATAAACCATCCGTTTCGGGCGGTCATAACCGGGCAGTGCTGGTGCGGGATCGTTGCCCGCGATGCTGATCGTGTCCCCGATGTGCACGTCGCCGAGGCTCTTGATGTTGCAGATCAAATAGCCCACCTGGCCCGCAACCAACTCGTCGCAAGGAACGCGACTGGGAGCAAACTGGCCCAATTCCACCACATCGTGTGTGGATCCAGCTCGCAGGAATTTGATCTTTTGACCCTTTCGAACCGTTCCCTGCATGACTCGGATGTATGTGATCGCACCACGAAAATCATCGTAGTTGGAATCAAAAACCATCGCCTGCAGCACCGCATCGGGATCGCCAGTCGGTGCGGGGACCGAATCCACGATCGCATCCAACAGTGTCGCAACGCCTTCGCCGGTCTTCGCACTGACGCGTTTGCATTCGTCAGGATCGGTGCCCAACGAATTCATCATTTCCTCGGCCACCTCATCCGGGCGGGCGTGAGTCAAATCGATTTTGTTGATCACCGGAACAATCGTCAGGTCGTGCTCCATCGCCGCGAAAGCGTTGGCGACCGTTTGTGCTTCCACACCCTGAAAAGCATCGACCAGCAACAACGCGCCTTCGCAACAAGCCAGCGAACGTGAAACTTCGTATTGGAAGTCGACGTGGCCGGGCGTGTCGATCAGGTTCAGCTCGTACTCGACGCCGTCGCGTTTGTACCGCATGGCCACGGCGCGAGCCTTGATGGTGATTCCGCGTTGTTGTTCCAACGCCAAGTCATCCAGCATTTGCGTCTTCTTCCCGCGGTTATCAACCGTTCCGGTGCTCTCCAACAAACGATCGGCCAACGTGCTTTTGCCGTGGTCGATGTGAGCGATGATGCAGAAGTTGCGAATGTGTTCTTGCGAACGAGAGGATTTCGATGCCATCCGGTTTCAGTTTCAGTGATGATGATTGTTCAAACGGCGAACCCGTTTCAGGAATCTTGCTTGCGAGCATACCCGGCGGCGCCCAAATAACCGGCTTCGTGTCCGAGTGTCGCAAACGAAATGGTCGTTCCCTCGAAGACATTCGGGAAGGTCCGTTGTCGAAATTCTTCGGTCACACCCGCTAAAAAACGACGCCCAATCTCACACTCCGACCCGCCGAAATTCATCGCTCCACCCAGAGCGACGTGTCCGGGGTCCAGCGTGTGAACCAAATTGGTGACGCCAATTCCCAACCAATGAGCCGTTTCGTCGATGATCAAATTCGCGAAATCGTCGCCCTCCGTCGCCGCTTCCCAAATCCGTTTGGCGGTCAACTGAGAACTGTTCTCGCCGAGAAACGGCCGCAACAAAGATTTTGGGTACTCGGCCAACCGGTGCCGAGTCCGCATGACCACCCCGCTGGCCGAGGCGTAAGCTTCCAATTGCCCGCGACCGCCGCCCCACGCACAAAGCTGGGCGTCCGGCGAAGGGTCAACGATGATGTGTCCGCACTCGCTGCCGAAACTGTTCACACCATTGACCAATTGGTCTTCCACAATGATGCCGCCACCGACGCCGGTTCCCAGCGTCAACAGAATCATCGACGATCCCTGAGCGCCACTTCCCAGCCAAAACTCGCCGTATGCAGCCGCATTCGCATCGTTCAAGAACGAAATCGGACGTCCGGTTGCCTCGGTCAACTTTTGGCACAACGGGAACTCCCACCACGAAGGCAACTGGGGCGGTGCCACCAACATTCCGCGAGGCAGATCCATCGGCCCGGGGGCTCCCATACCAATTCGTGGCACATTGCCGATTGTTTTCGTCCGCGTTTCGACTTCACGAATCATTGTGGCCAACCGGTCAACCGCCGCTTGGGGGCCTTCGGCTTCCAACGTGGGGACCTGTTCAAACGCGACGGTCTCGCCGCCTGAATTCACCAGTCCACACTTGATGCTGGTGCCGCCAATGTCGATGCCCCAGTAATGACGTGAATCGGTTGTCATGCAAACGCTTGAGTGAAGTTGGGAATGAGTCTTAGTAGTTGGCGAGAAGTATAGCGGATTGCCCAATTTTGGCATCGCCGCACCGCCCCAATCCCAGTGAGAATCGCTCCACCGCCAAAACCGAATGCCATGTCGATAGACTTGGCTAGACTTCTTCGCTTTCGACAGCCAACGCATTGGCCCGAGCCCATTTCTGAGTGTCGGTGCCCAATTGCTCGAACGTTCCGACCACGTCGCCAAAAGGTGCGTCGATTCGCTGCACCCGAGATGCTTCGACCATCACCACCTTTCCGTTCCACGGATCCGGCGACCCTGGCAAATACAACGTCACACCAAGTGGATCGTTGGTGATGTCCGATCCGCGATAACGTTCCACCTCGAACGCCAACTGCGAAAACCCTTCCAACTGCACCACCACCGGACGCAACCGGTTCTTCGCAACGTCGCCGCCGATGTTGCCGCTGAGTTGTTCCTTGAAAATCGCGTAACGCGGAAACAGCATCAACAAATACTTCTCGATGAAACGAGTGAATTGCCTCGCGATCGATCGACGAGCCATGATGCCCGACACGAAACACGCCAACACCAGCAACAGCGTCGCGATGCCAAAGACCAACAGGTATCCCGTTGTGTCATGAAACGGTGTGTAGTCTCGCAAGAATGGCAAAAAAGCGATTGCCACGGCGTAGATGACCTGAACCAACTGGCCGAGCAGCACGCACACCACCAACAAAGGCAGCAAGAAGAAAATTCCGCCGATCGCGGTTGTGCGAAGAAACGAAAAGTGTTTTTGAACGTGCTGTTTCATGGCGTCGGTGTTTCACGGAACAAATCGAAAGATCGCATGGTATCACGCCGGTGGTGAACTCAATACGCGGAACACACCACACTGCTCGACCTAGTTACCACGTGACGCGACCTCCAACTCTGGGCCGATTGCGTCGTTTGCAAAGGCGCGGCCGGATGGGAAAACCTCGGATTTCGCAGAACTCATGGCGGCTCGCATGGAACTTCAACCCGACTGGGGTTCCCATCGCTCACCGGCATTTCGTAGCGTCTGGATCGTCCAGGATTCACATCAATCGACGCGGACCGCTTGACCGAATGATTTCGATCTTGCCCCGATTGTCCGATCGCGAATCCGGCCTCCAGACCGTCGATCTGAACCAGTCGCGATACAGGACGCCATCGTGAACCGAATCGAATCGCCTCGCGAAACACAACCTCGCGAAAACCAAACGTTCACCAAATCCAGCACGACCAACGATGCGGTCACGCTGTATCGTCCCGTGACGCTGCTCTACATGGCAGCCATGACGATGATGCTGGTGCCGATGATGACGTTGGTGGACGTGAACATCGCCTCGTATTTCCGCACCGAACCGTTGCCTGCGGAATTGGATTCTGCACTCGAGCTTTCGTTGGTGCTATCGCACGGCTACGGCGTCTTTGTGATCTTGCTGGCAATTTTGCTGATGGCACCGAAACGGCGTTGGCATTTGCCGCGACTGGCCACACTCGCCATGGGTGGCGGTGCCATCGCAACGATTGCCAAGATGTTTGTGATCCGGCCTCGTCCCAGCAACCTCAACCTGAATCACGCCGGCCACGATTCGGCTTGGCTGTGGGCATTTGATTGGGACCTCAGCGAAGTCGCATCCTTCGATGCCGCCATGCGAGCCTTTCCAAGTGGACACGTTGTGACCGCGACAGCCATGCTGATCGGTTTGTGGGTGGTCGTTCCCCGCGGGCGAGTTCTTTTCGCAATGATCTGGATGGGTGTGCTGATCAATCGGGTCAACACGAGCTCCCACTTTGCCAGCGACGTGTGCGGCGGTGTCGCGTTTGGACTGTTTTGGTCCTACGTCTGCTTCCATCCACGTTTGCTGGGCAACTTGTTCGACAAGATGGTCCCTGATGTTGGCCGACGAACTCGCGTTGATAGCAGCCATTCCACCGAAGCCATCCCTCAGCATGATGCTGACTCATCGACACGAATGCCTTCGTTCCCGATGCATGCTTCTCCAATGCACGCATCGCACATGAGCGCAACCGAACAATACGAAGCGATGCAGTCCACAATGTCGTCGCAGCATGCTTCGCAATCACGTCCGATCAGTTCGAACGATGGCGATCAAAGCGAAGAACAAACGCCCCATCAACAAACTGTCGGCCAGCAAAATTACGGCGACGCGGGCGAACGAGCGGCCTAGTTTCGCGAAGTGCGATGGGCTCATTGAAAGCGGATCACCAAATCGTGATCGGCAACGCCATTGAAAGAAGTTCGTTTTCGCGTTGGACACGGTGCATCATCGCGAATACCGCGATTGACTCCGTTTAGCGAATCGAAAATGGTGATGTCCGTCGAAGCTGTCGGCTCGGAAAACCTCCGAGCCAGTCCTAGCTGACGACACACCCAATGTCAGGATCCCGGCTCAGCGGGATCCATGTTGAGTCAGAACAAGCGTCCTGATCCGTTGCGGCTTAGAGCGAGCCGTCTTGTTCCAACATTTCTTTGTATTGGTCACGTTCGCGACGGGTCGCTTCCAAATCGAAGATCAGATACTTCATGTCCAAACGCAGTTGCGACAGGGCTTCTTGGACCAAGTTCAGGATGCGACGACGACGCGTGCTGCATTCCACGACTCGAGCCAAAGCGGGTGCGACGGCGTCCCGATAGCGAGCGGGAAGGGCATCAATGGCGGCAGCCATTTCTTGCAATTCAACAGGAGTTTCGTCGTTGATTTTGGCGGTGTTGTTTGCAGCGATCTTGGTCATAAAAGTGACTTTCCTTCGAGGGCGTCAGGGTGTGGGACCAAACCAGCGAGTGGTTGCTTGTTTGGTGATAGCCATCCATTGCACTTGCGGTGCCGGCCGCCTGCCGGAACGACGTTGTGATCCCGAAGTCATTACGGGAAAAGCACTTACGGTTTTTGTTAATGTGTGTTGCGTTTTCGCAACGTGGCGTTCTGGCAACACACTTTCGATCTGGCTTTCCTGCCCAAGACTTGGTATCCCAAGCACTTAGGTGCGTTTCGGGGGATCAACCCGTAGTTGGGGAGGTTTCGCAACGCGATGTTGCGTTTTCGCCTCCCGGTCACTTGCAAGGGATTGTTCCCTTGGCTCCGAAGATGGTCAACGTTCAATCCGGCTCGCCGACACGTTTGCAGAACTTCCCGCGATGGCTGAAACGGCTAGGAAAAGTATTCCGATGCGGCCCCGATCGAATCGGGCACGGCCACCGCGTGCGCACACATCTCAAACGAAGATCGCGATGAAAAAGCGCTGCCTCGGAACGGCCACTTGGGCGAACATCACATCCATCGTTGTCGCGATCGCATGTTCGCTTTGGATGATGAACGTCGCGTCGGCGCAGTTGATCGATTCGCTCGATGCCTATCCGCCGCGATGGTCACTTCACGAAAGTGATTGCGATGCAAAGGTTGCTGAACAAGGTCACGAGAACGATTCATCGGCCGAAGGCGGTGTCTGCGAAGCCATCACGTTGGTGATGGGACATGGCACCAAAGCCATCCTGGTTTACCCGATCGAACCAGTCCGACCAATCGATGAACTGTCCGCGATGGTGTCGGTCAAAGGACTTAACACCGGAATCCAAATTGGCTTTCGAGTTCGGTTCCCCTATCTGATTGATCCCGAGACACGTCGCCCCGCCTCGGTCAACATCTTTGGATCTCAATACCGACGCGTCGGTGAATTTCAACGTCTTGGCGTGAGCGACATCACCGCACCGTTGCAGTTGAAGATCATCGCACTACGAAACGAATACGGCATCCAAGCCGACGTGTCGTCTCCCTATGTCGATGCGGTTGTCGTCAACGCTTACGGCAAACCCGGCAACGCAACCTTGCGATTGGATGATCTTCGCGTCAACGCGATGGTCCCAGTCACCGAACTGGACAGCTCACCTCATTCAACGCCCAACGCCAACCGCAAACCGCTGCAGTCATCCTCGCGGATGAGCGTTGACCTGTCGCTCTCACAAGGTGAACGTCGAGCGGGCCTTTCCGAATCCGCCTCCAATCCGCGGTCGTTGATTTCTCCAGCTGACCAACCCGCGTTTCCCATTGGACGCGTCACCCGAATCATTCAGTACCACAACGAGCCTCTCAGCTGGATACGTTCGTTGGGATTCGATGCGATCTGGTTGGCCGAACCTCCCACAGCAGCCATCCTGTCCGACGCGATCGCTCACCGCATGCGTATCTACGCTCCGTGTCCAACCATTCCCGATCCTAAACTCGAACCGTTGCTCGAACCAGTCGCCGGATGGATTGCGGCACCCGGTTTGGCGATGGACAGCCATCACCGGGAAGAGATCTCTCAAAAGATTGCTCGCCTGCGTGCCTTGCCTCGACGTTGGCAACGGCCGATCGTTGGTTCGCCCGTCGAAGACTTCCGACACTATGGCGCGATGCTGGACGCCGCCGTGCTGACCGCTCCGCCTCGCATTCGTGCCTTGTCGAGCGAAGCGATTCGCAGCGAACGATCACAGCAACGATTGCGATTGGGTGGCAAGCAGATCGCCGTCAGCGTGCTCGGAATGCCCAATGCCGCCGCGATCGCTCAGTCCAACGCGATCTCAAATCGCATTGGCACTCCACCCACAGAAACATTTGCCTGGCAACCAATGTGGCGAGAAGTCGCCGATGCGATGGCGGATGCTCCATCTGCCATCCTCGTGCGTTCGACTCGGTCGCTGGCCTCTGGCGAAACACTTGACCAGAACCGCGGCATGGCGATCAGCTTCATCAACCGGTTCGTCGCCTCGCTCGAACAATGGATCTCGACCGGGACGCCCGACGTCACGTCAGTTCCTGTGGGTCCGTACTACACCGCCCATCGACTCAGCAGCGGCTCCACCACGTTTTTGATTTGCACGTCCGCAATGGTTCGCGGGACTCGAATCATGGGCGGCGATGGCAAGACGCTTCGCATTGACTTGCCCGCCTTTGAACAAGGCAAGCTGATGTGGCGATTGACTCATTTCGCCGCCGAACGAATCGAACCGGAAACGACCACCCAAGGCACCTCGATTGAGATCGTTTCTCCAGACGTGGTCGAAGTCATCGCGATCAGCGACCAGCTCACCGAAGGCGGTCAACTGGCATCGTCGCTCTCCAAGTTCGCTCAACAAGCATCACTTGATCGTTGGCAACTGGCTCGCGATTCCATCGAGCAATCCAACACCGCTTGGTCGCGAGCCGTCGCCGCCCGCGCCGTTTCGCGTGACGCACCGAATGACCTGCTCGAGGTTGCTCGCAGCACGATCAACAATTCCGAACGCATGGTCCGCAGCAACGACGCCCAATCCGCGTTGCGTTTGGCAGCTCGAGCGGATGCTTGGTGCATGAAAGCCAACTGGATGCTTTGCGACGCGTTTCGAGAAGATCCCTATGGCATCGTCAGCAGCCCACCGATGGACGCGGGCAACTACGAAACCCAAATCGCATGGGCTCCCTTGTTGAATTCTGGCTTGGCAACAACTTCGGTGTTGAAGCTGCCGCCGATTGGTGATGTGCACGGACGTTCGCGTTGGGGAGTCAACCTGCTCAGCGGTGGTGGCATGGACCGTCCCGACGCCCTGCAAACCGAGGGCTGGACCTTTGGTCGTCGCCACTCCGAGTGGGCGGAGACGGCTGCTCAGTGCGTTGATCGCGGAGTCTTTCATGGCACGGGAGCATTGGCTGTTCGTGTCATTCCCAAACGAGACGACTCATTGCCTGGCGGCTACGAAGGAACTGCGTTGTTGGTACGCAGCCCACCAATTTTTGTCGAACCCAATCGAGCCGTCCGGATCGATGCAGTCGTTCGCACGCTAGGATTTGGCGGCCCCCACCAAGGCTTGTTGATGTACGACTCGCTGGGCACGCAAGAACTCGGAGTGCTCATTCAAGACCGCCCCGACTGGACACCGGTCACGCTCTACCGTCAAACCGTAAGCGACGAACCCATTCACGTTATGTTCGAAGTCCTCGGCGGTGGCGAAGCGATCATCGACGAAATTCAAGTCCGAGCCTGGGAAACCGACGCCAACCCGCTCCCCGCCATGCGTCCCATCTCGCATCAAACCGAGTAGAACTGCCTTATCCAGCGTCCCACTGGAGAACGGAAGCAAACCCGTAGCCGACGGAGGCTCTCCGTCGGCTCGAGCGCACCCAATCGCAACAAGCGACTCGCCTCACCAGCAACACGAGGCAACGAACCTACCCGGATTTCTGCAGCACTACACATCCGTATTTGCCGACGGAGGGCCTCCGTCGGCTACGTAGCTGCTATCCCAAACACGGCGTGTAGCAACCACATGTAGATCGGGCAAACTGAAGCCATTGAGCTCTAAAGGACATACTGCGTCAACAGCTCACGCGAGATGTTGCTTCAGCAACGTCACAAATGAGACCAACGACTTGTGACGCCCACCAATCTCTCAGCGCCATCACCAACTCGCAGCAAACCCGTAGCCGACGGAGGCTCTCCGTCGGCCCGAGCGCACCCAATCGCAACAAGCGACTCGCCTCACCAGCAACACGAGGCAACGAACCTACCCGGCTGTCTGCAGCATTACACATCCGGTTTTGCCGACGGAGAGCCTCCGTCGGCTACTTGATCGCCCGTCAGTGAAACAACCGTTTGTGAAGTCAAGACGGCTGTCTGATGATGCAACAGGGAGAGCAACGAAACCGGGCTCTCACTCGTGCTTCTTCATCTCTTGATACATGTTGTATCGCTCGGGAAACGCGACTTCTGTCTTCGTCGCCCAAGCCTCCCAGGCCGCAACCATCCGGTCACGCCGCTCCGATTCCGCGGTCGACAAATCATTCAGCTCCGTCCGATCTTCGGCGATGTTGTACAACTCCCAAGGCTTCTTGTATTCGCGAACCAGCTTCCAGTCCCCATCACGCATCGCCGCGTTGCCTTCGTGCTCGAAGAACATCGGTGAATCATGGATGCAGCGATTAGCTACTTCCGAGTCGCCCTTCAATGCGTTCACAAACGAACTGCCCACGCACGGAGGAACATCGCTGGGCATCTCCGCGCCGGCCAGTTCAACACAGGTCGCCATGATGTCCGGTAAGTACGCCGGTTGTCTCACAAACGAGTTGCGACGAGCCTCAGGGATGCCACCTGGCCAATGAGCAATCAAGGGCGTGTTCGCGCCACCTTCGTGCAAGAAGTGCTTGTACAAACGAAACGGTGTGTTGCTCGCATTTGCCCAAGCCAACCCCTGACGCACTCCGTTGGTCGTTTCCAAAGGTGGATTCCGGACCATGTTCTCGTCGCCGAACCCCAGTCGCCCGCCCTCCTGACAAGCACCATTGTCAGACAAAAACAGAATCAACGTGTTCTCGTATTGGTCAATTGATTTCAAATGAGCGACCAGCCGGCCAATGTTCTGATCGATGTTGTCCACGCATCCGGCGTACGCTGCCATGATCGCATCCAAATCATCACGCTTCTTTGGCTTCAATGATTCCCAAGCCGGACCGACGTGGGGCGCCGGTTGCAATGATTCATCGAACAACCCGATCTCACGTTGCTTGGCCTGCCGGGCTTTCATCACCGCTTCCCAGCCATCCGTGTAACGTCCTCGGTACTTCTCGAAGTCCTTCACCTTCGCGTTCAACGGCCAGTGAGGTGCGTTGTAGGCGAGGTAAAGAAAGAATGGTTTGTCGTCGGCTTGGGTAGCGTCGCTGATGTACTCACAAGCGATGTCAGTGAATGCATCCGTCGCATAAAAGCCTTCCTCGGTCTCGACCGCTTCGTTTCCATCGGTCATCCCACGATCACCGCCCGGTTTGAAGTAGTTGAAGGCGCCGCTGATCCCGCCGTAGAAGCGATCGAAACCTCGCTGCATCGGCCAATCATCTTGGCTCGCATGACCCAAGTGCCACTTACCAGTCATGAACGTGTGATAGTCCTTCGACTTCAACACTTGCGGGATCGTGACGCAGGTTTCATTCAAGTGACCCTGGTACGCCGGCGGAGCGACGAGGGTCTCACCGGGAGGTGCGGTCATGTGACCAATTCCGACTTGGTGCGGGTGCAACCCCGTTATCAAACTCGCGCGAGTCGGACAGCACCGACCGGAGTTGTAAAACTGCGTGAACCGCAAACCATTCTCTGCCAATGAATCAATGTGCGGCGTTTCAATTTCGCTGCCATAACACCCCAGGTCAGAGAACCCCATGTCGTCGACCAACACCACGACAATGTTCGGTGGCGAAGTTTCCGCGGCACTCGATTGCGAAGCCGCGATCAGAACGAAAAGACAAGCAAAGAGGGAGAAACAGGCTCCCATCACAACACGTTTCATGCTGACTCAATCAATAGGTGGGTAGGGGATGGTGGAGCGGGTAGCGTTGTCCGACGATGCACGCGAATCGAATCATTCGGCAAGAATTTCTCGAAACGTTCCAAGTCGATCCGGTTCCGAGCGGCTTCCAAAAGCGTCAGGCCAAACGAAACCAAACGGTTCTTTCCAGGTCGCATCGCAAAACATTTTGCATCGAACGACTGATCCAAGCCGTCCGAGTCGATCTGGGTCGGCCGGCCATTGTAAACTAACGGCGACTCAGAATCTTTGTCACCAGCCCGCTGTTCTTTCATTCTCTGTCCCGACACCATGAACCAAACCTTCGCGCGACTCGCCTTCGCTTTCCTGCTCGTTCTCTCAACCGCCGCGACTGGCCACTCGGATGACTTCCCAGCCGACCAAGTGCAGCGGGTCGTGACGGAAGGCATCCAAGCCGGCAAATGCCCGGGAGCAGTGATCGCGATCGGCTTCGACGGCCAAACCGTCTTTCAAGATGCGTTCGGCAACCGCCAAGTCGAACCGACCAAAGTCCCCATGACAGAAGACACCATCTTCGATCTGGCTTCGTTGACCAAACCGATTGCGACGGCAACCAGCGTGATGATTCTGGCCGATCAAGGCAAACTCTCGATTGAAGATCCGGTCAGCCAATACCTTCCCGACTTCGCCAGCCACGACAAGGAAACCGTCACGATCCGCCACCTGCTGCTGCACACCTCCGGACTGATTCCTGACAACGGAATGTCTGACTACAAAGGCGCGCATGCCGAGTCGATCGAAAATTTGATGAACCAAAAACTTCGCAGTCCACCTGGCACGCGATTCCGGTACTCCGATGTTGGCTTCATGGTTCTGGGCGAACTGGTCGAGCAAGTCTCCGGCAAACCGCTGAATGAATTTGCAAAGCAGAACATCTTTGAACCGTTGAAGATGACCGACACCGGCTTTCGATCGATCGGACAAGACGACGAACGCTGCGCGACCACCCAACAACGTGAAGGTCACTGGATGCGAGGCGAAGTCCACGACCCTCGGTGCTACGCGTTGGGTGGTGTCGCCGGTCACGCCGGATTGTTCAGCACCGCAGAGGATCTTTCCAAACTCGCCAATGTTCTGCTGAACTCGGGAAAGAACGAACACGTGAGCCTGTTTTCGCAATCAACCTTTGATGCGATGATCACCGGCGTCGAAGTCCCCAGCGCGTCGAGAGATCAGATTCAGTTGCGAAGCCTTGGGTGGGACAAGCAATCGGGTTACTCGTCCAATCGAGGCAAATCGATGAGCGAGTCGGCCTTTGGACATGGCGGCTTCACCGGCACCGCGATTTGGATCGATCCTGAACTAAAACTGTACGTCATCTTCCTCAGCAATCGCGTTCATCCGAATGGCAAAGGCTCCGTCAACTCGCTCGCTGGTGAAATCGGGACCATCGCCGCGGACTGGGCCACACAAGAACTCCGCACATCAAAAACTCCTTGATCGCGGAAGCCCCATCGTTTGAATGCAAACGTCAGAATGTCCCCGGCGATCCCAACCACACGATACTTTCCACCCCGCCGATTCAAAAGCGAAGCATGAGCCAGTCGCCACCCAAGCAAAACGAATCAACATTGCATTTCGCGACCGACGCATGCGTCCTCGGACACGTCTTGATCGCACGGGTTTGCGAAGCCAACTCAGCGAAGGGAATCTGCTCTCTCTCCCTTGGTGACGATCCGTCGAGTCAGTTATCCGAGTTGGCCGCCGCATTCCCACACCATGAACTTGTCGAAGCACCTGAGTCTTTCCAAACGGAACTAGCCGACGTCCGGCAATTTGTCGAGCAACCGACGCAACCCTTGGTCCTTCCTCTGGACCTTCGCGGCACCTCGTTTCAAAAACGAGTGTGGGAAGCCCTGGTTCAAACATCGCCAGGAGAAACGATCACCTATCGCGAATTGGCCGAAAGGATTGGCTCTCCGGGTTCCAGCCGCGCGGTTGGAGCTGCCTGCGGCCAGAACCAAATTGCGTTGGCTGTCCCCTGTCACCGAGCGGTTCGATCCGATGGCAAAGACTCCGGTTTTCGATGGGGTTTGGAACGCAAACGCGAACTCCTCAATCGAGAACGAGTGCTCAACGGCCCGAGCCTTCCTACTGGCAAGAATCAACTCCAATTGGCTGGTTTTGATGCACCGTTCCCCAATCCGAAGTCCCCAACACACTCCTGCTCGACACCACTGAGACAATCGCAGACATGAGTGAAACGACCACCGGCAGCGGCTTCAGCCTCAAGGATCAACTCTTCAATCGAGAACGCATCAGCTACCTGAGCGGACTATTCCAAGAAGCCGACGCAAGCTTCGATGGCAAAGCCTTCACTCGACAATGCATGCGAGGCCTCCAAGATCTCGAACTGAAACAGCGCATCGTCCACATCGCGCGTGTGCTCGAAAAACATCTGTCAGATGACTTTTCTACCGCTGCCAAACAAATTCGTGAGGCACTGCCGCCACCCCTGGATCCCAAACGCACCGACGATGACTTTGGCGATTTCATCTTTGCTCCTCTTGGCGAATTTGTCGTCCGCAATGGGCTCGACCGCAAACAACTCCGACACTCGCTTCGGACGCTCAAACAAATCACCATGCGGTTCTCGATGGAGGATGCCATCCGCGCCTTCATTGACGCCCATCCCGACGCGACTCTGGCCGAACTCACGCAGTGGTCCACCGATTCCAACTACCACGTACGGCGTTTGGCCAGCGAGGGAACACGCCCCAAACTGCCGTGGTCACGCCGCCTCACGATCGATGTCACAGCACCGATCCCGTTGCTCGAAACACTGCACGCCGACCCGACTCGCTATGTCACTCGTTCCGTCGCCAATCACCTGAACGACATTTCAAAGTCACACCCTGAACTCGTCCTGAAACTCCTTCGCGAATGGAAGAAAGCCAAACGTCAAACAACAAAGGAATTGGATTGGATCAGCCGCCATGCTTTGCGAACGCTGATCAAACAAGGTCATGCACCCGCACTGAAGTTTCTTGGTTATCGAGACAATCCCAAGATTGAAGTCGCGGATTTTGAACTCAAGACCAGTGAACTGAAGCCGGGCGACTCACTGGAGCTTTCCTTCTTGGTCCAAGCGGAGCGATCCGAAAAACTGATGATCGACTACGTCATCGACTTCGTCAAAGCCAATGGAACCACTGCCCCCAAAGTTCATAAACTCAAGCGTCTTTCTCTCAGCAAGGGAGAAACCGCTGCACTGAACAAACGCCATCGACTGCACGCCAACGCCACCACGTACAAACTCTATCCCGGCCGGCACGCGGTCACGTTGCAGATCAACGGCAAACCTTTCGGAACACTTCCATTTCAATTGCTTGCCAGCAGCGAAGCATGACGCCAAAAACAAACGACGCAACGAGCGGCTGATTCTCCACACCGACCGTGCCCAGACGTCAGACGGATGAAACCTCACGGCTTGCAAAGTCACGAAAAGCCCCCAGTCAGCATCCCATGTAGCCGACCGAGGCTTTCGGTCGGCATGAGCGCAAACAATCAAAGCAAACGCGTAACCTCACCAGCAAGAACGTCTTTATGCCGACGGAGAGCCTCCGTCGGCTACGTCATTGCGCCGATTCCTATGTCCCACGACCATGGCACTGGCTGTGCCGCCCCATCCAAGCCTGGTACAAGCGACTGCAACGGAGTCCCGACGTCGGAGAGATGAAACCTCACGACCTGCAAAGCCACGAAAAGCCCCCGATCAGCATCCCATGTAGCCGACCGAAGCTTTCGGTCGGCATGAGCGCAAACAATCAAAGCAACCGCGTAACCTCCCCGGCAAGAACGCTTTTTTGCCGACGGAGAGCCTCCGTCGGCTACTTGTTGCGCGACATCCGGGTTTGGTTCCAGCGAAAGCCTGAACGATCACTCATCACCTTCAAAACGAAATGGCGTACCACCGATGATTTGGTCGCTGGTGATCGTTGGGCAAACGTATCGCTCGATGTGCGATATCACTCGCCGGGTCCCTTCAAAGTGACTGACGTAGGGCCACATCTTTGGGTTGTACATCGAGTCCGTCATGTCACGCATCAGCACCACGTTCTTGCCGTTCTTTGCCATTTGACGAAGCCCAAAGGGGCGACCGAGCACGCACATGTTGGTATGCACGCCCAGCAAAATCACATTGTCAATGTTCCTCGATTCCAGGACATTCCAAACCTCGTCGCCTTGGTCAGTGATGTAGTCCACCGAGTCATCGATCTCGATCGTTTTCAGTTGCCGCTGCCAAGGCTTTTTCGGATCGCGTCCGATCGACTCCAGCTTCGCGGCCCAAGCCGCGTGCTCTTCGGGATCATCGTCCTCGCCACCATCCGACTGATCGACGGGATACTCAGCCTCTTCTTCCGACGGAATGCTGTCACACCACGCAACGATCTCTTTGGGCAAACTCGCAGCGACGGGTGCCTCGATTGCACGCTTCCGCGCCGGACTGTCCGCGTAGAAATCAACGCAGCCACTCGGTGAATGAATGATTGTCACCCCGCGTCGCCGAGCCTCCACGATGACCTCATTCATCCTCGGTGCCATCTCGTTCAAGCGACCGACCGCGTTGAAACAATGGTGATAGTCCCACACGTCACAAACGATAATGGCTGTTCTCGATGTCTCCCAAGTCTCGTCCACGTGCTGAATGACAACGTCGCCTGAATCGGAATTCGATTTCGATTGCAGTTTCAGATCCAGACTCGATTGCCCACTGGCGTCTTGTCCAATCAACGACCCAAGAAATACGAACAAGATTGCCAGAGTCTTCATCATTCAAATCTCCAAGTTGGGATGAATCGTCTTTATCCTAACCTGAATCAATCACTCCGGGTGTCACCGCAATGAATGCCGACGGATCTAGAAGCCGCCCGTTTGCTTCGAGCAACAATCACTCGCGTCAGTTCGCCCGAACCTGCATTCATCGCACCGAACTTCCCCCTGACCGTCCCATTCGCTGCCTTAAGAAAAGGAAGACTTTTACGACACCGTCCTCTACGAAGCGAGTGATGTCTGATCGGCGAAAGTTTGTACCGATACCAGCCCGCGTGACCAAACATGGAAGGTGCACCGAAGAAATAACGCAAAAACCATGTTATGTGACCGCGACTTTGGTTGCGGTCAGTGGTTTGACGCGTTGCCGGGAAGGATCACGTCACAATAGTCAAGCAGTCGGTCGCCGCGATCATCGAGACATATGTCAGGTTTGGGCAGGAAACCGACAAAGCAGTCAGCGATACCGAGGAAAGTAGCAACATCGCGGGAGTAGTCGCCACCGCCGCGAGACCAGCAGTACAGCGTATGACCAGCCGCGTGCATTCGCCGAACGTAATCCGCGCTGGCTGGCATCGGAATTTGGGTGGTGCCGACAGTGCGGATCAACGTGTCATCGACGTCAATGTAGATTACGCGTTTACGATCCAACGAGCGCCTCGGTCACATAACGGAAGGTTGCTACGACACCGCCTTGAAAGATGCGAGCGATGTTTGAACTACGAAAGACTATACCAGTGCCAGCCAGCGTGACGAACCAAGGGGTTCCGAAAGACTACGCACAAACCATGTTGTCCGCCGCTAGGCCCGTGAGCGATTCTCAGCGTCGAGATCGACGGCACCGGGGTACGCAGCACGAAAAGCGTCCAATATCAGATGGTTGTCAGTACCAATCAGCAGTGTCGCGGACGAATCCCAGCAGACGATTTCAAATAGCGCTTCCGAAAATTGCGGACGAGGAGAACCGTGCCAGAAATCAGGATTACCGTCAGCGTAAGGGACGGATTCACGCGGGATGGCAGTTGGGTCGACCTCGTATTCAGGGGGCAGAGCCGACAGAACGGACCACCTGAACTGCGGGCGGTCGACGGCGAAGTCAAACAGTGCGTCCCCGTCAATTAGGTATCGACCGATGTCATTATCCGGAATCGGCAACGCGGCGTTCACGTCCACTTCGGTCCAGAGCCAGCGGTGTTCGCGGATCGTTGGTTCGATTAACGCGAAAAATGGAAACAAGTCGGAATACCATTTGATCGACGGCGATTTTTCGATAATTAGGTTAGCCAACGATCAACCCGCGGCGGATAGCGGAAGGTTTTTACGACACCGCCCTGAACGAAGCGAACGACGCCTGAACTACCGTAAATTGTACCAACGGAGGGCAGCCCGAACAAACGGCAGAGGTGTGCCGAAGGCCTAGCGTAAAAACCATGTTGTGTGACCGGCAACCTACGCAGTACGTGAATTGTGCCAGTCAGCACCGCAGTGAAGGCATTGCTGTGCGTATTTTGACGCGAGAGGTTTTGAGCAGTAGGGACAAGGAGGGCCAACCACCGCGTTGGGGCGATTTGACAACAGGCGGTCGATCAGCAACCCAGCGCCGAAATTCCAAACGAAGAAGCCAAGCACCCAGAACGGTACGAAGAACAATATTGTGTAACCGAACCACCAGTCGAAGCGCTGCGCGACGTAGAACAGCAGCGATGTGCCGATAAATGTTGGCATGACCGAGACATTTAGGAGGCCGAGCCAGAGAGGTTGTCCCATGAGGCACTCACGGTAGGTCGGACAACGAAGTTTTGGACGACAAGATGTCGTCCATGCTGGTTCTTAAGTAACGGCCGAAATTGTTTTCGTCAACAGTGGCTTCCCTTGCAGCAGCGGGCTGGCGATCCACCATCAATTGCGTTTTGTTCCAGCGAGCATGCCCGGCGGCGACTTCATTCGAATCTCCATGTCTCGCCACTCACTTGATGGCAAGCACCGCGTCGACAGGTGCACCGGTGACTTGACCGGTCACGCTGCTGAAGCCTGCACGACGCAAAATCGCTTCGTACTCCGCCAACGTTCGCTCACGACCTTCGGTGCAAACCAGCATGTTGAGGTCTTGCATTTGTCCCCAGTCTGGACCGCTTCGGTCGTCTTGGATCAGAATTTCCGCGAGCAGCAAACCGCCGCCTTCCGGCAATCGGTTATAGATCTTCGCGAGCAAACGATCGATCTTTTCGTCGGACCAATCGTGCAGGATCCGGCCCAACGACATCAAATCCGCTTCCGGCAACTCGTCGGCAAAGAAATCTCCCGCCGTCACATCAATCCGATCTGCAACGGATGACTGGGCAACGATCTCTTTGGTCAATGGAATCACATCGGGCAAGTCAAACACGGTCGCGGTCAGTGACTCGTAGGCCTCACAAGCCGCGATCGGCAGGTGACCGGTTGCTCCACCAAGATCCACCAAGTGTTTAAACGGTGACAGGTCGACGGCGCGGACCACCTTGGGCGAACTGATCACGCCGTAGCCATGCATGCCCATCAAGAACTCTCGCATGGCAGCTTCGTCGGCAAAGAAGCTGCTGAAGATCGGCTGGTCCCAACCGTAGGCGTCTTTCCAACGATGCGATCCTTCACGAATCGCGTTTTCAAAATGCGACCACAATTTCCAACTCACGTCGTTGCTGAACTTGATATAGCCCGTCATCCGATTGGGACTGGTCGTCGTCAGCAATTCCGAGGCGAGGTCTGTGGTGCGATAAGTCTGCGATTCACGGGCGAGCAACTGCATCCCCACCAATCCATCGAGCAAGCGATTCATCGCCGTGGGCTCACACTTCAGATCCGCCGCCAATTCTTCCGCCGATCGAGGTTGCTCGTCCAGTCGATCAAAGACACCCAACTCAACCGCAGCAAACATGACTTTCGAGAAACGAAAACCGTTGATGTACTGAAGGACTGGCGTGGGGTTGACGGGCATGATGGGCAGCGGACGGCGAGGGGAGTTGGGCTCGACGGCCTTGGAAGGCCATCGTACCGGTGGAAGACGGGCTTGGGCGACCGTCGCGAGTGGTGACGACGCGTGAACGCCAGCTTAACCAGCCAGACCATCGATGATGGCGTTGAGCGTTGGGCTCGGACGCATCGCGGCACTGGCCTTTGCTTCATCGGGATGGTAGTAGCCACCCAGATCGACTTCGACGCCTTGAGCGTCGTTCAACTCGCCGACGATCTTCGACTCGTTTTCAGCCATGGCCTTTGCGATCGGTTCGAAGCGTGCTTTCAACCCTTCGTGACCAGATTTCGCCAACGCTTCGGCCCAGTACAACGCCAGATAGAAATGGCTGCCGCGATTGTCGAGTTCACCAACTTTTCGCGAAGGAGATTTGTCGTTGTCCAGGAAACGTCCGGTCGCGTCATCCAGTGTCTTTGCCAAGACCGCGAATTCTTCGTTGCCGGTTTTTTCCGCCAAGTCTTCCAACGAAACGGCCAACGCGAGGAATTCGCCGAGCGAGTCCCAACGGAGGTGATTCTCGCTCATGATTTGTTCGACGTGCTTGGGCGCCGAACCGCCGGCTCCGGTTTCGAACAAGCCTCCGCCTTCCAACAATGGAACGATCGAAAGCATTTTGGCGCTGGTGCCGAGCTCCAGAATTGGGAACAAATCGGTCAGGTAATCTCGGAGCACGTTGCCGGTGACACTGATCGTGTCCTTGCCTTCACGAGCGCGACCGCAAGCATGACGGGTCGCATCGGCGGGTGCCAGAATCTGGATGTCCAAACCTGCCGTGTCATGGTCTTTCAGATACTCGTTGACCTTGCCAATCAGGTTCTGATCATGAGCCCGATTTTCATCCAACCAGAAAATCGCGGGGGAACCGGTGGCACGCGAACGGACGACGGCCAAACGTACCCAATCCTTCACTGCAACGTCTTTGGTTTGGCAAGCTCGCCAGATGTCGCCTTTTTCCACTTCGTGGCTCATCAGCTCCGTACCGGCCGAGTTGACCACGCGCACTTTGCCGTCGGCGGGAATGCGGAATGTCTTGTCGTGCGAGCCGTATTCTTCGGCTTTCTTTGCCATCAAACCAACGTTGGCGACGCTGCCCATTTTGGTGACGTCGAACTTTCCGTTGGCGATGCAATCATCGATCGTGGCTTGGTAGACGCCCGCATAGCAACGATCAGGAATGACCGCCTTCATATCGTGCAACTTGCCATCGGCTCCCCACATTTTGCCACCGGTACGAATCGCGGCGGGCATCGAAGCGTCGATGATCACGTCGCTGGGCACGTGCAAATTCGTGATGCCTTTGTCCGAATCGACCATCGCGATTTCAGGCAGGCTCGACTGAATCTCAACCAGGGTTCCTTCGACCAATGCTCGCTGATCGGAAGGCAAATCTTGCACCTTCGCGAATACCGATGCGAGGCCTTGATCGGGATCAACTCCCGCGGCGGTCAACACATCGCCATGTTCTTCGAACAAGCGATCGTACATCACGGCAACGCAGTGTCCGAACAGGATCGGATCGCTGACCTTCATCATCGTCGCTTTTAAGTGCAACGAAAACAGAACGCCGGTCGACTTTGCGTCCGCAATTTGCTCCGCGTAGAAAGCTCGCAAGTGACGCACGCTCAATCGAGCGGAGTCGACAGTCTCGCCAGCGATGACGGCCAAACCATCACGAAGAACCGTGACGTTTCCGTCTTGATCAACATGCTCGATGCGCAGAGTGTCATCGGAATCGATGATCACCGATTTCTCACTGCCATAGAAGTCACCTTCGCTCATATGAGCAACATGCGACTTCGAATCCGCCAACCAATCGCCCATCGAGTGTGGGTTCTTTTGGGCATACGCTTTCACAGGAGCGGCGACGCGGCGATCCGAGTTTCCCTCGCGAAGAACCGGGTTGACGGCGCTTCCCAGCACTTTGGCGTAGATCGCTCGAACCGATTTTTCTTCATCGGTTTTGGGATCCTGCGGGAAGTCAGGGATGTCGTACCCTTGCGTCTGCAGTTCGGTGATCGCTTCGACCAATTGTGGGATCGAGGCACTGATGTTGGGAAGCTTGATCACATTGGCGTGTGGCTTCGTGACCAGTTCGCCAAGTTCGGCCAGTGCGTCGGGGACTTGCTTGTCCGCCGGCAAACGATCCGCGAATCCGGCCAGGATACGGCCGGCCAGCGAGATGTCTTTGGTTTCGAACGACAAACCGCTGCCGCTGGTGAACGCTTGCAGGATCGGCAGCAACGAACGAGTCGCCAGTGCGGGAGCTTCATCGGTGTGCGTGTAAACAATCGCGGCAGTTTCGCTGGGCATTCGAACCTCGTCTGGACAAAGACCCCCAAATCACGGGAATCATGAAGAATTTCCGACTGGAAAGCCTGCTGCCCGACCGCTCAATTGTCAATGCCGGCGCGACCTCAATGGCCAGGCTGCATCCAAAAACCGCATCCGCGGGCGTATGATCGTCCGAAACGGTCAAACTTGAAGGCAGTGGCGGTTTGCCATGCTGATGCCGCTGACGATCGCACCCACGATTCCGACGAAACCTTGGTCCGTTCCGCACAGGAAAACATTGGGCAGATGCGTGGTCCCATCCAACTGTTTGTCGGGCGCACCGTAGACGGCACCGTTGTCGTGCCAAGTGAAGCGGCGGATGGTTTTTGGCGTGAAGACGTCGGTATCCACCACGCGTGAACGAAAATCGGGCATGAACCGGACGGCCGACGCGACGGCTTCGTCATACTGCGTCACCTTGGCGGCACGGTATTTCTCTTCTGGCAGATCGGACCACAAATCGTGGTTGGCGAGCGTCGTGATTCGAACGACACCGTCGGGCAACTCGCCTTCTTCGGCGTCGTAGATGTAATTGTTCGGGCTGCAGATGACTCCCGTTCGCGCATCGCACAACGAGTCATCCGGCCGCTCCCAATGAAAATTGGGCGAGTCGTTGTAGAACACGATCGTCCGGTCAAAGCCCAATTCTTTTGGCTTGCAATCCAGCACGCTGATCGACTCGATGAACGAAAGCTTGCCCGCTTTCGCGACGTCTGGTTCGGTGATGTCGTCACACATCCGCATCGTCTCGACCGTGCCCGCGGACGACAGAATCCGCTTGGCCTGCAATTCAGTCCCATCGTCCAGCACGACGCCAACCGCTTTGCCGTCTTCGACGTGGATGTTGGCAACGCCGCTTCGTAATTTCAGCTCGCCGCCCAGGCCGCGGAACTTGCGAACCAAGTTTTTCAGGATGACCCGCACACCTTTGTATGGCCGACCAAAACCTTCCAAATAACAGGCGCGAAACATGATGCAGAACTGGCCAAAGTCCATGTCGTTTTCGCGAGCGTTGCCGTACCACATCAACGGACACAGCAACATTTCGATCAACAAGGGATCCGACAAGTGCTCCGCCATGACCTCACGAGCTGATCGCATGAAGTCGGGCGAGTCACCGTCCATGTCGCTGTAATCGAGCAGCGATCCGCACAGACTTCGGAAGCCGTCGATCTGATCGGGGAAACGGGATGTGATTTCGCTTTCCAGCATCGCGATGTCGTTGTTGAAGTCCAACTCGACACCGGGGAAACGAATCGACGACCCGTTTTGCTCCGCGAGCTTGAAATCTTCCCAACCGAATCGCAGTTGGCGAATCAGCTTTGCCAGCGGGCCTTTTTTGTCACCCTTGCGAGCGAAGTTGGTCATCGCGTGCAGACCCACGTCGTAGTCGCGACCGCCCATTCGATAAAACGAATTGAGCCCACCGATCGTGTAATGCTTCTCAAGGATGCAAACGCGTTGGTCAAAGTGGGCCAGCCGAATGCCGGCTGCCAGCCCGCTCATCCCCGCGCCGATGATGATGGTGTCGTACATTCGAAAGCCGCTAGCTGTTAGCGATTAGCCCCTAGCTATTTGGGTGAGAGTCATCGGAATGCGAAAGGCTAGAAGCTAGTCGCTAGTTGCTCGAGAGCTCTCAAAGATCCTTCATCTTGGGTTCCAGGTACGTGACCGTGGAGTGCATGCTAGCGAGGTGGCCGTAGTCTTCCTCTGGAATCTGCACGCGGTGACGCTTGCGGAGTTCCATCACGATGTCCAAAAAGTCCATCGAATCCAGTTCCAATTGCTCGCGAAACGCCTTCTGATCGTCCAGGTTGTCGAGGTCCTCATCAGGAGAAATGTCGTCGAGGATATCGATGATTTCTTGGCGAATTTCGGCAGGAGTCATGAAAGGAAGCAGGGATGCGAGAGAAACGGGAGGAAGAAACGTCCGTGTTCCGCCGTGGAGCAACCGCCACCGCGGGATGGAGTAGTTTCGACGGCAACGGGATTCGACACAAGGGGCACCACTTGGTGCCTATGCCAATTGAATTGGGACAGATCGACGCAGGAAGGGGAAAGTGGCTCAGGACCACGGGACCACGGGACCACGGGACCACGGGACCACGGGACCAC
>TARA_R110002073_G_scaffold336576_1_pt1 | contig 104722 bp, 81 predicted proteins | sample TARA_R110002073 | Tara Oceans TARA_R110002073 (sample SAMEA4397174) | marine metagenome | biome: Polar Biome; feature: [DCM] deep chlorophyll maximum layer (ENVO:01000326); material: water (ENVO:00002006), including particulate matter (ENVO:01000060) such as... | depth 40 m
ATCTTCACTCACTATCGCAGATTACCCAGTGTGGCGCAATCGCCCTGCCAGCGCACCGGTTTGATAGAAACGAACGGGTAACTCACGTGTGCTGCAGCTTTCACAAAGAAAACAGTCGGTGGTGAGATCCCAGAGTTTCAGCGTCTTGGGTTTTCGCGGTCCACGAGGCCCCGTTTTTTGTGAGTTGAACTTTACTTGCAGTGCTTCAAACATTTCATCAGACAGTATTCTGAGTTCTTCGCACTGTAGTGTCGTCACTTCATCATCGGGCTGTTTGACTTGTTTGACATTGTCGAGCTTGGTCGAGAATTGATTGCGGCGGCGACCAAATTCCCATCTCCCGATTAGCCGAGGGTTTGTGAACAGCCGACGATAGCAGGCATAGTTCAACTTGCCACTCGTCGCACGCGGGTCGACGGGACCGCCCGCAGCATTCCAACGACGCACGCCTTCTCGAACCGGCATGCCATCGAGCAGGAGTTGCGCGTGCTCGAGTATCAGTTTTGCGGCTCTCGGGTCAACCTCCGGCATGGTTCGAGGGCGTTCTCGATTGGTCAGCGGTGCATGGGCGATCTCCTTGCGGCGATACCCGATACCAATGGCTCCCGTCGTCCAATTGTTCAAGAACAAACCCGTCAAGCCTGCACGAACGTGGTCTGCGATCGCATCAAGTAACATGTCGTCCATGATCCCGTGGATCTGCAATTGCAGCTTCCAAGTCTTGCGATCATTGGTATCGATGCCCTGCGACACGCTGACCGCTCGCAAGCCTTCCTCGACAACCTCCTCGTTGATGAACTGGTATCCCTTGCCGGCTTGTCGAAACAGCCGACTCGCTTTGTAGACCAGTAGCACCTCCGCAAGACGCTGACTAAGAATCGCCTTTGCGCGATCGAGCCCAGCACGGCGTGTCCGTTTTCCCTTAACACCTTCGTCAACGGAAATGAATTCCGGGGGGACGTAGATGCGATTCTTGGCAGCCCACTGGATGTTCTCTCGGACTTGATCATCCGTCGAATGCTGCAACTTCGTACTGAATCGAGAGTAGATCGTTCCGATGTCGTATTCATTGGTCATCGCCCACGCTGTCCGTTCCTCCAATGACGTGTGGGATTGGAAACCGGTCAGATCTAACTTTTGCATGGCAGCCATTTCCGACCACCATTTGCAGGCACTGCGACGAAGGGCTTCGTCGGCACTACCAATGCTTGAAATACTTTGGCTCATCCAAACCCCCTTTTGAATTGGTCAATTGACGTTCAATCAACAACAGATCGCCGATTGCGAGGCTGACTAATGGATAGACAAACCCTTCACGTAATATGCCGCGTTTTCGCTCTGTATTTAGGACGATCAGTCGTCTTCGTTGAGCCTGATGACGAAGCAGGCGATGGACAGCACTCCATGTCCTCAGACCGATCCATTAGATCAACGGAATTGACGACGAGAGCACAGCAGCGCGGGCGTCAAGGATTCGTGGATAAAAGAAAAGCCCGGCTCAGCATGACTGAGTCGGGCTCGCTCCATGATCCAATGCTCGCTCTCGGACGACCAAAAAATTTGGCATGATCGCCATAACACTACACGACTAATATGCCGCGTTTTTGTGATTGATTTAGGTGTTGTCGGTTGTCCATCGAAAGCTGGATGGATAACCGGATTCTCTCGCTTAATATGCCGCAGAAACGCGATCAGTTTAGCATCACTTTGAGCGAATCCGGTCTTTTGGGTAGTGGTTCGGAGGCGATCGGCGTGTTAACCGGCCTTTCGCTTCTTTTTCGTCTTCCCGAGTGCGGCCCAAAGCGGATCGTTGTAGTCGTCAGCCCATTGTGCGTAGTGATCCCAACAGACTTTCGGTGTGTTACCCATCAATCCGGCCAGCACTTCGATCGAGACGGGGTTGCCGGTGTAATAACCCGACAAAGTTCGCTTAGCAAACGTGTGCCGACACGTGTAAGTCACGCGATCATCGGGCAACTTCAGCTTCTTCTTCAGTTCACAGAAGTGTTGGACGCCATTGCAGCGTTTCCACTGCCGTCCGTGCTTCGTGCGAACCAATGGAATACCCGATCCCTTCGGCGCAGTCAGCATCAACCGTCTTGTGATCATCTCCATCTCGTCGCAGAGCATAATCCGACGGTCTTTCCCCGTTTTCTTCGCGGCTTTGTGACCATGCTTGCCATCCTCCGTGCGTGCTTTCAACAGGTAGAACATCCCGTGAGGCGTTTCGACGACATGGTCGGCTGTTACAACCGCCATTTCTGCGTACGGACGTGCCCCCGTGAGGATGCAACACTTCAAAAACAGAGCGTGTGCTTCATTGGTGGCTGCATAGATCCGCTCCTCCTCGTCGGGACTGAACGACGTCACCCGAGCCGTTGCCGCTGGCTTCTGATAACTAGCGACGGGGTTGAGATCGAGATCATCAAACTTGCAGCAAAAGTTAAATGCCGCCTTGATGCAGGCGATCACATTCCGCTGAGTGTTGTTGTTCCACGTCTTGTGCTTTTGAAGCCAAGTCCGAAGGTGTTTCTTCTTCAGCTCGGGCACCGTCAGTGCTCCGCAGTATCCACAAAACTCGTTCAGCCAGGACTTGCTCAGTGTCACCCACTCCGGTGACGCCGTGTTCGTCAAATCCGCGAGATAAATTTCGCAAACTTGTGCGACGGTCCAGTCTTTGGACGAAGCTGAAACGGCAGGCGTCAGCTCATCGGTCAGTTTGATCCGAGCCAAGGCCAGCTTAGCAGCTTCCTTGTTGTCTTTGCCGCGAATTCGTTCACCGTTCTCGTCGAAGAGGGCTTCCCTCTTTTTAGTTCCTGGTGGAGTGAAGTACCAGCAGTCCGTTTGTTTCCAGTGCCACGCAGACCCATGCTGCTGACGCCGTGATTTTCGATTCCTTGCCATTTGAAATTGACCTTTCAGGGGTGGACCCGGTTGCCGCCGGGAATTGACTATTGAAATGAGAGAGACGACACTGTGACTGGGAACCGAGTTCGGTTCCTTGCCGCCAAGGGATCGACAGACGGTTTGCCGACCGTGGTCCCTTGGTTTTTTTATGCGCAGCATTCATCCGCGGTGGACCACGTTTACGCTGTCGACACTGCTGACTAAACGTCCAAGCAGCATCCACCATCCAAAGAAGGGGATTCAACATGTTCAGGTTCCTTGCCAAGACGCTGGCCTCTGGCCAGGGAACATTCGATTGCCGCCGAACATTCCCACGTCATTTGCTACACAGAATAACTACACTCGCCGTAGTGGCAGTGACAGCACTCTTCGCACAACTTCTTTATACAACGCAAGTTAAGGCACAGTCAACAGACCGCCCCAACATCATTTTGATACTTGCCGACGACCAGGGTTACGGAGACCTGAGTTGTCACGGCCATCCGTTCTTGAAAACGCCCCATCTTGATCGCCTCCATGCGGAAAGCACTCGTTTCAACGACTTTCATGTCAGCCCCACGTGTGCACCGACGCGCTCTGCGCTGATGTCAGGACGCGCACCGTTCAAGAACGGGGTCACTCACACCATCCTGGAACGCGACCGGATGGCGCTCACTTCAACCACCATCGCCGAAGTGTTGAAGTCGGCTGGATACACGACTGGCATCTTTGGCAAGTGGCACTTGGGTGATGAAGACGCGTACCAACCTGATCAACGTGGGTTCGACGAAACGTTCATTCACGGCGCTGGCGGGATCGGCCAGAACTTCGCTGGTTCGCAAAGCGACGCACCGGGAACCAGTTACTTCAACCCGATCATCAAGCACAACGGAACGTTCGTGCAAACCGAAGGCTATTGCACGGACGTTTTCTTCCAGCAAGCGCTCGGATGGATCCGCTCGCAAAGCGAAGACGAAACGAAGCCGTTCTTCGCCTACATTCCAACCAACGCTCCACACGCGCCGTACAAAGTTGAGAAACGATACTCCGATCTATTCCGTGACCATTGTTCCTCCCCGCAATCGGAGTTTTTGGGCATGATCGTCAACATCGACGAGAACATGGGAAGGTTGATGACCAAACTCGATGAGTGGGACTTGGCCGACAACACATTGTTGATCTTCATGACTGACAACGGCAGTGCAAAAGGATCGAAGATCTACAACGCGGGCATGAATGGTGGAAAGGGAACCGTGCACGAAGGCGGCTCACGAGTGCCTTTGTTCATGCGACTTCCGGGTTTGACGAACAGCGGCGTGGACATCGAGACAATGACTCGTCACGTCGATCTGTTTCCCACCCTGGCCGAAATCGCCGGTGCCGACATTCCAGACGACCTGGATCTGGATGGGCGAAGCCTCGTGCCTCTGATCAAGAACCCGCGATCGGAATGGGAGCATCGCTTTCAATTCTTTCACAGCGGCCGATGGACGAAGGCTGGACTGAAAGGCAAGTTCGGCAAAGGCGACCCGGACCCGGATCATTCGAAGCACAAGAACTACGCCGTCCGAGACGAGAGGTGGCGTTTGGTCAACGGCGAGCTTTACGACCTGAAAGCTGATCCTGGTGAAACGACCGACGTGGCTGACAGTCACCCAGAAATCGTGACACGCATGCTCACCGCGTTTGACACGTGGTGGGATGAAGTGCGTCCGTTGATGGTCAACGAAGATGCTCCGCTCGATGTCGGTAAACCGTTCCGAGATCAATTCCTGAAACAAAAGGAAGAGGCAGGGATTCCGCGTTGGTCCCCACCTTCGCTGGATTGATAGCGATCCTCCAATCAGGCAAAGAAAAAGCGGCGAGCATTGCCCGCCGCTTCATAACAATCGTTTGAGAATCTACGTCCGATCAGATCATCGGCCGCCTAGGCTGCCTTCGATCTGCTTCTGAATCTTCTCCAGGTTGAACGAACCCGGCGTTTGGCTTGGCGGAAATTCCTTCATCGACATCAGGAACTTTCCTGCCAGTTGTTGCATGGGAGCCAACACATACACTCGCGACAGGAACCAATCGTTGTAAGTGTTCGAGTTGTGTTGTGCTTTCTCGAACGGATCGCGACGGAGGTTGAACAGCAACGGAACGCGAAGTTCGGTGAAGGGTTCACGCCAAACTTCAAACGCAACGCCTCGATTTTCGAGGAAGACGGCTTTCCAATCTTCGTAGCGAATGGCAACAATTTGACCGTCGTCGTTGACGTACATGAACTCCTTGCGAGGTGATTCGTCGCTCTTGCCAGTCAGGTAGTCCAGCATGTTGTAACCATCGATGTGGTTCTTGTACGAGCGACCATTCAGCTCCACACCTTCTCGCAGTTTGTCCTTGATGTCTGCTCCGCCTGCAGCGGCAGCGAAAGTAGGCAACCAGTCTTCGTGTGCGACGATGCCGTTGAGAACGGTTCCGGCTGGGAACTTGCCAGGCCAACGCACGTAGCAGGGAACTCGGTAGGCACCTTCCCAGTTTGAGTTCTTTTCGCTGCGAAAGGGAGTTGTCCCGGCGTCGGGCCAGGTGTTGTAGTGCGGGCCGTTGTCGGTGGAGTACTGAACGATCGTGTTGTCAGCAATCCCGAGTTCATCCAACAAATCCAACAGTTCGCCGACCTGCATGTCGTGCTCAATCATGCCGTCGGTGTACTCGTCGTTGCCTTTGTGGCGATGCTCTTTCTTGACGTGCGTCCGGAAGTGCATTCGCGTTCCGTTCCACCAGCAGAAGAATGGCTTGCCGGCTTTGTGTTGACGAGTGATGAAGTCCTTCGCCGCGGCGATGGTTTCTTCATCAATCGTTTCCATCCGCTTCTTCGTGAGCGGACCAGTGTCTTCGATCTTGCCGTCGGCGGTAGCTTTAATCACGCCACGAGGACCGAACGCTTGACGGAAGGTGCGACCATCGGCCATCACCATGTCACCGGGGTAGTCTTCGTTTTCAGGTTCCTCTTCCGCGTTCAGGTGGTAGAGGTTGCCGAGAAATTCATCAAAACCATGTTGAGTCGGCAAGTGTTCGTCGCGGTCGCCTTGGTGATTCTTCCCGAATTGGCCGGTTGAATATCCGAGACTCTTCATGACAGTCGCCATGGTGACATCAGTCTTCTGCCAACCTTCTTTTGCACCGGGCAGCCCGACTTTGGTCATTCCGCTGCGGACCGGAACGCTGCCGCTGATGAAAGCAGCTCGACCAGCGGTACAGGATTGCTGGCCGTAGTAGTCGGTGAAGAAAATCCCTTCCTTCGCGACGCGATCGATGTTGGGCGTTTTGTAGCCCATCATCCCACGGTTGTAGTCGCTGATGTTTTCAGTGCCGATATCATCGCCCCAGATGACGAGGACATTCGGCTTGTCTTGAGCGTGAGCCGTGAGGCACATCCCCAAAGTCAGAACAAAGACTTGGAGGACAAGAGATCTACACTTCATTTGAATAGGTCCTAGTCAGAGGGAGCAATGTTGCGAAATGCAGTGCTGAGTAGCAGAGACAGGGCCTCAAACGCCTCGCGTCTTAAAACAGCAAGCCAGTTGGGCACCTCCGTCTCACCAGCTTATCCGCCTAACCACGCTGCATGTAGTCGTCAACAACATTGAGTCGACTTGGTTTTGATATTTTCTTCCACCAGTCTCAGCGAATTGAATGGCAAAGATTGCTCTTGGATATACGAAACGATTTGCAGGTGAACGTTTCGCGAAAATCAAATGAACGATCGGAGTTTTCTGACCGGGGATTGCGACTCCATTTCTCGGTAAGTGCTCAAGAAGCAATCGATTGGGACACTCACGTCTGTTCTATACAATGCCGCTTGCATGTACGCGTGTCAGTTTGATCACCAGCATCTAGAGCTGTAATCGAGCCGATTGATTGCATGTGCGATCCATGGAGCGATGCAGACTGTTGGCGGCGATCTCAACAGAGTGCTGCGTTTCGCTCCAACAAGGAACAACAACGATCGATCAGTGTGAGCCGACGATCACCCTGGCAACGCATCTGCCCCGCAGCAACGTTTGATCGGACGGAATGGGTTCAAGATGCCGCCGCATGCCTGCGAACTGGGCCCGCAAAGTTGCACGAGGGCCGCACACTCGGCCGGTTCCGAATCAAGGACTATCCAGATCGAAACCTCGAGATCGAATGACTCGTCGAGATCGTTCAAGGTCGATTCAGTCAACAACCAAACCGGCCAAGAAACTCGATCCATTTTCGAATGGATGATCGGCCCTGAAGGAAGAAGGGCAAACCAAGAGTCGATGTGTCGCTACGAACACGTTTCATGGACGAATGAACGTCAGGAGGAAGTCGAAGACTTCGAGTAGCCCAATTCTCGCATCACGATCAGCATCTCATCACAAGTAATGTACCGACGATGATGTTGCATCTTGTAGCGATCGATGGCGGCAGCCAATTCACAACCATCTTCCGACAAATCCGCGTGCGAACTTCCAAATTGCCGACGTTCGCGAGCGTACCCGCCGTTGGACGCGTCTCGGTTGCGACGGCGGTCTTGGCGAACTTCTCGCTCGGTTGAACGCGATTCCGTGGTTTCCGATCGCGCAGCGGACTCCTGCCGGTTCCGACGGGGCGGAATCACGGTCACAGGTGTCGTCTGGCTAGTTTGGGTTGGAGGTGGCAACGGCATCAATTTGGATCCTCACACGGGTAACGAGCGTGTCTTGCACACGTTTTCGAGAGACCTCTCACCACAACCCTAGGTCAAGAATCGAGGGAAGGGAGCGGAAAAGCACAATTGATCCCCATCTACAGGGGCGGTCTGTAGCGAAGGATCGTGTTGGCGAAACAAAAACACGGAGAATCGTGTCTGGTTTCGCAAACACGCGGAAATCGTTACCGTTTTACGAGCCACGTTTGCGTGCGAAACACTCGCTGCGACGCGGCGATCCGCTCTTCTTTTTGCTCCCTCTGACCCGACCTGACGCCGAGATGCCCGACATTGCCCCATCGAGTCAACCGGAAGGCGATTTACGTTATCGCCGCGTGATTTTGAAACTCAGCGGCGAAAGCCTCGCTGAATCTGGCAAGCGAGGAATCAGCGACAATGAACTGCTGGCGATTGCGAAGCAGATCAAATCCGCCCACGAATCCGGCTGTCAAATTGCAATCGTCAACGGCGGTGGCAATATCCTGCGAGGCGCATCGTTTTCCGGTGCCAATGCATCCGTCCAAGAAGCCACGGCTCACTACATGGGTATGCTGGCCACGGTCATCAACTCGCTGGCTCTGCAAGACGCTCTCGATTCGATCGGGTTGCAGACTCGAGTGATGAGTGCGTTGCCCGTCGACCGCGTGGCCGAACAATTCATCCGGCGCCGCGCCATCCGTCATCTCGAAAAAGGCCGCGTGATCATCCTTTCCGGAGGAATCGGAAGTCCGTTTGTTACGACTGACACGGCCGCGGCTCAACGAGCACTCGAGATCGAAGCCGACGTGATTCTGAAAGCGACCCGCGTGGACGGCGTCTACAGCGACGATCCAGAAAAGAACCCGCATGCGGTTTTGTACGAACAACTCAGCTACAACGAAGTGATCCAAAAGAAGCTGCGAGTGATGGATGCCACCGCAATCGCGTTGTGCAACGAACACCGCAAGCCGATATTGGTGTTTAATTTCAAGCAGGATGGCAACATTGTGCGTGCCGTCCGCGGCGAATCTGTGGGAACCTGGATCGGTGACCCACAAGACACGCAAACCAACCAACGTTGATTGCAAACAGCCTTTCCCCCTCCTCAATCCCAGGATGACACAATGACGAGCGACGAGATATTGATGGACGCCGAAGAGCGAATGGACAAAGCCGTTTCGGTGTTGCAAAACAATTTGTCGGGGATTCGCACAGGACGAGCCAACCCAGGTTTGGTCGATTCGATCAAGGTGGAGGTCTACGGTTCGCTGACGCCGCTGAAACAATTGGCCAGCATCGGTACTCCCGAGCCACAACAAATCTTGATTCGCCCGTACGACGCAACGACAATCAAAGATATCGAAAAAGCGATCGTCGCCGGTGACTTGGGATTGAATCCACAAAACGATGGACGAGTCATTCGGCTGAACGTTCCACCTTTGTCGGGCGAAGTCCGCAAAAAGATGGTTTCCCGAATCAAGGAATTGGCCGAAGAAGCCAAGGTTTCGATTCGGAACATCCGTCGCGATGCCAACAAAGCCGCCGACACGGCAGAGAAGGACAAAGAGATGACGGAAGACGATCGCGACAAGACCAAAGATCAAGTGCAAGAGTTGACCAAGAAGGCTGAAACAAACGTCAATGAATCCGCCAAAGCTCGCGAAGCGGAAGTGATGGAGGACTGATCGTCCATGACACAATCGGTGCAATGCCCGCGATGTTTCGCGGCCGTCGCTGTGAGCGACGATGCCGGGGGGACTCGCGTGATTTGCCCGAAGTGCCAGGATACGTTCTTGGTCCCCGGGGTTTCCGCCAGCACCACCAACGACGATGACGATTGGTTGGTGCTGAGCGATCCGCCGGAAAAGCCGGCCGCCAAGCCAAAGCCAACCTCAGTGGCACCCGCGAATATTTCTCCCGCGGTCACGCCTAAGCCGGCCACCACCAGTGGCTCCGCCAATACAGGTTCGGACACGTCTGCCAAGAGTTCAGCAGACTCCGACGGCGACATGTTCGACATGGATCTGCCGCCACTTGATTCAGAAGCCTCATCGGATGACGACGATCCATTCGGGTTCGACAACATCCAGGATCTTGGGACGGGAACCAATCGCGGCGAACTGGCGACCTCCGCCGATGCATTTGACGATCCCGACGACCCGTTCAACTTCGACGCGATGGAAGAATCAGCCGGTCCAGCTGACTCGACTGTTCCCCCGGCCAAGGATTCGATGGTTGATCCGTTGTTTTCCCAGGCCGCCGCTTTGGCTGCCGCTGCGAGCAAACCCAAGCCGCCAGCATCCGACGAACCGGTCGCGCACAACGTCGAATACGAAGAGCACTTTCGGGTGCGTTGCCCCGTCTGCGCGACCATGATGAACGTGACCGCGGCGCAGTCGGGCAAACAGATTCGATGCCACGATTGCCACAAGTCCATCAAGGTGCCACCGGCTCCTCGCAAGAAGAAGAAGGTCGTGATCGACATGGATCGCGCCCAGTCGTTCCAGTTCAATGAAACGGCAGTGACACAGAGCGATCGCCCCGCCGATCCATTCCGCAAGTCCGCGCAGGAGCTGTTGGCTCAGGCTGCGAAGGTGGAAAAAGAAGAGCCCGCACCTGATTTAGATGTGCCAAAGATTTCGGACTGGGCCAAGTCAACCTTTGGTGTCTTTGGTCAGTTCACCGTTGCGGTTCACTGGCTGATTCTTTCATCGATTGCATCGGTTGTCGCGGCAGTCGCCATCGGGTCCGGATTCGATGCGGCCTTGAAATTCTTGTTTCCCGCGGGGCTCGTCTACGGAGCCATGGTGCTGGCATGCGGTTTTGCCATTCTGCAATCCGTCAGTAATGACGAAGAGACCGTTTCCGATTGGCCATTGACTCTGGAACCGCTGGAGTGGCTCGCCCCGACCGCGTTCTGTTTTGCCGCCGTTGGATTGACGGGAGGCCCGGGATGGATCATCGGCACGCTGGCGTTTGGACAAAACCTAGCGACAGTGTGCTTGGTCATGTTGTCGGTGTTTCTGCTGTTTCCATTTGTTCTGCTGTCGATGTTGGACATGCAAAACATGTTCGTCCCGTTCTCGCCCGAAGTAGGCCGCAGCGTGACGCGTTGCGAAGAGGCCTGGGGCGGTTTCTATCTGTCCGCAGCACTGATCTTCTTCGGAACGTTCCTAACATTTTTCGTTGCCAGTTTGTTTGCACCGGTCGCTGCGGCAGCAGTTTGCATCTTCACGGCCACGGCGGGAGCCTTCATCTACTTTGCGATGCTGGGACGATTGGCCAAAGCGATTGGCCAGTCCGTCAATGACGCTCCGAAGCAGAACGATATCGACGAAGTTCGCGAAGCCGAACGTGCCCGCGACGCTGGCGGTTGAGAAAGAGTCGCGATCAGCCCAAGGTAATCGTTGAGACTTCGTTCGATTCAAATTGGAAGCCCCAATGAATCGAACGAGCGAAGCGAACGCTCAGACGGCTGACCAGGCTACTCTCAATTTTTCTTGGTTGCCTTCTTCGAAGCAGCCCCGAATTCAGAAAGGACGTTCGTCAGGATCGTCTCGAGGGTCGCCGCACCAACGGTTCAGAGCTTCCAGCACCTCATCGCGTTCCGCGGAACTGGTCCACACCGAATCTTCGACGTCCAAACGAATCTCGTAGTAGCCTTCGCGTTGGCAATCTTCTTCGCCACAGAAGTGCGGCAAATCCGCGATCCAAACGACTCGGTAAAGTGGCAAGTGTTTGTCATCAACTTTGACGATCGGAGAAACCATCGCGGTGTCCCTGGGCAAGATGTGAAAGAGGTAGTCGTTGAATTGGTGAGTCAGTCGATTCGGCCAACTGCGTTTTTGAGGCATGGAAAAACGCAGCAATCGCACACGCCTTCAAAATGTTCCGACAAGCAAAGTCGGCGCCACAGTCAGTTTCGCGTGGTCGCAGCGACAAAGCCTTTAGGCGAGTTCACGGCTACGATTCGCTGAAGCTTGTACAGCCTGAATCATTGCCCCTCGAACTGCATTCTGTTCCAGGCTGCTCATCGCGGCAATGGTCGTTCCGCCGGGGCTGCAGACGTTGTCTTTCAGGACGCCGGGATGCTCGCCCGTTTCGCGAACCATTTTCGCGGCCCCCAGAACCGTTTGAGTCGCCAACTTCAATGCGGTCGCGCGAGGCAAACCCGCCGCGACGCCGCCATCCGCCAAAGCTTCGATGATGAGGAACACGTAGGCCGGTCCTGAGCCACTGACTCCGGTGACCGCATTCATTTGAGGCTCGGTGACCTGCGACGCGATCCCGACGCTACTGAGCATCGTCTCGATCAACTGCACGTCTTCGTCACCCACTCCGCCGCTGACGCAGAAACCGCTGGCACCTTCGCCAACCAGACTGGGCGTGTTCGGCATCACGCGAACAACTCGATCGTGGCCGACTCCCGCGGTGAGTTTGTCCAAACCGATTCCCGCAGCGATTGAGACGATCAAACGCCCCGACCAATCCGCCGACTTCCCGGCGTCGTTTTTGACTGACAAGACTTCAGCAATGATGTGCGGTTTGACGGCCAGCATCACGACTTTGGCACCGGCAACCGCCTCAACGGTATCGGTGGTCGTGGTGCATTCGCTGTACTTCGACGACCACCACTCTCCGGTCGACTTGGTTTTGTGAACAATCGTCAGTTCACTCGCCTGGAGACACCCGCTTTCGAGCATTCCGCCAACGAGAGCGCGAGCCATTTGCCCGCCGCCAATGACCGTCAATCCGGTGAGTTGCATCTCGAGATTCAATCCATCTGTCGCGTGTTGGGAAGAAGACGTCCGAGCAGACGGCTTAGAACATTCCAGGGGTACGCTTTTCGATGTTTGCCAGCAACTGCATCAACGCAACTCGAAGTTGCTTGACTCGCAGCGGCAGGGGAAGCAGCACGCGATTGGGGCCGCGTTTCGCGCGGCTGATGATGTGTCCTTGGCGTTGATCGACCAGCAAGACCGCGGGAATTTCAGCTGTCTTTTCGTCGGTGACGAATTGGTTGTAGGCCTCCAAGGCGTCGTTGCCAAGTTCGGCTGCACCAAAGATCACACAATCCGCCGGATTCTCGATGTCGTCCTCGAATCGAGCCAGTGCGCGTCGCGGATCAGCGATGATCAACACGCGGTAGCCGCGGGCTTTCAATCGTTCGCGAACCGCGTTTTGCAGATTCGCCTTGGATTCCACCAACATCACAACGTAACCTTCACCTTCGTTGGTGACCACCTGATCGTCACCGACATCGGCGGCATTGACCGTTCCACTGGTGTCGTGAACCTGACGTTCGACCGGCCCTCTTTTCAACGTTTCCAACACGCGTTCGACTTCGACTCGCAATGCCGAAGCGGACTGGATCCGTTTCGTCGGATCGTACGCCAAGATCTTCATCAGCAATTGGCTGACGATCCCTGGGCAATCAGGCACATGCTCGGTGATCGGTTTGATTTCTTGAAAACGAGAGACGTTCAGACGTGCCAAACGGTCTCGCGTTTCCGTTAGTGCCGGCGTCCCCGCCAACATGTGATACAGCATGTTGCCGGTGAAAAAGACGTCACTTCGAGGGTCATCCTTGCGAACGTTGGTCCCCCGTTCCAATGCGGCGTAGTCGATCGCGCGAGCGTTGGGGCAATCGGCGACTTGTTCGGGGTTGTTGCGATCGGCCAAAGCGGCCAAACCAAAGTCGACCAACTTCGCGGTCCCTCCCGACGAGATCAGCACGTTGGACAGCTTCAAGTCGCGGTGCGAAATCCCCAGACCGGCAGCGTGTGCCAACCCAGCGGCAATTTCCATCGTCAACTTCAGCGACAGCTCGAGCGGCAGTTGCTTGCGAATGCGAACCAGCTCACGCAGCGTTTGCCCTTCGACGAATTCCATCACCAAGAAAGGGTTTCGAACGTCAGGGACAACATCCAGAATGCGAACGATGTTTGGGTGTTTCAGCTTCAGACCCATGCGGCCTTCGCGAAGGAATTGCTCCATTTCCTTCGGTTCATCGCGGAAACGTTTGCGAAGCACTTTGACCGCGAAAACTTCGTCGCCTTTTTCGGCACGATATACGCGAGCAAACGTACCAGCACCGATCAGGTACTGAACCTTGTAGTCGCCGTAGAAGTAGCCGCCCTTGTCGCCGCGACTCAGCTTCTCGCATTGCAGCGTGGTCAGAATGCCGTGTCGTTGCAACAATTCAATGACGTCGTTGAGTTGCCGTTCTTCAGCCCCCAGTTCCGACAGCGCGCGATCGACCGCTCGTCGGTCTGCGATACCGACGGCGACCGCACGCTGGATGAATTCTTCGACAGTCGGAGCACTCATGGATTCGATGATTCTCCCGACTTCTTTCGTTCGTACTCGTGCAAACGCACACCGAGCTGTTTCAATGCAGCGAGGTCATCTGACCAATCCGCATGCTTCATTTGGGCGGGCGAGAAATAGATGTTCAGATAGGGTGCGAAACGGCGATCGCCTTCCACATCCGCCCGACACATGTCGACGAGAGGTTTCAAATTCGCGATTGGGTTGCCCGGAGCGATCAACATGTCCAAATCGTTGAGCGACGTCAGCGGCTCGAGCGAAGTGATCTTGTTGTCGGAAATCTCCAACGTCGTTAGCCAACCCAGCTTTGAAACGGGATCGAGGCTGGTCAGATCATTGCCGGCGACATCGAGCGACCAAATCTTCGTCAGGCCTGCCAGTGGATCGAGGCTGGTGAGTTTGTTGTCCGCGACATACAGCGTTCGCAAATTGCTCATTTTCGCCAGCGGATCCAAACTGGTCAGCTCATTGCCGGAAACATCCAGCAACTGCATCGCGACCAAGTCGGCGACAGGATCCAGGCTAGCAATTTTGTTGTTCGCCAAAGTGACCGACTGCAAACGTTTCAAATTCGCAATCGGGGTTAGATCTTCGATCTTGTTGTCAGCGAGATCGATCAGCATCAAAGACTTGCAGTGCTGAAGTCCTTCGAGCGATTGAATTCCTTTGCCGGTCCCGACAACGCGAGAGATTTTGGCGACGTCTTCGGCAGTGATCGGTTCGTCGTTGTGGCGTTTCGCGAAAACTTCGGCGCGAACGGCTGACTCGAGAGCGTTGTCGGGGAAGACCGATTTGACGACGGGCTTTTCCTCCGGCTTCTTGTCTCCCTTCTTTTCCTCTTTCATCTCCGCCTTGTCAGCCTTTTTGGCCTCTGGCTTCTTCTCGTCTTTCTTTGCGTCCGTTTTCTTCGCTTCAGGCTTCTTCTCGGCTTCCTTCTTTGCCGGTTTCTCCGACTTTGCGGCCTCCTTCACCTCGGCCGCTTTTTCGGCCGTGGCGGCTTCTTGTTTGTCGGCAGGCTTTTTGTCGTCGTCAGCCGACAACGCGGGGGCGATGGCCAGACAGAGGCAGAAGAGCGACATGAACCAGAGGACGGACAGTTTTCGCGAGCTGTGCATGGTGAATGTGCTGAACCGTGGGGGAAGATGGTGGGCTACAAAGTCACCCATCATAGTCGCTGCCCCCCACAATCGTCATCTCCCGCTATGGCCAACGGGCCAGATCGACGACGGTTTTTCGTCAGGTAGCCGATCCAACCAGACTCTGGATCAGAATCGCGAGTGCGGCACTGGTCATCGGCACGCTCATGCTGGGTGCATCCGAATTTTCGCGAGCGACCTGGGCTGGGGCCAGAGGCATGTGCACAAACACAGACTGCGTCCGCATGCTGAATGCCGCTGAATAGTGGTGACTGAGATACAACGCGGCGTTGCACAGATAAGTACCCGCGTGATGCGACACCGCGGCGGGAATGCCGGCATCGCGAATTTTTTGGGCGGAAATCGCCAGCGGCAATCCGGACCGGTAGGCGGCGGGAGCATCCGGCAAGATCTCGGTGCCATCGGTTCGCAGATTCAATCCGACCGTTTCCAGACGCATGACCGTCGAACCGGGGGCTTGGCCGCAGTGGATCGCCAAGTCGTAGCCAGCCTGCAGATCGGCACGCAGCCGCTCGCTCATTTTCAGCAAATTCACCGGATATCGCCGCGTGACCAGCTCCACCGGCCCATCGTACCAATGGGTCAGTTCCATCAGACTCATCCAGCTCGAATTGTCCGGCCAGCGGTCGTAGGGCTCGAAAGCCGTCAAAAGAACCTTGGTCACGTGTTGGGTCGTCCGGCGGAAATGCGAGAGAAGCGGAGCAGGGTTTCAGCCCCGAAATCCAGGGCCAAAATGCTGAAACGGGCCCCGCAAGTATAGTTCGCCGTTGTTCGCGCCGAAGTCACAAACGCAAAAACGCCCCCGAATCAAAGCGATTCGAGGGCGTTTGGCGGTTCAGATGGTTGCGTCTGCGTTCAGCGTCTCAGGACGCCGTTGACGATCACCAGTTGAAGTTTGCTCCGACGTAGGCACCGTGGAGCAACAGGCTGCTGTCGGCGTGCAAGGCACTGGCCGAGGCGACCGAGCTGTAGTCACGCGAGTAGTTGTCAGCGATGGCCAAGCCGGTTGCACCGAGAACTCGGTAGCCACCGCGAACCGTCCAGCAGTTGCTGACGCGGACGCCGAGGCCCAGATCAAACTCACCCAAAGTCGACAACACGGTGTCGCTGGTGTTGTAGTTGATCATTTCGCCGGGCATGGCAGCCAATTCCGCGGCGGTGTCTTGGGTACCCAAACGATGACGGAACTCAGCTTGGTTTCCGTAGACACCAAACTTACCACCAACGTTCAAGTTGACGCGGCTTCCCAAGCAATAGATCAGTTGGCTGCCGAACTGGTAGCCGAACAAATCGTTCTCGGTCGAGGTCGTGTCGTAGATGTCGTTCATCGTGTAACCAGCTCGTCCGTCAACATCGTATGCGTAATCGACGCTGTCTTTGAACTGGAACCAACGAAGACCGTGGCTGGTGACGACTTGGACTTTGCCGTTGCAAGGACGAACCAAAGGTCCGGCTGCTCCGCCAAATCCGTAACGTGGTCCGCACGGAGCACATTGTTGTGGTGGGCATGCACCGGTGTTGCAGCTGCCATAGCCGCCGTAGTTGGCTCCGCCGTAGCCGCCAACTCCGCCATATCCGCCCATTCCCATGAAGCTCTTCAGCTTGTGACCCATTCCCATGCCGGTTCCGAAAGACGCGGCCGAAGCACGTTGAGCTCCCATCAAACCGAAGCTGAATAGGCTGACTTCCAGACCTTGAACGTCGACATCGCGACGAGCACGGAATTGAGTCGCTTCTGCAAGCGAGTTCGTACCAACACCACCAGGAGCGGCATTGGTATCGCCACCATCCAATGCGGATTGACCTGCACGGCCATCGATGATGTCGTAGACGCTGTAGGCGCCGCCACCATTCAGGGCATTGTATGCACCGCCGCCGTTGTCGTAGTTGTATGCCATTTGCGCGCCGTTGTACTGCGGCATGCCTGATGCTCGCAGTGCACCGCCACCGCCACCATTGGCAATGGAGTTCTCAGCCGTGTAAACCGGCGAGTTGTACATCTCGGAATCAGGATTCCAATTGAAGTACGTCACGCCCAAACCGTACTGACCACATCCGATGTAGCGACCGAAGCTGAGGCTGTAACCGAGCGAGCTGTCAGGCTCGATCGAACCAATTCCCATCAACGGCAGGTAAGGACGAGTTGGATCAGCGGTGTCGTAGCGAGACACGATGTTCCGGTCTTTTCCATTTGTGTCCATGTTGAAAAACAACAGGTCAAACGAGCCGAACCACGGGAACAACGGTGCTCGCACGGGAGCGGCTGATGGCATCCCACAAGATTGCGCGGCATACGAAGCACCTTCCCAAGGTTGCGAAGCTGCTTGCATGTAAGGGCTAGGTTGAGCACATGTTTGGCAGTCACCGGCCGGAGCACTGCTGTATTCGACAGGTGCCGAGTAGTGCTGAGCAGGAGCAGCCGAGTGCTGATGCGTGGAGTGCTGGTGCACCGTTGCGGGCGGCGCAGGAGCGGAGTAGGACGGCGCTGGCTGAGCCGGAGCGGTATGCTGCTGCATCGGCGCCGACAACTGTTCGCTGTAAGAAGGAGCCGGTGTCGGAATGGATTCCGGTGGCGGCAATTGGTTGTCGTATCCTGTCGAAGCGGGTTGGAACAATTGCGGCCCATTGTTTTGGTTGCCGAAGTTGTTCCACTTCGCGGGAGCTTGATAGCCGCCTGCGTTGGGTTGTTGATAGTTCCCACCACCAAACGTCTGAACCGCTTGGGTTTGAGGAACACCTAGCTGGCTGGTTGGACCAGCGTAGGGTTGTCCGCCGTATTGACCAGGTCCGTACTGTGCCGAGGCGATCGTGCAAACACCCATGGAAAGGGTGGCTGCGACAGCTCGCAAGACGTTGAATTTCATCGCTGACTCCTTCTGCGTGCGCTAATGTGCTTCATTGCAACTGCCCTAGCCGAAATCGGGTCTTCCACAGAGGCGACCGACCAAGATCGAAATGACAGTCAAGTTGGACCAGTAGTTGCCGGCCCAAACAGCTGGGAGGCACTCACGAGGTGTCAGTTCGATCTCAATCAGTTGAGCAAATGGTTTCGCTCGACACCCCAGCCGAATGTTCAATACGGTGGACCTGAATTGAGAGAAGTTGGTTGACCAGACCGATCGCTCGGTTTGATCTTCCTTCCGCAACTCGAATCGTCAGTGGTGGACTCCTTTCCACGTAGCAATCCCTCAATTGGTGGCTAAGTCGCGCCGGATTCAGCGAAGAATACGATCGACTGCTAGGAGCGTTGCAACCGGAACGCTTTGCCATTTCGATTCAACTTGACTGAACGGGACGGCACTCTGCAGACACATCCCCCAATCGGTAGACTCGTTCGCTTCCGCTGATCCGACCTGATTTGTAGCGAGTTCGGTTCAAACATCATTTGGGGAACTCAAACGTTCTGATCAGCGTCCCTTGATCGAAACCGATTTGAGCGACACGATTGCGGTGGAACGCTACGCGATTGCTGTCTCACCAATTTCATCCTGACGGATTCATTTCATGGCCACACCCAAACGCTCCAACGCGAAAAATGTCTTGGGATCCGATCTGGCGGTTTGCAGCACGGAGCCAATGACTGGCTTCTATCGCGACGGCTGCTGCAACACCGGCGGGCAGGATGTCGGATTGCACGTCGTTTGTGCCGAGATGACCGCTGATTTCCTAAAATTCAGCCGAGCACGCGGGAACGACCTCAGCACACCCATGCCGATGTACGAATTTCCCGGGCTAAAACCTGGCGATCGTTGGTGCCTGTGCGCCGCTCGCTGGAAAGAAGCCTACGATGCGGGGATGGCGCCGAAAGTTCACCTCGAGGCGACCCACATCTCGGCACTCGAATTCGCCTCGCTGGAAGAACTACAAGAATTCGCCACTGAATCCAATTGAAGTCACCCTCGCGAGGCGGCCGAGAATCGAATGGGCTGAAGCGATTGCCTGAGCGTTTGATATCTCAACAGGGAGAAGCTTGCCCGATCCCACCAGCGGACAATGCGTCAGGTATCCGACAATTCGTGGCAATTACCCCGCTCACCGCTCAAGTGTCGGAGCGCTTGCCCTGCAATGTCAGGACGAGATGCCGCGAGGAAGCTCGATCGCGGTGCTCGCACAGATAGATTCCCTGCCAAGTCCCCACGTTTAAGCGTCCGTCCTTCACTGGAACGCTGACACTGCTGCCCATCATCGAGGCTTTCACGTGAGCCGGCATGTCATCGGGTCCCTCCAGCGTGTGAACATAGGGAAGCGTTTCGGGCACCGCGTGGTTCATCGCCGTCTCGAAATCCACTCGCACATCGGGGTCGGCGTTTTCGTTGATCGTCAACGATGCACTGGTGTGCTGGACGAAGACGTGCAACAACCCCATTTCGATCTCGGCCAGCTCGGGAATGGCTTGTAGAATCGGCCGCGTGATCAGGTGAAAGCCACGACGAACGGCTGGAATGGTCAGTTCACGCTGCATCCAGTACGACATTTGGGAAGCTACCAAGAGGAAGAAGAGAAATATTTTGAAACTTTTTTGCGGCTCATCTGAGTGGTGACGTTTGTACCGTTGCTGAGCCACGGACCGCGGGAACGCTTCATTCTGACGACGGAACCGGTTTCATAACAACCCGTTCAAGTGCCTTCTTGAAACCTTCATGCAGTTGTTAGGTTGGGGATAACCCCCTTGAAACCTTCATAATTCGCTAACCGGAAAGTCGATTGATTCGCGACCGGCAAACCCGACCTCTTCGTTAGGGTCATGGATGATCGTCGCGGGACACGCCGGAAAGGCTGGGAAGAGCAAGCCCCCTCCAGAATTTTCTTGACCCACGCCGTTCCACACGAATAATCCCTTCGTGTGAAATGCTTTCAGCGAATGGACTTGGTTGAAGGCGACTGTTTGTACGCGGTGTCCAGGTCGCTTGGATGGCTCCTGACCCCCTGAAGAAAATCGGAATAGTATGACTCATTGCAAAAACGTATTCGAAGCAATCTTGCGTTACGGCCACGATGAAGATTTCGTGCCAAACGAAGATGAAATGTTCACTGCGACGGATGCACCTGCAGGCAGCCAAGAGAAGATCGAAGTGCTGCGTCGTCGTGTTGAATTGGGCCAGCCTCTCTGGCACACGACTGACCGCGTTGATTACAGCGGTTTGACGGGCGCGATCCGCCCTCGCGAATAAGTTCGACCGATCGAAAATGCCAGCCCGCCCGGATAGAGGCGAGACGCTCGCAACCATCGACTCCCACAACGAACGACCCAGAAAGCCCCGGTCTCCCGCGACCGGGGCTTTTTCGTTTTCCCCTTCGCGTTTCTCCCGCGAAGTCCCTCTTCGCCTGATCGACGACCGCTCCGTGACCCGCTTCGCAGGTTGATGCTGCGTGAGCAACCGGCCGAGTCGAGCGGCCAGCCCGTCTGCAGCTGCGGCCGACGTCTTTCGCCGGCGAACTGATCCCGGTCGGACACCATTCAGCACCAATTCTGGTCTGGTATTTCGGTGTGTTCGGTTACACTCTCATCCATGATCGAATCCGCTTTGCCACCCACCGCTTCCGCCCCCGAATTGCTCGCTCCCGCCGGCAATTGGGACTGTGTTCACGCCGCGATTGAAAACGGTGCGGACGCCATTTACTTCGGTCTCGATCGAGGCTTCAACGCTCGTCATCGCGCGGCCAACTTCGGTGTCAATGATCTCTCTTCATTGATGGGCAAACTGCATCTTCGCGGCGTCCGTGGCTACGTGACGCTCAACACGCTGGTCTTCCCCGATGAACTGAACGATTTGGTCGAAGTGGTCGACGCGATCGCCAGTGCCGGTGTCGACGCCGTGTTGGTTCAAGACTTCGGTGTCGCTCGAATCGTCAAAGCGATTTGTCCCGAGTTGGAAATTCACGCGTCGACTCAAATGAGTTTGACCAGCTCCGAGACCATCGAAGCGGCGGAATCGCTCGGGTTGTCTCGCGTGGTGGTGGCTCGCGAATTATCGATTGGTGAAATCAAACAAATCCGTTCCAAGACGGACATGCCCATCGAGGCCTTCATTCACGGAGCGCTGTGTGTTGCCTACAGCGGCCAGTGTTTGACCAGCGAGTCTCTTGGCGGACGCAGTGCGAACCGCGGGCAATGCGCTCAAGCCTGCCGGTTGCCGTATGACTTGGTGTGCGACGGAATCGATCAGGAACTCGGCAATGTTCGCTACCTGCTCAGCCCGCAGGATTTGGCAGGTTACGCCGCGATCCCGGACATGATCGAAGCGGGCGTCAACAGTCTCAAGATAGAAGGCCGTCTGAAAACACCCGAGTACGTCGCCAACATTACCGGCCACTATCGCCGAGCGATTGACCAAGCCATCGCGGACGGCGCCGTGGACCTCGGCGACGACGCTCGTCATGAAATGGAACTGTCGTTCTCTCGTGGCTTCACACCGGGATGGCTCGAAGGCAACGACCATAAACGGTTGGTGCCTGGCATCCGATCCGCCAAACAAGGCATCGTGCTCGGCGAGATCCGAGCCATCGGTCGCGATTCGATTTTGGTCGATGTGCAAGCCGGAGTCGCACTCGGCGATGGATTGGCGATTGAGTCCGCGGTCGATCCCAACAGCACGCAAACTTTCGACAGTGGTTTCGCTGACAATCACCAAGGCGGCCGAATCTACTCGCTGCGAATCGACAGTGAATCTGCAGGAAGCTCACGCCAGAAAACTGAATCAAAGCCATCCGAACAATCTTCACTGAGTCCTTGGGAATTGGCCCGCCAGCGACAACAGGCAGAAGGCCAAGCATCCGGTGACAAGCTCAAGAAAGTCGAAACCAACCAAACCGTTTGGATTGGCTTCGGCCGAGACGAGATCGATTTTTCGCGAATTGAAATTGGTGCGACGGTTTTTAAGAATGACGACCCTCAACTGAACAAACGCTTGGCTGCGACATTCGGCGGCAAGCCTCGTCGTACGCGGCCCATCAATCTGCATGTTGTGGCTCATGTCGGAAGCCCAGTCGAAGTGCACGCGACGCTGGGTAGCGGCGACCACGCGACAACCGAAAGCATCATCGGCGAAGATGACTTGGCCGTCGCCAAAAAGCATGCCATCACCGATGAAGTTCTGGCAGACAAACTTGGTCGACTCGGCGGCTCACCATTTCATTTAGGACGTTTGACCAGCGACCTGAGTGGCGGCCCCATGGTTCCGCTCGGTGTTCTGAACCAACTTCGTCGCGAATTGGTCGAGAAGCTCGAAGATCAACTGCATGCACCACCAAGACGAACGGTTCGTTTGTCGGCGGGTCGCGATTTGGTACGTCCGATCGCGAAAAGGGAGGCGGACTCGGATTCGCCGTCACCGCAGCTGTCTGTCTTATGCCGGACCCTCGATCAAGTGCGGGGTGCGATCGCCGTGTCGGCCGAACGAATCTACGCTGATTTTCACGACCCACGCGATCACAAAGCCGCGATTGCTTTGGGGGCGGAACACAACGCGAATGTTTGGATCGCGTCGCTTCGAATTCAAAAGCCCGGCGAGATGGGATTACTGAAACAGATCCTCAAACAAGCTCCGGCGGGGTTGCTGGCTCGCAATCTGGCGGCGGTACGGATGGGCCTCGAGGCGGGCATTCCGACCATCGCCGACTTTTCGTTGAACGTTGCCAACCACCGTTCGGCAGAATGGTTGATCGATCAAGGCGTCCAGCGAGTCACCGCGTCTTACGATTTGAACGCTGATCAATTGGATCAGCTGGTCAGCTCGATGCCAGCGGAATGGTTGGAGCTGGTTTTGCATCAGCACATGCCAATGTTCCATATGGAGCACTGTGTGTTCTGCAGCGTGTTGTCACCGGGCACCAACAAAACCAATTGTGGTCGTCCATGCGATCGGCATGTTGTGCAGTTGCGAGACCGCGTGGGAAAACTGCACGTGTTGCAGGCCGACATTGCTTGCCGAAACACTCTGTTCAACGCCACGCCTCAAAGCGGAGCGGAAATCGTCAGCACCATGGTCGCTCGCGGTGTCGGTTCGTTCCGAGTGGAATTGCTGAGCGAGAACGAGACAGAAGCGGAATCGATGCTGACTTTGTATCGCCGTCTGCTGTTGGGCGAGATCCCTGGCCAAGACGTTTGGCGATCGTTGTCGGCCGAGAACCGAGTCGGTGTGACCCGCGGCACTTTGGAAGCCAAACGCAACCCGTTGGCAATTCTCTAGTCACGACGCAGCTTCACGGTAGCATCCGGTAATGCTCCGCCGCGAAATGCAGGTCTTCGAGGAACGCTTTCCGCATCGTTTCGCGAGTCGCCTCATTGGGCACTCTCAAAATCGCGGACGGGTGATACGTCGCGATCGTCCACTTGGCGTGATCCGAACGCTGCACTTGACCGCGTGACTTCAGCAGCCGAAATCCGGGCCCGAGCAAGACTCCTGCCGCGGTTGCTCCAAGAGCCACAACCATTTTCGGCCGAATGACGTCCAGCTCGGCTTCCAACCAAGGCCGACACGCTGCGACTTCTCTGGCGGCAGGTTTGACGTGCAGCCGGCGCTTGCCGGTCGGTTTGAATTTGAAGTGTTTGACTGAGTTCGTGATGTAGAGCTCCGCCGGATCCAACCCAACCTCGCTCAGCGTCTCGCGAAGCAACTGACCGGCAGGTCCAACAAACGGTTCGCCTGCCAAATCTTCGCGATCGCCAGGCTGCTCACCCACCAAAACCAATTTCGCGTTTGGATTGCCCACGCCGAACACGGTCTGCGTGGCGGGTCCATGCAAGTCGCATCCCTGGCAAACCGCCGCCGCTTCTCGCAAGCGGGCGATGGAGTGCGATGGTTGGCCGCTTGTGACTTCGGGCAAGAACGGTCGTGCCGACACACCGCCTTCGGCATGCCTGATCATCGTTTCGACGCGTGTCGGAGCGTTTCGAACCAAATCATCGATCAACGCCGTTTCCGGCATCGTCGCCCAATGCTTCTTGGGCATCTCCGCCCGCATCGCATTCAGTTTGATCCGAGCTGGGTTGAAGATGTTCGCATAGTACGTCTTCCAAACCTCTTCTAATTCGTCCGCTTCCGGTGCGTCGCTGCGAGGAGCACCGTCGCCCATTGTCAGCTTCTTGCCATCCCAAATCGCGGACTCGTCCGGCGTCAAAATAGCCCACCGCATCACGTCGAACCGACGTGCAAAGAAGTCGGCAACCAGTTCCAACGTGTAAAGATCAGGTCGGTGCCATGCGACGAAACGCTTGCCTTCCGCGTCCTCGATTTCGCGAAAACGGACGAACGCCTTCATCTTGTGAGCGTCGCGGCTGACGGACTTTTCTAGCTTCGTCGCGGCATGCACATCGCGATCGGCGGCGTTGGTCAGCAAGTGCTTTTCACCACCGGTGATTCGCCACAGCAAGCGGTACAGCAGCTCCCAGCGACCGGGTGACCGATGACACGAAACATGGCGTGCCAGATTGAGAAACGCCTTGGGAACGCGAAACGGCGAAGATGTATCGGCCGCTGCGTCCTGTCCGCCAGCCTGGGCTGCTGGTTCAGCTGCCGCGAACTCCCCGTCGGTCGATCCGAAAAGATCGGATTGCTTTCGCCCCGATTTGGACCGACCGTCGATCCAGTGAATCGTTTCCGGAGCGGCGCCGCTGATCAGCAACCGCCGCGACGTGACTCGCCAATCTTCCCACCGCGTCGCCCGAACACTCAAACATTCTTCGGACGCGGTCATGGAATCTCGACGTAGGAATCAAGTGGTGCGGGGAGTCTTCTTTTTCAAAGCAAAACCCAAGGCCACTGCAATCGCATACGCAACCCAAATGACGGCGACGATGCGGAACGACAGCGGATCGGGTGCCAAGTACTTTTCGTAAAGGGCAACCCCAGCGGAAGCGGTCGCACCAATGACGGCCAATCCCATGAAAACGTTCCATCCGAGGCGACGACCGCCGGTTGGACGATCCTCACCCAGAATTTCGCGACTGTTCATCATCAAGAAGAACGTGAAATACGCGATCGGCAACAACATGACAGCAAAGGTGCTGGCAAGGATCGCTAACCAGAACTTTTTGTCGGGATCCGTCCACAATTCAACCCAGCTCGCCCCGGACGCACCGGCGATCAAGACGCCCACGATAAAGATCGTCTGACTGTTCGGACGCCCAAACATTTCGCGAATCGCGTAGCCGTTGATCAGCATCAGGATGATGATCGTCGAGAATCCCATTCCAAAAACGCCCAGCCCGAAGATCAGCTTGGCTCGTTCAGCCCCCAGCAAAGGAGCCAAGGTTTGCGAGAGTTCGAAAGCATTGCGTTTGACCAAAGCGGCCGCCAACAGTTTTTCGTCTTTCGGAAGATCGGCGATCATTTGAAGCTTGGTCGCTTCGTCGGTCGATTCAGCTTCTGCACCCAGTGTCGAATCGACTCGTGCGGTCAGATCGCCTTTCACCTTTTCAAACAACGGCGACGTCTGCATCACAGCCACGTCTGACGATGCCAGTTGGTCATCGATTTTGTTGTGGAAAGACGACGCGGAGGCAATCACGACGCAGCTGGTCACCAGAACGAATGGAATCGCCATGCCGGTCGACAAGTCAAATCGAGCCAGTCCGCGGAACGTCTTGTCCCATCCACGAGCGAGCATGGAATACGGAAGCAAGAACGTCATGTTGATGCCGACCGCCGTGGCGATCGCGGAGATCATGACGCTGCGTTGGGTTCCCATCAGCCGCACCGTCCAGAACGAGCTGGCTTCGGGAGACAGATTTGCAACCGATTCGCGAAGCTCGCCGGCAGGACGAACAAACTGCGTCAGGTCGGGAATCAACCCAGCAAAGATGCTGGCAAAGTTGAGTTGGCCCTTCGCTAACAAAAGAATCGCGACGCCGAAGAAGCAAATCACGACCATTCCAATCAGCGTCTTCAGAAAGATATCGAAAACCTTCGCGGCGCGACCTTGTTTGGTGTTCAGCAGCACGATGAAGCCAGCTGCGAAGAACAGCACCATCGTGACCGCCCATCGGACACCGCGGGAATCGCCGAGGCCTTCACCACCGCCCAGTGACAGCAAGTTTTTGTCCAGTGCGTCGTAGCACAGACTGAACTGCGGCATGCAGAAAATCATGTTCGCGAGCACGGTCGCGATGATCCATCCCCAACCCAATGCCGGGTTGATCTCGTTGTTGATGGCTTCGAAAGGCCGGCGTCCGGTCGAAAGCGTCACGTAGCTGATCGCCGACAACATCACGACGCCCAACACGATCGCGACCAGCTGCAACCACAGCATGCTGGTTCCACCCATCACTCCCAAGAACAACGATCCGGCCAGCGAGCCGCCACCCAGAGTGATCGCAGATTGCAACCAACCCGGCCCAGAAAGTTTGATGTAGGTGCCAAGCGTTTTGCCTTCGGCTTGTGCTTTTTGCAGCATCGCACGATCGGCGAGAACTTTGTCGCTGACAACGGCTTCACCACCGGTCAGTGGATTGGCTTCGACATTGGAAGATGGGTTCGATTCAGACATGCGCGGTCACGAGGCGGGCGGGGAGGTAGGAAACTGGCAAGATAATACCAGCCACGAAACGCACGTCGTTACCCCCTAGCGGCTCAGAATCAGTCATACTGGCAAAGAACCATAGAATCGAGCTTCGGATTCTGACGGTTGCCCATCCAGAATCCCCGCCTGATCCCTCCATCGCGTCCCAGTTTGACAAACTGGCGGCACACCGGCTTTCCCGGTCAACGTTGCACACCCTCGTTCAATTCACCGTCTCAATTGACGCGGTCCTGCCTGACAATCCGCCTTCCCCGCCTCCCCACCGGTTTTTTGCCATGAATCTGTTCGCGTCCCTGGATCGTCCCGTTTCACTGGCCACGGCGGCCCTTTTGAGTTGCGTCACGCTGACGCTCGGCCTGATTCCGACGCTGGCTTTCGCACAAACCAGCCAATCCGATCTCGAATACACCGACGTCGGATGGGAATCGCAGCAGATCACGGATCAGTTCTTCGCCGAGGGTTCCGCGGTCGGCGACCTCAACGGCGACGGCGTCAACGATCTGGTCTACGGTCCGGTTTGGTATGAAGGTCCCGCCTACCAAACCCGACACGAGCTGGCTGAGGCAAACGTCGTTTCGGTGATGGCATACAGCCAACACTTTTTTTCACACGTCTGCGATGTCAACGCCGATGAAAATCCCGACGTGATCTCGGTCGGTTTCCCAGGCCGACAAGCCACCCTGTACATCAATCCAGGCGAAAAGACCGCGAGCCAGTCCGATCAGTTTTGGCCGGCCCACACAATTGCCCCTCGTGTCTCGAACGAATCACCTGCCTGGGTGGATTTGATTCCGGGCGGACTTCCCGAACTCGTGTGTGCACGCGATCGAGCCTACGGCTACTACACCGCGGATTCGATGGACGATCCAACGCAACCGTGGCAATGGGTTGCGATCTCGGAACCGGGAACCGCTTTCGAACCATTTGGTCATGGCTTGGGTGTCGGCGACATTGACGGCGATGGCAAGCAAGACATCATCGATCGCCAGCATTGGTGGCGACAACCGGAGTCCGCCCTTACCGACTCAACCGATACGGCCGACCCAACCGGTACGGCCGACTCAAAACCATTGTGGCAACGACAAGCCTGGATCGCTCAGCCGTTTGGTGGCGGCGGTGCTCAGATGCACGTTCACGACTTCGACGGAGACGGCGACTCCGATTTGGTCACGTCCGAAAATGCCCATGGGTACGGCCTGGACTGGTTCGAGCAAACTCGCCCCGGTCAATTCGCTCAGCATCAAATCAGTGGCGAATCGTCAATGCAAAACCCATACGGGTACGCAACATCGCAAATGCATGCGGTGGAAACAATCGATGTCGACGGAGATGGGCGGCGTGATATCGTCACCGGAAAACGCTACTACGCCCATGGAGGCAAAGACGTCGGTGGACTGCAGGCTCCTTTGGTCGTTTGGTTCCGCAATGTAAAAAGCGACCAACCCGGCGGACTCGAGTTCGTTCCACATGTCATCCACGAAACCTCCGGAGTCGGTGTCGAAGTCGTCACGACGGACATCAACGGCGATGGATTGGTGGATGTTCTGACTGGCAACAAGCGAGGTCTGACGGTCCACATTCAAACTGACCTGAGTGATGTTCCACTCGCGAAACGGCGACACGTCGCAGAACGCTGGCGAACATCCAAACGACCGCAAGACGAATACGCGATTGGATTGAGCCCGTCTGAATCGGCCAAAAACATGGATTTGCCGAACGGCTTTGAGGTCGATGTTGTTGCGAGCGAACCTGATTTGGTCCAACCCATCGCCATGTGCTTCGACGATCGCGGCCGAATCTGGATGATCGAGGGCAACACGTATCCAACCAAGGCTCCCGACGGTGAAGGAAAGGATCGCATTCTGATCCTGGAAGATTCCGATGGCGACGGTTCGTTCGAAACGAAAAAGGTCTTCGGCGATGGCGTGAACTTGGCCAGCGGAATCGAAGTCGGATTCGGCGGCGTTTGGATTGGGGCGGCTCCGGAGTTGCTCTTCTACCCTGATGCCAATCGCGACGACGTGCCCGATGCGGAGCCAACCGTGCTATTGGATGGCTGGGGATACCAAGACACTCACGAAACCCTCAACAGTTTCACTTGGGGCATGGACGGGTGGCTGTATGGTTGCCATGGCGTGTTCACCCATTCCAACGTTGGCAAACCGGGGACGGCCAAAGAAGACCGGACTCCGCTGAACGCCGGCGTGTGGCGGTACCATCCGGTGCGACACGAGTTCGAAGTCTACGCGCACGGGACCAGCAATCCCTGGGGAGTCGACTTCAACCAGAACGGCGATTGGTTCGTCAGTGCGTGCGTGATTCCTCATTTGTTTCATCTGTCGCAAGGCGGCCGCTATTCCCGACAAGCCGGCCAGCACTTCAATCCATATACGTACGACGACATCAAGACCATTGCCGATCACCTGCACTACGGTGATGGCACGTTTCAATCGGCAAACTCCGCGAACCGGGTCGATCGAGACTTGGTCCGGCGTACCGCAGCAACGACCTCGATGGTCGGTGGAGGCCACGCTCACGCCGGTCTGACGATTTACCAAGCAGACGAATTTCCGGCTCACTACCGCGGCGAGTTGTTCTTTCACAATTTGCACGGCCACCGAATCGTTCGTGAGCACTTGGAAACGGAAGGTTCCGGCTTCTTGGGTCGGCACCGTCCGGACTTCATGATGTCGAACGATCATGAACAAATCGGCGTTGGAATCATGCAAGGGCCCGATGGTGCACTCTACACATCTGACTGGCACGACGACCAAACCTGCCACCATCGCGATCACGAGATTTGGGACCGAACCAATGGCCGTCTGTTTCGAATCCGATACGGCGAACTCCAGCCATACAATTTCGATCTATCCGAATTGTCCGACGATCAACTCGTTCAAAACCTCACCCATTCGAACGCGTACTTCGTCCGTCAGTCGCAGCGAATTTTGCAGGAGCGTGCCGCATCTGGAAAACTCAACCGAAACAAAGTCGCCGAGGCCCTCACTGCATTGATCCAATCGGACGCACCCAGACGATCAAGACTGCAAGCCGTTTGGACCGCATGGACATCAGGAGTGCTCCGTGTGGAAGGTAAACAGAAAGATGATTCCAATTACGTTCAAACGGATCTCAGTTCGCTCCTGGATGACAACGATCCAATCATCCGTGGATGGGCGGTGCAGTTAATCGGGGAACATCGAGAGCCCCTGTCATCTGGCTTGCTCGCCAAGTTGGAAACGATGTCCGCCAGCGAGCCATCCCCAGTCACGCGCCGATACCTGGCTTCTTTGTTGCAACGCATTCCAGAGAATCAACGACTCGGGATCGCACGCGGATTACTCCGACACAACGTCGACCAAAAAGATCGCAATCTGCCCTGGTTGATCTGGTACGGCATTGAACCGGTGGTCGACACCGATGCCGAGGGAGTAATGAGTTTGGTGTCCAATAGCAATTGGAATCAACTGCAACGATTCGTGACTCGACGAACCGCAACCACCCCCGAAGGAAGAGAAGCGTTGGTGAGATCGATCGCAAGGCAAATCGACTCGTCGAAAGACTCAGCCATCAACAACCAATACAATTGGATGTTGGAAGAACTCCTGCAATCCGCTCGAAGTCGCGGCGGAGTTGCCATGCCCTCGGCGTGGCCAAAGGTTTCGGGGCTGCTTCGTGAAAAAGCATCTGCCAACAGCACCAAAGACCTGGTGGGCGCACTCGCGATCGAATTCGGCGATGCATCCGCACTGCCCGAACTTCGCACGATTCTTGCGAACTCGGATGAAGCGACCGCGCCCCGTTTGGACGCGTTGCGTCTGCTCACGCAAGCCAAAGATCCTGAACTCGGCAAGTTGCTCCTCACGTTGATCGACGATTGCGACATCGGCTCCCATGCCGTCCGTGGGCTCGCACCGTTTGATTCACCCAAAATCGCATCGACGCTGATTAACCGTTTCAACAACTGGTCGCCTCAAAAGCAATCCGATGCTCTGGCAACATTGACTTCGCGAACCGGATCCGCAATTCAACTGATCAGTGCGATGGAGGAAGGCGTCATTCCACCATCCATCGTCCCGGCTTACGCCATTCGCAACGTGCTGTCATTGCCGTTCGAAGACGACTCCGCTCGCAAACGTCTCGAGACCGCTTGGGGACGAATTGGTTCGACAAGTGAACAAGCCAAGCAATTGCACGCCAAATACACCGCTTTGCTAACGCCAAAAACATTGGCTTCCGCAAACCGATCCGGAGGCAAGAAACTTTACGAAGCCAACTGCGGCAAATGCCATCGACTGTTTGGCGAAGGCGAACCGATCGGGCCTGATTTGACCGGTGCCAACCGCAGCGACGTCAACTATTGGCTGGAGAATATCCTTCAACCGAACGCCGTCATCGGCAACGCCTATCAGATGACATCGTTCTTGATGGACGATGGTCGCGTGGTATCCGGATTGGTTCGCTCTCGCAACGAAGACGCGGTCACGGTGCAGACAACCTCCGAGGAGATCGTGTTGTCACTTGATCAAGTCGAAGTTGAAAAGCTCTCTGAGACTTCATTGATGCCGGAAGGACAACTGGAGCCGATGAAACCAAATCAAATTCGCGATCTGTTTGGTTATCTGATGAGCCCAGGACCATCGTTCGCTCGTGAATGGGCGGTCGAAGCAGAAAGCCTTCTCGAGACCGCGGTTGTATCGGGAGGAAAAGTTCAAAACCAAAGCATGAAACCGTTCCACGATCAGTGGTCGGCGGACAATCAACTGTGGTGGACCGGCGGAAAAGTGGGATCCACCATCACGTTGAACGTACCGCATGATGTCACTGGCCCAGCCGAAGTTCAGATGCACCTCACAGGGGCAGTCGACTACGCAAAGCTATCGCTCAAGATCAGCGACCAGACCGAAAAAACGTTCGATGGGTATTCACCTGACGTCCGAGTCTTACCGGCCGTCACGTGGGATCGAGTGGAACTGAAGTCCGATGAGCCCCTGACGATCGAAGTGAAAATCACGGGCAAGAACGAAAAAGCGATCGCAAGATGGATGGCCGGAATCGATTCCATTTCCATCCGACCCTTGCCGTGACCGGCCCCCGGGACCCCACATCAGCCGCAGGCCGTTAGGCCCGGTTCTCACCTCAACATCCCAACCGGCCCAACACTCCGACCAATTTCGAACTCACTCCCGCCACATCAACCGCGGCTAACGCCGTTCGGCTCAATACCAACACCCACATCAGCCGATGGCCGTTAGGCCCGGTTATCAACCCGACATCCCAACCGGCCCAAAACTCCGACCAATCACGAGCTCACTCCCGCCGCATCAACCGCGACTAACGCAGTGCGGCTCATTCACCAGTACAAACCGGTCTGCGGCTCACTGATCAATCTCGGTACCGGTCGACGTACGACCTCAAACGGGCCAGACAGTTCGCTCAAACGATTCGTCCGCGACGAAGTCTGTTTCACCAAGAAACAATTGGCCCGCGTTGGGACACTTGGCTTGATCTTCGGGGCTGAAGTTCTCCACGGCGGTAGTGATGACCAACGTCAGCTTGCCCTCGTAAGGCACCAACGCCGGGCAAGTGTTCTGAGGCGATCCGGGAGTCTGCCAAACCATTCGCAACTCTCCGGTCGCCAGATCGTAAAGCCGTGTCTCACCCTGCTCCGCGACACCGGGATGGAAAATCGCGACGATGATTCTGTTGCCATCGGGCGTCAAAATTGCCCCGTCTGGAACCCCGGGATCATCGGTCAGATCCAACACCACGCGAGCTTCGCCAATGGTGCCCGCGTCGATGTCCAGCGGATACTCGACAACCGTTCGCGTAGGCGAATCAATGTCCAACAAGAACAGTTTGCCGGACTCGTCCTTGCGAATCATTTTGCCGTTGCTGCAAATTTGATCATCACGAAGGCGAATCAGCTTTTGGTCGCTTCCACGATACAGATACAACCCGGCCTTCTTCTCGGCGAATTCCAAGTCCTTCGTTCCGAAGATCAGGTTGTCATCGATCGCCAAACCATCGTTGATGATCGTGTTGGTTACGTCGCTATCAACACCATCGCAAAACGGCGTCCACTCGCCCGAGTTGATGTCGAAAATTCCGAGCGAACGTTCCACCCCAGCGACAAACTTGCCCGCCGTCTGACATTGGAACGCAAAGCCGGGGCGACCTGGCAAGTCGTGCGACTCGTTGGACTGAGTCGCCAGATCCAGCACATTGACACTGCCGTGCAGAACGTCCGAACCGTGTTGGATTCCCACCCACGACAGTTTGCCATCCGCGACCATTGCCATCGGTCCTTCGGGCAGGAAACGCAAAGCGTCGTTGTCGGGAACGTTCAGGGGGCTGGCGACACGGACTTCGGGTGCTGACGACATATCAATTCGGGCTTGCGAGAGAACTGGGATGAAAACGCCGAATTGTAGGAGGGCACGGTGAATTCAACCACCATCGGCAAAGCAGCCCCGACGAACGTTCGACTTCTAAACGGCAAGTATTCCCGCGGCGGCTCAGATTCCCATTTGAGAAAGCATGTCCGCAACGCGGCCCGCATTTTCCGTCAGCACCGGATGTGACTCGCGAAAATGTTCGACTTGTTGTTGCCAGCGTTCTGCCAACGTCGCTGAGTTGACATCCTGTTCATCCAAGGTCTCGCGAATTTCGTCGAGCTCTGCTTTCAAACGAGCGATCTCGGTTGGGTCCAGATCATCGATGTCAGCGAGTTGCTCATGAAGGCGAGCAATCGTGGCGTCCAATTCACTTCTCATGAGCGTGGGTCTCAATTTGCAGATGGGGATGGTCGAAGGCGCGTCGCCGATTTGCACGCCGATGCATTGCATGATCGCAAACGAACGAGATTCCTCGAACAAGGTGCGATGCTCGCTGCATGCGAAGTGGCGGAGGTCAACGTGACAGCATCAAAGTTCCCACACCGGTGAGAACAAACGACGTCTTCGATCGTTATTGTATCGTTCGCAACTCCACTTCGCGGAAGTGGTCATCGAGCGAACATCTGATGTCCGCCGGTGCCAGGCGTTCATTTCCGAACTGTCGCGTCGTGACAACTCTCCACCGAATGGGTCCTATGAAACGGCCCACCAATTGGAAGTTGAATCGATTCACCGGAATGAACCGACCAATCCGAACATCCGACGGTGTTTTGGGAGCACAAACCGCCGCAGGGGTGGTGCGACGGGCGTCAGCGTGGATTATTCTGAGTCAAACCCACTCGACTTTTCTCTCCTCCCGTGGTTGTTCCGTCCATGATGCGTCTTGCTGAACCGTTGGCTTCTCGAACTTGGCTCTTCACGGTGGGGATTGTTCTCGCATCATTGGTTTTTGCTGGGTCGTCTTTCACGCCCACGTTCGCTCAAGACGATGCGATGGCCGAATTCGGCGACGACCCGGTCGACGAAGGACCGGCTGAGCCGGCTGGCCCCGGTGCTGCCGAACAACCGGAGGTCGATGCGGCTGGCAACGCGAACGGAAACGATGCCAATGCGGCGCCACCCGCGACCGATCAATCCTTGCTGGAATGGGTATTCGATTCACTCGGCGTAACCTACCTGATCGTTTTCCTGGCTTTGTCCGTGACGCTGGTTTCGCTTTTCGTGATGAACATGTTGGCGGCTCGCCGCGACACTCTCTGCCCGACCGAGCTGGTGGAAGAATTCAGTCAACGACTTGCCGCGAATGACAATCAAGGCGCCTACGATCTGGCAAAGGCGGACGAATCTGTGCTTGGTCAAGTCTTGGCCGCTGGATTGGCAAAAGTCAGCAAGGGATACAACAAAGCTCTGGAAGCGATGCAGGAAGTCGGCGAAGAAGAAAGCATGAAGCTCGAACACCGACTCAGCTACATGGCCTTGATTGGCAACCTGTCCCCCATGATTGGATTGTTCGGAACGGTTCAGGGGATGATTTCATCCTTCCAAGTCATCGCTCTGGGCGGCTCCACTCCAAAACCATCTGACTTGGCCGCCGGTATCTCAACCGCTCTTTTCACGACGTTGGTCGGGCTCGCCGTCGCCATTCCTGCGATCGCGGCATACAACATTCTTCGCAATCGAGTCGCTCGTCTGTTGCTTGAAGTTGGCGTTGAAAGCGAAAACCTGATGAGCAAATTCGAAGACATGTCGCCCAAGTCAGGAGCACGTGGCTGATGCGAGTCAAACGCACCGAAGTCGACATGGCGGAAGGTGACATGACACCGATGATCGACATGACGTTTCAGTTGATCGCATTCTTCATGGTGTTGATCAACTTCGCGCAAACCGAAGCCAACGACAACGTCGTCTTGCCGAACAGCCGTTTGGTCAAACCGCCCGAAGTCGCACTCGAGTTCCCGATCATCTTGCACGTCGGAGCGGACGGACGAGTTTTCTTGGGCGGCGATGACTACACAGCTGAAACACTACGAATTGGCCTGGACCGTGAACTGGCCGTCATCCGCGCCGAAGGCAAAGCGGTCAGCGACGCAAACGTCGTCATCCGCGGACACAAGGACGTTGCTGCGGGAGAGGTGCAAGAGATCATCCGCGTTTGCCAAGATTCCAACCTGGAAAACTTTGCTCTGCGGGTCAAAGAGGATCGCTCATGAAAATTCGCAACCGCGAAACGAGCCAGGGCACCGAGCTGAACATGACCAGCATGATTGACATTGTCTTTCTGCTGCTGATCTTCTTTGTGATGACGTTCAAGATTGTGGAGATGGAAGGCGACTTCAGCATCAAAATGCCGCTGGCCGGCCAAGGCAGCAGTGCGTTGGACACGACTGAATTGCCGTTGAAGCTGCGTCTTCGCTCCGATGCCGCTGGTTCTCTCGCCGGAATCGAGCTGAACGACATTCAAATGGGCAATGACGCGGCCAGCTTCGACAAATTGCGAGCCAACGTGATTGGCCTGATCGGCACATCGACTCCGATGGAAGTGGAAGCGGGCGAGGGTCCGGAAATCGAAATCGACACGGACTACAACCTCCGGTACGAATACGTCATCCGTGCCATCACCGCGGTCAGTGGTTACAAAGACGGCGATCAGGTGGTCAAATTGATCGAGAAGATCAAATTTGCCAAACCGAGACGCTGATTCGCGATTGGCGAAGGAAACCACGGGAAATAGCCGGCTGGTCGCTATGGCTGGTACGGTGCATTGGTGCTTCGCAAGACGGCACCTGACAACTTTCCCGCTCCTTGCTCAATCACCGATGAAGCCGTCCGGAATCCGACGTCGCTTTGATACTGTTTCTCGTTGATACTGCTACTCGACAATTACGACTCCTTCGTTCACAACGTCGCGCGCTATCTCCGCGTCGCTGCACGTCGGAACCGCGCGGGTAACAACCTGCCGATGGAAGACGAACCCGGCAAAGGATTGCAGACCAGGGTCGTCCGCAGCGATTCATTGTCGGTGGAACAGATCATCGAGATGAACCCAAGTGCGATTGTGATCTCGCCGGGCCCCCACGGTCCCGAATCGGCCGGATGCTCGCTGGATGTGGTCCAGCAACTCGGCGGAAAGATTCCAATCCTAGGAATCTGCCTCGGTCATCAAACCATCGCGGCCGCGTACGGTGCGAAAGTCGTCGTCGGTCCACCGATGCACGGGATGGCCATTCCAGTGAATCATCGCGGGGCAAGTGTTTTCGCCGGATTGCCTTCGACCATTGAAGTGGGACGTTATCACTCGCTCCGAGTGGATGCGGCGACGCTGCCAAAGTCATTGCAAGTCACTGCTTGGGCAGCAGACGATCGAAAATTGATCATGGGATTGGCCGATCATCAACGCTGCGTTCACGGAGTCCAGTTCCATCCCGAGTCCTTGCTCACGCAAGGCGGGCTGGCCATGTTTGAACACTTCATCGGGATGGCTCAACGACATCAACCAGAAGACCATCCATTGTCCCAAGGTTCACGCTTCCAACGCACAACCATTCCGCCGATCTCGATTTCTCAACCGGGTGCGGGCGGAGGTGCAGAGTCATGATCTTGGAATCATTGGTCACGACACTCGACGAACAGGGGCACGTCAACCTGGCACCACTGGGACCGATTGTGCTGCCACCACAATCACCAAAAGGCCTCCCCAAATTCTTGCTTCGTCCCTACGAAGGATCGACCACCTGTGACAACTTGCTCGCTAGCGGCAACGCGGTGATTCATGTGATCGACGATGCCCTGCTGATCGCGAAAACGGCAATCGGAAAAGTTGACGCGACGGAAAAGGTGGTATCGATACCTGGACTGGAAGGCACCCATGTTCGTTTGAAACGCTGTCATCGCTGGTTCGCCGTCCAAGTCACCCAGCGAGCCGGAACGCCACCGCGACATGAGCTCACCGCGAGCTGTCTGGATTCGGGTTTGGTGGATCCGTTTTTCGGATTCAATCGAGCTAAACACGCAATCATCGAAGCCGCCGTCGCAGCCACACGTTTGCATTTGCTGCCACCCCAGCAGATCGAAGAAGAACTCGAACGAGCCAGTATCGCGATTGAAAAAACTGGCGGTGAGGAAGAGCGTGAGGCTTTGCAATTGATTCGGCGATACGTGCGAGAGTCGTCGATCTCATGAGCGTTGAGGTTCAAACGGGAGCACGTCTGCACTTTGGGTTGTTGGATGTCGCGGCACCCTTTGGCGGTTGCGGCGTCATGATCGACGGACCACCCACGTGCGTTCGAGTAAGATCGGCGCCGACGTTTCAATGTGATGAACGCCATCGCGATCGGATTATCGGGATCGTCGATCGTTGGCAACAAATGACCGGCCAAGCCACACGCCCATCCGTGACCATCGAGGTCGTTTCTGCGGCGCCGCCACACAATGGGCTGGGAAGCGGTACTCAACTCTCGCTCGCCATTTCGCTGGCACTGCTGAAACAAACTTCCGCGGAACCACCGACGCGTGAATGTGTCTTGCGGCTGGCCAACCGAGGCCGACGAAGTGCGGTCGGATCGCACGGATTCTTTGAACCTGGCTTCATTGTCGAAGGCCTGAATCGCGGAAAAGCTGTTGCTCGCGAACGAACCGGCAACCAGCAACTCAATCCAATCGACCGTAGAATCCCAGTCCCTGAATCGTGGCGTGCTGGCATCGTGTTGATGGACGATGCCTCGCCAATTGAAACGATCAGCGGAGATGAAGAACAGCAACAGTTTGACGCGTTGCAACCAGCCAGCGACGAAGAGCGAGCAAGACTAGTCGATATCCTCACCGGCGAACTCATTCCATCGATTGAACAATCAGACTTCGACTCGTTTGCCGATGCTGTCACACGCTACAACCGTGCCAGCGGCGAACTGTTTGCGTCCGTTCAAGGTGGTCCATACAACGGCGAAGCCACCACACGTTTGATTGAACGTCTAATTGCCTCCGGTTTTCGCGGTGTCGGACAAAGCAGTTGGGGGCCTGGTGTCTTCACTTGGTTCGAAACGGAAAAAGCGGCAACTCTCGCGGCGCAGGACTGGGAGAAACGATTCCCCGGAACCAAGTTGCTGGTTCAGCGTCCTCTCCGCCACACCGAACGTCGCTAAGCGAGTGAGCAGCCGTCGTCACGTTGTTGCTCTACGTGTTGATGGTTTGACGCTGATGTTCGTACAAAGCGATGCCCGCGGTGACGCTCAAGTTCAGACTCCGGACTTGTTCTCGCATCGGCAACCGAAGCGACCTTGGGTCATCAGGCTTCAAAATCGATGCCGGCAAACCACTGGTTTCGCGTCCAAAAACCAGCACGTCACCCAACGCGAATTCGGCTTCCCAAACGGTCCGCTTGGCGAACTTGGAAAAGAAAAAGAATCGCTCCGGATTTAGCTGTTCGCAAAGAGCGTCCCAAGAGGGGACCGGCTCCCAGTCCAGGTACTGCCAATAATCCAGCCCGGCACGACGCAGACGCTTCTCGTCGAATTGGAACGAAGCTGGCTCGACGATCCAAAGTTTTGCCCCCACAGCGACGCAGGTTCGACCGATGTTCCCCGTGTTCTGAGGGATTTCCGGCTGATAGAGGACGACATGGGCGGGTGGCGACACGGATAAGGGAAGACTGTCGGACATCAACGTCACATTTTTGCGATTGGCGATGGGCCGCAACATCCGCGTCCCCGAAACGATTATCCTAAGAGGACTTCGGATATTGTCCCACCTCCATTGATAGGTCCTGTCTGAATCCCGCCTAAAATCCCACCCAACCGCGATCCTTCGTTGCGGGCTCGACTTGCCAAGCCAACTCAAGCCGCATTCGATACGACGTGGTCGCCGCGTCTTCGTTCTCACTGATGGTCAGTGAGAGCAAAATCAGCCGGCTTCCATTCCACCGAGCGACTTCCAACGCCCGCACAAATTGTTCGTTCCGTGAGTGTCTTTGACACTGCGCGTGAACCAATGCCGAACCGTCACGCTGACAACGCGTGCGTTCGATCGATTCACTTCACTTTGGTTTCCACTTCAACGTTGCAACATGAACTTACACCTGAACCAACGCTTGCCGCTTTGCGTGGCTTTGTGCCTCGCCGCCTTCACAACTTCGTACGCCCAAGACGCGACCGACACTCAGTCCGAATGGACGAAGCTGTTCAACGGCGAAGACCTGACCGGATGGCACGGCCAGCCACACTTCGACCCGTACAAACTCGCTGAACTGTCCGAAGAAGAACGCGCATCAAAAATCGAAGAGTGGACCGCGGACGCGAAGTCACACTGGTCGGTTGAGAACGGAGAGCTGGTCAACGACGGCCATGGTGCGTATCTGACGACCGACGAAACCTATTCTGACTACGAGTTGAAACTGGAATACCGCACCGTCGCAAAAGCAGACAGCGGCATCTATTTAAAGGGTACCCCTCAAGTCCAAATTTGGGACACCACCGACGAAGGCAAGTTCAACCTGGGAGCCAACCTGGGCAGCGGTGCTCTTTGGAATAACTCCCCCGGTGCGGCGGGCAAAGATCCTCTGGTTCTGGCTGACAAGCCTTTCGGCGAATGGAACACGGTTCACATCATCCAAGTTGGTTCGCGAACCTCCGTGTGGCTCAACGGAAAGCAAACCGTCGACCACGCGATCATGGAGAACTACTGGCGTCGCGGCGAACCATTGCCCGCTTCCGGCCCGATTCAATTGCAAACCCACGGCGGTGAAATCCGCTGGAGAAACCTCGCCGTGCGTCCACTCGGCACAGAAGAAGCCAACGCGTTCTTGGCCGAAAGCCACAACGACGGATTTGTCTCGGTCTTCGATGGCAAGACCCTCGATGGCTGGATCGGAGCAGTCGATGATTACGAAGTCACCGAGGCGGGAACCATCCAGTGCCAAAAGGGCCGCGGCGGCAACCTGCTGACTGAAAAAGAATACAGTGACTTCGCCGTTCGCTTGATGTTCCGATTGCCTGCTCGCGGCAACAACGGTTTGGCCATCCGAGCCCCCAAACAAGGAAACCCCGCCTACGCCGCGATGACTGAATTGCAAGTGTTGGACAACGATCACCCTGCTTACGCCAAACTTGATGAGCGACAGTATCACGGATCGGCATACGGCATGGCAGCGGCAAAACGCGGCTACTTGCGTCCCGTCGGCGAGTGGAATTTCCAGCAAGTCACCGTCATCGGTCCAACGATCCGAGTCGAGCTGAACGGCAACGTGATCCTTGACACCGATGTTTCCAAGATCGACGACTACATGGCCGATAGTGCTCACCCAGGCAAAACCCGAACCTCGGGTCACTTTGGTTTCGCCGGTCACAGCGACCCGGTCGAGTTTAAAGCGATCTCCATTCGCGAAGAAAAGTAATCTAGCGATCAGTCACGACTACCCAGCGACCCCGCGTGCAGGCCTCCTGCACGCGGGGTTTGTTTTTGATCGCCTGGTCGTTGCGACAAAACGAACTCACCTGCCGTTGTTTGACGTCACTGACACCTGATACCCGACCATCTCAATTTCTTTTAGAGTTGGCGTTGTTCACTCCGTCGCACACTCGAATCAGCCGTTTCCCGATCGACATTTCATCGCCTCTGCCGAACAAAACTGCAGTCGAATCAGACAAACCGACACGCTGTCACGTTTGTTTTCGTCCTCAATCGCTTTGCTTCTGCGAGCTGATCCCAAAGGTGGCCAATCAAACCGACGTGTTGATCATGCAACATCGTCGCGAGCGATCTCACCCGTTCAACACCGCTCGAATCGTCGGCCAGTCACTGGAAAAGTGCCGGGTCATGGTTGCTTACAACCACGAATTGGCCGAACGATTTGCGACCATGCCGCTCAGTGACAGCGTCGGGCTGCTCTATCCCGGCGACAACGCGAAACTACTATCGGACTTGGCTCCGGAGGAACGACCAAAGCAACTGGTGGTGATCGACGGAACGTGGCATCACGCCAAGACTCTTTTTCGCGACATCCCACGTCTGCAGACGCTCCCTCGCTACCGACTCGCACCATCTCAACCCGGTCGATACCGCATCCGTCGCGAACCGAACGAGCACGCCCTGTCCACGCTCGAAGCGACCGTCGCGGCATTGTCTGCGATTGAACCCGCCACACCTGGATTCGATCGTTTGGTGGACGTGTTCGATCGAATGATCGCGGACCAAATCGGGCACAGCAAATCCAATTGGCGGCTCAATGAAACGCGACGCCGAGGTTCCGCCAATGTGCCACGAGTGTTGACCGAAAACGTTGACAACATCGTGGTCGCCTACGGAGAACAGGAACGAGGGAACATCGATGACGAGTCAGCAAGCAACTCCAACCCGCCAGCACTACTTTTCTGGAACGCGGTTCGAATGGGATCGGGCGAGTTCTTCCGCTGCGCCCTCCAGTCTGACTCGTTGAAGGATGAACCGTTTATGAACCGCCTAAGACTGACGCCAGATGAGCTGCATCCATTGGCGTCGGTCAATGAATTTCGCGAACGTTGGCGATCGTTCATCCGCCCCGACGATCGTGTCGCTGTGTTCCATCGCAGCACGGCCAAACTACTCGAGGATATCCAGGCTGACTTTGTTCCAAGCATGGTGCTCAAGTCAATCAGTTTGAAACCGCAGACAAAAGAAGACGATCCGCGTACGCCAGCGATCCTTGCCAATCAGACAAGCGACTCTCGACCGCTACGACGTTTGGCCTGGGCTGTCCGCTTTGTCGAAGAATTGGTGGCCAGCAAAAGCAAGTTGCAGTAAAGCCTCAATCGATCGTTCCCACCACGACCTTCTGCCGTAGCAGGACGGCGACACCATCCTGCCACTCACTAATTCGTCGTCTACAAACGCCTCATCGCCCGCGACGCCCCGCTCTAGCAATCAACCGCGAATCGCATCGATCAACACCATCTCGCTCAATTCCCCGGAATACGATTCAACGTGTAATAAGCTTTTCGATGAAGCAACCCGTTGCCACTTGAATCCATCACTCCGTGAGCATCCAATTCGTGAACAAACAGTTCTCGCAAACCATCCACCGTCAGGCGAACACGCAACCGATCTTCTGAAACAACCGCTTCGAGAATTTGCAAATCGCGTTTCTTCACCTCGTCACTTCCGTAGCTGGATTGATAAACATACGTGTGGCTGGACATACCATACGAACGGACATCGGAAGCTGAATCAAGATCCACCGGACGAGTGAATACCAGTTCGAAACCATCAGGTTTCGCTCGCATCTCCTGGATCTCAAACGGCGTTTTTCCGGTCCAGATCAAACGTTGCAAACCGTACGGAGACGTGCCCAGACTGCTCCAGCCGCGATTGGTCAGCCCAAGGTATACGCTCCCATCTTCCGCTTGGGCCATTCGAAGCACTGCCGATGCAAAGCCACGCCGGAATGGAAAGCAAGCACCTTGATATTCGCCGTCGACCCTCTCGAGGAACACCCGGTTGATCGATGCTTGCGTGAACTCTCCGACAAACAATTGACCGGCAAACGGACCGAAACCACCGTCGCTGCTATCAAGAAGGATATCGGTCGCGGATTGCCCGGCTTTTTTGTAGGGAAACCAGACCGCGGGCGGTCGCATTTGCGGGAAACGCTTGAGGGCCTCGGGATAAGCGATCCCGTTGGGCACTTCCGACACATCGTGAATGGTCGAACCATCCAACTCCATCGAAGCCAGTGATTCAGCATGATGGAAGAAGGCCCCCGGTCGCATGTGATTCAGCGAATTGGTTGCGACCCAGTTGCCTTGCTGGTCGGTATAGAACATGTCGCCATCCGCGTTGGCTCCCAACCCAGAAGGCGACCGCATTCCGGCGCACACCGGTTGCAAGTCCCCGTCCGGTGTCAACTTCATCGCCCAACCTCGCCACGCGGCCTGGCGATAGCCAAATGGAGCGTCGGGAACAATCTGCTTCAACTGTTCGCCTTTCAGTCCCATCCCAATGTTCAACGTCATCCAAAGGTTGCCGGCCGAATCCAACTTGGGACCGTAAGCGTACTCGTGGTAGTGCCCCGACACGCCCCAACCCGACGCGAGCGTTTCGTACTCATCCGCGACGTCATCGCCGGTGGTATCACGCAACCGCGTCATCTCAGTTCTTTGGACGGTGATCAATGAGTCTTCGTGTTGCAACAATCCCAGAGGCTCATGCAATGCGTTGGCAAATCGGTGATAGGAAACCCGGTTGGAATCGTCTTCTTCACCGGTGACTTCATCCACTCCATCCAACAACCAGACTTCGCCTTTGCGAATCGAAACCGCCAATCGCGACGGACTCAGCACCGCGATCCCGCTGACCTCCAAAGCGATGCCATCATCCGAAGGCTTCCAGTTCGGATCGCGAGACTCCGTTTGTGATTCTGGAGCCGCGATCGAGACGATTCGGTAGTAGTCGCTTTCCTCGTCTGCTCGGACCGCATCGGTGAACAAGACGCTCGTCAGCAAACAAACTGTTGGACACAACTTTCGAAGCATTTTGCAAATCACCATTGGTAGACAACCTCCAAAGTCCGGTCGTCGCTGAGTGAAACCCAGATTTCTTCGGTGTCGCCAGGTTGCTCGGTACGTTTTCCGACCGCGTCTTCATCCGCAACGGTCACACTCAAACCAGACGCACCCATGAATCGATTGGATCCGTCAATTTCGACCCGAGATTCCTCCATCAATCGAAACTTCAACTCTCCGTCCATCGGCTCACCATCACTTGCGACGCGAATTGTCCGATGAAGTTCGCCGTCGCGTGTTGCCTCGATTCGATCTTCGACGATGGTGCCACCAATGCGATAGCGAAAGGTAGGAATGCGTTTCGAATCCAGTCGGTAGCCGATGAAAATGGAGGAAGAAGGCTCCTGAGATCGATCACTGGGTTGGAACCTGAACTCGGTTCCCGGGGATACTGCAACCGCATCCAATCCAAGTGGATCAATGGGCGGTGTGAAACGCTCAAACCATGTGCTGCGCGCGTCGACAAAGTCTTCTTTCCATGCCAACGCGAGTCGAGGCATTTTGGCATCGATCGCGAAGTGCACTCCTTCGGGGAATCCAACCGCAATCGCGTGCGTGCCCACGCCGTTCATGAACGTTCTCAAAATTAACGGATGATCTTCAGGTTTCAATTCGTAGCTCGCCGCCAACGCTTCCGCGATCTTCGGTGGCACTCCCAAACGGTCGGACTGTTTCAAGTACGACCACAATGCCGCGACTTGTTGATCAGCATTGCCGTCCAAAACATGCGGCGACTGGCTAACTCCATCCGGAAAGAACGAAGGCATCCGAGTCCCACGTTTCAATGCACCTGGATCCAAAACGAATTCGCGAAACCAGTGCGGACGGATACGATTGGGCACGCCGCCCAGATCAATTCCCACCACTCCAGGTAGAGCTTGTCCGTCGAAAGCGTGACATTGGATGCAGCCGATTTGGGTCAACTGTTTTCCGTCTTCCGCCAGCGATTTGAGTTCACCGAACACATCCGAGTCCGTCTGCGTGATGGCCTCATCCGCCATCTCGAAGTTCTTGACCAATGCCTCAACAGTCGTTTTTGGAAACTTCGGCATGCGAACGGTCATGTGGGGTCGCAACCGAGTCGACGGGTGCCCCGCCAAAACCTTTGGCAACCAATCCTTTGTCAACTTCGCACCGACACCGCTAAGACCCGGAGGCAAACGACCTTCATCCCCCAGATCCGCCAACGAATTGGCTTCGAAGTGCGGCTTTCGATATCGACCAACTCCCCCCATCTGATCGCGTTCGTGACAGGCGTAGCAGTTCAGCATGAGTAAACCTTGCTGGACCAAATTGTTCGCTTTCTCGATCAATTCCCCTTCTGCCAATTCTCCACTTTGGATCGAACGGACAAGCACTTCGGTTTGAAAGTCGTCCAAATCGAAGTCGACGGCCAAATGATCTTTGTCTTGCAAACATGAATTGGCGGATTCGACATTGAGTTGTTGCAACTCGGTAGCAAATGACTTTTGAACCTCGATGCCCGCATCATGACAGTTTGCACATCGCAATGAGCCGAACAGCTGCTTCCCCCGTTTGATCAACTGCTCCGAGGATGTCATATCTCTGGTTGGATCGTCGATGCGCTTGGGCAACGCCCCATTCTGTTGCATCAAGTATTCCGCGATATCGGCGGCTTCGTTCGGCGTCAGCTTCAAGCTCGGCATTCGCCCCGACGGACGGATGTGTTCTGGATCGTGAAGGAAGTGCGTCAACGATTGCCTTGTGTACTTGTTTGGCAGCTCAGGATGCGGAACGGAGTCCACTTTGCGTGCGGCGCTCGCGAGCCCCATGTCCTCCAGCTCTTCCGGATCTAGCTCATCGAGAAGACGATCAATCGCTGATGATTGCGAAGATGCAACCTCCCCTTCTTCGCCGGGTTCATGACACGCGACACAGCCAACCTGGTGATAGAGATCTCCACCTCGGTCTGGATCACCCTTGTTCCAAAACTCATCCTCGAGAGGATTCGCTCCGCCCGCTTTCAACTCGGGATAAGGCTGCTGACACGACGCCAGAAACGCAACAATCGCGTCAATCGCCGCTGCCCTTTCGGACTCGTCAAGATCGCTGAGCAGATCCGGCATCGTCGTGCCGGGCTTCGTCTCATGGGGAGAGTGCAAGAAGTCATTGATCCAACTCGCACGCAATCGCGTTCCGGCTGCCGTCAGGTTTGGTCCAAGTTTGGGCTTCAGGTCACTGCGTTGCGAGCGATGACAAGCGACACAGCTCAGTTCGGTGACCAACAATCTCGCCGTCGCGGCTGAATCGATTTCGTCATGGCGACCAAATCGCTCCACGCCTGAAATGAATGGAGACCGCTCTTCATCTGCACGCTCCTTTGCCAAGACCATCGGAACCGTCGCCAGAAAGAAAGCCCATCCGGCGATGCAGATAAGAAGCATGCCGTTCAGCAATCTGCAACGGCGACTGGATGACGGAGAAGGCATGGCGTGATTTGCTGGCTGAATCATTGGAAGCAACGAACCTGCGAACGAGACACGAGGTCTCATTCAACACCCAACTCGGTCGCCCACCACTGAAGGTACTCACTGTCGGACACGGAAGGCTCGAGGCCCCGTCGCTCCATCGTGCGTTCGTACCACTTGCGTTTTTCAACCATCAGTTCTTCCATGTTGACCGTTTGACTCTCATCAACGCCGCCTTGGTCACCGGTCTCGTTCATCCAATCATCCAAAGTCGTTCGAAGTTCCACCAATTTCGATTGGTAAGCTTCGTCCTTCGCGAGGTTGTGCATTTCATGTGGGTCGTTGGAAAGATCGTAAAGCTCTTCCTCCGGTCGATTCTCCGCCATGAATGGCGAGTCCCACTGTCCTTCGGCGTGCAACACCTTCATCAAGGTTTCCACCGGGTAGGAAAGCTTTTTGTAGCTGCTCAGTTGCAAGTACGGCTTTTCTGGATGGAAGTTACGAATGTATTTGAACCGCTCGTTTCGCACGCTTCGGATGCGATCGGGTGCGTCGCCGCAGCGATCCCGCGCAGCGAAGATGAGTTCATGGCCGGACCATTCGTCTTCCAACAGAGACTTTCCTGGCAGTTCCGGTGGATCAATCCCGGCGGCCTGCAACGTCGTTGGAACAACATCCAACAAGGTCGCCAAACCAGCTTCAACACTCGCCTTTGATAGTTTGGCTGGCCAGCGAACAATCAACGGCGTGTGCAACCCGCCTTCGTACAACCATTGCTTGCCTCGGACATGCGGCCGACCATGATCACCAAAGAAGATCACCAATGTGTTCTCGCTGATTCCTTCGGCTTCCAGTCGGTCGAGTATCCCGCCGACTTTCTGATCCATCACTTCGATCGTGGCCAGATAATTCGACCAATCGGCACGGGTGATTGGATGCTCCGGGTAATGAGGAGGGATCGGCGCGTCGGTGCGTTGGCGATCGCTCTTCACAAACGGACGATGCGGTTCATGGATGTGAACTTGTGCAAAGAATGGTTGCCCAGGTTCGCGTTCGGACCAGTCGTAGGCGTCGAAATGCGTTCGCTTGTCGTACAGGTAGTTCACGCCGTACTTGTTCGCCTTCTTGTTGCCAACTTCGCCGTTGCCGTGCGAGATGAAATAGCCCGCCTCTCGCAACCAATCGATCGCCGTCGGAACCTGCAACTCCTTCTTGTCGCGGGTGAGATGGTGATAGCAGCCGATCGAAGTCTGGTAGCGTCCTGTTTGGAATGCCGAACGCGACGAAGAGCACACCGGTGAAGTACTGAACGCGTTTGCAAAGAGGCGCCCACGCTCGGCTAAACGATCAACATTGGGTGTCGCCACGTCCGGATAGCCATAGCACGCCAATTCAGGTCCCAAATCATCCGCGATGATCCAGACAATGTTGGGCCGGTCATCGCTGGCCTTTGGTTCGCTGGCTTTTTCATCCGCAGTCGCTTGCCCGGTCGAACAAACAAGAACGCAAAACAGAATAGAAAACGAGACTGGTAGCTTTCGCATCGACAATCGCTGAGGTGGGAACTGGGGGCGACTGACGTCAGGATTGATCCGCAATGCCCACGCCATAGCGTGTGCAAGATATCCCGACGGCATTGAGAGGAAGGGCCACCAGTCTAACACAAGGATCGCCTCGTGTTGTCAGAAGTCGCCCTTGTTGTCGCCGCTTGTTCGTCCGATCAGCCGCCCGCCAACACCGTGCAAGTCGATGATGCGGTCGCGACCAACTTCCCGCGTTTGTCAGTGATTTGACATTCGACGAAACCGATCCGTAACCCACGCTGGATCACCACCGCCTTCGCCGACAAACGTCCTTCGCGAATGGGACGAATGAAATTGACCTTCATTTCAATGGTCGAGAAATCTTCACTGGAAAGCAGCGTTCGCCCAAAAGCAATTCCCATCGCCGCGTCCGCCAACGCAGACACCAAACCACCGTGCACACGTCCCATCGGATTGTGATGCTGTGGACCACAATTGATGTTCACGATTGCCTGACCCGCGTCCGGTTCCCCATCGGCAATTTCGCTCGGTTGAACTTCAAATCCGACCAGACGTGAAATGGGGGCTTCTGAAAAACGCTCCCTCATCGAAGAAAGACACCGGAAACACGATCAGTTGGATTGGAAGAACTCAGCGGAGAGCCAAGCGGGACTGTCGGTAGTGACCAAGTCATTGATACCACCAAGTCAACATTCCGATCGAAACGACTCCCACGATGATGCTGAGCGGCAGACCAAATTGGATGTAGTCTCGCAATCGGTACCCACCGACCCCGTAAACCATTGTGTTGGTTTGGTATCCAAACGGAGTCAGGAAACTCGCCGAGGCCGCGATCATCACCGCGATCACCATTGGCATCGGATCCGTGCCAACCTTGGATGCGGCTGTCCAAGCGATCGGTAGCATCAACATGGCGGCAGCGTTATTTGTGATTAACTCGGTGCAAATCACGGTCGCGACGTAAATCGCAATCAATGTCCCGAGAGCACTGCCTTGCCCGATATTCAACAAGCCGTTTGCAATCAATCCGGCTGCTCCGCTTTGTTCCATCGCACGTCCGATTCCAATTGCCGAGCCGATCACGATCAACACTGACCAATCGATGCTGCGACGAGCCTCAGATGTAGTGCAGCAACGAGTCAAAACCATCGCAACCGCCGCCAACATGGCCGCACTCAGAATCGATAGCCAATTCAAAGCCGCGGCGATCACCATCACCAGCATGATCCCGAGCGCCAACGGAGCGTGTTCGTGCCGGCGAATTTCACCGCGATCGACGCTGCTGATCAAGTAGAAATCGCTCCCGGCGCGCTGGCGGTGCATGAACGACTTGGACGCTTCCAGTAGCAACACATCACCGGGTTCGATCCGCACGTCCCCCAATTTACCCTCCAAACGCCGGCCACCTCGCGCCACCGCGACAACGGCTGCGTTGAAGTTTGATCGAAAACGACCTTCTCGAATGGTTTTGCCAATCAAGCTGCATCGCGGACTGACAACCGCTTCGACCAACGTTCGTCGCCAAGCTGGGATTTCCAACTTGCGAGCTTGGTCACCCGGCGTGATCAGACCACGGATCTTCCGAAGGTCGACAACGCTATCGACATCACCGACCAGAATCAAAATGTCATCGCCGAAGAGACGCTGATCCGGTTTGGCCGGTTCAATACGCCCGTCCGCTCGCTGAATTTCGGCAACATACAATCCTGGAAGTGCCCGCAGCCCGGCCTCCTGAAGAGTCTTGCCCACCAGCGGTCCGGTCAATTCGACCTGCATCTCGACGGTGTATTTCTGGGGATCATCACCAACGCTGACGGCGGGCTTGCGTTCGGGCAACATCCACTTGGACGCGCCGATGATGTAGATCAATCCCAAAATGGTGGCTGGGATGCCGGCAATCGCGGGAGTGAAGAAGTTCAGCTCGGCCACCTCAACATCGGCGCCCGCGGCTTTCGCTTCATTGACGTATTGGACAAACTCGTCGCGAACCAAAAGGTTGGTGCTGGTTCCCATCAACGTGCACATCCCGCCCAGGATCGCAGCGTAGGAAAGCGGCAGCAACAATCGACTGGGGCTGATTGTCAAACGCTTTCCCAAGTCCCCGACGACTGGCAACATTGCGGCGACAACGGGGGTGTTGTTCAGAAACCCGCTCAACAACGCCACCGGCAACAGCATTCGAATTTGGGTGTCGCGAAGATTCTTCGCTTTGGAAAGCAACCAACCCGTGGCCAATTCAGTTCCGCCGGTCAATTCCAATCCCGCGACGACCGCGAACAGCAACGCAATGGTGATCAAACCTTTGTTGCCAAACCCCGCGACCGCCTGCGTCGGATCGGGCAGCAATGGAGTTCCGGTCAAATCTTGAACGACGACCAACACTGTCAAAGCGGTCAGCGCCAACAAATCGGTCGCAGCCGCCCGAGTCGCCAACCCCAGTAACAAGGCGATGGTGACGCCAATGGTCAGCCAAATAGGCCAGATCAGCGGGTTGAGGATGTTTAGCATGCGTCAGGAAACGATTCGATGGTGCCGACGTTGATTCGCTGCGGCGGGATGGGGGCGGGCGATCATCCGGACGACGCCGAACCGATCGCACTTACAGTAATTCAAACCATGGATATCGTCGCCCCCGCGATGGCATTAGACTACTGATCCGGCGATCGTTTTGGTGCCAAAGTGGACGGCTTGCGCGTTCGAAAGGTCATTTCGCATCAGAAACCGCCGTTCCCACCTTCCTTCCACGTCTCGCCCAGTACTCTCCATTATGCCCAACTCGACTGATTCGTCCGCTCCGCCTGACCGGAAAGGTCTTTCAAGCGGAGCTCTCCTCATCGCCGGCTTGGTCATCGTGCTCTTGATTCTTCACCAAGACAATTGGTTGTGGCACAACGACACGCTGCTGTTCGGATTCATGCCCATCGGATTGGCGTGGCACGCCGGCATCTCAATCGCCGCATCCTTCACCTGGTTCTTAGCGACGCGAGTCGCTTGGCCTCTCGATGAAGAGGAGCCGCAACGATGATGATTGCCGAAATGCAAAACGGGGTTCCTCAGTTCATCATTATCTTGGTGTACCTGAGCTTGTTGCTCGCCTTGGGACTGTTCAGCAGTCGTTTGTTCAAAGGAACCAAGGAAGACTATCAAGTTGCCAGCCATTCGATTGGTCCGTTCCTGCTGCTCATGAGCATGTTTGGGACGACGATGACGGCGTTTGCCCTGGTTGGCAGCAGCGGCGAAGCTTTCCGAGAAGGCATCGGCGTCTACGGGATGCTGGCCAGCAGCAGCGGTATCATCCACTCGCTGTGCTTCTTCTTGATTGGTGTCAAAGTCTGGCGATTTGCTCGCGCTCACAACTACACCACCCAAATCGAATTCTTTCGCGACCGACTCAACAACAACTTGGTCGGCTGGTTGCTCTTTCCGATCCTCGTCGGGATGATCATCCCGTACCTGTTGGTCGGTGTGATCAGTGCCGGTGGCGTTGTCCAAGCCCTGACCGCGGGCCTGGCCCCCGACATGTTCCCGGTTAAGCTGGAAGGCGGCCCCGGCGGAATCGATCCGGCCGTTCATGGCGGCATTCCCGCGTGGCTCGGATCTTTGACCATTTGCACGGTCGTGCTGGTCTACGTGTTCTTTGGCGGTATGCGAGGCACGACATGGGCCAACACCTTCCAAACGTTGGTCTTCATGGTCTTGGGTGTGGTGACGTTCTTCGTCATTGCGAACAAACTTGGCAAACAAGACGGCTTCTTCGAGAACCTTCGCGTGCTCGGTGAATCCATACCGGAAGAAGGCAAAACGCGGGTGGAGATGAGCAAGACGAAGTTCTTCACCTACCTGATGATCCCGTTGTCCGTCGGCATGTTCCCGCACCTATTCCAGCACTGGATGACGGCGAAGAAAGCCAGCACGTTCAAGCTGTCCGTCGTTTGCCACCCGCTGTTCATCATGATTGTCTGGGTGCCATGCGTATTGGTGGGAGTCTGGGCGACCGGCGAATTGATGCCGGCGAAGCCACCGCTGCCACGTTTGCCTGGTGGCGACATTGTCGATGCCAACAAGGTTCTGCCTTTCCTGGTAAAAACCCAGACCGCACCCATCCTGGGTGGATTCCTGGCCGCCGGGATTTTGGCCGCGATCATGTCCAGCTTGGACAGTCAGTTCCTCTGCATCGGAACGATGTTCAACAACGACGTGGTCAACCACACGTTTGGTGCAGACCGTTTCACCGACAAACAGCAAGTCCTCTTCACGCGTTTGTTCATCGTTGCGATCGTTGCGATCACGTACCTGCTCAGTCTCGGCAACGTTCGCAGTGTGTTTGCGTTGGGAGTCTGGTGCTTCAGCGGGTTCAGTTCGTTGTTCCCACTGGTTGTCGCGGCGTTGTATTGGCGCGGCCTCACCGCGTCCGGAGCGATCGCCGGTATTCTGGCCGCCATCACCAGTTGGTCGTATTTGTTCTACCAAGGCACCTTGGACCCGCAAGGCTTGAGCAAATACGTCTTGCGTCTGCCAATCGGTGGCGAGAGCTACGAAGTGATGCCAGTCGTCGCGATGGTGTTCAGCACCCTGATCGCGATGGTTGTGGTTTCCCTGGTGACACCAAAACCACCGCAGGAAACTCTGGCGAAATTCTTCCCAGACCAGGCCTGAAACGCAGCCTGAAATTCGATTGACGAGAAGGGAGCCCCTGGGCTCCCTTCTTTTTTGGATCAACCGTCGCGCCGTCCACCTTCCTAGAAACAACGTTTTATAGGGAGTTCTCGCGACGCCGGCTTGGCGAACGCGAGGGAGAAGGCACGAGGACGATGTTCACAGCGTCATCACCGTTCAACAATTGGCCACTCCTTTTCAAGTACGATAGCTGCCCCGCCGCTGCTTCCCACCATCTCCAGAGGAATGAACCGACCATGTTGCGATCGCTTTCCTTCGTTTGCTCGTTAACCTTCCTGTCGCTGGAGCTTGTCACGCCCTCGTACGCGGACTCGCCCCAGCAGCCACCCCACGACGCGCCGAAACACGTTCGCATTCTGACGATCGGCAACAGCTTCACTCACAACGCGACACGCTATCTGAACCAGATTGTTGAGGCGGCTGGTCACAAGCTGACTCACAAGATGCTTTCAATCGGTGGTTCGCCCCTAGAGTTGCATGCAAAGAAGGCATTGGCATACGAGACAGACACCACTGCCGAACTCGCCCGGTACAAGAACGGCGACATCCTCCAAGAAGCACTGCAAAGCGAACGATGGGACTTCGTAACCATTCAGCAGCTCAGCATCAAAAGCCACGACATCGAAACCTACCGTCCTTACGCTCAGCAGTTGGCAGACATCATTCGTCGCGATGCACCGCAAGCCAAGTTGCTGGTGCATCAGACTTGGGCGTATCGAAGCGACGATCCCCGATTCAGCCGAACCAAACCTGCGATCGGAGAACCCGCCACCCCGCAAGCCATGTATGAAGGGCTCAGCCAAGCCTACCGAACCATTGTCGACGAGCTGTCAGCCAATCGCATTCCCGTCGGCGACGCGTTCTGGGCGGCGGACAATCATCCCAAGTACGGCTACCGCGCGCCGGCTGACTTTGATGCGAAGTCACTCAAGTACCCTGAGCTACCCGACCAAACTCACTCGCTGCACGTGGGATACCGTTGGCGAGAAAGCGATGGCAAAAAGCAACTGAAGATGGACGGGCACCATGCCAACTCCGCGGGCGAGTACTTGGGCGCGTGCGTGTGGTTCGAATGTCTGTACGGCGAGAGCCCGATCGGCAACGAATTCGTGCCCGACAAACTCGCCCCCGAATACGCCACCCACCTACAAACGATCGCTCACCAAGCAGCCCAACAAAGCGGAGACGTCATCCACGGCATCGCCAATTCACCTAGCACTCCGTGAGTTACCTCGCACTGTGAATGTGGGATAGGCTTCCAGCCTGTCAGTGCACTCACGACAGCTGGAAGCCTATCTCACAGCAAACACTCGCGTCATCGCGGATCGCTTGAGGGCACGACGTGGATCGTCCAATACACCTCTTCTTCAAACGCTTCTCCGTCATCAGCTTGAATCCGCAATTGCAGTTGCAACTGATCGACCGGCCCTAGAGTTGGCAGGTTCAATCGCAATCGCGACGAGCCTGGTTCACCCGGAACGGGGTTGACTTGCACCGATTGGGGAACCAAAGTTTCGGTGCCGATCTTTGGGTCGTCTGATTCGGCGGTGCCTGGGATGTATTGATCCGATCCGTAGGCCTTGCTCCACAAGTAGTCCCACTGGACGATTGAAACGGCGTCTCTTTCGAGGACCGATTCAGCGTTCACAGGGAAATTGAGATCCAATTCCAAACCGCCGGCAACCACACGGGCGTCGGTGATCATTTTGGGAGGCGTTCCGGTGTAGCGAAGTCGCTGCACGCCTCCATCATCCAGCCCAAACCGCCCACCGCCGTTCCAGCCTTGCAAACCAGTCGCGTAGACTTGGCCGTCGTGCGGGTTGACTCGACCACGCATGATTCCCGTTGAGAAATCAAAGGGCAGCTTCACGATGGCGGCTTGCACGGTCTCACCGACCTCCTGAATCATCATCATCGACATCCATCCTTTGCCGAAACTGGTGTGCAGAAGATGATTCGATAGCGGCCCAAACCGGTCATCCTCGACCCAAATCTGGCCACCGGATGAGTTGTCAAACGCTTGCGGCATCCACACCAAAGGTTGCTCAAAGGTGTCGGGAGCAACTACCTTTTTGATATCGATCTTGCCTCCATCCGGCTCCCATTTGTCCGGAATCGAATAGGTCGGAACCCAGCCATGAAAAGTGCCTGGTTTGGCGATGGAAACCTTTGACGCGGGAGTCCATTGCCCTTGATTGTCACTCACGGTAATGCGTCCGCCCGGCAACGTGCCGAGCCCGTTTGGCGTTCGGAATCCGGTGCAAACCACCTCGCGTTCTTTGCCGTCTTTGGAAACCCGCCAAACGGCACCGGGCAACGCAAAGTCGGCACCATGCCCACTCTTGGCGTAGTAGAAGTTCCCTTCCGAGTCGGTTTGCAAATCGAAGTTGAAAGCGTGAAAGTTCGTGGATACATCCGTGTCCGCATTGAAGCTCTCGTAAAAGTCCGCTTCGCCATTCCCGTCGCGATCGTGAAGCCGCACCAGCCGATCTTTACAGGTCACAAACACGTCGCCATCGACAACCTTCACCCCAAAGGGTTCATAGAGACCCGCGGCGTAACGTTTCCAACGAAGTTCGTCGAGTGTTTCATCGATTCCCGAAACGATCCAAACGTCACCGCCGTGAGTCGCGATCGCCATCCGCCCATCGTCAAAGAAATCGAGCGACGTGGTGCGAAACCAAGTGTTCCACGGAGTTGAATCGGGGCGAGTTAGCGTGTCGAGAGCGTAACCGTCTTGTTCCAATCCCAAGGTGCCGGCCGTCGTGATCTCTCCGGGCCAGCGTTGGGGAGCCAGCTTCGAGGACGGGCGTTCAAGCAACGATGACAGATCCGCGACTGGTTCTTTCAACGTGTTCTTAGCCAACGCCTTGAATGCGGCGAGCTCTTGATCCGCGTCACCGACCCCCACCGTGACTCGCAGACTTCGAGCCGATCGATCCGCCGGAATGGTCAACTTCAGACGTTGCTCGGACGCGAGTTCCCAGGACACGTCGTGGCTCTTGCCGGCGACACTTGCCGCCGTGAACGAATGATTTTGCGCGTCAGAACTTTGAAGTGACGCCAGCCCGGTCTCTTGGTCCACTTTCCAATCATTCGCCTCGGCCGGTCCTTTTCCGACCGACAACACAAGTGCATCCCCCGGGCCGATCCACAGCTCATGCGAGAGCGTCCGCGAATCAATCGCCACTGCACGCTCCAATACTTCCCGACCGTCGATCTGGTAGCTCAACACCACCTCATCATCGAGCGTGTAATACCCGTGGTAGTCCATCCACTTCGGTGGTAACGGACCGCGTGGCAAGCATCCTTCGCGAGAATAGTCCAGCTCGCCATCATGACCCCAATGCCACGCTGCCAAACCAGCAACCGTCATCCCATCCGGATTGGCCGTGCCTTCCCCGCGAGGACGTTGATGCTGGGTTTCGCTAAGGTCTAAGAATCCACCAGCCCAAACGTCCGCCAAATCCATCGCGTGCAAGTTGTAGGAAACCGTCAGTTCGCCCAGCGGCAACGTCAGCACACTGGGGTAGTCACGTCGCAATTGCGAGCCCAACGCCAACCCAAAATCGCGTTGTTGAATCTCGAAACGCTTGCCATCTTCCGTCCCCTTGGGAAGCGAATCCAGATACGCATCGCTAACCGGCTCATAGCCCGGATTCTGATCCTTCATCAGCGTTTCGCGAATGTAGTGCACCACTTGGTATCGTTGGTGCGGAGTCAGATACGTCATCGGCCCCATCAGTCCATTGCCCTTGGTCAGGGTCATGAACATTTTGTAGGGATCAGCACCAAACTTCAGTTCCTGCGAACTGAATGCCCGAGCGGTAGGCAGTGCAGGCCGCTTGCCGTCCATTCCGTGGCAATTGGCACAATCGCCTCGAAACAAACTCTCACCTTCACTGACATCGCGTGACCGCAGCGACCGGATAATGCCAGCGTGGTCCAGATTGACCGAGTCATCTTTGACGAGCAACTGATCCGGCGACGGTCGCAACTCTTCTTCGGCTGACTTGCCACCTCGAACCACGCTCATCAGATACCGCAACAGATCCAAAAATTCGCGTTGCGTCTTGATCGACTTCATCAATCCCGCCGGCATCATGGACTGCTCGTCCTTCTTCATCACCTCGATCAAGTCGCGTGACAAAGTGAAATCCTTTTCCGGCGTTTGACCAAGCCGCATCGTGATCGCAGCGTCGTCCTGCTTGACCAGCATGCCTTTGAAGACTTCGCCATCCACGGTCAACACCGAATAGGTTTCATATCCTTCGCGAATGTGTTTGGAAGGTCGCAGCAAAGCGTCGACGAGGTATTCGTCCGTCAAATCCTTGCCAAGCTGAGCGATTGGCGGTCCGAGAGGCGATGCGCTGGAATCGTCCCCATGGCAACTCACACAATTCGCGGCCGATTTGTAGAAAACCAAGGCTCCACGTCGAGCATCGCCACGCAGTCGTGATTGCTCGGCCAAGTACAGCGGATCAGCCTCACGCAATTGCGTTTCCAACGGAATCGCTTGACGCAGCGTTGTCGTCGGAGGTGCGGCGGATGACGTGACGCCATTGCACAGAACAAGAAAGAAGCCAACGCAAGTATTCAAGCAAACACGTTGGCGATCGGCGACGACAAAATGATTCATGACAAAGTCCAACGGCGTTTCACCGCTAAAGCACGAGTGAATGCAAGTCGCCTTGCACAAGAACGACTGCACCGAAGGATAGTCGAAGACGCGTTCAGTTCAGCAGTTTCTCAACCAGCGGAACAATGTCAGCTTCATAGGTGAAGCCCGCGGTTTCTCCGACATCAGAAAACAGCTTCACCACCTTCCCGTCTTCGTTGAACACAATCACCGCGGGAATGGATCCAATTCCAATCGCCTCAAACACCTCGTCGCTGGGTGTTTGCACGATGTAATTCGTGAATTCCGCTTCGACGCTGGAAAGAAATTGAGTGACCTTTGGTTCGTACGACTCCGGGGGCCGAGTCTTGCGACCATCAAAGTCCACGTTGGCTCCAATCGCGACCACCTTGTCTCCGAATCGGTTCTGCATCGCCACCAAGTTCGGAAACTCTTTCAAACAGGGACCACAGGCCAACGACCAAACATCCACCACCGTCACTTTGCCTGTCTTGCCCGCTTTCTCGCGAACCTTTTCCCACTTGGCGTATTCAATGGAAACGTCTTTCGCAGCGGCAACCAAAACGGTTGACGTATCACTGCCTGCCGCTTCGCCGTCTGCCGCACTGATGTCCAAATCGTCCGGCAAACTCATGCCGCCCTCAGCGGGGCTGGAACGCTTGACGGGTGCGTCGGGCAGATCGCCTTCGGGCAGAGTGATTCCGCCAGGCGTGTTCAAATTAGGTTGCCGAGAATCGACCGCCGCGGGTTCCACCGAAGGCTCGGTCACGTTGGATTCGGTCGAAACCTCAGGCGTCTCCGGCGTTGGCGACGAAGACGAACCGCACCCGCCGACGACGAAGGCAATCGGTAAAACGGCGCAGCGGGCAAAACTTGAAAACGAGAATCGATCCATCGTTGAACTCGGCATGGGGAAACGAACGAACAACCAAACACTACGTTAACAAAATGTCTGAACCTTGGCACTCAGCGACGCTTCATTCCGTTGAAACTAGCCTCCGCCGACAAGGGATCCTCTGGCCAATCATGTTTCGGGTACCGGCGTCGAAGTTCTTTGCGGATTTCGCCGTAAGTCGTGGCCCAAAAGCTAGCTAAGTCATTCGTGATCTGCTGCGGACGCCCGTTCGGCCCCAGCAAATGCAACTGCAATGGCTGCCGACCTCGCAAAATCCGCGGCGTATCAGGCCACCCAAAACAAAGCTGTATCTTCACCTCGATCCATGGTGGCTTGCCTTCGTCATAGTGCACTGCTGCTCTGCGTCCTCCCGGTAACTGCACCTCTTCAGGAGCCTCCCGCTGCACAATTTGCCATGCCGAATACCCGATCATTCCAAGAACGTGATCCGTCCAAGGTGCGGACCTCAACTCCTGCAGGCTTGATCGACCAACGCACAACTGTCGAAGCAGTTCCAAATGCTTCTCTTCAGTTACCGTGGGGACTTGATCGTCGATTTCCCCGACCATTCCGATCCGGTGCAAAAGCTTTTGAAACTTCACGCCGCCAAGTGGAAGTTGCATCTTCGCATTGTCGAACAAAATCGATGCGGTTTCATCATCGCCGGGAACCTTGTCCGGAGTCTCGCGAAGCACCAAGTCGCCGTAGGTCACTTGCCGCCGGCAACGAACCGCACCGCGTTCCTGATCCCACGACTGTGTTCGCACTGTATGAATCTGTTCAGGGTCAAGCCATTCCTCCCGAATCGGCACCGCCGCCCTCACTCGCGATTCCGTACCACCGCCGTCCACGTCAAAGCAGAGCAACAACTCTTCGCTGGCCCCTTCGCCAAGTACTCGTGTCAGCCCCGACACGCCACGACCACCAACCATCCGGCCACGGTCTGGTGAGTCCGAACGACGCAATACAACTCGGTCGGGATAAGCAGATAACAAAGCGTGGGCGACGGCCACATCACGATCTCTCTCTCCATGGTCCGATTTGCCTTTTGGTAGAGAACGACGAATGGTTTCGGCAACCGAACGAATTGATTTAATCGAAGATGCAGAAACCGAACGTGGCACCCGATTGTTTTCAATTGCATCGACCTTCTCCGCCAGCGTCATCGACGTCATATCTTCCAGCGGATCTCGCTCGCTCATCAACGCCGCCAAAATCGCGACGGAAGACCTTGGCAATGAGCCGACCGCTTCCGTGGTCATCCTCGCGATCCGCGAATGCAGCGGCATTTCCGCCATGGCTTGGCCTCGGCGGGTGATTCGACCGGTTTCGTCGATCGCCCCCAGCATTCGCAGCAACGATTGAGCGGACTCCACCGCGTGTTCAGGTGGAGCAGTTAGCCATCGCATCGCGAAAAGATCCGTTTCACCGTGGCTGGCCAGCATCAACACCACTTCGCTCAAGTCCGATCGCAGGATCTCCGGGACGTCGTATTCGTCGCGGGAACGCTGTGCCGCTTGACTCCACAAACGATACGCTTCTCCCGGCGCCGTCCGTCCGGCACGCCCCGATCGTTGGTCAGCCGACGCCAACGAAATCGACGTCGTCTCCAACTTGGTCAGCCCGCGACGCGAATCGAAACGTGGGACTTTCGCCATCCCAGAATCAACCACGGCGGTCACGCCATCAACCGTCACCGAAGTCTCAGCAATGTTGGTCGACAAAACCACTTTGCGTTCACTCGACGGTCTGATCGCATCATCCTGCTGTTTTGGCGACAGCGATCCGTGCAGCACCACCGTTCGCACATCACCGGGCAAACCCGCTCGCTCCAATTCCGACTGGACTCGGTGAATTTCACCCACACCGGGCAAGAACACCAGCACGTGTCCGTTGCTGCTCATCAGAGCATCACGGATTGGTTTGACGATACGCCTTTCGATTCGCTCGCCCGGTTGATCCTGGCCGTGGTGGACCGTAACCGGATAAGCACGCCCTTCACAGCGAAGCGGCACTGCGTTCTGCGGGTTGTCTTCATTCAGGTATGCGACGATGGGCTCCGTTTCCAACGTCGCCGACATGACGACCAACCCCAAGTCGTCTCTCAATTCAGAACGCAAGCGATGCGTCATCGCGAGAGCCAAATCGAGTTCCAAAGTTCGTTCGTGGAATTCATCCAGAACGACGCAGGCCACATTCTCGAGCAACGGATCCGATTGCATCCGCCGCAAGAACATCCCGGTCGTCATGAACAACACACGAGTCGACTTGGATTCGCGGCGATCCATTCGAACGTGGTAGCCGATCGTTTCACCCACCGACTCGTTTCGCGACTTCGCGATCCAGCCCGCCACCGAACGTGCCGCCAAACGCCTAGGCTGGATCACCCAGATCTGACCCGCGACGTCGTTGTCCAGCAATGTTTGCAAGACAGCAGGCGGCACCCCAGTCGTCTTGCCCGCACCCGGTGGAGCCTTCAGCACCACCGCGGTTCCGTTACCGATCGCCGTTTGCAGCGGCGAAAGAACATCTTCGATTGGAAGTCGATTCATCGAGACTCGGTTTGCAGCGTCCGATCTGCGAGGTCCAAGTAACACTCCCAATCGTAGTCAGCCAGATCGTGTTTGCCTTCCCGAAGATGGTATTGCATCGGGCCCGCATTGATGACCGATTGCTTCTGCGGCATCGACGCTTCTTCGACAACTTTGACATCGCCCGAAGACATCCCCAGCAGTTCATAGACAGGTGCCGCGGCTTGCCATGCCAAGAACTCGCCCTTGGGGTCGGCCCATAGATCTTGCGTCGCACTTCCAACCGCGATCGCTCGCGGAGCCGACAACGCAATCAATTGATGCTGGTCGATCGGAAGTGCGGATTCGTTCTCGTTGTATTGCAAGTAGGCGTCGTTGAACCAATGCGGAAACGAAGTGTTGATGCGTGCAACGGTTTCGCCAATCGCACGCCGGCAAAGTGCCGCACCACCGCACCCCGAATCATTGCTGATCACCATAGCGAATCGAGGATCCGTCGCTCCGGCCCACAACGAAGTCTTGCCCAATCGCGAGTGGCCAAGCACGCCAACTTTCGCCGCATCAACGTTCAGTGCATCGGTTTGCTCGATCGCATCCAAAACACATGACAATCCATACGCCCAACCGGCAATGCTTCCGGGGCGATGGTCTTCTGGCAATGCCTCGATGAATTCTGGCATCACGCCATGGACGCCATTTTCGAATCCATCATCAAAGTCCGGGTCAATGTCACCGTAGTAGACCGTGATCATCGCATACCCTCGGTCAGTTATCATTTTCGATGGCCATCGAGTCGACGCGACACCACGACCGGCTTCAATCGCCTTGTTGCCATCGGTCGATCCATTCCGACGATCGCGAACCCAACTGGACGAAATTCGCGTCTTCGGGTCTTTGTCGATGGTGTGGTTGCCTTGAAAGTTCAGCCCCAAGATCGCTGGTGCCGGAGAGTCCGATTGTGGCACGTCAGCCAACACCTGGACCACCAACGGCGATCGATCGATCGAAGCGTCCAAAGGCAAAATGGAAACGTCCAATTCGTGACGCGTTACGCCCGGTCGATAATCGCGGTCACTACGAACCACCTTCACCTTGATGTTGCGTTGCTCAGGCATGATGCCGAACACATGCTCCTCAAACAGCCGCAATGTCTCCGCCCGTCGGTCATTCCACTGTTCCGCCGTTTCGACCGGGTCACCGTCCTGCGTTTGCAACGCGGCGGGCAGTTCGTAGGCAGGGATCTTCGCTTCGTCGTAATTCGCTACAAACTTCTTGGTTGTTTGAGCCATTGCGGAAGTCGTCATGGACACAAGTGTCACGACAACGATCCCCGTCGCCAATCGTCCGCAGTTTTTTCGAATATGCATGTTCGCCTCTTGAAGAATGTTTTGGAAAGTTAAAAGCACCTTGATCACGTAGCGATGCGATTGAATGTCAATCCAGCGAATAGATTTGCAGGTCATCCACCACGACGTTTCGTTTGATTGCCAGCCGCAACAAACGCTTGGTCGGGTGAGCCATCCCTTCCGAGGAGAACGACGCGACCTCTTCACCATCGATCGAAACCGTGATCGTGTCGCCCACCACTTCCGCGGCAGCGTGATACCACTTTCCCGTTTCCAGCTTGTGCGGCACTTGCTTTGTCTTCGTCTTCAGCTTTTCTTTCACTTCATCGGAAACCGCCCCAGCCTTGCGTGCTTCGCGTGTTTTCAGGTCCATCACGCCAGTTTTCAAATCCGCAATCTCGACCGCCTTCACGCCCACATTGACTCGGAACAAATGCCCTGCCCAAACCTTCTTGTATTTTAGGTCGGCGAAATTCAGACCCAACGAGTCCTTCGGATGTTCCAACATGAACTTCAACTCGACGCGGCCATCGCGAAATTCCATCGGATGGGTCACCGAGACGCCATGGTCAGCGGTTTCGTGAATGAAGATGCGCATGGCACCATCCTTCAAATCCACCTGCTTGTGTCCGTTCGCTCGAGACTTGCTGTTGGTGTTCCATCCGTTGCCAACTTCGTCCCGTTCTTCCTGTGATTCGTTGCGTTCAAAACGGTCTTCAAAGATCAGTTTGCCAGTCTTGGACTCCTCGGCCACGGCGGGACCGCCGCTGACAATGGCTGCGAGAGAGAGCAAGCCAAAAGTCTTCCGAGAAAATTCACGGAGACGATCCAGGGACGGACACAAACGTTTTGGCGCAAAGCAAGAGGAAAAGAACATTGAATGCTCGTGGATACGGGGCGGGGATGGAGGTGGGCATGCCTTCGCGAATGGTAGCTAGGCGTGATCAGCGAAACTGGTTGCCAAGACAATCGCACTCGCGAAAATGCATCGCCGGAGTATAGCTGAGCGATTCGGTGGTTGTGCAATCCGGCGTGAAGATGCAAACCAACGCCACAGATTAAAACTGGTTATCTTTTGAATCGCATCGGACAGATGTCATTGACTCCCCGACGTTCCGCATCCCACCCAAGCCCCACCGCATGAAACTTGCTCTTCCGCTACCACTGGCGCTCCTTACGGCACTTGCAACCTGTTGGCTCGATCACGTCTCAGCCGACGATCGGCCCAATATCGTCTGGATCATCCCAGACGACATGTCCGCCAACTTTTCGTGCTACGGCGAAACCGCGATCGAGACTCCCAATGTTGACGCGTTGGCCAAAGGCGGAGTGCAGTTCAATCACGCCTACGTGACCGCGCCCGTTTGCTCGACGTGTCGTTCCGCTTTCATCACCGGCATGTACCAAACGACCATCGGGGCACATCACCATCGCAGCGGACGGGGCACCGAAAAGATTCATCTGCCTGCCAACGTGACGATGGTGCCAAAGCTGTTCCAGGACGCTGGCTATCACACATCGATCACCGGTTGGCCGATTAGCGGGCGACTGGGCAAAACGGATTACAACTTCGAATGGGACAAGTCGATTTACGATTCGGCCGATTGGAGCGATCGAAAATCTGGCCAGCCATTTTTCGCACAAATCCAAACGCAAGGTGGCAAGCTGCGCGGCAAAGACACGAAAGGTTGGAACAAGGTTTCCGAGTCCGCGCGTTCCCGTTTCGGACACTCCACGCCGATCGATTCGGTTGTGTTGCCACCGTACTACCCCAATCACCCTGACATCCTTCGCGACTGGGCCGCTTACCTGGATTCGGTCCGCATGACCGATGCGATGGTTGGCGAAGTCGTCGCAACGCTCGAAGAACAAGGCGTCCGGGACAATACCCTAATTTTGTTCATGACTGATCATGGCATCAGTCATGGACGAGGAAAGCAATTTCTGTACGACGAAGGCTTGCACGTCCCGTTAGTAATCAATGGTCCAGGCATCAAGCCTGGGACGGTGCGAGACGATTTGGTCGAACACATTGACATCACCGCCTTGTCATTGGCCGCGGCGGGCATAGAGATTCCCGAACCGATGCAAGCCAGCAACATCCTTGCAGCGGACTATCAACCGCGCGACGCGGTGTTCGCCGCTCGCGATCGATGTGACGAAACCGTCGACCACATTCGTTCGGTTCGAACGGATCGATTCAAATACATCCGCAACTTCTTGCCCAATCGACCGTACTTGCAACCATGCGCGTACAAGGACGCCAAGGCGATCCTAATCGCTCTTCGCGAATGCCATGAAGCTGGCTCACTTGACGAGAACCAATCACTTCTCTTTCAAGACAAACGGCCAAAGGAAGAACTGTACGACCTAGTCAGTGATCCACACGAGCTACACAACCTGGCCAACGATCCCGATCATCAATCGACTCTGGTCCAAATGCGTGCCAAGTTGAACCAGTGGATGGAAGAAACCAATGATCAAGGCCGAACGCCTGAGCCAGAAACTCAGTACGAGAGCGACATGAAGGTGTATCTGGACACGCTTCGCCGCCGCGCCACACCGGAACACTTGCAGACCGTGCAATCCAACATCCGTTGGATGCGAGAACAGGCTGCGAAAGGCAATTGATGGGTTCCCCAATTTCCTCCGAGTCACCGAACGACGAATCGACAAAGGTCGCGGACGAATTACGAACGGATTTGGTTCGATTGCTCAAAGAGTTTCCGCTCTCCTATGAGCAACATCAGATTCTGCACAAACCCGGCATCGGCATGCTCGTTCAAAGTTTGCTTCGGAAGCGACGGAGATTCACGATCGCGCTCGGTCTGCTCACCGCAACCTGCTTCGCTTTCGCGATCCGAGGCGTCGCTTTTTCGAGCGTCTATCTCCCGTGGACGATAACTGCCGCCGTGCTTGGGTTTTGGACTTATCGGCGAGTCCGTAGATCCAACTTGCTAAGCGATGCATTCCATCGCTTCGAACAAAGCCGTCTGGACCAAAGGGAGCAGCGAATCTCGCTCGGCGATGCTTTGCGTCTTACGTTTTCGCTCGACTACGATGAACACCAAGCGATCCATCAGGGCGACGACCAATTGGTTGCCGATCAAATGATCGATCGGTTCAACAAGAACTCAGCAACGTTGGCGCTCGGCGGGGCCGGGGCGGCTCTGTTGGCCTGGAATCGCGTTGGCATTCATTCGTTGCCATTCATCATCGTATTGGCCGTCGGCGTTGCCGCATGTGCTTGTCGAAATTGGTTGCAGGTTCAACGAGTCCAAAAGATCGTCGGCGAGCATTCCGAAGCAACAATCGCAAACGAAAAGGATCCCCTGCAAGTTCTGGCTGAAGAGTTCAGCAACGAAGTACAATCATCGAGCTAGACGCTTCGGTGAAGTCCCAATACGACCGGTCTCCTCAGGTTAGACAATGAAATATATTGTTCTCGCAGTGCTCTTGATCGCGGGATGCACGGACTCGGCGATGCAAACCCAAACGCCTGCAACCAACCAGGCTCCCACGCCAGTCAAAACAGAACTGGCACCTTGGGGCGGGTTGAACGTTCAATTTGCCGGGCAACCATTGGCGGATGCAAAGCAGATCGTCGTGTTGCTCCACGGCTATGGTGCCTCGCAACAAGACCTGATTCCACTTGGGCAATACATCGGTGTGGAACAACAGTGCCAAGTCTTTCCAGAAGCCCCCATTGCCCTGCCAACTGGCGGATACGCATGGGCGACGGAAGAAGAACATTGGAAGACTGCGACCAGTCAAATTGTCGCCTTGGTAAAGGAACTGCACGACTCCAACCAAAACGCGAAGATTGCCGTTGGCGGTTTCTCGCAAGGAGCCACCCTGGCTAGCCTTCTCGCGACAGATCCCGAATTGCCCGTCGACGATCTTTTCCTTTATTCACCCGCTTGGCTGGAATTCGAAACCGAACTGCCTGAAAAAATCAGGCCGGATGTTCTGCTGGCCCATGGGCGATTGGATCAAGTGTTGCCGTTTTTAGACTCGCAACTACTTCGCAATGCTTTGGATCGTCGGCAAGCCAACATGAATTGGATCGCGTTCAATGACGGACACACGATCCCGATGCAGGTGATCGAGGCGACACGAGACAAATTGCAGCGTTGATAAGACGGTGCAACCGCCACGCATCAAAGCTCTCGATCCGTTTCGGGCAGGATGGGTGTGCTATTCTGCGTGCAACCCAATAGTCATTTTGCTTGAAAGGCAAAGCCCGATGAGATCGTTGTTGCAGCACATTGTCGTGCCCATTTTGTTTTGTCTTTTCAGCATGTCTGTCATCGCAGCTCCTGCTTTCGCTCAGCGCACCCGGAAGCCGATCACGTGGGTCAACTCCGACATTCCAGACTTCGCCGGTTTGGAACACAAAGTTCTCAAAAGCGATGCGTTGGGGCATGACGTGGGCTACGTCGTTTGGACGCCGCCCGGATTTTCTGCCGATGCCGACACTCGCTATCCCGTCGTCTATTTCCTGCACGGTGCCGGCGGAAGCGAACGATCAGACGCTGCCGGAATCGCATCGCTACTCGCCAAAGGTATCCGAAACAAAACGATGCCGCCCGCGATTTGCGTTTGTCCCAACGGCGGAATGAGCGGCTATCGAGGAGAAGTGGAATCGATGATCGTCGACGAATTGATCCCATTGATCGACTCAACCTATCCCACGCGAGCGGACGCCAAATCGCGAGTCCTTGCTGGGTTCTCAATGGGCGGAGCCGGTTCCGTTCGACTATCGCTGCTGCATCCTGATTTGTTTTGTGCCGCCGGCAGCTGGGGCGGTGCGTTGGCGTTCCGAGGCAATGCTGCAGAAAGCCCTCTACTCCCAGCCGCGAAGAAGAACGCCGAAACGCTTCGCGCAAATGGATACGCCGCGTTGTTGATCAATGGAGACGGCGATCGCCCCGACGCCTTTGCCTTGTTGGCAGAAACGTTTCGGGCCCACGACATTCCGCACCAGGTCGTGATCGTCGAGAACACAAAACACAACCTCGGCGACTACCACAAGAAAACCGCGGATCAAATGATCTCGTTCCTTGGCAAACAGTTGCAACAAAACCAGTAGGCCTGGCGTGGGAATCAGCGATTCGTTTGGCGATGTAACATCGTCACGGCTGCCATAACCGAGACTCGCACGTCACCATCGGCTCCGATAATCAACGATGAACGAACAATCACGCAATCAATACCAAACTCCGCGTCATTCGGAATTGGACTTCACCAAGCGTGGCGTCACACTCATCCCCGAGCAGTTGGCATCACGCACTCGAGTCGTCGTATGCGGTTTGGGGCTATACACCTTCGCGTGGCCACTATTGGTTGCTCGTACGATCGATTCGCCAACCGTCGCCGGTCTATCGATCGTCCTTTCGATCATTGGGTATCGAATCAATCGCTCGTCGTTCAAACACATCCCATGGACGTCTTACTTGTGCTTGATCTTCCCATTGAGACTTGCAAGATCCTTCGCTGGATACGAATGGTCTGAGATTGCCAGAACATTCCTATCCAACTCGTCGCTGGTCTTGATCTGTCAAACGCTGGGCGCCGTCTGGGGCGTCTACGCTGCACTTTGTGTCTTCCGATGTCACATGGCTCATGGGCGGCTGAGACCAACGGATTGAACAATCACTTTGATTTCTGGCATGACAACAATGCGGCGGGACGGCCTTGCAGCGGATCAACCGCGGGAACTACGTCCCCCTATCATCCTCCGCTCGGCCGGGAAGTGATGTGACTCAGATTTGCACTCGGCGTCCCGATGGATCCCAACGGACAAACCGCACGGAAGCAGACGGCGACCAGGTTGCTCGACCGATCGGATCACGCTTCGTCTTCCCCCCAGTTTTTAAGGAAAATTTTTCCCAAGTGCCTAACGCTTTCCTGATCAGGAAAACCCTTGCAAAACACGCAAATAATGCGCAAAACAGCGCATCCTTCAATTTGCCTCTTGCGAGAAATGCAGTTCTTTTGAGGAAATCCCGAGTTGGGGCATACACAAACCGAGCGGAACCGCTAGGATGGGGGGACAAAGGAGACTCCAATGAACGAAACACTGAACACATCCGCAAAGTTTGCGGCTCGCGACACCATTGACAGTCTGCCCGATGGCGCAAGCTGGGATGAGGTCCTCTATCGGCTGTACATCCGACAAAAAATCGAATCCGGTCTGGCTACTGCGGAGTCATCTCGACTGGTCGGAACCGACACTGTTCGCGAACAATGGAAACAGACCCGCAATGCAAGTTAGTTGGACTGACTACGCCGTATCAGATCTGTTGGCAATTCGAGACTACATCGGACGGGACAGCGACAAGTTTGCTGACTTGATCTTCGAACGTATCGTTGAACAGACCGAACGTCTGCTCGAATACCCTGACGCGGGTTCCATTGTTCCCGAGTTTGGCCGGGAAGATGTGTCCGAGATCCAAGTCAATTCGTACCGCGTCGTTCATCAGATCTTTGACGATGAAGTTCGCGTGTTGACGGTCTCACACGCCACTGCGCCTTCCGCGATTCAGGTCGGCGACGGTCCCTGAGTTCAGCGATCCCACGTTGAATTCGAGTGGGATTGGAACTCTCCAATGCCGTTGGTGGTCGCGTTATTCCATCCGGCGATAGCGTTTGGAAAACACCAGCATGGTGACCATCCACCAACCGCCCAAAAACAACGGCGCGGCCACCGGAATCGCAACCGAAGCGAACGCCATTCCGATGAATCCCATCCCGAGAAGCGCGCTGCCGCCCCACATGTGACCCGCGATTGCGATGAAGGCAAACCCGCTCATCACGCAGGCCATCACCATCACTCCGGAATGATCCAAGTTGCCGCTGATCCAAAGCAGATTGATGCTGGACAACGCGACCAGGTAACCGAGCCAGATGGACCAAACGGGACGCTCCGCTGAAATTCGCGGAAGCCACAATCCATCGCGAGCTCTTCCGATCACCCAAGCGATTCCGCCCAGCATCAACAATCGCGGAACGAAGTAGCCCCAAAACGCGGGCTGACTCCATGCCGCCAAATCGCTCGGTGTGTCGACATACACCCACTGCATGATCACAAACATCGCGATGTGAGCGGCCAGGACGACATACCCGATTCCTCGCAGAGCACGTCCCCAATTCTGAAACGCGTGCAAGTGCTGATCGCGAGACAATTCTCGCGACATCCGATGAACCAAGCCATCCGGAGCAGCAAGCGGCGTTTCACCAACCAAGATTCGATCCAAATCGTCCGCCAATTCGTCCGCAGATCGATATCGCTCGGTCGGCTCGCACGCCATCGCTCGCTGGATGACGTGATCCAAGTCAGCCATCTCGGGCAGTCGCGGCATCCCACCGGGATATGCCAACCGCAACGATGGCGGTTCGTCCGATAGCACTCGCGAAAGAACTTCAGCGGTGGAGTCACCACTATGCGGTGGCGATCCGGTCAACATAGAAAACAACATTCCGCCGAGTGCGTAGACGTCGACGGCATCGGTCAAATCCCCACACCCGCGAGCCTGTTCCGGGCTCATGTAATGAGGCGTGCCGAGGACCTGGCCGTTGCGAGTCAGCTCCGGTGCATCACGGTGAAACTTCGCCAAACCAAAGTCCACAATCTTTGGCACACCATCATCGATCAGAACATTCTCCGGTTTCAAATCACGGTGAATGATGCCGCGTGAGTGTGCGTAAGCGACTCCGCGAGCAATATCGCGCATGAACACGACCGTCTTCATGACGCACTCCTTGACTTCCGAAGTCGTCATTCCGCCGTCGCGGCAACCGTCTCGCTGCTGATCGACCAACGACTGCAGCGAATCTCCCGTGACCATCGGCATCACGAAGTAGTCGATCCCACGCCAACATCCGATGCTGTGGATTGGCAAGATACTAGGATGCGACAACGAAGCCGCCGCTTCCGCCTCGACACGGAAACGTAAACGCACCTCGTCATTTGCGAGCACACCGTCACCGATCAGCTTGATTGCAACGACACGCCGAAGCGAATCCTGCTCAGCTTCGTAGACGACTCCCATGCCGCCACGAGCAACTTCGCGAATGATTCGAAATTCGCCAATGGTTTGCCCGACCAATGTCGCTGGCTCAGTATCTTCGCTGCCAAGCCAACGGTGATTGCGAAAGAAGTCTCGTAACTCCTCCGCGTGGTCGGGGTGCTTCTCCAGGTACTCATGCGGATCCGGTCGCTCGCCATTCTCTTCGCGCACCAAGATTTCCGCCAAAACGGAATCCAACGATGATGGCGAATCAGGGTCGTTCACAAGAACTCATCACACGAAAAATGGCTGGGAAACGCAGGTCGTTTCCCAGCCATTGTAGCTTGCTTTGAATAGGCTCGCCCGCTTTCAGACCAACGTCAAACAAGGCGTGGCGATGGCGTGATCCGGATCGACCGGTCAGGCAATCAGTTCGGGAATCACTTCTCCGCCGAATTGAGACAATTGCTTGTACCGCCCGCCGTGGAAGTAAGTCAGTTTGTTGTCGTCCAATCCGAGCAAGTGAAGCATTGTCACGTGCACGTCGCGAATTGGGTGAACGCACTCAACGGCTTTCGCACCGATCTCGTCCGTCGCACCAACGATGGAACCACGACGCGTCCCGCCGCCAGCGAACCACATCGTCATCGCATCGATGTTGTGGTCACGGCCCAAAGCGGTCACACCGCCGCGATAGTTGTTATCGGGTGTCCGCCCAAACTCGCCGGTCCAAACGACCAATGTGTCATCCAGCATGTCACGTTGCTTCAGATCCTTGATCAAAGCGGCAATCGGTTTGTCGACACTTTTGATTCGAGCTGAGTGACCACGTTCCAGGTAATCGTGACTGTCCCATCCGCCAGAGAAGATTTGAACGAAACGCACACCCTCTTCGACCATTCGACGTGCCATCAAGCACTGCTTGCCGAAGGCCGCCGTTTCAGGATCGTCGACACCGTAGGAATTCAGAACGTGTTGTGGTTCCGTTTTCAGATCGATCAGGTTGGGAACGGACGTTTGCATACGGAAGGCGAGCTCATAGCTTTCCATCCGCGCCGCTAACTCACCCGCGTTGGGATGTTGTTCCAACGAGCTGGAGTTCAGATGATCCTTGTTCAATGCCGCCAACTCGTCGAGCATGCGACGTTGATGCTGACGCGTTCGGTAATCACCCGGCTTCAAATCCAGAATCGGCGATCCTTGTGCACGAAGCGTTGTACCTTGGTAGTAAGCGGGTAGAAAACCGTTGGACCAGTTCGCACTGCCCGCCTGTGGCATTGCGAGTTCCGTCATCACGACGAAGCCAGGCAGGTTTTGATTTTCACTGCCCAAGCCATAGGTCGTCCAAGCACCGACCGCGGGATCGCCACCCAACCGACTGCCCGTGTTCATATGCAGCAAAGCTTCGGGGTGGTTCAACGACTCGGCTTGGCAACCACGATAGACGCACAACTCGTCGGCAACTTCGGGCTGAGCCAAGTGAACGAATTGGTCGCACATATCCAACCCGGACTGGCCAACCTTTCGCGTTTTGAATGGACTGCCGACATAGAAACGTTTACCCGTCGCCAATCCCTCGGTGCGTTTCGATTCGGTCACATGCAGACGATCCAGTTCGGGCTTTGGATCAAACGTATCCATCTGACCGGGGCCGCCTTCCATGAACAACATGATGACCGCTTTCGCCTTCGGCGGCATCATCGGCTTCTTGGGTGCCAACGGCGACGCGGCGGAATCGGATCCCTTTGCGCTGACACTGTCAGCCGCCAGTTGCGACGTCAGTGCCAGCGAACCGAGCGACGCACCAAGACCACAAAAGAAATTGCGACGTTGCAACGTTTGCCAGGATGATTGCATGAAATTCAACTCGAATGAGAAAGGTGGGAAGTTCTGCGGGACCCTCTATTCTAACCGTGCCCTATCAGTTTCGTCGAATCTATAGGGACCGTTTCGGCGATTCCGACTCAATTGAGCGGCAACTTCTATAGATCAGGGTTTGGCTTCGAAGGAGTGATTGATCACTCGGTTCCCGTCTTGCTCGATCGCACGCAACCACATTCGGGTGCCGAGCAATTCTTTGCCGTTGGGCCAATCGATGTTCCGCGAAACAGTGTCTCGTGGTGGCAATACCAGAACGCGACGTTCGTACTGGCGGTCGCGTCCGGCGAACAACAAACAATCGAAATTGGTCAATCGATTGGTGTGATTGACCATTTCAATTTTCACTCGCAAACGACCGTCCTGGCCATCGTCGATCAAACGCGTTGTCACCCGAATGTCGAAACCTTCGGGCCCAATGCTGATCGTTCGGTGGACTCGAATGACCGTCGGCGGCATCGTTTCGAACGCGAAATCCAGCGGGAGTTGATACGCACCAATCGTCGCATTGTTCTCTAGGGTCACGCCAAAGTCGACTTTCGACGATTCATTGGGCAGCAAATTCCACGGCTTTGACGCTTCACCTAAACGCCATGATTCCGGTGGCACGATCGCCATTTCGCCCGCCAATGATTGTCCGATCGGATTGCGAAACTGAACGCCGAGTGGTTGCTGCAGCCCTAACAACGCGTCGATGCGAGTCCGATCCAGGCGGACCGACATTCGAAAGTCCGCGAGAGATTGGTCGATTCCCACCAAAAACTTTGGCACTCTTCCGACTGAAATTTCCTGAACGCGACGACCTTCGTGCTCGACCAAGTTCAGTGGGGTGCGACGTCCCCACACGTCGACTTCGTAAACGTTCTCGCCCAAGTACATGTGTTCGACGGTGGGGGTATTCGCCCAAACCATCAACACTGAGTCTTTGTCGCCACGGAAGATGATGTTGTCGCTGCCTTTCTGCATTCGCAGCGAACCGGCGTTGTTGCGATGCCCCAGCAGAAGACTGGCGGTTCGGAACGGCAACAACAATTCGTCCGGCCGTCCATCACGCGTCAGCACCGCCGCCTCTTCGTTCATTGGATCGCTCAAGAACGCAGCCGCCACGTCATGACCGCGTGTGGCTGCCATACGAAGAACCAAGTCCGTGATGCGAGAATCCAGATCGTATTTCTTTCGTGATACCGGATTAATCGTCAGCCAAGTCTCCGGGGGTCTTGCCGACGCAACCATGCCCACAACCACCGCCTTCTCTCGTTCCTGAATTTCGCGGTCCAACATCGCGTCCATTTCCGCAGCCGTCAGCGGCGACTTGGAATAGCGATGCAATCCCCGCCAGCTATCACCCGCGGTTGCCGGTGGCGTATCAACCCAGGACCACGCGATCATGGTTTGAATGGGTTGGCCAAAACCTTGCAAACCGGTCGAGATACCTTCCAAAGTGGATTCGATATTGGATTGGCCCATGAAGCTGTGGTCATCGTCCGCACCCAATTGCCACAAACGAATCCGCATCGTCATGCGGTTCATCAACGGCTCTAACTCTGGTCGCCAGGCCGATTGATCACGCAGCAGATTTGCGACTCGCGTGTCGTTTTTGTCTCTCAGCTGATACGCGTGCAGGCGATCTTCCGGTGGTTGGTCGAGCAAGCCAATCGGTTGGATGCCACGGTCTCGCAATCGAAAACCCAGGAGAGCCGCCGCATCGGCATGATCAGGTTGCTCGGGCCCAAACCATACCGGCAACTTCGCCCAACCAATTCCGATCAGCTGCATCCACCGGGCGAGTTCTCGTTCAGAGAGTTTGCCCGTTCGGTGTCGTTCCATGATCGATTTGGGAAGAGTCCAACCAAAGGGAGTCGGATCAATGACATCCGATTCCGATTGAAAGGTCGCAAGAGAAGGCAGTCCCAGGATGGATTCCTTCGTTTCATTCGGGTCGCCAAACTCCGACGGGTCGTTCGTGACCTTTCCAAGCACAATGAACGAGGTTTCATTGGCAAGTGATGCTCCACGATCATTTTCCATCGACGCGGCGACTCGATAGAAACCGGGTCGCAGATCGTTGAGATCCCATCGATAGTGCAGCGAACTTGAATCATCGAGCCCGGCGATCTGCTTCTTCGGCGGAACACCTTTCAGATTCGATGGCTTGGCATCCTCTTCCGACTCGCTCTGAACGCCGGGATTGTCCTGTTCCTTTTCACTTTCCTCTTCCGCCAACAATCGTGCCGCTTCCTCGACCGGATCGATCGCGCGTGTAAAGGTCCCCAAAGTCTTGTTGTGCTGGTTGTACAAACGCAGACGCAATCGAGTGTGTTCGTTGGACAGCCCCAGCATCTCGCTTTTGACAACAACCGTTTCGTTGGGCAAGTAAACACCGAGTGATTTGTCCGTCGCAACTTTCAATTGTGGGTACTGACGAAACATCACATTGTCGAAACCGACATGACCGGTGATGTCTTCCAGTCCGTCCTCGCCTCCAACGACCATCAATCGCACATACATGCGATCGGCACGGCGAGGCGGAAGCAGATCGGTCAGCGTCAACGTCGTCCAATCCGTGCTCTTCGTCACGTGCTCGGTTTCTCGGATCCCAAGCTCGTTTCCCGACGCATCTTCAAACACGACTTGGGCGTAGACGTGATCGTGCACCAGCCCTTGTGTGCGAACGTCCACACTGAATTGATACTGGAACGTTGGGTTGGCCGGCAAAGAAGGCGACTCGACTCGAGCGAGCCCGCCATCCAGATGGATACTTAGGCATCGATCGACCAAGATGTCCGCCAACGACGGCGGCAAAGGTGACAACTCGGGATAGATCTGACGCAGTTTCCGCCATGGTTTGAGCGCGGCGGTGTCCAGAGGCAACACCACTTCTTCGAGCTTTGGGTCTCGCGCTTCGATTCGGATGCCCACGTAGTTCGGGTAGCCCGGACCGTCGTATCGCAACCAGTTGTCGGGCCAGCCTCCAAAATCTTTATCCGATGCTCGGGAGAAATCCCAACGAAACCGACGAAGGCCGGCGGGGCCACGCGTCGACTCCACGCTGCTGCGATCAATCAACGATTCCCGAGGAATTCGTTCTCGTCGCAGTTTCTCGTAACGAGTCGGTTCTTCAGCGAGTGCGGACGCTGCAAAGCTGCCCTGAACAATCCAAAATGCAACGATGCAGCAGCAAATGGCTCGCGAGACGAACCGAAATTGGTCGCCGACTCTTCCGGTGCCGGTGGCCGATCCCGCGAAAGCGAGAATCTGCGGGGCGTGAAACACATTGCCCCCGCTCGATGTTCTCGACCGGAAGGCGTATCGTGAAGGGTCGAGTTGGATCAAGCGTCCCACCATGACCTGGCTGCCTGCATCGGAGAACGAACAGATTGGCTGAATTGAAACTTGCCGTCCGAATGGACGCCATCCCGGGGACCGGTGCCTCGGCCACCGCTCTACGTAAATCATTGACCATCGCAGCGTCGATGGGCGTTCGAAGTGTCGAATTATGTGGTCGAACCCACGTACCCGTATCTGAATTGTCGGACACCGGGGTTCGGACCTTGCGGAAAATCCTGGATGATTTGAATTTGCGGATCGCATCCATCCGGTTCCAAACCCGGTTTGGGTACGACGTGACGGACCATTTGGACGAGCGCGTCGATGCGACCAAGAGCGCGATGAAGACCGCTTACCGTCTCGGGGCTCCACTGATCGTCAACCAAATTGGCACAGTTCCACCGCCACCACAGAACATCGATCAGGCGGTCAAGAAGGCGGGCAGTTCGCTTCTGCTGGGTTCGTCCTCCGAGACAGACGACGCGGATTGGAGCAATGACTTACCCGCCGACCTGGCCGCTGAACTCGCGAATTCGATCGCGTCCTCACGGATCGGCAAAGCCATCGCGGGGCAGGGTGCCAAAGGCAGTGAGGCCTCTCGCTGGGAAACACTTCGAGAAGTGATGGAAGACCTCGGCCGGTACGGTGCAAAGGTCGGTTGTTTCCTGGCCGCTGAAACGGGAACCGAATCTGGAAAAGACTTGGCCGCGTTGCTGGATGCGATCCCCGACACGTTCGTTCCGGTCGCGCTGAACCCGGGGCAATTGATCATCAATCGGTTCCGAGTCGACGAAGCGATCAACGCACTTGCTTCGCGAATCTCGATCGTGCACGCGGTCGACGGCGTGGTGGATCTGGCCGCCGGTCGCGGAGTGTCGGTCCCGGTTGGCGAGGGCACGGCAGACTTCCCGTCGATGCTGGGACGACTCGAGGACATCCCTTACCGCGGTCCCTTCGTTGTCGGTCGCCCAGAGATGCGTCCCGAAACCGCCATCATGGAATTGCAGCAGAGCCTTGAATACCTGCGCAACCTATAGTGCCGATCGTTTCCAACAGCGAAATCAAACACGCCAATCACCACCTGCCGCCGCCGGAGCTTCGGTATCTGGCAGGTGGCGTTACGGTTGCGGCCCGTTGTCCCAGCTTTTCTACAACGCGAGTTGGTCCGACGTTTCACGTTCGGATTCGGTCCGATCGTACATCGCCTGAATCAAATCCATGTCGCACTGGCGTTGCTCGACTTTCCGACGCGCGAACATCCGGGCTTGAGTGTTGATCATCACGTCGGGTGGCAACAAAGAAGTCTGACCAAACAAGCGAGCGTAGTTGACGTAGCTGGGCACGTTGCTGGTAACGAATCCATACAACATGCTGCAAACGCCGATCACTTTGCCGGTGAAGATGCCTGTGTTGATAGCGGACTTAGAGTAGTCACCCATCACGCAGCCCAAGAACTGCATTCCGGTCGCCATCTTGCGATCGCCATATTCGATGTTGATCTTGCCATACGTGTTCTTCAAGTCGCTATTGCAGGTTCCCGCCCCAAGGTTGATCCAACTGCCCAAGTAGCTGTGCCCCAAGAATCCGTGGTGCTGCTTGTTCGTGTAGGCCTCAATCACCGACGCTTCGACCTCCCCGCCGATTTTGACCGTGTGCCCCAGTGACACGCCGTCCTTGATCGCGGAATGTTCAATCACTCGGGTGCTGTGTCCCGCGTGCAGTGGGCCTTCCAAGAAACAGAATGGTCCAACTCGAACGTCCTCTTCCAATACAATCGCACCGCCGGATGTGTGGATCGATCCATACTCGCCGATTGATACTCCCGGTCGAACAAAGACGCCGTCTTCTCGCTGCGTGTAGTCACCATGTTCGATGCGGTAGTTGACCGAATCGTTCATCGCGTCCATGTGAGACGAGACGACTTCGTGCGGCCATTGAAATGCCTTTAACGTGAACCGCGAACTGACATTGTCTCGGGCCAATTGTTCCAATCGTGCGAGAGGCGTTTGAGTCGCATCGGACGCGGCCGAACCATTCAGTTTTGAGATGTCCGCCGCCGTGATGAACGCCGCCAACAATTCGGTTTCGACGCCGTTGTCTTTGCCCAGCACCGATGCGGTTTCGCTGGCGCTCAACACTTGCTTCAACGTCTCGTAGGTTTGCACCGAGGGCACCAACCGAGCGTTGACCAACAACACGTCTTCGCCCTCCGGCAATTCCTTCGCGGGTGCTTGCAGGCCGTGGTCGGCTTCTTGGATGGGCAGCAGGTATTCGCGAATCAGTCCCTGAATCTGGCAAGCCTTCGCTCCGGTGGCGGATTCGCTCGCAAGTGTCTTCAACCAATCCAGCAATCGGAAACTGGCGCACGTGATCGCATAAGCGGGACGAGCATGGACGATCGGACAGAGCTGTTCCACGCGAGAATCTTCGAAGCACAGGATTTGCATGAGCGGGACCAGACGAGGGAGGGACAAAGACACAGCCAAACGACAGACCGGTTGCAACGGTTGGGCAGTTTACCGGGCATCGTGATCGAGGTCGCGGGGACAACTCGATGCAAAATTATTGGTCCGAGATGATGGACGAAACTAGAGTTGAGTTGCACCCAACTTTGATGCCCGTCGCCAAATTTGACGACGGCATCCTTCGTCAGCGGAGTCAAACGTTTGCCTAGTTCGCCAAAGTTCGCTCAACGCCGCAAACTGCGACGACTGATTGCGGCATCGGCTTGCATGGCGTTCTCAACGAACGGTGCATTCGTCTCCGCAGACCAACCAAAGCAGACGAAGAACCAAACGAGCTTTGAAGAGGCCAGCTATTTCGGAACCGACCAACGTCTACCGGAATCTGAACTGGCTCAAATCGATCGAAATGTGTCGCTGCTCGAATCCGATTCCGCGGTCATTCGAAGGCTGACTGCGGATCGGTTGTACTCCAAAGCCTCCAGCGGCGACGCAGCGACATGCGAAGCGATTCTCTGTCGCTTGCGAGGATTGCGAGTCTCGTTTTCGTTGGAAACTCGCCAACTCGCGAATCAATTGGTCGAACGAATTCGCTTGGCTTGCCATCAGCAATCCGTTGCGGCATTGTCGCCGTCACCGTGGGGTGATTCCGGCGACATCCTCGACCGAGAACTTGACCAATGGTGGCAACAATTTTCGCAGCGTGCTGGCGAGGACAAAGAAGCGATTGGTCAGTTTCAATTGGTTGCGTTGACCGCGGGACCCGATTGGCACTGGAACGCCGCTGTCGCGACACAAGACGCGCAAACCGGTCACGAAGATTGGTCGTGCTTGCTGGGCATAAAGGTTCCCGATTGCGGAATTCGCTACGTTCCGGCGGCAAAGAAGCTGCAAAAGAAGCTACTAGCGACGTGCCCAAACTCAATCGGCGGTCGCACCTCAACAGAACGAGTTGTCGGACGCCTGATCGATTCAACCATTCGCCGCAATCCATACGGATGGTCTCGCGAGACCTGCTTGGGCATCGCACTGACTCATCAACGTTCTGAATTGGTCACTGAATTGTGCGAACGCATCTGGGACACACCCGGCGTTCGCGTGCGTGAGCTTGCGTTGTCACTGCTAGCTGCTGATCGCATGAACCACGACGGATTGCCCGAACGATTGACTGAATGCTTGAACGATCAGCGAGTGATCACCGTCTTGCCAGGCCAAGCTCACTTTGGCGTCGGCGAAGCTGACTGGCCCCATTCGATCGTCGTGCCGCGAATCAGCGACGTCGCTCAATATTTGTTGTGGAAACGCGAAGGAGTCGACGCTCGGCAGCACGGGATGACTGCCATCCAAGCTGATCCGGTCTGGGGCGTGCGATTGGAATCCATCGGGCGGTGAGTTAAACCGCACTATTTGCCAACGAAAAACGCGACCGATTGGTGATCGGCCGCGTTTGCGTATTAGTGACGAAGTCGAGACGACTTCTCAGTAGCTGTTTGGTGAATCTTCGCGAAGCTTTTCCAGACGTTGTTGTTGATGCCAGAGAATCGACTCTGGAACCACGTTGCCTTCCTCGTCGTAGTAGCCACGCTGCTTGGCGCTTTCGGCGACCTTGTTCTCCAATCGCTCCACTTGCGTTTTCCATTGAGCGTACGCGTCGCGGTGATCGGGAACTTGGCGTGTTTGTTCAATCCAAATGCGACGTTGACGATCGCGAATGAACGCGGCGTCTTCCTGCATCGCTTCGGCCAAGAAGATTTCGTTGCGGCGTTTGCGAGCACGAAATTCTTTGTCGTTCTCGACGCCACGGGATGTCTTGGTGGCTTGGACCGGCTGCACCTTGGACGCCGGTGCGCTGACCATGTGCACGGTATTGCGAAGCAACACGATGCAACCAGCGACCGAACCGATCGACAATGCGGTGAAGATCACCAACCTGCCGATCCAATTGGGTTTGGCCGGTTTGCGAGACGCTTTCGGAACAAGACCTTCGGAAAGCAAACGATTTTCAGGGGGCGTAGATTTCATGTCTTACTCTAGGTCACACATGGTGACCGTGACAATTTTTTCCAGTTCGAAACGAACGACCAAGCAAAGCTCAGTTGGTCAGGATCGTTGGCAGGTTGTTGGCAATCTCTTCGAACGCACTGACCAATTCATCACCCGAGTCAGCATGGTAATGCCGTCCCAGTCCGGTCACGGCGACTTCCTGCATCGTTTCTTGATCAGCACCGCCACCAAAGGTGACCGTTTGAATATTCAAGTTGGATGAACTCATCATCTGTTGAGCAACGGTATTGGGCTCCGTTCCGTAGTTGTGATTGCCATCGGTCATCACAACCATCGTTTTGGAAGCATAAGGCCGAGCGTTTTCATGAGTGAAAGCGGTCTTGCCCGAGTTCATTCCGTTGCCGATACCGGTTGAGCCGTTGGGACCCAATTGTGCGACAGCGGCACGCACCGAGTCAAAGTCATCCAGCAACCAACAATCCAACGTGCCGTGGCTGTTGTAGCTGGCGATCGAGACTTGTTCGTTTTGAGGTGTTTGATCGAGAACTCGCAAGAAGGCATCAACGGCCAACACCAAATCTTCCCATGGCGTGTTGGGAGCGGGCCCAAGTCCGAAGACTTCTTCCCAGGCGTGATCGTACAAATCGTATTCGTCGTAACCACGGTTGTAGGAAACTCGGCGAATGTACTGAGGCCGACCGTTGCGGTATCTCCATTCCAAATCGACGATGCCAGCGTCTTCGGCTGAAACCAAGCTGTCTTCGCCCCATGGGTCAGCGTCGTCAGGCCAATCATAGGTCTTCCAGTCCATCGAACCGCTGCGGTCGAGAACCAAGCTGATGTCACGGTCGACTTGCATCGCCGTCGCCGAAGCGACTGGGCTGAAGTCACCAATCGAAAAGGTGTTTGGGAAGATGAACGGAACGGGCCCGAGCAACGAATCGTCGGTGCGTTTGCCATTGATGCGAACGGAACTGACGGCGACCAAGTTCGCGGCAACGTCGGATGTTGGCACCTTGGTGAAGTAGAAACGCCCGGTGTTGCCGTCGGTCTGAGCCGAGACACCGAATTCAAATTCGTTGGCGGCGTCTTCGGTGTCCAGTTGATAAGGTTCACCGGCCACCTCGTTCATGGCGGCTGTCAAACGCGCAGCCGTTTTTGCAGCCTCGACGGTTTGCTCTTCGCTGAATGCACGACCGCCAGCCCGAGCGGCTGCGTCGGTTGCGATTGCGAGCTCGGTTTTCACCAGCTGCATTTGAGCCAAGTTGATACAGAAAGCAGCCAGCAACGCCAGCATCGGCAACACGAATGCCATCAGCACAGTGATACCACCACGACGAGAATCGTCGCGCTGGGTCAATGCAAATCGCACGGGAGCGGGGGAAACGAACATCGATGGAACTCCAAAACAAAACATTGGAAAGGAAAGCGAATAAGGTCCCCCCGGACCGGATTCATTGGTCAGTTGGTGGCTCGGAAGAAGCCGTTGTATCGTTCGGTTTGCATCGTGGCCGATGACGTCAGTTCGACGTTGCCCAGGAACATTGGTGCGAACAGAGCCACATCGTCGAGGCTCAAACTCACCGTGACGGTGACTTCCTCGGTATCATCATTGATCGGTGTGCATTCGACTTCGTAGCCATTGGCGAACAACGATTCCATGATGGTCTCGGCTTCCGCAATCGCTTCGTCAGCCGTTGCACCGGGGACAATCGCGGTTCGAGCGGCGTAGTAGGCGGCGTCTTGCGCCAAGTTGCGAGCCATGTTCATCCGAGCCAATTCCATGCACATGAAAATGGTCAGCAACAACACGTTGCAAACGATGGCGAATTCCACCAACGTCGCTCCATCACGTTTCGCACTACGACGTGCCGGGACTCGACATGGTCGCGATGGCGTGTGGGCGGCGGAGGCTCTGGTTGATCGGATCATTGGGGCGATGCCTACTCTTGATTCTTAAATTCTTTACGCATCGTGATTCGATGCGAGATCTGCAAATCGTTGTACAAACCCGCGGGAGCGTACAAGTTGCCCGCGGCGGGGACCGTGACCACGATGGTGACGTGTTCCAACGTGTCCGCTGCGCTAAACGTGCTGTTCTCGAACGTCACCGAGTTGCCCTCGTACTGAACACCTCGTTCGTCCAAAATTTCAGCCACGCGAGCTCGCACAGCGTCGTCGGTACCACCACGGTTGATGCCGCGCCGGGCACCTTCGTAGGCCGCGATGGCGACGGTTTCTTTCAAGAAAAAGATCGAGCAAAGATCGACCGTCGCAAATGTGAATGTCAGCAACACGGGCAGGCAAAACGCGATCTCCGCCGTCGCGGTTCCGCGACGAGGTTGATTCAGGCGACCTCCCGATCGCGCCGTGCCAGCTTTGGAAAAGCCGGAACGCGTGCGTTTGGAGGTGTGATTGACAGGATTCATGTTACGAAGACCAAAGGCGTTGACGGCCAGTGAAGTTTTGGCCCAGGAACGATCGGGCCATTGAAATGCGTGGGAATGGGTTCTCAAGGAGGACCTCTAACGGAAACCTAGCTTTGAAAATGGACGTGGGCGTGAAAAATCTTTGAAAACCTTCTAACCTCTGCGCAGGTCCACGTTTTGTGTGCTGCTTCCCACAACTGACGACAAAGTCCGCATGATTGATTCGACCTTTCCCGCACCTGTCGTTGATTCGATGGCACCGCGACTGATTGCGTCGCAGCCCGATTTTCAGATTGCGCAGGCGTATGGCATGCTGGGGGAGATCACACCCGATTGGTTGGCGGGCGGATTGGCGGCCTGGCTGGCACTTTCGACGACCACGCAAACAGTGGTGCTGGCACTGCTGGGAATCCTCGGCGGCGCGATCGCCAATCACATCATTCCGACTTGGTGTTGGTACCCACGTCCGATTTCCCCCTGGGTCAATCGAGAACGCTGGCCGCTGTTGCCCAAATTCAAAACGATCTCGGACGCACTTCCGGCACGGACTTGGATGGACCGCATCCCGGTGATCGGATGGCTGCGTTTACGGCGGGAGTCAGAGATGTTCGGTCGTTGGTTCTGGGTTCGCCCGATCTTGATTGAACTGTCACTGGCAGCAGTACTGCCGTTGATGCATCAAGCGTATTTGGGTGGTCAGTTGCTGCCCGCGGGAGTTTTACCGGCCACGATTGCCGCGTGCACCGACTGGATGGCGTTGTTGTTCTTTCTGCACGCAGCGTTTCTGGTTTGGTTGGTCGCCGCCACCTTCATCGACTTCGATGAACGCACCATTCCCGATTCGTTGACCATCCCGGGAACGATCTTCGCCATCCTTGTTGGAACGATCACGCCGTTCGCATTCCTGCCCGGCACCGTGGTATCGAACTCCGTGGAAGGAATTGCACCGACCTTGGCCAATCACCCGTACGGTTTGTCTCCGTTTTGGAGCAGCACGAACGGTTTGTTCACCGGACTGCTGATCTGGGCGGTGTGGTGCTTTGCCTTGGCTGACCGACGTTTTTACCTGAGGCGTGGATGGTCAAAAGCCTGGGCATACTTTTGGTTTGGTTTGAAACGAAACCCAGCCTCGAAAATTCTGATTGCGATGTGGCTGATCGGTTCCCTCGCGATTGTATCGGTCTATCTGAGCAGCCCGATCGGTTGGATGGGCATGATGACGTCGCTCACGGGGCTGGCCGTTGGTGGCGGAATCATCTGGATCGTGCGATTGGTCTGCGGATGGGCGGTCCAAATGGAAGCGATGGGATTCGGGGATGTCACGTTGATGGCCATGATCGGTGCGGTGATCGGATGGCAAGGCAGCATCCTGACATTCTTCCTTTCTCCAATCGCCGGACTGCTGATTGTGATGGTGGTCTTCGTCATCAACCGCGATCCGCGAACGCCGTACGGTCCGTATTTGTGCGTGGGCACTTTGCTGGTCGTTTGGTTCTGGGACGACGTCTACAACGCTCGCTTTCGAACGACGCTGCTGCTGATGGGCGACGTGTTGCTTTGGATGGCGATCGTCATGCCGCCGGTTCTGGCTGGGATGATGTGGGTCACGCGAACCATCCGCTTGCGATTGCTTCCCGATCCCGAGTGAATTTGCACGCGGGCGAAGCGAACACTCGTTCATCCAGCGTTATTCAAAACAGCATCAGCAGAAAACCACCGACGAAAACCGCCAGCACCACCCACACGGTCACGTGCCAAAGCGGGCGACCACCCGCCCAATCTTTGCGATTGGTCGAATCCGGAAATTCGCGAGCGAGAAAATCGTCGTACTCCTCATCGTCCCAGTCGACCGAGTACTCTTCGCCTTCGACCGCATCCTCATCCATCTCATCGTCGTAGCTCGACTGCCACGAATCGTCGTCCCAATCGTTGCTCATCGAATTTCGTATCTCGCTGGTCGGATTCGCTCTGGCCTGATTTGCGCGAATGAGTTCGAGTGGAAACGCTCACCGCTTCGTTTTTCGTCCGCATCGCGTCATCGATCCGGGCCGGTTACCCTACCAACATGACCGATCCCATTGCATTGGTCGATCGCTTTGGTCGACGCCACGACAGTCTTCGCATCAGTATCACGGATCGTTGCAACATCCGTTGTTTTTACTGCATGCCTGAACACGACGCGGAGTTTCTGCCTCGCAGTGGTGTGTTGACGTTCGAAGAAATCGAACGTTTGGCGGGATTGCTGGTTGGGCGTTGCGGTGTGCGAGACATCCGAATCACCGGCGGCGAACCCTTGGTACGCCGCGACTGCGTCGACCTGATTCGAATGCTGGCCCAGATCGATGGACTAGAAGACCTGTCGATGACCACGAACGGGATGTTGCTCCGACAGCACGCAGCGGATCTGCAAGCGGCGGGTTTGAAACGGCTCAACATTTCTCTCGACACGCTTGATGAAGCCACGTTTGCCAAAATCACTCGACGTCCCGGTGTCGACCGAGTCATCGACGGAATCGACGCGGCGATCGAGGCGGGATTCGAATCGATCAAACTCAATGCGCTCGCGATTCGTGGCCTCAGCGAATCCGAACTGGTTGGCTTGGTCCGTTTCGCGGTTGGAAAAGGCGTCACGCTTCGATTCATTGAATTCATGCCGCTGGACAGCGACCGGGCTTGGAAATCCAAAGACGTGCTTTCCGGAGACGCTTGCCTGGAACTGCTTTCCGAAGCGTTTGGAAACATCACGCCGACGGGTCGCGAAAATCCATCGGCTCCCGCGGAAACCTTCACGCTATCGTGTGATGGGCGAGAAGGCACGATCGGAATCATTCGCTCCGTGACCCGGCCGTTTTGTGGGGATTGCAACCGTTTGAGATTGACCGCCGATGGTGGGCTGCGAAATTGTTTGTTCTCGCAATCCGAAACGCCGCTTCGCGATGCGATGCGAAGTGGGTGCGACGACGACAAATTGATTCAAAAGATTCTACAATGCGTGGGCGAGAAACACGCCGCTCACGGCATTGATTCGGATGATTTCCGCCCTCCCGAACGCGCGATGCATGCCATCGGTGGCTGAGAACCTGACCACACCCCCGAATCGGTTTCGTTCGCTATAATCGCTCGCATGAACATCGCCAAACTGCTCGACAAACGACGATCGAACTGGGGCGAATTGGAACGTCTTTGCGAGGCGATGGAAGTTCGAGGACGAACGGACAAAGCGGGGCCACAATACAAAGGTGCCGCCGGGATCGTTCGTTTTGCAACGCTGTATCGCGGCGCATGTGCGGACTTGGCATTGGCCGACGCGTACCAATTGCCTCCCGCCACGGTGACCTACCTTCACCGACTGGTCGCGCGTTCGCACAACCAGCTTTATCGAGCGGGGAAATTTGAACCGACCGGTTGGTTTGACATGATCTTTCGTGTCGCACCGAAAGAAATCTACGGCGACAACTGCGTGCGAGTTGCCACGCTGGTGTTCTTTGGTCTGTTCGCGCTGTCGATGTACCTGGGATACCAACAAACACTCTTCCCCAATTTCGCCAACGTTGTCGTCGGCGAAGCCGGTTTGCAATCGATGGAAGAGATGTACGAAATGGACCTGCAGGGAAGTCTGGACCACTACATCACCATGTCCAGCTTCTACATCATGCACAACACTGGGATCGGGCTGAAGTGTTTCGCCTACGGAATCCTGATCGTTCCGTGCCTGTACATTTTGTCCAGCAACGCCGTGACGCTGGGAACGGTGTTTGGCTACATGGCCCGCGAAGATGTCTCCAGTCGCGACAACTTCTTTGAATTCGTGACCGCTCACGGCCCGTTCGAGCTGACCGCGATCGCGCTGTCCGCCGCCGCCGGATTGCGTTTGGGCATGGGGCTTTTTGCAACCGGAGGACTCAGCCGCATTGATTCGGTCCGCCGATCAGCGGTCAAAGCGGTGCCGGTGATTTCGGCCGCGGCGACACTGTTTGTGCTTGCGGCCTTCACGGAAGGATTCATCTCACCAAGCCCTCTTGCGTACACATTCAAAGCCGCTTGGTCGGTGATGTCATCCAGCATGATCAGTTTCTACTTCGTGGTACTCGGCTTCCCGGGCAACCGCGACCATCGAACGGTGCGTCAAACGCTCGACACGATCATGAATGATCTCGGTCCGCCCGACGATTCCGATCCCAACCTGCAAGCCGACCCAAGTGGTGGCGGGAGCTCGAGCGTCCGTGCAGCTTGATCGCACTCACATCGCCATCCGAGTCCGCTCGCTTTCGGAAATCGGCGACCTGGCTCTGCTGATGATCCGCCGCTACCCGGTCGCGGTGACACGAGCGTTCTTTGCCGGAGCACTCCCGTGGATTGTCATCAACGCTGTCTTGCTGTCATTCCTGCCGCTGCGAATCGCCGCCGACGAATTCTTCACCGATGACTCCGCGTCAGATTTGATCCGTTACGTCAGCTGGATGATGGTGTTGGTCGTGTTGCAAACGCCCTTGGCCGGTGCTTTCTCGACGTACTATTTGGGCCAAGCCGTTTTTGAACAAAAGCCAACCCTGCGGCACACTTTCGCGGAAGTTTGGAAGCTTCGATGGCCGCTGCTGTGGGTGCTGGGCGTCAAACGACTCGCGATTCCAACCACGCTGTTGCTGATTTTTCGAATTGGAACCGACGCCGATGTCTTCATCGATTTTATGTTGCCATGGTTGATTGTGATTCTTGCGGCGGTCGTTCGAAGCAATCGCCCGTTTGTTCCTGAAATGATCGTGCTGGAACGCTGCCCGCTTCGTTCGAAATCTCAGCATGTCATCACGCTCTCTCGACGCTCGAAGGGATTGCACACACCGATGGCCAGCGAGCTGGGCGGGCGCTTTTTGACCGTCGCGGGAACCTCGTTCGTTTTGGTGTGTTCGGTCTACTACTCGCTGATTTGGGTTCGCGGAATCGCGACATCGAATTGGTCCACGGATTTGCTCGCCATGATGGTATTCATTCCGTTGGCTTTGTGGACGGTGGCCGCTTTCAGTGTGGTCGTTCGCCTGCTGGGATACCTGGACGCTCGAATTCGCTTGGAAGGATGGGAAGTGGAATTGGCCATCCGCGCCGAAGCCATTCGTCAATTCGGCGAAGACGCCATGAACGCTCAGGCCGCATCTTCACGCCGGAGTGGACCGAACCAACCATCCACACCCAACAAACCCGCGGCATCACCGACGCAAGCCGCTGATACTGAAGAAGCTCTTTTGGTTTCCGACAACGAACCCGAAGCAAACGAAACCGCGATCGAAGTCGAGGTTCGCCCATGATCGATCGCCGAATCTCGCGGAACCAATCGTTGCCAACCGCATCGCCCAGCTGGCATTCGATCCATCAACGTTCGACGCCAGCACAAACGAACTGGATGTGCATCGTCGCATGCGTCGTGTTCAGCAGCATCTCACTGCAACCTTTGACCCACCAAACATTCGCGGCCCAGCCCGCGGCGGCCGAGTCCGTCGATTCGCCGGTGTCAGGTTCGATTTGGTTTGACGAGGATGCCAGGGAACTCATTCCGGTAGAAGTCTCCGACCAACAAACCGACACTGACAATCGAAACAGCCGCTGGACAGGGGTCTCCACCAACAAAGCCAAAGCGACTCCCGCTGCTCCCGCAACCACACCAACCACCGGATTGACAATCGCTCGATTGTTTGGCTGGCTCATGCTCGCCGCACTGCTAATCGGATTGGTGTCGCTGCTGGCGTGGGTGTTTAGCAACAGCGATTTTGACTTCACTCCCGGCAACGTCGAACAATCATTGCTAACCGGCGAACAATTGGACCGTCAAACCCGACAACGCATGGAACACCTGCCCGAGGCATTGCGTGACACCAGCGTCAACCCGCGTGCCCAAGCCGAACGGTTGATGCAGGCTGGCCAGTACAACGAAGCGGTGATCTACCTGTACGGGCACCAATTGCTGTTGCTCGACCGAGTCCACTGGTTGCGATTGGCTCGCGGGAAGACGAACAGTCGCTATGTCCGCGAAACAAAGCGGTCACAACCAGATGCGGGGAATCGTTTGCAGCAAACGGTGTCGGCGTTTGAACGAGCCTACTTTGGCCGGCACGAAATCTCGCAAGCCGAATTCCAGCGTCTTTGGGAAACCAACGCGGTCTTGGAACAAAGCATCCAAGCCGCCGACTCCGTTCGCAAAACGGGGGCAGCATGATCACCGCCACCCGAATTGAATCTTTCTTCGACTCCCACATTGCCTCCTCCGATGCTGCACGCGACCGCTCCGCATCGTCGGGGCCAGTCGTTGGCAAGCCTGCCTGTTGTTTGCTGTTGCTTTGCGTTCTGCTGACCTCCGGATGCGGCGATCTGTACACCACGTACGGCAAAACCGACGGCACGATCGGCAACGAAAGTCTCAATGGCTTCGGCGCATTCCGCGATACGCTCACCGAAGAACTTGACGAAACGGAACGTGCCGAACTGGGCGAAGACTGGGAGGACGCTGAGCTTCGCTCTCGCAACCTGACGCGATTGTCGTCACGGGCTTACCAGCACGATGCCATCGTTTGGGTGCCAACCGCGTGGCCGCCCATCAATCCGGGCGACGTCTCGGATTGGATGACAAAGTGGTTGCGAAGCGGTAACCGCACGGTTGTCTTCATCGTTCCCGACGAGGGCAGCACGGAAGCCTATTGGCGCGAGGCATCGAATTTGGCACCTCCCGAGCAACGGTTGGAATACCGTCGCCGTCTGGCTCAGCAGATCAACTTGCGTTTGCTCGAGGACGTCCGCCGCGACGACATCATCGTTGGCAAACTGTTCACCGCTCGGGGATTGCCCGCACGTCAGAACATCGATGATCGCCGAGTCGTCTCCTATGACCTGCACGATTTCGATCCGAAACGCGACAAAACCGCCAGCGTTGTGACCCCCGGCGGATTGGTTGTGACGGCCGCGAAGCCCAACGACGCGACAATCGTCGAAGGGGAAGATAGCGAAGGGGAAGAAAGCGAATTGAACGAAACCGCTGTCGACGAGCCGTCGGAATCATCTGATTCGGCCGAAGAAACAAACGAGGAACAAGACGATACAAAACAGAACAGTCGCCCGTCGCAATTGTTTGAAACATTGGACGAGCACAACGGAATCACCACCTTCGCCCGGATCACTCATCCGAAATGGAAAGATTCTCGCGTGTTGGTCGTCGCCAGCGGCGGAATGCTGACCAACTTCGCGATGACGGACGAACCCGCGATCGAATTGGCAAAACAGATTCGTCAGGAAATATTGTCCAACGCGGAAGTTGGAGCCGACGAACGGGTGAGCTTCGGCTTCATGACCAGCGACCACGACTACGTTCCAATCTCCGATGCCGAACCGGGTGCCCCGGCACAGACCGGCATGGAGATGCTGACAACGTGGCCGATCAGCCTCGTCACGCTGCACGCTTTGTTTTTGGGCGTGGTGATGTGCCTGATGCTGCTGCCAACTTTTGGCCGCGCACGCCAAGTCGTCTATCATCGATCGACTCACTTTGGAAACCACCTCAGCGCGATGGCAATTTTGATGCGTCGCGCCGGCGGAATGAACTTTGCCAAAGAGAAGATCAACCATTACATGCGAGTCGTTCGCGGCGAACCAGATCTTTTTGTCGTCCCAAAGGCACCACCCGAGCCACCTCAAAACACGACCGCTCCACCGACCGCAAAGATGGAGGGCGAGTTTAATTCGCCCGACATCTCCGAAGTGCCTCCTACTGCTTCGGAGACACCAGTTGCTACAACGTCACTTGACCCGCCAGTTCCTAACGAACCCGCTGAGAAGTCGCCTTGAACGATTCTTCCTTGCCACCGATTTTGCCCGAAGACAACTCCGGTCCCGGGAATTCTGGCGCCGACAACGCTGCAAACCATCCGCAGGGTTCTCCGCCGTCGCCGCCTGAGATGTCCGCGCCCGCGACCCCGGCTTCGCACATCACCGTTCCGGAAGTCGAAGAACCATCCGCGCCTCCGGTCTCGCCAGAATTCGCGAAGATCAAAGAGCTCTTCGAATTGATCCAAGCCGAAGTGGCCAAGCTGTATGTCGGACAAGACGAGCTGGTGCTCGGCACGTTGACCGCACTGTTCTCCGGTGGCCACGTCTTGATCGAGTCGGTCCCCGGACTGGGCAAAACGCTCTTCGTACGAACACTCGGGCGAATCCTGGGTTGCGAATTCGGACGCATCCAGTTCACCGCTGACTTGATGCCATCGGACATCACCGGTGCCCCCGTCTTCGACATGCAGACCAGCGAATTTCGATTCCGCGCCGGTCCCGTGTTCACGCAGTTGTTGCTGGCCGATGAGATCAACCGATCACCGGCGAAGACACACGCGGCGTTGCTCGAGATCATGCAGGAATATCGCGTCACGATTGACGGAACCAGCCACCCAGTTCCGAAACCGTTTTTGGTTCTCGCAACACAGAACCCGTTGGAAAGCGAAGGCACCTACAACCTGCCCGAGGCTCAGCTGGATCGGTTCATGTTCAAGCTGATGGTCGACTACCCGTCGGCCACCGAAGAAGCCGAGATCCTGAAGATGCATTCGATGCAGGTCGACTTCGGCCAGCGACTCGAAGACGAGATTCAACCGATCACCAATCCGGAGATTGTTCAAAAAGTGATTTCGACGTGCAGCCAAGTTCGCGTCGAAGATCGCTTGGTGGAGTACATCAACGCATTGATTCGATCCACCCGAACATGGCCAGCCTTCCACATTGGTGCGTCGCCGCGAGCCGGGATTGCATTGATGCAATCCGCCCGCACGATCGCCGCGTTTTCCGGCCGCGATTTCGCGGTTCCCGACGACGTGATGGAGATCATTTTGCCTGTTTTGCGGCACCGAGTCTCGTTGACGGCGGAGGCCGAAATTGAGGGTCGCAGCGTTGATGAGGAATTGCGGGCCATGATTCGCGGAATCGAGGTCCCCAGGAACTGAAAGTTGGTCATTCCCCCTTGCGAGAAACCAGACCAGCCGATATTTTCACGCCCTCGCAAGCGACGCGAAAGCGACTCGCGTGTGACGAATTAGAAGAAGCACCCCTAGCTCAATTGGATAGAGCATCGGTCTACGAAACCGAAGGTTACTGGTTCGAATCCAGTGGGGTGTATTTAGAAAAACGCCGTGTTTTACGCACGCAAAAGCGGCACCGCCAATGCACCGGGTGTACAGTACACCCAAGAGTACACCCCTTTCTTTCTCAACGGGTGTACGACGCGTCGCGGAGGCCAGAGCATAATGGCTAAGAAGCGTCGGCCCGAAAAACCGGGCAAGCCTTATCCCAGCTATCCGCTCTTCCCCCACAATCGCGGCTATTGGGCCAAGAAGGTCGACGGCAAGCTTCGCTACTTCGGTCGATGGGATCTCGAAGAAGGTCCGCATGCCAGCGAAGCTCTTGCAGCGTACCAAAAGTTCGAGTCTGAACGGCAGCCTGAACAACGAGCGATGCCTGGCATCTCCGTACCGGAACCGGTCGCGGGACCGAAAGTGAAGTCGGACAAGTACGGTCGGATCACACTAGCCGATGGACTGAACGTCTACCTGGACCGTTGTCGGTCGCGTGTCGAAACGGGTTTGATGGCGCCAAGTTCACGTCGGGAATACAAGTCGACGGCCAGGTTTCTGGTGCGGCACTTCGGACGAAACGTGTTTATCGATTCGCTTGGCCCAGATGACTTCGAGTCGTTTCGACGATTCCGTGCGCAGACCCGCGACGTTACCAGCATGGGCAACGAGATACAGCGTGTACGCACGATGCTGAACTGGATCGCGGATCAGTACAATCTGGCCCAGATTAACTATGGCCCGGACTTCAAAAAGCCGGGGAAGAAAGCGGTCAAGAAAGCGACGCGGGCTGCTCGCGAGCGGGCTGGCATCAATAAGCCAATATTGGATCGTGATGACCTGCGAATGATTCTGGACCAATGCGGCGTGCAATTGCGAGCGGCGGCGCTGCTCGGGATCAATTGTGGGTACTACCCTAGCGATATCGCTTCGCTAACCGATCGACATTTTGCCGAGATGAAAGGCCGGGCATTCCTCACCATGCCCCGCGTCAAAACCGAGGAAGAGCGATTGAACGTTCTCTGGCCGGAAACCGTCACCGCAATTGATGATTGGCGGGCGAGCTTCGAGGCATCCAAACTGACCGGGCCGCTGATCTTCCAGCGGATCGGCGGGAAAAGCTGGCGTGACCAAAACGTCATGATGTCGAAAAGGTTTGCAGCTTCAATGCGAAACGCTGCGGTGCAAACCGGCTCGTTCCGATGGCTGCGAAACACGTTCGAGACAATCGCAGGCGATTCCCGTGACCAAGTTGCGGTCAACCTAGCCATGGGGCACGTTGATAACAGCATGGCGGCAGTGTATCGGCACGACGTGGATCCACAGCGGATCATTGACATAACCGACCACGTTAGGAGCTGGCTTTTCGATTGAAGCAACCACAGAGTTGTGGCAAGATGAATGCCGCCACCCACCCACGAGCGGGGCGGCAGTTCTGCCGCCAACCCACGAGCGAGGCGGCAACTCTGCCACCAACCCACAAGAGGGGCGGCAACTCTGCCACCCCCACCTAAGGGCACTAGCCAACCGACCACTTGAGCATGCTGCGAGCCAGGATTGCAAGATCACGCCGACGCCTCCACCCGCAACATGGGACACTTATGGTGATGCGCCAAGCATACCCAGTCGCTGTCCTTCTTGTTGTCCAGGCCATCGTCGATCTCAAGGACTAACACTTACCGCACACGCATCGGACTAAAGAGAATAGTCTTGGCTAGTGTACGCGCACTATCGACCGCAGCCGGAGATCGGCAAATGGATGAGGTGTGTCGGCACGGGCATTGGGTGCCTAGCCATTGAAGTAGTCCGCTTCAGATTCAATTCCGAACGTGCCCATCAACAACCGCCGATAGCGACCCGAAAATTCTTGCCCCGACACCGCATGTCTCCAGTTCCCACCATGTGAAGTGGTCTCATGTTGCCAGTTTTGTGTCGCGTTAGAAGCCGATTCCTCTCTGAAGCAGAGTGAATCGTCTCAGCATCGTAGGGTCGAGATGAGTGCTCGTCTTTGCTGATAACGCTCCCTCTCCTTGGCTGTATTCCGGCGCCGTATTGGCTACCTTGTGACTCGGTAACCGAAATCGAGCGATCTCAAAACGACAACTGGATGCAGGAAGCAACCAACCGATGAACCAACAGAACCTTTCCTCCTTCATTTGGTCCGTGGCGGACCTGCTACGAGGCGACTACAAGCAATCCGAGTATGGCAAGGTGATTATGCCTCTGACCGTCCTGCGTCGACTGGATTGCGTGCTGGAGCCGACAAAAGCGGCGGTGCTGAAGGAGAAGGAAAAACGCGAGGCCGCCGGGATCAACCCAGAGCCGTTTCTGCTGAAGAAGTCTGGGCTGCTGTTCTACAACACGTCGCCGTTGGACATCAAAAAGCTGATGGGCGATCAGGATAACATCGCTGAGAACATGTTCTCGTACATCGACGCCTTTTCACCGGCGGTGCGAGACATCTTCGAGTGCTTTGACTTTCACACCCAGGTTCAGCGGCTCGACAAAGCCAATCTGCTGTACCTCGTCACCGAGAAGTTCTCCAACATCGACCTGCACCCAGAGATCGTCAGCAACGAGCAGATGGGCACAGTGTTCGAAGAACTGATCCGTAAGTTCGCCGAACTCTCCAACGAAACCGCCGGGGAACACTTCACGCCGCGGGAAGTCATCCGGCTGATGGTCAACCTGCTGTTCATCGAAGACGACGACGCGCTGACCAAACCCGGTATTGTCCGTTCGCTCTACGATCCGACTGCCGGAACCGGGGGCATGTTATCGGTGGCGGAAGATCATCTGAGCGGTCAGAACCCGGATGCTCGGCTGGTGATGTACGGTCAGGAACTCAATGGCGAGTCCTACGCCATCTGCAAAGCCGACATGCTGATCAAGGGACAGGACATCAGCAACATCATCCACGGCAACACGCTGTCCGACGATGGACTGCCGGGCAAGCAGTTTGACTACATGCTTTCCAATCCACCGTTTGGCGTCGAATGGAAAAAGATTCAAAAGGAAATCAAAAAGGAGCATGAGCAAGACGGCTTCAACGGTCGCTTCGGCCCCGGCCTGCCGCGAGTCAGCGATGGATCGCTGCTGTTCCTGATGCACCTGATTTCCAAGATGCGACCAACCAAAGACGGCGGCAGTCGCTTTGGCATTGTCCTCAACGGCTCGCCCCTGTTCACCGGCAACGCAGGCAGCGGGGAAAGCGAGATTCGCCGTTACGTGCTTGAGAATGATTTACTGGAAGCCATCATCGGCCTGCCAACCGACATGTTCTACAACACGGGCATCAGCACCTACGTCTGGATCGTGACCAACCGCAAGCCCGCCAGCCGCAAGGGCAAGGTCCAGCTGGTCGACGCCAGTGCGATGTGGCAGAAGATGCGAAAGAGTCTCGGCAGCAAACGCAAGGAATTGAGCGACGACCACATTGCCGAGATCACACGCCTGTTTGGCGAAGCCAAAGAAGTCTACGTCGATCCCGAAACACGCCAGCCCATCAGCCCCAAGAAGTTAGCCGCCGGTTACAAGAGCGAGCACGGACAGCCCCCCGTCCCCATCAGCCGCGTTTTTGAGACCACCGACTTTGGCTACCAGACGATCACGGTAGAGCGACCGCTGCTGGATGAAGACGGCCAGCCGCAGCTCGAAACGCGAGGCAAAAAGAAAGGCCAGCCCAAGCCCGACTCGAAACTGCGAGACACCGAAGAAGTCCCGCTGGGCGAAGACATCCACGAGTATTTCCAGCGAGAAGTCGAGCCGCACGTCCCCGACGCATGGATCGACGAGGACAAGACGAAGATCGGCTACGAGATTCCGTTCAATCGTCATTTCTACGTGTTCAAACCGCCCCGCGATTTGGATGAGATCGACACGGAATTGAAAGGGGTCACCGATCGGATCGTCGAAATGATCGGAGAGCTTTCGCAATGAGTTTTCCGGCTTACGAGTTTTACAAAGACACGGGTGTTGACTGGCTACCGCAGGTTCCGACGACATGGGAAGTCCGCACGCTTTCCTCCCTCACAAACAAGATCACGAATGGCTACGTCGGCCCGACACGCGGCATTCTCGTCGATGAAGGTGTTCGCTACCTTCAATCGTTGCATATCAAGCAAAACGAGATTCGATTCCATACTCCCTATTACGTAACGGAGGAATGGAGCAATGAGCACGAAAAGTCAATCCTCGAAGCCGGCGATGTTCTTGTCGTTCAGACTGGCGACATCGGGCAAGTCGCGGTCGTTCCCGAAGCGTTCGCCGGATGCAATTGCCATGCGTTGATCATCCTTACTCCACATCGCGAGCAAGTATCGGGTGAATGGATGGCGTGGGTTCTCAACTCGGACTACGGCTTTCACTCGCTGATGTCGATTAAGACCGGTGCTTTGCATCCGCATCTGAATTGCAGCAATGTGAAGTACCTGAAGATTCCTGTTCCCGATATTGACGAGCAAAAGGCGATCTCGTCGTTCCTCGATGTAGAAACGTCGAAGATCGACAGTTTGGTGTCGGAGCAGCGTCGTTTGATTGAGTTGCTGAAGGAAAAGCGTCAGGCGGTCATCAGTCACGCGGTCACCAAAGGCCTGAACCCGAACGCCCCCATGAAACCCTCCGGCATCCAATGGCTCGGCGATGTCCCGCAGCATTGGAGTGTGACGGCAATCAAGCACATGTGCCGGGACATTACGGATGGTGCCCATGTCTCACCGGAAACTGAAAACGGCGTATATTGCTTTGTGTCCACAAGAGACGTTTCCGACGACGGAATTGACTTTGAAAACTGTCTCAGGACATCTGACGCCAGCTACGAATATTTACTGCGGACAGGATGCAAACCATTTGCCGGTGATGTGTTGTTCAGCAAAGACGGAACGATTGGGCGAACGGTTGTCGTCCACGAAGATCGCGATTTCGTTGTCGCTTCGTCCCTCATCATCCTACGTCCGTTCAACGGAAAACTCGATTCAACATATTTGCATCACTTGTGCCAGTCCAACATCGTCAAGAATCAGGTTGAACGATTTGTTCGCGGTGCAGGATTACCCAGACTCTCCATTACGAATCTGTGCAAAGTGATTGGCTGTTTTCCGCCTCGCGATGAACAACGTGAAATTGGGTACTATTTGAATCAGGAAGTGGAGACGTTTTCGCAGCTTCAAGCGGAAGCCGAACGAGCCATCGAACTACTCCAAGAACGCCGCACCGCCCTCATCTCCGCAGCCGTCACCGGCAAGATCGACGTGCGGGGATTCGCCAACAAGGAGGCCGTCGTTTGACCCCCTACGTTCCCGATCCGTTGCCGCTGGACTGCCTCGACGTTGGCAGATTGATCAAGCGAGTTGGCACGGCCAATGCCGCGATCGCTCGCTACGACGGATTGCTGCAAAGCGTGGTCAATCCGTCCGTGATGTTGTCACCATTGACTCAACGCGAAGCCGTGTTGTCCTCCCGGATTGAAGGCACGCAGGCAACCGTCGATGAGGTTCTGGAGTACGAAGCCGGTATCGAATTCGACCCCGAAAAGACCAACGACATTAAAGAGGTCGTCAACTATCGCAAGACGCTGACGCTTGCTTCCGAGTCGCTGGCGGAGCGGCCCATCACGCTGTCGCTGATTAAACAGATGCACTCGATCTTGATGGACAGCGTTCGCGGTGCCGACAAGTCGCCGGGCCAATTTCGTATCGAACAAAATTGGATCGGTTCTAGCGACAGCACGATCGAGACGGCCAAGTTCGTTCCACCAAATCCCTTGCAGCTACCCAATCACCTTGAAGCGTTTGAGCGTTACATCAGCAGCGATGACATCGACACGTTGGTTCAGTGTGCCGTGGTTCACGCCCAGTTCGAAATTCTGCACCCGTTCAAGGATGGAAATGGGCGGATCGGGCGATTGCTGATTCCGCTATTCCTGTTTCAAAAACGGACACTGGCCAGTCCGATGTTCTACTTGAGCGAGTACCTCGAAGAAAACCGGGAACGGTATTACCAACGATTGCGGGGGATCGGAACCGAAGGCGGCTGGACGGATTGGGTTGAATTCTTCCTCGAAGCGATCGAGAAGCAGGCGCTCTCGAATACGGAGCGGGTGAAGGGCATTCTTGGTTTGTACAACGACATGAAGACCAAGGTGAGCGACGTTACCCATTCGCAGTACTCGCCCACCATTCTGGACTCCCTTTTCGATCGGCCCGTCTTTCAAACGCCCGACTTTATCGAGAGATCCCAGATTCCGAAACCAACGGCGGCAACGGTCATCAAGAAGCTGAGAGATGCCGGTATTCTGGTCACCATCCGCGAATCGAGCGGCAGTCGCCCGGCGATTTTGGCGTTCGCGGAACTGGTCAATCAGGCGGAAGGTAGGAGCGTTCTGTAGCGAATTGTGTCTTGTCGGCGAGACACTATTTGCGTTGTGTCTCGAAGACCGGCCAAAACGAGACGCAAATGGCTTTGTGGCTCGTAGGCGAGACACAACCGAAAACCCCCGAAAATGGCGGGGAAATCACGACGAAACCCGCGTTTCGGGAAGGCAGAGGTCGTTTGATTAACACAATACGAGATTCAAAACCGGAGCGGCAATGAGCCTCCACAACGAGATCGAGTTCGAAAACGACATCTGCGATCACCTCGCGGCACACGGCTGGCTGCATGCGACAAATGACGCCGCCGACTACGATCGCAGACTCGCTCTGTTTCCTGCCGATATCTTGGCCTGGGTTCAGGAGACCGATCCCGATGCCTGGACAACATTGACCAAGAACCATGGTGCCGGTGCTGAGGCGATCCTCCTGAATCGATTGCGTGATTCGCTCGACAAAAGCAGTACGCTGCACGTCATCCGCAACGGGTTCGATGTGCTGGGGCTTCGCAAGCCGCTGCGAATGGCTCAGTTCAAACCGGCTCTGGCAATGAATCCGGACATCATGCAGCGTTATGCCGCCAACCGTCTGCGAGTCGTACGGCAGGTGCGTTACTCGTTGCACAACGAGAACAACATTGACCTTGTGCTGTTCCTGAACGGCATCCCGGTCGCCACGGTCGAACTGAAGACCGACAACACCCAAAGCATCGACGACGCGGTCTACCAGTACAAAAAAGATCGCAACCCGAAGCCGAAGGGGCAGGCAGCCGAACCGCTGCTGTCGTTTCCGTCCGGCGCCCTGGTTCATTTCGCCGTTAGCAGTAGCCGGGTGAAGATGACAACCAAGCTGGCAGGCTTTGCCACGCACTTCTTGCCGTTTGACATGGGCGACGACGGGGCGTCTGGCAATCCGCTCAACCCAGATGGCTACCTAACCTCCTATCTCTGGGAGCAGGTTTGGGACCGTGACGGTTGGCTGGAGATCCTTGGTCGCTACATGGTGGCTGAAAGGGACCAGAAGAAGCAGATCACGAAACTGATCTTCCCTCGCTACCACCAACTGGATGCCACTCGCAAACTCCAGCAGGCTGTCTTGGCCGAAGGTGCCGGAGAGAAATACCTGATCCAGCATTCCGCAGGCTCGGGCAAAACCAATTCAATCGCGTGGTCCGCTCACTTCCTGGCTGACCTGCACGGCGCCGACGACAAGAAGGTTTTCGATACCGTGTTGGTCGTTTCGGACCGCCGGGTGATCGATGGTCAATTGCAGGATGCAATCCTCGGCTTTGAAAGAACCGCCGGTGTGGTGGCAATTATCAAAGGCAACCAAGGCAGCAAGAGTGCCGAGCTGGCTGATGCCCTGTCCGGTGATAAGAAGATTGTAGTCTGCACCATTCAAACGTTTCCGTTCGCCTTGCAGGCGGTTCAAGAACTGGCCGCGACGCAGGATAAGCGATTCGCCGTGATCGCGGATGAAGCCCATAGTTCACAGACAGGCGAAGCGGCTTCGAAGCTAAAGATGGTTCTGTCCGCCGAGGAACAGAAAGAACTCGACGACGGCGGGGCGATCAGCAGCGAGGACATTCTCGCTGCGCAGATGGCCTCCCGAGCCGCCGATTCTGGGATCACCTACGTCGCGTTCACTGCCACTCCGAAAGCAAAGACGCTGGAACTGTTTGGACGCCGTCCTGATCCCTCGCAGCCCGCAGGCGAAGGGAATCTACCGCAGCCGTTTCATGTTTACTCGATGCGGCAGGCGATCGAAGAAGGATTCATCCTGGACGTGCTGAAGAATTACACGTCCTACAAGCTGGCGTTCAAATTGGCCAATGCGGGGAAGGAACTGAATGACTCGGAAGTCGAACGCAGCACCGCCGTCAAAGGGCTGATGAATTGGGTTCGGCTGCATCCCTACAATATTGCCCAGAAGGTTCAGATCGTTGTTGAGCACTTCCGGGAAACCGTCGCTCCGTTGTTGGAAGGTCGAGCCAAGGCGATGGTGGTGACCAGCAGCCGCCTGGAAGCCGTTCGCTGGCAATTGGCGATCAACAAGTACATCCTCGAAAAGGATTACCCGCTGCAAACTCTCGTCGCGTTTTCAGGCGAGGTGAACGACAAGGAATCTGGGCCGGAGCCGTTCAAAGAAACCAGTTCAGAATTGAACTCCGATTTGAACGGGCGGAATATCGCTGAGGCGTTCAAAGACGATCAGTTCCAGATTCTGTTGGTCGCCAACAAGTTTCAAACTGGCTTTGATCAGCCACTGCTGTGCGGCATGTACGTTGACAAGCGTTTGGCAGGTATTCAGGCAGTGCAGACTCTGTCTCGCCTCAACCGGTGCTATCCCGGCAAGGATGATACATACGTGCTCGATTTCGTGAATGAGCCGAGCGAGGTTCTCGATGCCTTCAAAACGTATTTCACGACGGCGCAGCTTTCGGATGCCACCGACCCGAATATCATCCTGGACTTGCGTACCAAGCTGGATGCATTGGGTTACTACGATGAGCACGAAATCGATCGCGTCGTCGCAGTAGTGCTCGATCCGAACTCAAAACAGAAGCAGCTTGAAGCCGCGATCACACCGGTTGCTGATCGACTGCTGAAAAAGTTCTCTGCGGCCAAGACGGTCTATACGGACGCAGTGGAACGCAAGGCCGAGAAAACGATCCAGAATGCCAAGGATACGATGGATGCACTGATTCTGTTTCGTGGTGATATCTCGACTTACCTGCGGGCCTACACGTTTCTGTCGCAGATCTTTGACTACGGCAACACGGACTTCGAGAAGCGGGCCATCTTCTTCAAGCACTTGGTCCGCCTTTTGAAGTTTGGTCGCGAACGAGAGGGCGTGGACTTGTCGGAAGTTGCTTTGACTCACCACAAGCTGAGCAATCGCGGCAAACGAAACCTGGGACTGTCCTACGAAGACGCCCCCAAGCTGAACCCGATGACCGAAATCGGCAGTGGCGCCGTTCGCGAAAAGGAGATGGCCTACCTGACGGAGATCATCTCCAAGCTGAATGAGATCTACGGACCGGACACGAGCGATGGTGACAAGTTGTCCCATGCAACGACGCTCAACGAGAAGGTGCTGGAATCGACGGTTCTCCAGCAGCAGGCTTGCAACAACTCAAAAGAACAGTTTGCCAACTCACCGGATCTGAATGACCAGATCACGAATGCAATTATCGACGCGATGGATGTCCAGACTGACTTGAGCGTAAAAGCTTTGAACTCGCCTGAGATTCGCGAGAGTCTGAAAATGCTCATGCTGAATCAGCTGGGGCTGTACGAGAAACTGAAACTCCGAGCGACTGGAGCATGAGTTTGTTTCGGTACGTCAATCATGCGAGCGGTTTGAAAACTGCCCAGCCAGCCGCCAGATAGGTAGTGGTTCAGCGGTGATCCCCCTCCATCTTAGATCGAATCACCTATCGAAGAATCTCGGATTCCCGGAAACCGCTTAGCAGACAGTGATCATGGCGAGAACATGGTAGGCCAGCCCAACTCAAGGCCATTCCACCAGAGGGGCGGACTTCCAGGAGCCCCTCTACACAGCTAGCAGCTTGCGTGGCGACAGTGATCCAGAAGGCATGTCTTCCACATTAGCCTTAAGACTGCCGGTTTAGAGCTTCGATGGACTTTGCACGATTAAACCAACATTTTTGGACTAACCGCTGCACAAAAAGCAGAAAAGATGGTCGTCTCCATGTTGCGAAACGCATGGATGGCATCAATCTTCAGGGCTAAGTTGTTGTGTCACATAGGAGATGTCCCCACTTCTCGTGCGCGGAGTTGCTTGCAACTGCGTCGAAATGCGGGCTAGGACCTAGCTTCAATCAACAAACATTTGCATCTATAACATTCCGTGACAAAGTCGTCTCGAAATTCCCATGACGAGCGTCTTTATCCGGGTTGCTGAACATGCTCAGTCAGGACGCAGGCAATACGGACTTCATGCCGAATCGGGGTGCGGAGCCACCTGCTTTGGCTCCCGTTTGAACCTGATCAACGAGCGGTCTCACTTTGCGTAAGGAAGAAAGAATGAGCCAAAGTAGTCACATCGGCGAAAGTCTACTTTCAGAAAAGCAAGTCGCTGACGCGCTGGGGGTCCATCACAACACGGTGAAACGACTCTACGAGGCTTGCAAGTTTCCGAGGCCGATTTGGGTTGGTTCTCGAAAGCGTTGGCAACCCTCCGTTGTCCGTGCATGGATCGATCTCCACCAGTCGCACGTTGACCAGGAAACCATGCCGGTCCGCAAAACAGCTTTCTAGTCCACCTCGACGGCAAGACGCTCCCAATCGCTTGTCTTCCCCTCCAAGAAAAAAGCCGCCCACCCAAGTTTGACGACGCAGGGCAGGCGGCTAACTCCAATGCTATATCGCAGTCTACCAAATCAATGCTGGATTCCAGTTCCCGCCGCCTGCACATTCACAGGTCTATCCGATGCTGCGAAGGCAGCCCTATTCCTCTTCTGGTTGGCAAGGCGAACTCAGTCTGATCCAGACTGCTTAAAAAGGGGATACTGGGTCAACATCGGCAGCACCAAACTGCGTGAATTGCTGGGAGGGCAATACAAGGTAGTCATTGACGAGCTGGTTGCTTTGGGTGTGATCGAGGTGAATGATCGCTACAGCTCCAGTGGAGCAAACAGATACGGTCGATCATTTTGTAAAAGCTATCGGTTTGCAAAGCCCCATCGCGACGGCCTGTACAGCCTATTCGAGTTGACGAAGCAATCGCAGATCAAGAAGGTCTGCGCCGACCGTTATATCGACCCACTAAGGCTTGGTACGTCGGGAATGCATTACGCATCACATTTTGATAGCTATCAGCTTGTTGCCGGTCCAGCGAATGCTCCGTATTGGGAACAGTCAACGAGAGCACTTTGGATGTCAGGACAGGCATTTGCGAAGCGCTGTGACTACTTGCGGTATCACAGTTTGGTCACACAACTTCCGCGGCAGACGCGGTCACTTGTCAGAATAGGCGGCGCAGAGGCATCCTTGGTGGATATTTCAGCCGCACAACCACTGCTAATAGGCATGCTAAGCCAGCAACCAGGATTGGCGGCCCAGATCCGTCAAACAGCAGCAGGCGACGGGCGGGCGGCAACAAACGCGAGCCTACTACCTACTATCATATGTTGCACAAAATCGGGCTGCGCCATCGGATGTAGTGAGATGGCTGGCCTACTGTGAAGCTGGCGTGATCTACCAACACCTTCAAAAGCGTTTGGCCGAATCAGCCTCGCCCGTCATCCGATTCGAAGTCTCGAACGGCTTCTTCGTCGAAACCAATTGGCGTTCAGCATCCCTTCGACAAGTCAAGAAGGCGGTTCTGGTCTGCATGTTCGATACGCTGGAGTCGTCGCGTCATTCGCCAGTATTCCAGGCTATTGCACAGGATTTCCCAACCATTGCCGATTTCATATTGGCAGCCAAACGCTCTCATCATTCTGACCTGGCCAAAATGCTGCAAATGGCGGAAGCGACACTGATGATCGATCTGGTCGGTGAGATGCTGATTGATCAGTATCCGGACGAGCCGGTCCAACCGATCCATGATGCACTCTTAGTTCGGAACGACTTCACTGGAGTTGCGAAGGACTTGATCGAGGCTGCATTCAAACGATTTGGACTGAATCCGCACGTCAAGACCGAAGCATGTGGTGGGCAAATGAACGGTAACTTTGCGGAACCAGTGGTATGGAGTCCCGATACCGTATGGGGTCCCGATACTACTGCGGGCTGGCCAGTGGGACGTTCCAATGTAGGTGCATCTAATAAACGCGACGTGCTTCGCAACTAGTGTTTCACACCATGCGACAGGCGTGTCATTGCCGTCTCCTTGTTCACGATCGCTGCAAAGCCCGTTGTTTCCGTCACGCATGCGATTGGACACCCTGAGACGATTGTAGGCGGGTCGTCCAATCCAACCGCGCGACCAAACAGAGCGAAATTCGGAGTAGTCTCATCGCGTTGCCCATGATTCGCTGCAGGTGTACATGCAGCTCACTAGGGAGCGGCGTGAACAGCAATAGAAGGTGTACTCAACGGGTGTATTTTCGGTGTATTTATACACCTGCATTTCGGGTGTATATATACACCTCGAGTGTCGCTGGGGACCTAAAAGGACCAAATAGCACCAAAAAGCTGGGATCGCAAAATGGCCCGATTAAACTACGAATCTCCTGCATTTCGCAGAACATCATTACTTATGAGAGGCTTAAAAATGGTTGCTTTTCTTTCGGTCTACGAAACCGAAGGTTACTGGTTCGAATCCAGTGGGGTGTACTTCCGAAAAGCCGCGTCCAGCCACCCGCTGACGCGGCTTTTTTCGTAGGCATGCCGAAACGAATTTGCTGACGCTTCTACGCCCTTCGATCAAAGAAGGAACACGGCCAGCCATTCTTTGCGAACCATTGATGCTCGCCAAAGGGCCGGCAAGTCTGCTTCAAACGATTGAGTCGGTATCTGCTACACGCGATATGTATGTCGCGAGAAAGGTAGCGTTGGCATCGCCGAGCTGAAGCGTCATTCGTCACCCATAGCGTTCATCAGTTTGTTCCGTCGCCGAGCGTCCAAGCGATGGCATGCGAGGATTGGAATCCGATCGGAGCTTGAGTATACGACTCTCCTTGCGTCACCTTCGGATGGATAAACACCCCACACCTCCCCCGGCTCTACACGCGCTTGCATGCCATTTGCAACTCGAAACAAACGCCTTGCTCCAGCGTGCAGGCTACGTCAAGGCAAGGAACGCCTACCGCCTATGTGACAGTTTTCTCATTGTCAGACATCGAACGGCGACATGCCAATCGAAACAGAAATCTTCGCAGATTAGCCACCTCTCTACTTGGTGGCCTGTAGGACACCTACGCTCAAATTGCTACACTCTGGTTTGCGCATAACCGCATCTCAATAGTCCACCTTGGAGCGAACGGGCATGGAACTCTTCGACACTTTGACCAGACTTGCTTCCCGACTCGAATCACAACGAGAATTGCTTGGGACCGAAGAGGCAACGAAGAATGCAGTGATCATGCCGATCATCAACGCTCTAGGTTACAACGTCTTCGACCCTACCGAGGTCATCCCCGAGTTCACCGCAGACGTTGGCGTAAAGAAAGGGGAGAAAGTGGACTACGCAATCGTCGTTGGCGGCGAACCAACCATTTTGATCGAGTGCAAAGGAATTAACACAAAACTCGATTTCAAACATGCCTCACAACTCTATCGCTACTTTGGCGTGACAGCAGCCAGGTTCGCTGTGTTAACCAACGGCCAACAGCTTTGGTTTTACACGGACCTGGATTCGCCTAACAAAATGGACTCCAAGGCATTCTTCAAATTCGATCTCAACGACTTTGATGCGCGCGATGTTGCCGAACTTAGTAAGTTTGGAAAATCAGTTTTCAACCTTGAGAACATTCTCGCCAATGCGACGGAGCTCAAATTCACTCAGCAGCTTGGTGCGGTCTTGGCGACCGAAGTGGAATCGCCAAGCGACGAACTCGTGAAGCATTTGACCTCTAAACCCGCATTATTCACCAAGAACTTGTTGAATAAAGAAACCATCG
>TARA_R110002073_G_scaffold14554_1_pt1 | contig 104678 bp, 95 predicted proteins | sample TARA_R110002073 | Tara Oceans TARA_R110002073 (sample SAMEA4397174) | marine metagenome | biome: Polar Biome; feature: [DCM] deep chlorophyll maximum layer (ENVO:01000326); material: water (ENVO:00002006), including particulate matter (ENVO:01000060) such as... | depth 40 m
TATCAACTCAAAGATCCTGATACTTACTTTGACTTAATAACACTTGGAAAAGAGTTAACAAAAGCTGATGAACACCAAATTTGGGAAGATATCAGAACAAATCAAGAGAGAATTTTAAAAGATAAAAAAATCAAACACAGAAACTTTGGTACCTATTCAAAGCATAATTGTGGAATAGATTGGTGCCCTTATGACGGTCTAATGATTAAGAAAGGATCAAGGTTTACGGAAACAGAAATTCATTTTGACAGTGATCATAGTAATTACGGGGCTAAAAAGAAATCAGAAAACAATAAAAAATCACGTAAAAACGCTCGGAAAATAATTGATGATGAGCTAGATTTGTATTAATGTTTGAAACTTTCATTTTCTTCTATATTTAAAAATTTTATAATTAAGTAGAAATACCTATTGTATTAAAATCATTTTTATTTACATTTGCACCAGATTACTCAGAAAAGGAGTTTATTCTTCTTTTCGTCCCCTGAGGATTTAGATTGACACCCCTTGTCTATCGCGTTTAAAAGCTTAACTCCCAAAGACATACCCTAAAACTAGATATAAAATTAGTGTAACGCTTAATTTATATTTAACAAATGAAGAACATGATCGTAATGGCGCTATTATTAATAGGCCCATTAAGTTCTGCTCAGACAGTTTTTTCTCACGAAAGAGAGATTGAAGACACAGATAACTATGTCTTCTCTGAAGTTGATTTTTTTAATTCTAATGATAACTTAATGTTGTCAGGGACATTAATTGCCCCTAAGGTAACATATGAAAAAGTTGTTGTTATACTTCCCGGATCTGGTAAAGACACCAGAAATTCCCATTATAAATTAGCACAAGAATTTTTAAACAATAACATTGCTGTATACAGGTTTGATGAAAGAGGTGTTGGTAAATCTCAAGGAAAATTTACTACTGCAATCACAGGCTTAACGTATGATTTAGCATACGCCATTAGACATCTAAAATCTCGTACTGAGCTTACGAATAAAAAAATTGGCGTTTTAGGTCATAGCTTAGGCGGAATGGCCTCTATTGTTGCTCACCAAATTATAAGCAATCCAAAAGAACAAATAGACTTCTTGATACAAATTGCATCGCCTGTAAAGAGTTTTTCAGATGCTTCAAGATATCAAATACAAACGCTACCCAATTATCAGGTAAAGAACAAATCAAAAAGAGAGCTTGTTCAATTACTTGATACCCTAGTGTACATTACTGATAAGAACAAACATTCTAATATTAGTGACACAACTCTCAGAGAAAAAGGAATTCAAGCTATTCAACAAAAAGGGTTTGAATTACAAGACATCAAATTCTGGAGTTACACACACATAGATTTATACAAGCATGATTATGAAGACGCATATAAGCAACTTCAAATTCCGACTATTTATCTCATTGGATCTCGAGATAAATATGTAGACCCTATTTCGGAAGTAAATCGTTTGGAAAAAATCAAGAACCCCCTTATTACTGTTAAGGTAATGAATAATTTAAATCATTATCTGACTTCAGGAATACTTACATCTGATGTTTTATACAACATCGATAAAAGTGCTACTGAAACCATTATGAACTGGATAGAAAAAATATAGTAAACCTACCTCCTAAACAGGTTTTTACAAGTTCATAAAATTAAAATCACATAACCTCCTAGAAATGTGACGTTGTTTATAGTCTTCAAAAAAAGATTAAAAACAATCAACATAATACGTCCCCAGATTTATAAGTGTTTGTGCAGGCTATCTCTTTTTGATTTAGCCTGTTGCAAACAAACAAAGAGTATTAATCCTTAATTAATATATTATGAAAACTATTTCAAAATTCTTAGTGATGGTTGCACTGACAAGTGTAGTTTCACTAGCAAACGCTCAAAAGAGTGAACAACAAGGAGTATCAATTGCTTTAGACATGAAGCCAATACTTCAAATTAACATCGATTCTCCAGAAATGATTGACTTTGTTTTTGATGAGAAAGGCAAGTATCATCGTGGAATTACAAAAAATGCAGCCACGGTAATTAAAATTACTTCGACTGTAAAATGGGATTTATATGCTGTAGGCAGATCTACTGGTAAAAGTCCTAATGGTAAAACTTTCTGGGATCAAAAAGAAAGCTTTGGCTCTACAGTAAATTCTGTTGCAGACATTCCATTGAGTATGGTAGAATTGCGCCAAAACCAAGTTAACAATGGCTATGTAAATCAAAATGCTCGATACGTAGATTATAGTCAAGATTTTTCCGATGGTTTTAGACCTAATGGAGGGAACAGTTTATATGTAAGTTCTAATGGAACACCTACTCCACCTAATAAACTTGGGAAATACATCGCTGGACATAGTGGTATTTCAGATGAAATTAAAAATGGATACATGCCAGCTGGAAGTTATGTTTCAAATAATGGAATTGGAACCAATTTCGAATTTGTAATGGACTATCGAATTTTACCAGGCTTCCCTGCTATTTTTCCTAATGCTTTTAATTCAGATGCAACTGTAGCTGAAAATATAGTTTCTTCTGCTAATGCTAGTTCAGTACTAGTTGGTGGTGCTGCTGGGAATGGGAAATCGGCTTATGCAGAACCTGGAATTTATACAATGAATGTTCAGTATGTTTTATTAGAAGATCAATAAAAAAACATACTAATAAAATAAATACACAATTGTGTATTTTAAAAAACTACGTGATACGATGGTATTGCGTGGCGTAAATATATATTAAGGATTAGAAAGCATTGTGTAAAGCAATGCTTTCTTTTATTTTCTAGTGATCTTTCTTCAATAGCTTAGGAAACTTCTTTTGAAAGCGTTTCAATCTAGGTACAGAAACATTTCTCACATAACTGTTATTAGGGTTTCGTTTCTCATAATTCTGATGATACTCTTCAGCTTCATAAAACTCAGTATGCTTTGTTACTTCCGTAACAATTTCACCTCCGTATACCTCTTTATTTAATTTTTTAATGGCTGCATTAATAATTTGTTTTTCATCTGCATTGCTATAAAAAGCAATGGAACGATATTGGGTTCCATAATCTGGGTGTTGACCATTCTTAGTCGTAGGATTGTGAGAACCAAAAAACACATCGACTAAAGTCTTAAAACTTACCTTCATAGGATTGTAATACACTGCAACTGTTTCAGCATGACCTGTTCTTCCAGTTCCTATAGTTTGATATGTTGGATTTGTTGTGTGTCCTCCTGCATATCCAGAAATAGCTTCACTAACTCCTTCAACACTTTCAAAGACAGCTTCAACACACCAAAAACAACCGCTAGCAAAGTAAGCTATCTTAGTTGTTTCTTTAACTTGATTGATAGAAATAGGCTTTTCATATTTTTCAATCGAAAAAGCGAATGATATAGAAATAAATGTTGCGATTAATACAACTCCAATTAATTTAATAAACTTCATAGTATACTTATGTTTTATGCTTGGTCTCAAAACAAAAGTAATCCCTACAATTGTTTACAACTTTAGTATTTTGTTAAGAAACCATATTGTAATTCCTACTGCAGATACTTACATTTGTTACACAAAGATAAGCAATAGAACATGGAGCATTTTATCGTTTCTGCACGTAAATACAGGCCTCAAAATTTTGAGGATGTTGTTGGTCAACAGGCCATTACGAACACGTTGGAAAATGCAATAAAAAACAACCACCTTGCTCAAGCATTACTCTTTACTGGACCTAGAGGAGTTGGAAAGACTTCTTGTGCCAGAATTCTTGCTAAAAAAATAAACCAAGAAGATAGCACTACTGATAATGAGGATTTTGCTTTCAATATTTTTGAACTGGATGCTGCTTCTAACAATTCTGTAGATGACATCAGAAGTTTAACAGATCAGGTTCGTATTCCTCCTCAAACTGGAAAATATAAAGTCTATATTATTGATGAGGTTCATATGCTGTCTCAAGCAGCATTCAATGCTTTTTTGAAAACTTTAGAAGAACCTCCTGCACACGCAATCTTTATTTTAGCAACTACAGAAAAGCATAAAATTATTCCAACAATTTTATCGCGTTGTCAGATTTTTGATTTTAAGAGAATAACCGTTCTAGATGCAAAAAATTATTTAAAGGAGATTAGTAAGAAGGAAAAAATCACTGCAGATGATGATGCGTTACACATCATTGCGCAAAAGGCAGATGGTGCTATGCGTGATGCCTTGTCTATTTTTGATCGAGTTATAAGTTTTTCTGGAAGTAACCTAACTCGTGAAGCCGTCACTCAAAACTTAAATGTCCTTGATTACGACACTTATTTTGAAATGACAGATTTACTATTAGAAAATAAAATTCCTGAAGTTTTAAATCACTTTAATAGTATTTTGTCAAAAGGGTTTGAAGGGCATCATTTTATCAATGGCTTAGCTTCTCACTTTAGAGATTTATTAGTATCAAAAGATAAAGCTACTATTGATTTACTTGAAGTAGGTGACAATACTAAGAAAAAATATGCCGATCAATCTTCTAAGGCAAGTATAACCTTTCTAATTCAAGCTATTGACAAAGCCAATCAATGTGATCTAAACTATCGAACTAGTAAAAATCAGCGTTTATTGGTTGAATTATCTTTAATGCAAATTGCCTCTATCACTTTTGATGGAGAAAAAAAAAAGTCAGCTAACTATATAATTCCGGCTACTTTCTTTACATCTCTTTCTCCTGCAGCTAAAGAAATCTCTAAACCAATTATTGAGACTCCTAAGAAATCTCCTGAGGTTAAAAAAGGAATTCCTAAACCTATAGAGGAAGCAAAAATATCTGAGCACCCAAAACCGCCAGTCCTAAAGAATTTACAGAGACGTCCTTCTGCTTTTTCTTTAAAGAGTGTTCATGAAAAGAAATCTGATGGCAAGAAAAAGACAGAAGAAAATTATGACAACCATCCGAAAGATGGCTTCACTCAAGAGCAACTGCAAACTACTTGGAATACGTATCAAAAGAGTTTGATTCAAAAGGGTGAAAAAAGTATGGCTTCAATTATAGCCGCTGGTGAACCTCTGTTAAAACAAGACCATACGATCGAATTTTCTCTTCCAAATAAACTAATGGAAGATCAATTAAAACAGGGAAGGCCTAAACTATTAAAGCATTTACGTGAGTCTTTAAATAACTATGGAATCCGTTTGGAAGTTATTGTAAATGAAACTGTAGAAAAGAAGTTTGCATATACTCCTCAAGAGAAATACGAGAAGTTAAAGGAAAAAAACCCTATGATGGAAAAGTTAAAGGATACGTTTCAATTAGATTTATAAACTTCTATATTTTATCTCCTATATAAATTAATTTTATTCCTTCGGCAGATAATCCTTTTGATTCAAACTCAGAAAGTAAATAAATATTCTGATCATTAGCAATTACAAAAAGTGGGACTGATTCTAATTGAGTATGTAGCCTTTCTAATTTTGTTTGATACTCTTCATTAGAATTAATCTTTATTTCATAAATATTTGGATAATCTCGGACAGCTTCACTTAAATTAATATAATCATCCTGGGGAGTAAAGAATGAACTCTTTTCTGCAAAATCTTTAGTTTTCACCTCGTCAGCACTTGCTAAACGAAAGGCTCCATGTTCTCCAAAAGTTTTGGATAAATTCTTTAAAGCAAAATTATTTACAGTATCACTTCCTGTCATTGCTATTAAAAACCCAATGTCATTCAGTTCAATATTATCTGTTAGATCGTCATCATAAATGTTTACATCATAGGCTTCTATACCCTCTTCATTTGCTTTCTCTATAAATGTTTTATTAGAATCTATTAGCACTACTCTCTTACCAAACTTTTGCAAATAGTCTGCAATCAATCTTGATGCTTTTGATGCTCCAATAATTAAAATTCCATCAGAGTTCTTTAAAAATACACCTACAACCTTAGCAAACATTCTTGCCGTAGTAGCATTTAATAATACTGTGCCAAGTACAATCATAAACACTAAAGGTGTTATATACTCTGCTCCTTCTACTCCTTGTTTTAATAATTTACTTCCAAATAACGACGCGATTCCTGCTGCAACTATACCTCTAGGTCCAACCCAGCTAATAAATAACTTTTCGTTTAATTTTAAATTTGATTTATGAGTACTCAAAAAAACGGCTAAAGGTCTTATCAAAAAGACGACTAAAGCAAAAAGAACTGCTGTCTTCCAAGAATAGAGCAACATTAAATCAGCCATGTTAATATTGGCTGCTAATAAGATAAAAAGTATTGAAATTAAAAGAACACTTAGTGACTCTTTAAAATATAAAAGTTCTTTTAAATTTTTCAATTTCCCGTTTCCTAAGACCATTCCCATTACTACAACAGCTAATAAACCAGACTCATGAGCAAAAACTTCTGATTCAACAAACACCAACAAAACAGTAGAAAGAGAAACAACATTTAATAGATAATGTGGTATCCATTTTTTGTTGATTACAAAAGTTAATGCGTGCGCAAAGGTAAATCCAAATGAAGTTCCGAAAAGCAGTATTTTACCAAACTCTGTTAATGCTGTTTTAGTAAAGCCACTGTCGCCTCCAACACTAATAAATTCAAAGACCAATACAGCTACCAAAGCTCCAATAGGATCGATTAATATTCCTTCCCATTTTAGTACAGCAGATACGTCTTTCTTTAGTGGAATGTTACGGAGAATAGGAGTTATTACTGTTGGACCTGTTACTATAATCAATCCTGAAAATAAGAAAGATAAATCCCATCCTAATCCAAAAATATAATGAGCTGAGATTCCTGCTCCAAAGAATGTTACTGCTGAACCTAATGTAATTAACTTTGTAATAACTGGTCCAACATTCTTAACCTCATTGCGTTTTAACGTCAATCCTCCTTCAAAAAGAATAATACTAATGGCTAACGAAACAAAGTAATACAACCCATCTCCAGGAAAAAGGCCTTTTTCCCCATTCCAAATAGGCTCTATATATTTAGATCCATCATCGGTTAAAAATTCTGCTGCTATAGGACCTACTAATAAACCAATTAATATCAATGGTAAAATTGCAGGTATTTTAAATCTCCACGCCACCCATTGCGCTAATATTCCTAAAATGATAATTCCAGCTAGTTCTAACATATTTTTTATAAAAAAATAAAGTTATGAAAAAAGATAGTAGTACCAAGGCCCTTCCTTTTAAATAATCCTTAATTTTCTCCTTATCTTCGCCAAATAATCTCATTTTAATTTGAAACTAAAGTTTTTAAGTATATCGGTACTCTTTTTCGTACTACTTTCTGGTCAAGACCAACAAAAAAAGTACAGCTTGCGAAAATACAATCACGTCAAAGCTTTTTACAGTGGGATTTCTCAAAAGGCCACTAAACTTTGTTTAGACTATAACATCCCTCCTGCTTCACTCCTAGCTATCTCTGGACTAGAATCTGGATGGGACAGCGGTTATATCGGTCAGATTACTGGAAACATCTTGAGTTTAGGAACCCGAAGAGGCGATACTGAATTGCCTCCTTTGCGATTGCCTCGTTTGATTAAAACCAATAAAATTATTTACGATTCTTTAGAGATTCTAAAATACAAAGCCGAAGAATTAAAATGGGAAGATAGACCTGAGAGTTTAAAAAAAGATTACAGGCCCAAACCATGGGCGGGGACATCCAGTAAGTTGGCATATTTTAAATACCATCCAAAAGAAAAGAAAGCCGCTCAAATTTCTAATATGACTGACTTCGTTACTGTTTTTATCAGTAGAAAAAGTAGAATAAAAGCCTACAGAGAAACCAGAAGAAAAATGGACAGTCTAGTTGCCAAACATGGTAAAAAGATCCTTTTAGAGGAACAGACAGCCATTGACTTCATTAACGGAATTGGCGGGAAATTAAACTCATATAATTATAGAGAGACTTGGCCTAAAAAAGTAATATATATTATAAAAAATGCTGGCCTAGTCGAACTAACAAAAGAACTTGACAATGGAGATAGTTTTGAAAAAAGCTGGAGCCATAAATAACAATACATCATGCTAGGATTACAATTTGACACTGAAACTTCTTGGGTAGAAGTAGCTAAAGATGGTCTACAACAATTAATGACGGATCATGCTTTCGCTGAGCAAAAAGCAGCTTCTAATGCTGTATCAATCATCATAAACTACTCAGAAGAAACAAAACTAGTGGAAGCCATGAGTGACATTGCTATAGAAGAGATGGAACACTTTAGAATGGTACATCAGTTTATGGTAAAGAGAGGTTTTGTCTTAGGCAGAGAGCAGCGAAATGATTATGCAAAAAACTTACAAGGTTTTTTCACAAAAACGAAAGACAGAACAGATGCTTTAATTCAGCGATTATTGGTTGCTGCTCTTATTGAAGCTAGAAGTTGTGAGCGTTTTAAAGTATTTTCTGAAAACATGGAAGATCAGGAACTTTCTGATTTTTATAATGAATTAATGATTTCTGAAGCGAACCATTATACATTATTTCTAGGGTTTGCTCGCGAATACCAAGATAGAGGAATCGTAGATAAAAAGTGGAATGCACTCTTAGCTTTTGAAGCTGAAATGATGAAAACTAGAGGGAATACGGCAAAAGTACATGGTTAATGTTTAGCAAAGAAGAATCTGCAAAACTTCGCCAAGAGTTTTGGACCAGTTTTGGAAAGTCTTTTCCAAGAAAGTGGGTACTCTACAACACTAAAATTAAAGGCTTAAGCTTCAAGTTTGTTGCCGATAGAAAACAGGCTATGGTTTGTTTAGATATTGAACATTCAGATGAGATTTCTAACGAACTACTTTATGATCAGCTTCTTTCTCTCAAAACTATTTTAACTGATGAGTTTTTACCAGAAATAATTTTTGATAATTCCTATGAATTAGAGAATGGTAAAATCATTCATAGAATTTATGTGAATCATCAGGTTAAGTTTAGCATTCATAATAAAAATACATGGAGAGAGTGTTATGAGTTTTTTATGAAAATCATGCCTAAGTTTGAGATGTTTTTTTATGAGTATCAAAATTATATAAAGCAAGCTATTCTTTAATACCTCCATTGGAAAAACTCACTCAAAAGAAAATCGCCCAATAAAGGCGATTTTAATTCAAATAATATATAGAAATTCTTATTTCAAGAATTGAATGCTAAAAGGATAATTAGGATCTTCATTGTTACTTGCTTTTATAGCATTAACAATAGGGAAAATCATGTAAGAGATTGCAATTGCAAGAATTCCTAAAAGGCCCAAACCTAATAATAAAATCAATGGAATACAGATTAAAAGATAAATAAACATGGTAATTCTAAAGTTTATAATTGATTTCCCATGGTAATCCATATCTATTATTTCATCTCTTTTTGTTAACCATATAACTAAGGGTACAATTAACCCTCCTATTCCGGTTACAAAATCTAATAATTGACTTAAATGTGTTAATACGAGTAATTGCTTGTTTCTTTTCATATTTAGTTTTAAACTGTTGGTTATCTATTATTTAGACGCTTATTTAGCCTATTTGTTACAACTAACTTTAATCTTTACATAACTTTAATTAACCTTGTATATTTGCAATATGATTCAAAATGACACCATTATTGCCTTGGCTACTCCTTCTGGAGTAGGTGCAATATCCGTAATTCGTCTTTCAGGAAATGAAGCGATCGATATTGTGTCTTTGTTTTTTAAATCGATTCGAGGAAAGAAACTGAACCAACAGAAAACGCATACCATTCATTTAGGCCATATTGTTCATAATGATCATGTCTTAGATCAAGTTTTGGTTTCTGTTTTTAAAAACCCTCACTCCTACACTGGAGAAAATGTCGTGGAAATTTCCTGTCACGGTTCTAGCTTTATTCAGCAAGAAATCATTCAATTGTTTTTACAAAACGGTTGTAGAATGGCTGACAATGGTGAGTTTACCATGAGAGCTTTCTTACATGGTAAAATGGACTTGTCACAGGCGGAAGCTGTTGCTGATGTGATTGCTTCCAATTCGGCTGCTTCCCATCAAATGGCAATCCAACAAATGCGAGGTGGAATTACCAATGAACTGAAAGAGTTACGTGGACAACTGTTAGATTTTGCTGCGTTGATTGAATTGGAATTGGATTTTTCTGGTGAAGATGTAGAGTTTGCAGATCGCACAAAGTTTAAGGAACTTGTAGCTACTATTTCTTCAGTTTTAAAAAAGTTGATTGATAGTTTTGCTTTTGGAAATGCAATGAAACATGGTATTCCTGTGGCTATCATTGGCGAACCGAATGTTGGAAAATCTACGCTATTGAATACACTCTTAAACGAAGAAAGAGCCATCGTCTCTGATATTGCGGGTACCACTCGTGATGCCATTGAAGATGAATTGATTATAGAAGGTGTTGCTTTTCGCTTTATAGATACAGCAGGGATTAGAGAGACAGAAGATGTCATAGAAAGTATTGGGATTAAAAAAGCTTATGAGAAAGCAGAAAATGCACAACTAATCATCTTCCTAATCGATTCTAACAAGTTTGCAAAGAACAAAGAGTCTTTCTTACAAGAAATTGAAACGATCAAAGAACGCTTTCCTAATAAGCGTTTATTAGTGATAGCCAATAAAATTGACTCACTTACTGAGCCTCAAAAAGAAGAGATTACAACAAACATAGATGCCATTCTATTGCTTTCTGCTAAACAGAAAGTAGGAATTGACGCATTAACCAATGAATTGACTTCATTGGTCAACAAAGGAGCTTTAAGTAATAATGAAACCATCGTATCGAATTCTCGTCACTTTGAAGCACTAAACAATGCATTAGAAGCAATTCTATCGGTAAAAAGTGGTATTGAAGCAGAGATTCCCTCAGACCTCTTTGCCATAGATATTCGTGAGTGCTTACGTCATTTAGGGAATATCACAGGAGAATACGATGTAGATAAAGATATTCTTGGACATATCTTCTCTAATTTTTGTATTGGGAAGTAGCGTTTATTTTTTATAGCTAATAACTTGTTTACATAAAAGTTATTAACTTTATAACGCTATGAAAAAAATAATTTTAAGTCCTGTAAAACTTCGTAATAAGAATGTAGTTGCCATTCAATTTGGTTATGATGATGAGATAAAAAATCATTTAAAAAAAATTGAACATGTTTTTTGGAGCAGAACAATAAGATGTTTTTATATTGAATTGTCCATCCAAAATATTAAAACTGTTATTTCTCATTTACAAAGTAAAAATTGGTTTGTAGATTATTGTCAATTAAAACCTACAATCAATAGAATTAAAAAACAAGAAAAACAAAAATCGCTTCTTCAAACCGAACTTACAAATGCTTATAAAATTGAAATACAAAAATTTAAAAAATGGTTATTTCAAAAAAGGTTAAGTGAGAACACCGTTAACACTTATGTAGATGTAACTACAACTTACATAAGATATGCGCTTTTAAAAAAGGCAGATTTATATACAACTAACTTAGTAGAAGCATTTAATTACGATTATATTTTTGAACCTAATAAATCCATTTCATACCAGAATCAATTCATAAGTGGTATAAAAAAATTCTTTGAGTATAAAGGATATGCTTTTGATGAAATTCATATAGAAAGACCAAGGAAAGAGAAGAAACTGCCAGTTATATTAAGCTCAGATGAGTTAAAATCTATCTTTAATACTATTACAAACCTTAAGCATAAGACATTGTTAAGTCTATTGTATTCTGCTGGATTAAGAATTGGAGAAGCAATTAACTTAGAACTTACCGATATTGATAGCAAAAGAATGTTAATTCACATTAAGCAAGCCAAAGGTAAAAAAGATAGATATACACTGTTATCACTTTCATTTATAAAAATTTTAAGGGCTTATTATATTGCTTACAAGCCTAAAAAGTATCTTTTTGAAGGGCAAACTGGTGAAAAATACAGTAATGCAAGTGCCCAAAAAGTATTAAAAAATGCTGTATTAAAAGCAGGAATACAAAAAACAGTTACCCTACATTCTTTAAGGCATAGTTTTGCTACACATCTATTAGAAAAAGGAACAGATATTAGATATATTCAAGAGCTTTTAGGGCATAGTAGTCCTAAAACTACCATGATTTATACTCATGTTACAGAAACCAGTTTAAAAAACATTAAAAATCCATTTGATGATCTATTTTGAATTATTACTTTTAAACAACCTTAATATGGGTATAAGAGCACAAAATTTCTGCATATCCTTATTATTTAGAATAATAAGCAGATAAAACTTCTGCATATAAACAAGTTACCTGCAATTAAAAAAATGAAAAAGACATTAACACTAACCTTACTATTATTTTCAATTACAATATATAGTCAAACTGAAATTGACGAAGTTGTTTCTATAAATTTTCCTGAAAAAACTGAAGTATATGAACAAAAAGACAAACAAGCAAATGCCATTGGACACTATTACAATAATGAAAAAGATTCTTTCATCTTTGTAAGATCTGTTCCTGTTAATAAAGGTGGAGAAGAAATCACTATTTATAGTAACACTGTCGAAAAACTTAGAGATAACTATAAATATTCTTCTAAACTTTTGATTGAGAAGTTAAAGGAGAAAACATTTGTTGTTTCAGATTCTTTAAGAATTTCAATTAATGGTTTCGAAGCTTATAAATTGATTTTCAAAGATACAATATCAAATACGAAAATGGCTGAATCAATTATTCTTGAACTTAATGGTGTACAGTACTATGGAATTTACTCTATGGTATCTGAATTTAGCGAACAACGGAAGAATGATTTCTTTAACTCTTTAACAATAAAAAACCCTAAAAAACAGAAACAAATTGAACCAAATTATAGTTTTATAACTGGTATGTTTAAACATAGTTTGAAATTTGTCCTAATTATTATAATAATAGTTTTTATAAAAAAACTCCGAAACAAAAGCAGGTAACAACGTGTATAATTAATTGCTAGTTCTACTCTACTTACGAAAATCCTTTCGGATTTTCTAATTGGTTTTGTATTTACTAAATTAGGTACTTGAACACGCAACAACTCATACACAAAAACGTTAGCAACAATAAAAATTATTCAAATTCGTCTTTTTGAACATATCCAAAGAAAGGATATTTATCATTTTTATCATCACTAATAGAAATTTCTCCATCTTGTTTATACCCAAGTTCTACATATCTATTAATTTCAGTTTCAACCTCTTGTTTTGTAGTTGCTTCAATTTCTATTGTTTCAAGTCTTTTTACGTTTACCATAATTTTAAAAGTTGCTAACAAGGGCTATAAATAAAAGCCGTTATTAAGGTTATTTATTTGAATCAATCATTTGTTATACGGCTTCAATTCATAGCCGTAGCCGTTGGCAAACATTAGGAAATGAATAGAAGAAAGATACAGAAACATAATAAAAAAATGTTGAATAAGGCAATTATGTTTTCTATTTTGTTTCTAATATTTTTTACTTATTGTGGATCATTACTCATTTATCGATCTTATATACCTGAAAATGAACTACAAAAAATAACAGGAATAATTGAAAACGTTGAAACAAAAAAAGGATTTGGAAAATATGGCAGAAGTTTCGGAATTTTGTTAAGTTTAAAAAACATCAAAAAAACTTATGGAATTTATGGAGGAACAAAAAATCAAGCTTTTGAAAAAGAAAATAAAATGAATTTAAATATTGGCGAAAAATATACTTTTCTTATCGATGATTCAGTTATGGATTCTTTTGACAATATTAATCTTGGTATAAGAAAAATAAAAAATGGAGAAAAAACTGTTTTTAGAGAAAACCTGAAAGCTCATTTTTGGTTTGGAATGGCATTTATTTTTTTAGGAATTCTTTCTTCTTTTATCTTTTATTATTTTGGAAAAAGAAAATTCGGGAAGTAAAACGATTTGCCAACACCGTGTATAATTAATTGCTTGGTTTTAGCCAATTTACGAAAGTCCTCGCGGACTTTCTATCTGTGTTTTATTTACTAACTTTAGTGCTTAAAACACGCAACTAATCATACACAACAACGTTGTGCTTCATTACGACTAACCGCTAACCAATGATAAAATTCTTTAGAAAAATTCGCCAAAACTTGCTTATGGAAAACAAAATTGGAAAGTATTTTAAATATGCCATCGGAGAAATTGTTCTTGTGGTTATTGGCATATTGATTGCTATTTCAATTAATAACTGGAATGAGAAAAATAAAAATCTGACAACTTCTGATGATACTATTCAAATATTAAAGACAGAACTAAATGAGACAAAATCTAGATTAGAAAAAGTGCTGGAGTCTTCAAAAAACACTCAATTGATTTCTAAAAAGTATGTTAGAGCCGAGTACAACATAGATAGCTTAAAAAATAATCCTTTATTAATCTATAGATTTATTAATACCGGTTTTAGGAAAATTGATTTACCAATATTAGAAAGAGAGCTAACCTCTGAAGGTCTAATCTATGGAGAGGAAAATTTAATTACTAGTTTGAGAAAAATTAATATCTTAAGAACAAATTTTAACGAAAACACTAAAATATCAAATGAATACTGGCATAATCAAGTCGCACCTTATTTCATCAAACATAAAGTAATAATATATTTAAATAAAGATATTCTAGAAAATGAAAAAACAAAAGCCATAAAAGCAATTGAAAAAATCTTCAATGACGAAGAATTTAGAAATATGTCAAGTTTTGTAAATACAATTAACTCTGCACAAATTCATAATTCAGAAAAATTGCTGAAATTATTGGATACAACAATTAAATTAATAGAAGAAAACTAAAAAATAACGAAAGCACAACAACGTGTATAATTCATTGCTAGTTCTGGCTTACTTACGAAAGTCCTCACGGACTTTCTATCTGTGATTAATTTGCTAAATTTAGTGCTTAAACACGCAACGAAATCATACACAAAAACGTTGCCAGTAATTTTGACCCATCCTGAAAAATGAATAGAACATTACAAATATTAATTACTTTATTGATTTTTATTTCTTGTAATAAAGATGATGAAAATGCACCTATTCCCGAGAATGAAAATTCGACATTTATTTCTGCTGTTGACATTTCAAGCTATCCTGAAATATCAAATTCAAATCCTGCGTTCTATGATTTGGAAGGGAATCAAAGCGATTTCTTTTCAATACTTAAAGATAATGGGATAAATACTATTAGATTGAGGCTATGGGTAAATCCGATTAATCAACACTCCGGATTTAATGAAGTAAAGCAGTTTTCCGAAACGTTAAAAACTAATGGCTTCAAGACTTGGTTAACAGTACATTATTCTGATACTTGGGCAGACCCTGGCCATCAAGAAACCCCAATACAATGGCAAGGAATAAATTTTACTCAATTGAAAGACAGCGTGTATAACTACACCGAAAAAGTTATGACCGAAATACTACCTGATTATATTCAGATAGGTAATGAAATAAATCCTGGGTTTCTTCACCCATCTGGTCATATTTCAAATAATTTTCAGCGATTTAAAGAATTAATGAATATGGGGATTACGGCAGTAAGAGCAAATTCAACTGAAACTCAGATAATTTTACATTTTGCAGGTATTGAAGGTTCTGATTGGTTTTTTAATCAAGTAAATACATTAGATTATGATATTATAGGCTTATCATATTATCCTATTTGGCACGGAAAATCTTTAAATAACCTCAAAACTAAAATGCAAAATTTAAGTGAAACCCACAATAAAAAAATAGTCATTGCTGAAACAGCATACCCTTTTACACTTAATTGGAATGATTGGACTAATAATATTGTAGGCTTGGATGAACAACTGATTTTACCTGAATATCCAGCAACAAGTGAAGGACAGAGAAAATTCATCAAACAAATTAAAACACTAACCAGCGAAGTAGAAAATGGAATAGGATTTTGTTATTGGGGAGCCGAATTAATTGCTTGGAAAGGAAATCAATCTACAGATGCCTCTCCTTGGGAAAATCAAGCATTGTTTGACTTTGAAAATAAAGCATTACCCGTTTTGAGAGAATTTAAAAGCGAATAAAAACTACTGGCAACAATGTATATAAAAAATAGACGAAATAGCTATAAACATAATACTTTCGACTTGTGTCAAAGTTTATGCTTAACCAAAAGTTTCGTGCTTCGAAATCGCCTACTTTTCATATACTAACCGTTGTATGTCATTTAAGAAAAATTGGAACTAAATATGATAAAAGGACTTTTTGAAACACATCTATTCGTTGAAAATATTGAACGGTCGATTGAATTTTATGGAAAAACTCTTGAATTAAAACAATGCCATTATGAGGAAGAAAGAAGAGCGGCATTTTTCTGGATTGGAAAGGACAAACAATCTATGTTAGGATTATGGGAAAAGCCTAAAGATGAAATTGATATTCGGCATTTTGCGTTTGAATGTGAACCTAAATGGATTATTAATGAATCTGTGAAATATCTAAAAAAAAGAAATTTAAACTTTTGGAATTTTTTAGGAGATAAAACCGAAAGACCTATGGTATTTTCTTGGGTTCCTGCAATTGCCATTTATTTTAGTGACCCAGACGGACACTATCTTGAATTTATCGGAATTCTAAATGGAGAATCTAAACCTGAAAATGGAGTGATTTCTTATGAAAAATGGAAAGAATTAGAAACGGAGGAAAAATAAAAACGTCATACAACACCGTGTATGATTAATTGCTTTGGCAAGTGCTTATTTGGAAAATTCCTTCGGAATTTTCTCGCGTTCGTTTTTGTTTACTAAATTAGTTGCTTAAACACGCAACTAACCATACACGAACACGTTACCAAACATTTTAAAAAACAGAAGAGACTGCCTTTAAATGATGCATTCGTAAAAAATATTTTTTTAGTTTTTTCTTAACAAAAACATAGGGTCAATAATTGTAGCTATGCATTTATTATAGAGACTAACAATTATAAAATTTGAACAATGAAAAAAGTGTGTATTCTTTTAGTACTTATTTCTTCCATCCTTTTAACTGCTTGTACAGCTAAAAAACAGCATTCAAAAAACACCTATCTTGGGCAAAAGCCTCCAGGTTTAGTCCCAGAATTATTTGCGCCAGAAATGATTAATACAGAGTATAGAGAAGCAGAAGCTGCTTTTACACCAGATTTAAAAGAGTTCTATTTTCGTAGAAGAGGTGGTCCATATAAAAAGAACACCTTAGTTGTGGTGAAATACAAAGATAATAAATGGGTAGAGTCTGATGTGCCACCTTTAGCAGGAGAACCTGTTATTTCTCCAGATGGTAAAATTTTGTATTTAGGAAGAAAATTTAGAGAAAGAACCGATACTGGTTGGTCTAAGGTAAAAAGTCTGGGTCCTATGTTTGATAATAAAGAATATGGTATTATGCGCCTTTCTGAATCTGCCAAAGGCACATATATTTTTGACGATTATAAAATCGATGAAATCCGCATATCAAGACTTAAGGACGGCAAACGTGAAGAACCAAAACTGCTTGGTAAGCATATTAACATCGGAAAATGGACAGCGCACCCTTTTATTGCAGCAGATGACTCCTATTTAATTTGGGATAGTGAAAGAGAAGGCGGATATGGTAAGTCTGATCTATATATTAGTTTTAAACAGAAAGATGGATCTTGGGGAGCTGCCATTAATTTAGGAGCTGAGATAAATACAGCAGAAGCCTCAGAGGCATATGGAAGTATTACACCCGATGGAAAGTATTTTTTCTTTCATAGAACTTATGGTGGTGATACTGGAGATATATACTGGGTAGATGCACAATTTATTGAGAACCTAAGACCAAATTAAACAGAGAACCTTTGGTAACAACGTGTATAAGCAATAGCTCAAATTATCATCACAAGGAAAATTAAAGAAGATAACAAACCAAAAAAATAAATCAACGTTCGTTTAAGAGCTACTGCTCATACACAATACGTTCTCTACCATTAAATAAAACATATGCAACTTAGAAAAAGAGTATTAGTAATTGGAATTATCGTCACCTTTCTTTCGTGCAAGACTGAGACTGAACAAACTAAATTTTTCCCTTCCAACGAAGTCGTGTCGAATCAAATGGACTCTATAGTTGGAGAAAGTGATCTTCTAGGGTTAGTGGCAATTGCTATAAATAAAGATGGTGAAAAAATAGAATATACGTTTGGAAATGCAATTTGGAATGAAGTCACACCTATTAAAGTCAATAATATTTTTAGAATTGCCTCAATGACAAAGTTAGTTACAAGTATAGCGGCACTTCAACTGGTAGAAAAAGATTCTCTGGGATTAGATGATGACCTTTCATCTCTAATGCCTGAAATGACATTCATTCCAATTTTAACGGATGAAAAAGAACTCAAAAAAGGTAAAAATATAATTACACTCAGAGCTTTACTCACACATACATCTGGGTTTGGTTATGCTTTCACAGATTCTTTATTACAAAAACATGATAGAACTGATTGGAAATATGAAGACTTCCCAAGAAGATTTGAAAGTGGAACTCAATTCCTTTACGGCACAAGTACAGATTGGGTAGGTAAATTAGTCGAAAAAATATCTGGATTAAGTCTAGAAGAGTACTTTAGAAAGAATATTTCTGATCCACTAGGAATGGATCGTACTTGGTTTAATGTGCCTGATTCTCTTAAGAGTGAGATTGTTTCATTTGGTAGAAGAGGAGGCGATGGAACAAAAAAACTTACAGAAATTCCAAATAGAGTTCCAAAAAATATAACACAACATTATAGTGGTGGAGGTGGACTATTTTCATCCCCTGAAGATTATACAAAATTGTTAGCTTGTTTATTGAATGAAGGAATTTATCCCAATGGCCAAATTCTTCAAAAAGAAACTCTCAATCAAATATTTAACGAACAACTCGAAGGTATTTCTATGAACATAGAAGAAAATTATTTTCAACAAGGCCTTTGTTGCAATTTCACAGGCTTAATTAAGCCTACATCTAATTGGGGATTAGCAGGTCTTATTGATACCGAAAGAACCTCGTACGGAAGAAAAGAGGGCACTCTACTTTGGGGAGGAATTTTCAATACTTATTGGTATATTGATCGAAAATCAGGAGTTGCCGCAACTATATTTACACAACATTTACCTTTTAATCACTCAGCAACAACATTGGTGTTTGATGAATTTTCGAAAATGATTTATAAAAATTATAATTGAACATAAAACGGTAGAGAACAACGTGTATAATCAATTGCTAGGCAAGTTGGTTAAGATGATGATCTAGATATTATTTGTATATTTCATTGTCGGAAAAATTTGCAAGTCACAGCCTTGCGTCTTTTCCAACGCGTTTGCCTACCTTTTAGGCTGCTTCGGCAAGCTCAACTAGCCACAAGGCTGCAATCGCAACTAATCATTACACAAACACGTTGTAATGCATTGGATGAAAAAGATAACTGCTGGAATAATAATCATTTTAATTGGTTTAACCTTAAAAGCTATTTTTAATCATAATATTGAATATTGGTTTACTATTAAAAACACTTGTCTCATAATTTTTTTCGTTGGTCTCGGAATTATACAGTTTCCATTATGGGATAAAATTGACAATAGGATTTCCATTAATAAAAAGAAAAACAAAAAGAAATGGTTAATTACTAGAGCTCTAAAAATAGCATTAATCGTATTTTCTGTTTTTTCAGTTGTCATTTTAGAAAAAGTTGGTAAACGAATAAATTTTGAATTTAGGAATAGTTATCTATCCGAAAACACAATAAAAACTAAAGGGAAAATAATTGATTATAAAAAGTTACATATTGTAAGAGCTGGAGAAGAAGAGTTTTATTTAGTTAGATTTGAGCATGATGGAAAAATACTCACCAAAGGAATATTGAGCGATTATGATTTATGGGAGAACAAAAACTCTGAAGTTTATAGTTTAAAAAATGGAGAACTGAAACTAAACAAAGTAATTGGTAGTACAGTTGAAATTGAATATTCTGAAAAGTATCCTTCTTTTTTAAGAATGACAAAATAAAATAACGCATTACAACAATGGCTATAATTCAGCGTGGCTTACTAACTTTAAAACAAAAACCCTAACTTGGTTCTGGCTGATTTCTACTTTGGACAAATCCTTCGGATTAGTCCACGCCGAAATCATAGCCGAACCGTTGTGCTTCATTATCTGAAACCGCTAATCAATGATAAAATTCTTTAGAAAAATTAGACAAAAATTAGTCTCCGAAAATAAATTTAGCAAATATCTAATTTATGCGATTGGAGAAATTATTCTAGTAGTTATTGGTATTCTCATTGCTTTACAGATTAATAATTGGAATGAAAAAGACAAGCAAAATAATCGTTCATTTCAGTATCATAATAGAATTTATCAAGACTTAAATATATTAATTGAAAATAATAGAAGATTGACTAGTAGAGCTGATGAAACACTTACTTTGATAACCAAAACAACAGAATTATTAGAACTAGGTAAAATCGAAACAAAACAAGATTCAATTACGGTTGAAAACGCGTTAATTTGGTTTTCTAGGACAAGATTTAAATTTCCTGAATTAACAGCATATGAGGAGATGAAAAGCAATGGTGAATTGAATTTACTTTATAAAATAGAATTGCGAAATCAAATTGCTAGTTTTAATACTTTCTTGACACAAGTAGAAAATGTTGTTGACCATTTAAGTAATGCAATAGAGTTCGATTTCCGAATTTATAATAAGTATATCAGAACATATATTGATCCAGAGTCTTCAGAAGTTTATTACAAATATGATTTCAATAAAATGGCATCCGATGAAGAATTTATAAACACTTTTTCTAGACTTTCTTTCCACTGGACAGGATATGTTTATTTTATGAAGAGAGTTACATCAGATGGAGAAAACCTTGTCGTTGCTTTTGAAGAGCAATTGAAAACGAATAAATAACGAAAGCACAACAAAGTGTATAATTAATTACTTCTGAATTTCCTCAACGGAAATTCCTCGGAATTAATTAACTTGTGTCTTCATCGGAAAATCATAACTGATTTCCCGTAACTAATCATACACGAACACGTTGTGCATAATTATTACTCATCCTGAATAAAGGCTACATATATAAATTTAAAGAAAATACAGAAGACATTTATTTAGTCTTAAAGAAAAATATTACTAATGAATAAATTAAAAACATTCGATTATTTTAATAAGGTTGCGAATACTTGGTTAGAAGATTTAGAAGCGAAAAATGAAGAAGATATATTAATAAACCCTTTTGAAGGATCTTGGTCTATATCAGAACTATATGATCACATAATGAAAGTTGCTAGAACCTATCAAATACCAAATTTTAAAAAAAGTGTAACAACTGAAGTAGAAAGAAAGAAAAGAAAAAACTTAATAGGTTTTGCTATTTTTAATCTTGGTTTAAGAAAAGTGAATAAAACAATTAAAATGGAAAAATTTCCAAAGCCATTAGTAAAAGATTTTACGCCTATAAAACAAAATAAGACTGAATTAATTAAAGACTTTAAACAATTTATAAATGAAGTAAATAGCCTAGAGGAGACTTTGTTGAAAAGTAAAAGGAAAAATAAACATTATCATCTAATGTTCGGAGATATTAATACGAAAGACTGGTTTACACTAATTGCATTTCATATGGCACATCACGAAAAGCAAAAGAAAAGAATAAACGAGTTTTTAGAATCTAGTTAATTGAATTATTAACTATGCACAACACCGTATATAATTTATTGCTAGTTCTAGCCTACTTACGAAAATCCTCGCGGATTTTCTATTCGGTTTGTATTTGCTAAATTAGGTGCTTAAAACACGCAACAAACCATATACAAACACGTTGTGTGTAATTAGAAAATTGAGAGGGAAATAAAATGATTTGTAGGAAAATGTAACGAAATTGTTCTTTATCTCACTAATCTTATAAATAACCATTGTGTTAATTTAATATAACCTTAAATATGAATTTTTGAATAGCTAACTATGGAAAAACAAATTATTATAGAGTTAATATATCGAATAGGTTTTATACTTATAGCATTTGGTGTATTATATTTATTGTGGCGCTTATTTAAGAGAATAGGTAATTTTAAAGGATAAATATTATCAACAAAAATGCAAGATGTTCACTAATAAGTTGAATACAATTCTTAAGACTTATTGAGGCGAATCAATGGACAAATCTTTGAGAGCAAAAGGTTTTCAAGAAGAATCAGATTAAAAACTACACACAACAACGTGATAAAAATTGCTAAATTCGTACTTAATCTAAGGTCGTTGCTCGTTTGCTACGTCTGAATTTCCTTCGGAAATTCCTCGCACACAAAACCGCTACTATTCATACACAAACACGTTGCGCGTAATTTGAGAAATCTGTTTACTCAACCAAAATCATAGTTCACTCATTCCTATTTTTCTGATTAAAATAACTGATTTATTTTTAAGGAAATAAAAATCAAATTGATGAAACAATACGTAATAATCATAATTATTTTTTTCTTTATAAGTTGTAAAGCTCATAAATACAGAAACTATGGATTGGAACTCGAAAAAAGTTTGGCTTATGGAGAATTAATTGAACTTATCGGAAAAACAGAAATAGATTCTAATCAAGTAAATGCAGTTAAAATATATTCTTACAGGATATCTAATAAAGGTAAAATTAAGGACAGTACTTTATTAGAATATCAAAATCTTAATTATTATTCAACATTTAAAGACCATACTAATTACAAAATAAAGTATGATAGCTTAGGTAGAAATTTTGAAAGGTATGCAACTAGAATAGCGACCGGAAAAACACATTTGAATTATCGAAAAACCTATGACGCTCAATCAAACTTAACCTTATGGACAGTTTATAATCGCGATGGTCAAGTGAATTTTGATATTAGATATGAATACAATTCTGATAACAAATTGATAAAAGAGACCAAATATTATGGTTATTTCCTTTATGAAAAACCTGAACTTAAATATGTTGCTTACTATGAATACCCATCAGATAACATTATTAAGAGAATCCGTTGCAAAGAAAATGTGGAAATGGAAAAATGTAATTCAATTGGATATACAAAATATGATAACGACAGGAATGTAATAGAATCAAATATTGGATTTCTTGATAATGGAAATTTTCAAAGTTCCGAAAAAACGATGTTCGCTTATAAAGAGAAAAAAAAGATAAGTGAAAAATACTATGTTTTGGACACTTTGAGTTTTGTTCGTTCTTATCAATACAATGAATTAAAACTTCCGATTTCAACAACTATTGAATATCCTATGACTAAATATCCTAAACAGCTAAAAAAATACTTTTATCAAAAGAATAAAAAAGATAAGTCAGAAAGTAACCTTTGCTTGTTCTCTGAATTCAACTTTAATAATATCGGTCATGATAAAATTAATGGACTCTAAAATTATTTAGCTAATGTAAACGATTCTTTGAATTGACCTGGTGTTAGTTGAGTTTCTTTTTTAAAAGCAGTATAAAAAGCTGAAGATGTATTAAATCCTGCATCAAATGCTAAAGATTCTATTTTAATATCGGCAAACTTAGAATCTGTTAACTTTTCTTTAATATCCTTAATCCTAAAACTATTAATGGTTTCAGGAAAAGATTTATCATATACAATTCTTGTAATCTTGGATATTATGTAAGATGGTATCTTAATAATCTCTGAAAATCGAACAAGTGTAATTGCCTGTTCCCTATAAATTTCATCAATTTCAATAGCTATAACAACTCTATCAATATGCTCTTGTGATACCTTAGCGACATCAATTCTCTTAATTAAAACTGGAGATTTCAGTACATAAAAAAACAAAACATATACAACTAATCCTGCCATTGCAGTTCCAATAGTATAGGACTGCATCGATCCACCCCATTGCTGATAACCAAAGGAAATAATCAATCCAAATATAGAAATGAAGAGTGCTTTATGCCATTCAGTAACTAATTCTATATACTTTTTATTAAATATAAATTTTATAGCTACTAATAATGCGTATATAGTTAAACTAATTAAACCAGAAAGATAGAACTTTCCGTCATAACCACTAATCAGATTTATAGTTATAAATCCTAAAAATGGATACACAAAATGTAGTATATCTTTTTTTGTGAAATCACTTACTTTCTTAACAGAAATATTAAAATACAGTAAAAGAAAAGGACCAACAGACGTAAAACCAAGAAAACCTAAAGCTACACCAATAGTATCTATATCAGAAAAAATAAAAAAAACAATCGACTTCGATATCCTAAATGCCAGTGCCAAAAACAGTAACCCTAAACTAATATCATGAAATGTGTTTTCTTTTCTAATAAAAAGAAAATATATCATTACAAAAAGGCAAACTGTAACTGATACGCTAGAAAAAATAATTAAAGCTATTTCCATTTGTGATTAGGTTAATATGAATCAAATTTACTTAAACAAATTTAACCTGCTTTGTTAAAATTATACTAAAACATCTCCACATTTTAAGAATAAGGAGGTCAAACATTCCACAAGAACATAATTTAGAACCTAATAAAAACTAATGATTATCAAAATGAATAAAACACAAATTACAACAGCAGTGCTTTTATGGTTAACAATAACTGTATCCGCTCAATTTCACACATTAAATTACCCTAAAATTAGTCCCAAAGTTGTAGAAAGCCAAAAACTTGGTGTCACAAAAATAACTATCGCATATAGTAGTCCTGCTTTACGTGGAAGAGATGTCTGGAATGATGAAATTCCTAAAAAAGGAGATCATATTGCTTGGAGAGCAGGAGCGAACCTAGCTACAACTATAGAATTCACAACAGATGTAAAAATAGAAGGCCAAGAACTTAAAGCGGGTATATATGCCTTTTATGTCATTCCTGATAATGATACTCATACATTATTATTCGCTCATAATTATCAACAATGGGGCAGTTACTATCTAGATATAGAGAAGGATATATCTCTTAAAGTAGAAGTAAACTCAGTTAGTTGTGTAAAATCTGAGCAGCTAGACTTTGAGTTCTTAAATAGAACTGAAAACTCATTAATTATAGGATTAGAATGGGATGATAAACGAATTCCTTTTAAAATTGAGGTAGACCTTAACAAAACTGTTATTGAAAGTTTTAGAAAAGAGCTAAGAGGTATTAATACTAACCGTTGGGAAGCTTGGGATGATGCTGCACGCTGGTGCTTGAATCATGATACAAATCTTGAAGAAGCTTTAGAATGGGTAAATAGGTCCATTAATGGTGGTTATAATGGGTTTAGTTCTAATAAAAATCTAGCAAATTTAGAAACTAAAATGAACATTCTAAAAAAATTAAATAGAATGACTGAATTTAATTCAGCTAAAGAAGAAGCAAAACAACTGCATGCTACTGAAAGCAAAGCTTATGATTTTGGTGGTTTCTTATTAAGAAACAACTATTTTCAAGATGCTTATGATTACAGTAATTCAAAACTTAAACAATATCCAAATTCTTGGATTTTACAGTTGAATAAGAGTCGTAGTCAATATTTTTTAGGGAAAGTAAAGGCAGCTATAAAAGACATGAATAAAACTCTTAAATTGGCTCCAAATAGATATCACAAAAGATTAAACGAAATTATTAATGAGATAGAAGCGGGAACTTACAAATTATAAATAGTTTTAAAATAAGCTAACTCTAATAATAAAATATTGTGCTTAATTTTTGTTCTAAGTAACTCTTTAGTGCTTACTTAGAACAAAAAAGCAAACGCCCTGAAATTAAAATATTTGTCGACTTTACTAATACAAGGAATGATTGAAAAAGTTTATAAAACGTTCAGAGACATTGAATAAAAGTAACTATTGCTAGCTCTGTGTGTACTCGGAAAATCCTGGAGGTTTTCCTCTGGTTCGTTTTCTTTTGCTAACTTAGTTCCAGCCAACATAACTAACCATACACAATCACGTTGTGCTTAATATCTCTCAAAGTAATACTTTTTACAATTTTACCATTGGCCTGTAATAATTCCTAATTTAAGCCACTAACCAATAAAACAACACTATTGAGTAGCGATTTTTATAAAACAGCCATTTTACCATTTGCGGGAATAATCATAAAATTATGTCGAGCTTATACCAACTCACAAGAAGATTTTGAAGATTATTATCAAGAAGTGTGTTTACAGATCTATAGGAGTAAAGACAATTTTCGTGAAGAATCACAATGGAGTACTTGGCTGTACAGAATTTCATTAAACGTTTGTTTAACCTTACTTAAGAAAAAGAAAAATAATGTTCAACACTTTGTATCGGATTCTATAACTGTTGAAGAGACTGAAGACAACTACGCGTTTTCAGACGAATCTCTGAATCTATTATATGATGCTATTAGAAAGCTATCAGAAATAGATAGAGCCATCATTATGCTTTATCTAGAAGAAAAATCGCAAAAGGAAATTGCTGAGATTATAGGAACTAATCCTAATAATATTGGTGTACGTGTTAAAAGAATTAAAACTAGATTAAAAACAATATTAGATGGAAAAATCAATTGAAAATATATGGAAAGAAGGTTTCCTTAAGACTGACGCATTAGTAGCTCCAAAAGTGAACAACCTCTATAACCTTAAATCAATTCATATCATTGACAAATTTAAAAGAATGTTTAAAATAAATTTGATTGCAATTGTTGCATTCTCATTTATCTTTTTAGTTGTCTCTTTCTTTGTAGGAATACCAATAACAGGTGTCATATTTTTTGTTATCCTTTCAATTCTTGTTTTTATTAATAAGAATTTATTAAGGGATTTAGATAAAATAGATAAAGGTGTAAGTAGTTATCAATATTTAAAGACATTTAATGAGTGGATTAATAAACAGATAGTTATTAATAAAAAAATATCAAGATTTTTGTACCCAATTATATTTATGTCAATGATTATAGGTTTTTGGTTTAAAGATGCTGAAGGTATGCCTATGGGAGAACGTTTGGTAGGCGAAATTCTTATTGGTTTTCCGGACACATATTTGGTATATGGTGTACCGCTTATAGGAATCATTATTGCATTATTAATTATGGTCTTATTAGCTTTTTTTGGAGGTCGAATTTATAAATGGGATTTAAACCTAGTTTATGGAAGGGTATTCAAAAAACTTAAAGAATTAATGACTGACATAGAAAGTTTAAGGAGCTAATGATCTCTTAATGACCTGTGTTTATAAGACTTTAGGTGACATTATAAAAAAATAAGTTTCGCATGTAATAAATTTTGTTTTCAGCCACTAACCAAGAAAACACTAATTATTATGACATTACAAGAATCATATAACTTTTTTAAAAGTATAAAAACCGAAACAACTAAGAAATCTGAAATTGAGGTTTACGAGAAATTTCTTCATATTATAACTGCATTGAAATTTAGAGCACTCTCACAAAACGAAATTCATTCCATAGAAACAGAACTTGAGAATCTAAATTTAAAATCAAATCCTGATAACAGAAAAAAGTTTTTCAATAAAGCACTAAGCAAATTTGAGAACTATTTAAAGGAAATTCTCTCCTTAACTTCCAAAGGTTATTACACTAACTTAAGTGTAAGTTTAGGAGTTTTATTTGGAGTTGTTGTTGGTGTTCTTATAGGTGAGCGTTTTGAAAAGTCATTAGGACTTTCCTTAGGCATTTGTATGGGATTGTTCATTGGCGCATATATCGGTCATCGTAAGGATGCTCAAGCTAAAGCATCTGGAAACATGCTATAATTAGTCGCAAAGAAAACACAAAAAGTCACATTATTTATTTTAAAACTTAAATGCCGAATAATTTTCGATCAAATAAAAAACAACCTAAAATGAAAACAATAGCAACATTTGCAATTGCATTTATACTATCAATAGTAAATGCATATACCCAAGATATCACAGGAGATTGGAGCGGAAAAACCAAAAGAGGAGATAAAGAAATCACATTCGTTTTTAACATAGAACAAAAAAACTCAATGTATTCAACCACAATGAATGTGCCTACATTTAGAGTTTCTGGTATAAAACCTTCAGTCACAACTTTTACAAACGGAAAATTAATAATTGATGGTTCAAATGTAGGAATGAACTATGAAGGGGTTTTTAATATAGAAACGCAACAGTTTGAAGGCACTTATAAAGAAGGAGGCCTAGAATTGATATTAAATTTAAAAAAAGGAGCTGTAAAAATAGCAGACTTAAGAAGGCCTCAAGAACCTGAGAAGCCTTATCCTTATTATGAAGAAGACGTGGTTTTCAAAAATACAGAAGCAAAAATAGAGTTGGCAGGTACTTTAACATTACCAAATAAAAATGGAAAGTTTCCAGTTGCAATTTTAATTAGTGGAAGTGGACCACAAGATAGAGATGAAAGTTTTATGGGACACAAACCTTTTTTAGTGTTGTCAGATCATTTAACAAAACAAGGCATTGGAGTATTGCGTTTTGATGATCGTGGTATTGGAAAATCTACAGGTGATTTTGGAAATGCAACAACAGAGGATTTTTCTAAAGATGTATTGAGTGCCATTACATATCTAAAAACTAGAAACGATGTAGACTTAAAGCATATTGGTTTGATTGGTCATAGTGAAGGCGGTATTATTGCGCCTTTAGCGGCAAATAACTCAAAAGATATTGCTTTTATGGTGTTGCTAGCTTCTACAGGGATATCTGGAGCAAAACTATCTCTTATGCAGTCTAAAACATTAAGACAATTCCCTGTTAAAGATGAAGTAGCTTATGAAAAAAATACAAGAAAGGCGATTGCTATTGTAACCTCTAATAAGAGTGAAACAGAAATTGAAAAAGAACTGACGAAACATTATAATAATTTTTTAAGACCAATTCTAACATCTTTAAATGTCCCAAAAGAGAAGATTAATTTATTTATAGAAAGTCAGTTAAAGACAAGTTTACAGCCTTGGTCGCGTTATTTTTTGCAATACAACCCAGCAGATGAAATTGAAAAATTACAAATCCCTATATTATCATTAAATGGAAGTAAAGACACCCAAGTAAAAGCAAAAATTAATCAAGAAGGCATAAGAAAAGCATTGATAAAAGGCGGCAATAAAGATTATGAAATAATAGAATTAGAAAATTTAAATCATTTTTTTCAAGAGTGTGAAACAGGAAAGATGGATGAGTATAGAAAAATAGAGCAAACATTTTCTCCAACTGCTTTAAAAGAAATTTCTAATTGGATTTTAAAAAGAATTTAAATAGAAAACTATCTCATAAATACTCATTTCCAATTTTATAATCATATATAATGAAAATAAAAAAAATAATCACAGTATTGCTAATTTTACTATTATTAACTAATTGTGAAAAAGATAAAGATATAATTGATAATTCTAATTTATTGATTAATACAACTTGGATTGGTGTTGAAACTTTTAATTGCACGAAACCGGAAGGATGTACTGAACAACAAATTTTAAAATTTAATACAGGAAATGTATTCACTTATCAATATATTGATGGGCATCATGGCACTTATGATACTATTATAGACGGAACATATACATATTCTCATCCTGAATTAATTCTTAAAACACAAGAAGGAACTCTTGATGCAATGGTTAATGAAAATAACATTTGTTTAGATTCTGGAATAAATTGTCAAGAAACTAGCTCAGAATTTTTAGTAAAACAATAACGAAGTTTTCTTTGATAATTATAGAAATTCGGTATTGTCATTAAATAGAAGTAAAGACACGCAAATAAATGCAAAAATAAATCAAGAAGGCATAAGAAATGTATTAATTAAAGGCGGAAACAAAGACTATAAAATAGTAGAATTAGAAAATTTAAATCACTTTTTTCAAGAGTGTAAAACAGGAAAGATGGATGAGTATAGAAAAATAGAGCAAACATTTTCTCCAACTACTTTAAAAGAAATTTCTAATTGGATTCTTAAAAGGATTTGAATAAATACTAAAAATTCAATAGAAACAAAATATTTAGCACAACAACGTGTATAAGTAATAGCGATTTGAATCTTAATTCAAGTTGCTATTCTTTTTTATTTTGTAATTTACTTTCCGAAAAGTATCGTAAATAAATTCGCTACTAATCATACACAAACACGTTGTGCTTCATTAACAGAAACCGCTAAACAATGATAAAATTCTTTCGAAAAATTAGACATAAAATGCTGACTGAAAATAAATTTAGCAAGTATTTACTTTATGCTATTGGCGAAGTTATATTAGTAGTTATTGGAATTTTGATTGCGCTTCAAATTAATAATTGGAATGAAGAACGTAAAGAAAATACTGAATTAAGTCAATACAAACAACGCCTAATAAAACAATTTCAAAAAGATTCTACAGATTTATTGTCATCAAATGAAGGGTATAAATATATTACACCTATTTTCAAAACTTTAGATAGTACATTTCGTGAAAATATAAATGGAAACGTTAACAAAGATTCTATTATCCAAATTCCTGTTTTTATCACTTTGCAAAGCGAGTTTATTTCAGAAACACATGCTTTAAATGAATTAAATAATACAGGAAAAATGTCATTATTTAAAAATGACAGCTTAAAAGATAAACTTACAGAATATCAAATCTTAATTGAACAACAACATAATATTATTGGTAGAACAAAAAATAAGTTTGATGATTTTGACAAACTCTTAATTAGAAAAGGAAAATTTGGAGGCAGACACTATTTAGTTAGAGCACAAGACATTAACCAAGATGCTTTTATGAATGAGTATTGGTACATTAATGCATCATGGCAAGGACAAAGATTGCTTTATGATAAAATCACCAAAACCAATCATGAAATTCTTAAACTATTACGCCAATAAGAATTGATAAAATTGTGAATTATAATAACGAAAACACAACAACGTGTATAATTAATTGCTTCACCCCTACTCCAATTAGTATGAATAATAAAGCCATACTGAGTAATCATACGTAACTTGCACATTTTTAAAACCATATCCGTTAGATATTATTTACGTTACTAAAATGAGCAAATTCGCCACGAAATATCTCCCTTATTTCCCGATATTCGGACTCGGGTTATATATCATACTATTTACATTTACTGCCTCTGCATATCCAGGTGGATCTATTAATCACCCGCATGCAGATGGGTACAGTTTTTATCATAACTTCTTGTGTGACACAATGAATCCTATCACTCAAGGTGGAATCATAAATGAAGCTAGGTTCATTGCCATCATTTCACATTTGATTCTGAGTTTTACCATGATTTCCTTCTTCTACATCCTACCGAAGATCTTTTCTGTAAAGAATCGTAACACCATGTTGATTGCATCTTTTGGAATAGCAGCCATGACTGTATTCATTTTTATGTACACGGAGTATCATGATGTAATAGTAACCATCACTGCTGTTTTAGGTACAATTGCATTGATTCCATTCTTCATAGAACTCAGGCATTTCAAAAACAAAGGCTTAAAACAACTGGCCTATCTCTGTTATGCCTTGAGTATTATCGTGTTTTTTATTTTTGAAACTAAAATTGGATTTTACTACCTTCCTTTTCTACAGAAAATCACTTTTATATTTGATGCTTGGTGGGTTATATGGTCATGCATTTTTGTGATCAACAAAAACAAAGCATCTTTGGAGCTAGTCAACTAGGTATATATCTGACAATCTTCTTCTTACAAAACTGTTGAAAACAATACAACAAAACGCCTTATAACAGTTTTAAAAAAATCAAATTAATGTATCTTGCAAGCCAATATAAAGTTGGGAATTATGGAGGCAAGTAAAATGCTTAATTATATAAAAGAGGTACTAGAAAATATGCCAACTAGTTGGTTAAGTTTAACTACGCATCGACTGGATATTTATGATGAAAAATTAGCAAAAACTCAATTCCTAGAGCAGTTTGAAGCCTTATTTAATGACAATGATTCTAATCCTTCAGCATTTAATGAATTGCCTACGGCTTATGATTATATTCGATTAGGCCATCCATTATCTTGTGTATTAGAATGGGCTATTGGAACCTTAAATAATATAAATCCAGAAAATGTAATCAGCTTTTCATCTCAGACGACTCCTATTTTGGCTGTTTTGAGAAAAAATTTACTAGCGAATAAAAACACCTTAATTACTTATACAGGTGAATTGCCAGCGTTTTTTGATACTGAAGTAATAAAGCATGTTTATGGTTATAAATTTGAGTTAAAACATGTTAATAATGCTTCAGCCATTAATGAGTTTAACGGCAGTACCATTTTCATTTCACAACAAGAGGGCATTTATAACAATGATCTCAATCCAAATGTTGACTTTTTCATCAACCTTCATAATCACTTAGGGAGTATTTTATTAGTTAATGGTGAACAAAATGAATCTTATATCTCAGAAATACAACATGTCAGAAGAAGAGAAACCATTGCAATGACGCCAGTCAATTGTCTTGTTGCTTTAAGGTCGCTAACTGAGCAAGCTATTTTTAATACAAATAACAGTAATATAACTGCGAATAAAACAAGTGTTTTAGATTCTATTCAAAGTATTACAGGTGCTCCTACAAAAGCACTTGTTGGTTCTAGTGGACTTTCCGTTCAATATGCAATTATGATGGGGCTCGTTCATCATGCACAAGAAAACCATAAAGGAAAAGACATCAAATTTGTAGTTCCTCCAAATTGTTATGGTGGCACAAATGACCAAGCAAGACGAGTTGCTGCTTGCATTGATAATGTTGAAGTGGTGGATTTACCTGTTGATGGCGATAATGATATGGTACATAGTGTCAATATGGTCTTAGCTAAAATTGCGAATGAAGACGCTATCCCTTATATCATTGCTGAAATTCCAACCAACCCTAGAGTTGAAGTCCCTGATTTGATAGAGCTAAAAGCCGTTTTAAGTCAAGAACGTAAAACTGCAGCTGGTGGAATAGCTATCGATCCCGTTTTTATATTAGATCAAACATTTTGCCCTAACGTACTCTTTTTAGGAGAAGGTGAAATACTCTCAGAAGTTAGAACTCTTTCTTATGCTAGTGGTTCTAAATTTCCAAGTGGCGGACAATGTACTGCTGGCTATGTTGTAGGAAATAAAAAAACGGATGCTTTAATGGCAAAAATTGAAAAGCATCTAATCCTTTGCGATAATGAAGCGACAGCTCTTCAATATGAAATATTAGCAAAACAATTGCCTTCAATGAATCAAAGAATTGATGATGCTTACACCAATACACGTGAATTTGTAAACTTCATTCAAGAGACTTTACCAACTGCAAAAATCAATTTTGTTTCAGAGGAATTGGCCGAACAAGGATTTACACCCTCTGTATTTTCATTAGATCTTCCTACAAAAGGAAATACATCTGAAGAAAAAGAAGCCTATAAAAGGGAGTTAAATCATACATTAATCAAATTAATGATTACAGAGATTCCTAATGAAAGTAAATACTGTGTGAGTTATGGGCAGTTAAAAGGATGTTACTGGACGATTCCTGCAACATCAACGCAAGGGACAACGAAAGAAGGCGACAAAGATTATATTGCCCGAGTAGCACTTTCTGCTAATATGGATCTTGAGCTTCATAAAAAAGTTTTTTCAGATTTTGTTGAAACAATATAAAAAATAGAGAATCTCTTTATTCCTCTTTAGGCTCTGCATCAATTTCTTCAATCATCTTTATAGCTTCAACTCTTGGAGGGTACATTTTTGAAACGATTACACCCACAATCATTGCAACAACAAAGGAAGGGAATAACACATCAACTGCAACAAAGTATTCTCCAATATTTTCCATTTCTTTGAAAACAAAGTTAAATAGCATCACTGAAAGAAATCCTGAAACCATGGAAGCAATGGCTCCTTTTTCTGAATAGCCTTTCCAAAAGAGCGAAAGAATAATAACTGGACAAAAAGTAGCTGCTATTCCAGACCAGCCAAAAATTATCACCCAGAATATCTGCCTACCAGGAGATACCCAATCCATAATAATTGCAATGATCAAAGCCGTAAATGCCATGATTATTGTTGAAACTCTAGAGATTTTAGTGAGACTTTCGTCTTTTATATTTGGACGAAAAATCTTTTGATAGAAATCGCGTGTAATAGCGCTTGAGGCCAATATTAATAAAGAATCAATAGTAGACATGATCGCTGATAAAACGATAGCAATAAAGACTGCAACTAATAATGTAGGCAAGAAGCTTTCAGTAATCATACTTAATACATCCTCACCATTGTTTCCTAAAACTGCTTCAGGATCCTGTCCTTCTGATGTAAAATATATCCGTGCAAGAATTCCAATAGTCACCGCAGCGGCATCTGTTAGTAGTGTGAAAGTGGTGGCAACCCATTTTCCTTTATCAATTTCTTTTGTATCCTTTATAGACATAAATCGTACATAAACTTGTGGTGACCCTAAGAAACCTAGTCCAATCATTGAGAATCCTAAAATTGTGAAAAGATTCATCCAACCATCGTCACTCCTACCCATGACTTGTGTAAGTGTTGGATCTATAGCGTTTAACCCTTCCGTAATTCCTACTCCATGATCCATAGAAAACCAAACCACTATTGGTAGTAGCACAAGTCCAAAAAACATGAGCAGTCCTTGAAATAAATCAGACCAAACTGCAGCGACAAAACCACCTATAAAGATATAAGCAAGCACAATTATAAATCCAATTAATGCACCCAATCGATAGTCGATTCCAAGCATAGATTCGAATGCAACACCAGTAACATCAATTTGTGACGCTACATAAATGACAATGAAAATAACCAGTACAGATGCTGCTATAATTCGAAGTGTATGTGTTTTAGTTTTAAAGTGACTTTGGAGATAATCGGGAATAGTGATAGCTCCAAATTTGTCAGACCTTCTTTTGAAACGTTTCGCCATAAATTGCCAAGAAACAAAGACCCCAAGCAACTCTCCTACAACAACCCAATAACCAGAATAACCTGCCATAGCTCCCATTCCGGTAAGCCCAATCAATAACCATCCAGATTCACCAGTAGCTCTCGCTGAAAAAGCAACAGCCCAAAAGCCCATCTTTTTTCCACCAACATAATAATCACTCATGCTTTTTACACGTCGAGATGCTAAAATTCCTATTAGGAATAAAATCCCTACATAAACAGCTAAAACTGCTACTTTAATTACTAAATCTGGGTCTTGCATACTAGTTGAAATTTGTGATTCGCTTTCTAGCGATTTATAAGTCAATCTTCTTAAAAAAATCACAAAATGGTGAATTTTTAAGATTATGAAAAGTACTCAAAAAAATGTGATAAATTACAATTATTACATAAAAACAGCTAAAAACAGGCAAAAAAATAGCTATAATGCATAAAATATGCTATATTTGTGTAACTCAATTTATTTAGTTGAATTTAAGGATCGACCTTGGATTTGTACATTAAATGAACAAAAAAAAGCGATACACTATTTTGACTTCTAGCGAGCATAGTACTACAACACTTCAATCACTTGACGAATTAATCACAGCCCTTTCAGAGGGAGAGAGGACGACTTACAATCACATAATACATTCAATAAAATTTCCAGAAAACGCTTTTGAGAACTATTGTTCATGGTCTGACGAATGTTACACTAGAAATTGTATTGTAGATAATGAAAAATTTGAATTGATTTTAATTTGTTGGGGAGCTGGACATAAAACTCCTATTCACGATCATGGTGGAGAAGAATGTTGGGTGAAAGTTATCGAAGGGGAATTCAAAGAGACTATTTACAAACAAGATGAAAACGGTGAACTCAACAAGGTTAAATCCTCTATTGCAAAACCAAATGAGATTACATACATGAAAGATTTTATGGGATTTCATAGATTAGAAAACCTATCTAGTAAAAAAAGCATGACGCTCCATATGTATGCGAAACCAATTCGTAAGTGCAACATGTTCGATGAAAAATCAAAAACTTTTGTGAGTAAGGATTTATCTTATGACACGACCGCATAATTAGTAATAAACCTAAAAGAATAAAACAGAATGTCTGATATAAATAAAGATTTAGCTTTATTTAATGAACTAGCTGAGGCTTTAATCAGTGAAGAAGAGAAAAACCCTGTAGCGGAAAGAATAGATTCGAATAAATTGTACGACTCTATTGATCTTTCGCTAAATCAATCTGCAATGATTGATGATGAATTTAAAACTGTACTTCGCAACGTTCTTATTTCTACTCCAAAAACAGCGACAAGCTTATTCTTTAATCAACTTTTTGGAGGTAGACAAAGCAAAGCAGTTTTAGGAGATTTACTCGCTGTTTTACTTAATAACAGTATGTACACCTATAAGGTTGCAGGCCCACAAGTTGGGATTGAACAAGAAATTATAAGACAATCTTGTAACTTAATCGGTTATGGCCCTCATAGTAATGGTACATTTCCTACTGGAGGTTCAATGAGTAATTATATGGCTTTAGTGATGGCTCGTGATGCTAAAGATCCAAATTGTAGGTTAGACGGAATGTCGAAACCAATGATCATTTACACATCCAAAGAATCTCATTATTCGAATGCAAAGAATGCTAGTTTTGCTGGAATTGGAAGAAAAAACATTCGTTACATTCAAGCCGACGCTAAAGGAAGAATGATTTCGGAAGAATTGGAGAAACAGGTAAAAGAGGACATACAAAATGGAGGTATTCCAACCTATGTAAATGCTACCGCAGGAACAACAGTTTTAGGAGCCTTTGATCCTATTGATAAGATTGCTGACATTACTGAAAAATACGAGATGTGGTTGCATGTTGATGGAGCCTATTCTGGAAGTGTAATTTTTAGTGAAAAATACAAGCATCTTTTGAAAGGAGTTGAAAGATCTAATTCATTCAGCTACAACGCCCACAAAATGCTTGGAACACCAATGACTTGTTCAATCATTTTAGTCAACGATAAAAAACAGTTGCATGATTCGTTTAGTAATGAAGCAGATTATTTGTATCAAACAGACGGTGATGACTTTAACTTAGGTAAAACTTCTTTTCAGTGTGGAAGAAGGAACGATGCTTTGAAGTTTTGGACACTTTGGAAATCTGTTGGAACAAAAGGGTTAGAAAAAATTGTAGATCAACAATTTGAATTGGCTAATGTTGCTCTTGATTATGTTAGAAGCAATCCAGATTATACATTGTATAGTTTTGATGATTCAATCTCTATTTGTTTCAATTATAAAAATATCGATCCAATGACGCTTTGTACTGCGTTATATGAACATCAAATTACTGTTGTTGGGTTTGGATCTTTTGATGGTGTAACTTTTGTTCGATTGGTTACAATTAATGCAACTAATGAAAAGCAAGATATCTTGAACTTCTTTAAAGTACTAGAAGAATTCGTAGAGAAGACACCAAGTCTTCGTGCCATATAATGTTTCTACGAAAAGCGCAAAAAATATTATCTGGAACCCTCTGTACGTTTTGGTAAAATTCTGTCAATTCGAGTGAATTTCACAATTGAAATGAGTGAAATTTGTATCGAGAATAAGAATTTTAATTTCTAAATTAGTTCTCGATACGATTTTTTATCAAAAATCACTCGAACTGACATTTCGGAAACTATTTTAACTCAAAATGCACGAAGGATTATATAAAGTATTGTGACTCGTTATTTTTTACGCCAATTGCTTTCAATTTCACAACCGCTTGTACGTAACAGCGCTAAAATTGGACAACGAGCATCGACTTTTTCCCCCAAGATTCTTACTTGTTCGTCAGTTACTTCTCCTGTTACTATTGCATTTAGTCCTACATTTTTGTAGCTGCCATTTGAATGATCTGCCATCCCCATAAAGCCAGAAAGATCAAGATCTATTTCAATGCTAATATTAATTTGTTCAATATTCAAGGAGAGTTCTTCAGCTACAACCTGAGCTTGCTCATTTTGACATCCAGCCAAAGAAGCTGTAAAATATTGCATAGGGTTTGGTCCAGAGTTTAATCCACCATCCTCTACAGGTTCATCTAATTGAAGGTTCCATTCTGTATCTGTAATATCAACTTTTGTTGGCCATCCATTCCCTTGTGCTTCAGCTTTAAATGTTTCTATGTGTGCGTTCTCCATCTTTATAGTCTTATTTCACCTACTCTTATCAGTTTTCGGTTTACCCTGTTTCAATTGCTCCACGTGCTATGTGTATCAAATGTATTGATTTATCAGCTGGTAATATGAATTATGACAATAAAGTACTACATCGCTATGATTGTTATTAATTGTATTGAAAATAGAATTTCATTTATACACTAGAAACCCATAACTTTATCTCCATATATAATACCCTATATGGAAAGAAGAGACTTTGTAAAAAAAGCGACTTTAACTTCTTTTGCAACTTTGTTAGGAGCAAAAATTGTTTTTGGAAAAAACTTATCAGCAGATTACGTGCCCATTGGTTTACAAGATCCAGATCCTTTTAAACTTTTTAAGAAACATAAAGAAATGGTTGTTTTAAATAACAAGCCATGGAATATGGAGGCGAAAGCCCATTTGTTGGATGATAAGATAACTCCTAATGATAAAATGTTCATCAGGAATAACGGAAGAATCCCTGAAGATATTGATGTAAAAAACTGGTCATTAACCATTGATGGTGAGTCTGTAAAGAGTCAAAAAACATATACACTTGAAGATTTAAAAACAAAATTTCAACAACATACATATCAATTAACGCTAGAATGTGGAGGAAATGGACGAAGTGAGTTCGATCCTCCTGCCAAAGGAAATCAATGGACTATTGGTGCGGTACATTGCGCTCGTTGGACAGGTATTCGATTGAAAGATCTTTTAAACGATGTCGGAATTAAAAACAATGCTATTTATATTGGTTATCATTCGGCAGACACACATTTAAGCGGCGACCCAAGCAAAGAACCAATCTCTCGTGGTGTACCTATGAGTAAAGCACTAGAAGATGAAACTTTGATTGCTTTTCAGATGAACGGTAAAGACATTCCTCTAGCACACGGATTTCCTTTACGATTGATTGCTGGTGGTTGGCCTGCTTCTGCATCAGGAAAGTGGCTAAACAGAATTAGTATTCGAAATAAAGTGCACGATGGTACAAAAATGACAGGAACAGCATACAGAGTGCCTTGCAGTCCGGTTGCTCCAGGTGATAAAGTAAAAGATGAAGACATGTGTATCATAGAATCGATGCCTGTAAAATCAATAATTACCTATCCAAAATCTGGTGCCATTATCAATAAAGAAAAATCACTTTCTATTCGAGGTCATGCCTGGGCTGGAGATTTGGAAGTAGCAAAAATAGAGTACTCAATTGATTTTGGAGCTACGTGGAATACTTCTACTATAGAGAAACCATCTAATCGGTTAGCTTGGCAACATTTTTCTGCCAATGTCAATTTTCCGAAGAAAGGGTACTATGAAGTTTGGGCAAGAGCAACAGATGTTAATGGTGTTGCACAACCTATGTTATTACCAGGATGGAATCCAAAAGGATATTTAAACAATGCTTGTCATAGAATTGCGGTAAAAGTCAAGTAGATGAAACAAGAAAGCAATAAAAGTAAGGGAATTGAAAAAGCGGAGAGGCTAGTTAAAACAGCAGTACTCCTACTCTCTTTTGCGACACTTATTTTGCTGATTTTAATTGTAGATCCCCAGTTAACTTTTTTTGATTCTAAAACAGTTGCTATCACTAAAATTGATGAAGATAAAATAGAAAACGGCATTCATGTTCGTACTGGCTTTAAAGACGCAGAGGGATTAATGACAGTGGTTAATAACTGTACCAATTGCCATTCTGCCAAACTAGTGATTCAAAATAGAATGAATAAAGAGCGTTGGGATGCAACGATTAAATGGATGCAAGAGACTCAAAATTTATGGGACTTGGGAGATAATCAAGAAATCATTGTCAATTATTTAGTAGCCAATTATCCCGCTACTGAAAAAGGAAGAAGAGCAACCTTAACAAATATCGAGTGGTATGAACTTAAAGATTAGACTTATTGGTTTCGTTTTATTGGGGTTTCTTTCTTGTAAGAAAAAGGATTTGGTTCCTACATTTAAAGAAGAAATTCAAAATTATTTGGTTGAATATGAAGAGTTGGAAAGTGTTTCATTAATACCTAATGTAAAGCTTATCGATTTTAGGAACCCTAAACTTTATAATAAACACCACATCTCTGGATCAATCAATATTTGGAGATCAGATATTGAAGATAGTTCCTATCCTTACGGAGGAATGATGGCTAGCCAAGAACAATTAGAAAAACTATTGAGCTCAAAAGGAATTAAAAGCAATGATCTACTTATCGTTTATGACGATAATGGTTTATGTGATGCTGCTCGTTTTTGGTGGGTCTTGCAAAATTATAACTATACTAATGTGAGGTTATTAAACACAACGTATAGCGAATGGATTGCTACTACTGGGTCTTTTTTAAAAGAGGTTCCTAAAATCAATCCTACAGACTTTAAATTCACGAATAAACCTTCTCAAAAATTATATATATCTAAAGAAGATGTATTACAAGAATTAAATAAGAATACCGTTATCCTAGACACAAGGACTCCAGATGAATATTCTGGTAAAAGACAGAAAAAAGGAGCTGTTAAAGGCGGTAGAATTCCCAATAGCAAGTTGATAGATTGGTCAACTGCAATTAACTTTCATGGCAATAAAAAGCTAAAATCAATTCAAGAATTGGATAGTATTTATGGAGCGATTATCCCTTCGAAAGAAACCCCTATTATTGTCTATTGTCATTCAGGTGTTCGATCTGCACACACTACCTTTGTGTTAACACAATTGCTTGGATATAAAAATGTGAAAAACTACGATGGTTCTTGGACCGAATGGAGTTATTTTGATAATTTGCCCTTTGAAAAAGATAGCATTAACTCAATAGAACAATAAAGATGAATAAAGATGAATAAAGATGAATAAATATACTGATGCTTTTGTAAATGCTTTGAATGGAAACATCGATTGGACATGGAAATCTATTCTATTTGAGGTTCCTTGGTACAGCAATTATTTTTGGGGATTAATTGTTATCTCTCTTTTTGTTTGGTGCTTAGAAATTGCTTTCCCCTGGAGAAAAGAACAATCAGCTATTAGAAAAGATTTTTGGTTAGATGGATTCTATATGTTTTTCAACTTTTTTGTTTTTTCAATTGTTATCAGTGGCTTTTATTCGATGATGAATGTATTGTTTGAGAGTTCTGGAGCTACAGCACAAAGTTTGGCTATTGTCAACCTGTCTTCACTTCCAATGTGGGCTCAGTTATTAATCTTCTTTATTGTATTAGACTTTGTACAATGGCTTACACACGTACTTTTACACAAATATCCTTTCTTATGGAAATTTCATAAGGTACATCACAGTGTGAAAGAAATGGGCTTTGCTGCTCATTTACGATATCACTGGATGGAGAATGTTTTATACAAACCTTTAAAAACCTTCGGTTTGATGATACTTGGTGGACTTGAGCCTCAGCAAGCTTATATAGTACACTTTATAGCTATTTCTATAGGACATTTAAATCATGCAAATATTAAGATCACATGGGGGGTGTTTAAATACCTTTTCAACAATCCTGTGATGCATTTGTACCATCATGCATACCATTTACCAGAAGGAAAGAATGGTGTCAATTTTGGAATTAGCTTAAGTTTGTGGGATTATATTTTTAAAACGAATTACATTCCTGAAGATAGTGGAACCATTGAAATTGGTTTTGCAGGAGAAGAAAAATTTCCTAAAACCTTCTTACAACAATTGTTATACGGATTCAAAAAAGGGCAAAAGTAAATTACTTTTCTAATTTGCTTTTTAAGGACCATTCACTATATCCACCTGAATAGTCATAAATTTTTTGGAAACCTTTTTCTTGAAGTAATTTAGAGGCTCTACTACTTCGTCCTCCAGAGTGACAGTAGATGTATATTGACTTCTTTTTATCTAAGGTTTCAATTTGCTTTAAAAACGTATCTTTTTCAAAGAAATTCATTTGCACAGCATCGTCTATAGTGCCCTGATTATACTCCTTATCTGTTCGCAAGTCTATTAACTGAACATCTTTTCCTATCACCTGTTTTTGAAACTCTTCAAAAGTAATTACGCTAACACTAGCTTTATCTTCTGATGCACAAGACAAAGAAATAAGAATCAAAAATGCGATGTAGTATGTTTTTTTAATCATGATAAAAACAGTTTTTGAAAGCCACAAGGTAATAATTTTCAAGAGGAATATGTAGCACAGGTATTAATCCCCTTTTTTTAAACTTGGTATTTCTACCCTAGTAAAAGACAAAGAATCAAACCACCTTTGAATTGCACAGGCCTTATCCGAAAAGCCTTTAATAAACAAAGTAGGAATTAATAAATACTCCCAAAAATTATGGAAGCACACAAAGCAGTAGTAGGACAACTTAAGAGCCTTTTGGATTCGAATCCAGAAATGGCAACTAGCCTAGTGGCGTCATTAAAACTAGCTCACGACTTAGCTAAAAATGGTGACCCTTCAAATAAGATTCCACCTTTAAACAAAGATCTTTACAATGCTATTAACAAAGAGTTCAAAGGAAAAGGTTGGCCAACTTCACTCAATGACTATTATGACTATTTAGATATCTATGTGAGAATGGTTCCCAATGAAGAACCTGGCACACACTATGCATGGACAAGTGATGGAACCAAGAATGGACACAATCAAAAAGTCTACGATTTGCTATGTCAGTTTTATTTTTTAGTAGATCAACAAAACAGCAGTGGAAAAACAATACAGAGCTATCAAGAATTTGCAGATTGGTTAACGAGTTTTGCAATTGCTTGGGGTACCTTCTTAGACACAGAAGAGTCTTTGACTCCTCAAAGTTTGCAATCCTTTGAAAATGACTCGATGTACAATATGTATTTGTATAACGATGGTAAAAGTACTTGGAAAACATTCAATCAATTCTTCTATAGAGAGTTTAACGGTGCTGATTCTAAAACTGGAATTACACCTTTAAGACCTATCGCCGACCCTGATAATAATACAACCATTGTTTCTCCTGCTGAATGTACTTTCAAAGCCTATTACCCTATTAATGATAAAGGAAATGTAATGGCACCACCAAATACTAGAATCAAGCATACACATAGCATTGGAACCGTAGATGAATTGTTAGAGTTTAGCAAATATGGAGAGCGTTTTTATGGAGGAACGTTTATTCATTACTTTTTAAGTCCGTTTGACTATCATCGATTTCATACTCCTGTAAGTGGAAAAATTTTAGAGATTATTCCTGTACAAGGAAATACCTACTTGAATGTAAACATGACTGCAGATGGGCAATTTGATGCACCTGATGGGTCTGAACCTGGAGACGGATATGAATTCAGTCAAGCAAGAGGCTTGGTCATTATGGATGCAGGTCCAATAGTTGGTAAAGTAGCTATACTTCCTATTGGAATGTGCCAAGTTTCTGGTGTAGATATGTATACTGAATTGCAAGGCAAAACAGTGGTAAAAGGACAAGAATTTGGAAAATTCAAGTTTGGAGGTTCAGACATTATCATGTTATTTGAAAAACCACCTCAAGAATTGTATATGTTTCAAAATGACCCAGGTCACAATCCAATTCATTTTCAATATGGACAAACTTCTGTGTATTGGAATAAGTAATATTATTATATTCAAAGAACCAGTAGATTGTTTTACCACCTACTGGTTCTTTTATTTCTAATCTATCTTTTCAAAAACATTGCTACTTCCTGTAGACATATAGATGATTTCTCCTTTTTTGTTTTCTACAAAGCCCATTGTTCTCCGCCCATCAAAACTCTTGAAGAGTAAAGGGCCAATTTGAAAAAACTTTCGCCCAAAAATTGAAAACGTATTATCATCATTCACAACTAATTGTTCGGCAGTAGGTTTCCATCCATTTTCACAGGTGTGACAGTGAGTAGACCATAAATAACTGCCCTCAAATTTTGATAAATCTTGCATGACCCTTTTTGGATTGGGTTCTAATGTGGCTTTATTCTCTTGAAAATATTCTAGGATTGCGCTAAGTACCATATAACGGAATCTTGATCCTTCATGGTGACTAACAATATAAACACCTAAGTTCTTTTCTGGTATCAAAGCCATATAGCCACTATATCCTAACATATCTCCTCCGTGACTTACTGTTCTGAATCCATTTGCATATTCCTCATAGAAACCTAAACCAAAACCTTCAACTTCTGTATGAGCTGAAAGCTGTTGTTTGTGCATTTCACTCGTCATTTTTGAACTGAGAATTGTTTTATTGTTATGCTTTCCTAAATTCAAATGCATTAATAAGTACTTTCCCATATCTGAAACTGTACTATTAATATCTGAAGAAGGATATGTATGATAAAACTCCCATGGCTGTGGTACATTAATTCCTCTTCTATATTCATATCCCCAAGAAGTATATCGTTCTTGTTCGTCTGAAAGCCCCATATTGGTCATATTCATTTCCAATGGGTCCCAAATGTGTTTTTTCATGTACTCTGCTAATGACATACCACTAACATCTTCTACCAACAAGCCCGCAAGCGCTATGGCATAACTTGAATATGATGAAATTACTCCAGGCTCTCGTAATCTGATAAGCCGATCTTTTAAGAATATTTTTAATGGAATCTGTTCACTAGCTCGAAAGACTCTACGACCAGATATTTCATCAAAACCCGCACTATGAGTCAACAAATGCCAAGGTGTAATAGGCTTACTAAATGTGTCTTGGACCTTCAGAGAAGTCAAGTAGGTATTCACATCCGTATGTAAATCGATCTTTCCTTGATCTACCAGTTGCATCAAAGCGGTAGCTGTAAATGTCTTTGTAATAGATCCAATTCGAAAAATGGTAGAGTCAGGTCTTACTCTTCTGATTTCTTCTCCTAACGAAGTATATCCATAGCCTTTTTTGAGAAGTACTTTTCCATCTTTTACAATAATAAAAGCAGCTCCTGGTATATGATTACTTTCCATATTAGATTGGATCACCGAATCTAACTTGGATTCTAATTTCGCTACGTTTTGACTCACTAGCACAGAGAAATTCCAAACAATCATCAGTAATGAAATCGTTAATACTTTTAAACCTTTATTCATTATAATTTTTATTTAAGTTGTGTGTTGTTATCTAGAATAGCTTACATAAGTATAAGACTTATGAATAATTTTCCATTCTCCTTCTATTTTTAAAAGCATTAAATAGTCAGTATATAAACGCTTTCGATAAGGCACATCAATTTCAATTTTAGCCATTGCAACATCATTTACGAAATCTATAGAGACAACTTTACCTATTCTATTTCTTTTCTCTCCTTTCTTGAAATATGAAATATATTTTTGTCCAGACAAAACACTCAACTTATTATCTTGTACAGAATACAAATTTAAATCTCTATCAAAAGCATTTTTCAGTCGATCTGGCTCGCCGTTAGAAGTTCCTTCTATGTAGTCTAATAACACCATGCTAATTTTGTGCTTTTCGGGAGCTTTGCTCTTATTAGAAGACTGACTGTATAAGCTTTGAATACTTATAGTTAATATTAAAAATAATACGATTTTTTTCATTTTACAGTAAATTAGATTCATGGCGAATCTAAATAATTGAACTCTAAAATTGAAGGAAAGAACACTGGGAGTCCTACGGAATTATAAATCCGAAGAAATATTACAAGCTCTTTTTGTATTGAGCAGGAGTAATTCCTTTTACCTTTTTAAAAGCAGTATAAAAAGATGAATTTGATTTAAAACCACATTCATTTCCTATTGCTTCTATGGTTAAAAAGTTGTTTGTTTTAATCATTTCAGCAGCAGATAAAACTCTATATTCATTTACAAAAGCAGTGAAGTTCTTACCCAATACATCATTTAAATACTGAGAGAGCAAATGCTGTTTTATTTCAATAAGCTTAGCAACTTGAGGCAATTTAAGGTCAGGGTTTTTATGTAATTCTTCGGCCTCAAATAAGTGTCTTAATTTCTCTTTAATTTCTTTTTCAGTAACTAATTCAATCTTTTTGTCTGCATACTTTTGCTTTACATCAAAGAATACTTTCGAATTTCTTTTTCTATAAATCCACAGCGAAATAGATAGATACAAGATAAAAGAAAAAGATAAAGCACCAACAAGATAAGAAGTATAATACGTTGTACTGTATGCCGCCCAAATGATGATATTACCTGTAACAATATTTAGGAGCCAAATCTCTTTTGTTGTTAGCTTTTCAGCTCTAGAAAAAAGCTTCTTATATAATTGTTTAACCAACCATACTGAAGCTACTATATAACTTGTCCAGGTTAAAAGTAAAGCAATTGCAAAAATACCAAATCGTGGTTTTTGCCAATACCTCCAGTATTCTCTATAAGGATAAAAAATTCCTATAAAAATCATTGCAATGATGTATGGCAAGATATGTATCATCCATTTTTTACCAGATTCATTTACAGTTTTGGTCGTTTCATGAACATAGAGATATAAAAAAGGACCAATTAAAAAACAAGCCGTAAGTCCCACTTGTATAAAAGCGCTAGAAGTTCCTGGATAAAACGAAAGAAACACCGATTTTATAACACGTACGCTCAATACAAAAATCAATGCAGAAAGAAAATAGGTTGATCTGTTTTTAATTTTAATAAAAAACAAAAAATAGAAACTCAATAGTATCCCATTAAAACCACCTAAAGCACTAAAGAAAAATAATAATTGTCTATCGAATTCCATTCAAAATTATATTAAAATCATCATCCATTATAGGCAAAACCAATAGTTACATATAATATTGCGTGAGGCAATCTAACATAAAAAAATCTTTTAAGCAATACAATAACCTTTGAAATAAATAAACTTTCTATATTCGTTCGTCGTAATTAAGAGATCATTTTACCAATCGTAAACTATGCTAAAAACATCCAATGCTCGCATCACAAAAGCCTCCTTACAAAGGGTTGGTAATAAGTTAAGTCAAGAATTAAATCATGTAACTTCTGCAGAAATTCCTTTTACAGAAGACGAAGAAGAATTGCTTAGAACGTTCTTTTTACGTTCTATTAGATCTAGCATCGATTTAATGAAGTTTACACATCATATCAGCCTGGAATACAATGCTGTATATGATAATACAAAAAAGTTTTTTGACAGCGAAGTAGGCTTTATTGAGTACTCTAATAACATCTTAAATCATTTGTATGAAAAGTCGAGTCACCCTCAAATAAAAACAGGAGAGTTATTCGTTATTGAGTTTCAGAACTTACAATTTCAGGATATTACAACAGATGCTATTGGGATTTTTAAGATTGAAAACAAAATCGATTACTTAAAATTCCATCACCAAGAGGAAGGCTTGGACTTCACTATTAGCAAAGGAGTAAAACTACAGAAAATCGACAAAGGTTGTTTGATTCTCAATACAGATCAGTCGAATGGATACCGGGTAATTTCTATCGACAATAACAGTTATGATGCAAACTATTGGAAAAAATCATTTTTAGATTTGGAAGAAGTTTTAAATGATTCATATCAAACTAAACATCACATAAACCTATTGTCTACATTCTCTAACACCATGGTAGAGAACAACGACACATACACTCAGAAAGAGTTTATCAGCCAAGGAATTCAACTATTTAATGACAACGAAGTCATTACCAAAGATTTATTAGAACAAGAGTTGTTGAGTCCGTTTGATGTGGTTGACTCCTACTCTAGCTTTAAATCGCAATACAACAAAGAAAACAATCTCGATTTAGAAGAAGATTTTAATGTTTCTCTAACTACTTTAAAAAAGGAGAAACGTAAAATTAAAAGTCAGATTAACCTAGATACCAAGATTCAAATTAAGTTAGACCTTAGTGATGGTGACACCGTAAAAGACAATATTGAAAAAGGCTTTGATGATGAACGTAAAATGCATTATTACAAGGTGTTTTATAATGAAGAGACCTAGAAATAGTATATTTTACTACATTAAGTAATGAACAGCTTTTTGGTATAATAATTGATTCATTGATTAAAACCATCAATGAAAGGTTCTCTAATCATATTTCTTTTATTCCTATTCACTTCCTGTATACCTGTAAGGATTGCTCCCAAAATAAAGGAGGACAAAGTTAAAATTGCTAAAAGATTCAAAAGACATCTTCCTAAAACCTATTCTTATATCTTCAAAGATCCTAAAGATGCTGATGAGTTTTACAATTATATAAACACTATATACCAGTTAAATCATAAAGATGTAGAATTTAATGTACCCGTTTTAATTAATAAAAATGAATATTTTATTTCATTTTATGAAGTAGAAATCCCAACAGAAACAATAAACTTAGTTCCAGTACTTATCGACGCAAAACTTGAATCCGCTGGTAGTAGTGGATTTTTACAAGATGCATATGTTACCCGTAAAGGAACTTGGTATATCGTTCTGACCGTCTCAGATTCAAAAATGAATGATAGTCTACATCCTAAATATATCAATAGACAAGAAGTGATAACTTTTCTTAAAAAACTAAGGCTAGAGTATCTAAATACAACAAATTATTTAAGTATTTTGTTACGAAAGTAAAAAACCCTTCAACTCCTCATAACTCGCAATCTGTATCGCCACTTTCTCCTTATCCATCACTCCTATAATTTGAGGCGGAATCTCAACCTTAACACCCAAGGTATCTTCAACCACATCTAAAAATTTCACTGGATGAGCCGTTTCTAAAAATACCCCAAATTCATTTTCTTGCAAACCGTGCTTCTTCAATCCTAAATATCCGACAGCTCCGTGTGGGTCTGCAACATAACCAAAATTTGCATGGATTTCTTTCATCGCCTCTTTAGTCACTTCATCCGTAAAAGAAGAAGACGAGAATTGTTCTTTCAATGCATTAAGGTCTTTACTAAACAATTCTTGAATCCGGATAAAATTACTCGGATTCCCAACATCCATCGCATTCGATATGGTTGCTTTGGAAGGTTTTGGATTATACGTTCCATCTTTTAAATACTCAGATACAGCATCGTTTACATTTGTAGAAGCAATAAAATGTTTGATTGGCAATCCTAATTTCTGAGCCATTAAGCCTGCACAGATATTTCCAAAGTTTCCACTCGGAACAGAGAACACTAACTCTTTTCCTCGAGCATGTGCTTGTTTGTATGCAAAAAAGAAATAGAACATTTGAGGCAACCAACGAGCAACATTGATAGAATTCGCTGATGTGAGTTTTCTTGTGATTTCAGAATCTAAGAAAGCAGACTTCACCATATCCTGACAATCATCAAAAACACCGTCTACTTCTAAGGCTGTAATATTATGTCCAAGTGTTGTTAATTGCTTCTCTTGAATATCACTCACTTTACCACTAGGATATAAGATAACCACTTTCACTCCTTTCGCATTCAAAAATCCATTGGCTACTGCTCCACCAGTATCTCCTGAGGTCGCTACTAAGACCGTTACTTCCTCTTGATTATCTCTATTGAAGTATTCCAAGCATTTCGCCATAAACTTGGCTCCTACATCTTTAAAAGCCATCGTCGGACCATGAAACAACTCCAACGTAGCAATGTTCTCTTCTATCTGAACCACAGGAAAATCAAAAGAAACCGTTTCCTTAATAATCTCTTTTAACTTTTCTTCAGGAATTTTGTCTCCAACAAATTGCTTGATCGCTTCAAAAGCAATCTCTTCATTTGAGTAATCAGAAATATTTTCAATGAATTCTTTCGATAATGGTGTAATGGATTCTGGAAAATACAACCCTCTATCAGGTGCAATTCCGTTGACAACCGCATCTTTAAAAGATACGTTTAGTGATGTATGATGTAAACTGTAATAGTTCATTGTTTAATTTTTTGGTTGTTGGTTGTTGGTTGTTGGTTGTTGGTTAAAAATTTACTTCAAATTTTTGACTTTTTAATTTTCCAATTTTACATTTCAATTGTTCTCGATATAATTTTTTCGTTCCTCAAAAATCACTCGAACTGACATTCGTTTTGTCACATCGAGTGAATTTGATTTTGTAAATCAAATTTGTATCGAGATGTTTTATAAAACCCTCATTCCTCCTGCATTCACTTTAGAAACATGGACATCAAAATCTATATTGATGTTTTTATATACTTCAGCCATCTTCTTGCCTACCTCATTGGCAATCTCTTCTCCTTTGCTCAAGGCAAAAATAGAAGGACCTGAGCCTGAAATTCCACTTCCTAAAGCTCCGGCATCCAAAGACACTTGTTTTATTGTATCAAACTGAGGGATCAATATAGAACGATGTGGCTCTATAATTTCATCGTGTAAAGAGCGACCAATTAAATCGTAATCTTCTGTGTATAATCCACTAATCAAGCCTCCTAAATTTCCCATTTGTTTCACCATCTGTTTCAAAGAAACTTGTTGTTTTAAAACAGAACGAGCTTCCGAAGTTTTCACTTCTATTTGTGGGTGAATCACCGTTGCATATAATTCTGAAGGAGCGTCAATTTTAATAATCTCCAAAGGATCATAACCTTTTACCAAGGTAAATCCGCCCAACAAAGCTGGAGCGACATTGTCTGCATGTGCAGAACCACTCGCTAGCTTTTCTCCTTGCATAGCAAACGGAACCAATTCTTTTAATGAAAAGGGATTTCCTAGCAATTCATTCATCCCAAAAACAGCGCCAGCTGAACTAGCGGCGCTACTACCTATTCCACTCCCTGGTTTGATGTTTTTATAAATTTCAATCTCAAAGCCAAAATCAGCATCAATTGCATCCAACAAAGCCAATCCAGCAACTCCAGCAACATTCTGTTCAGTTTCTAATGGCAAATCTTGACCCACAATTTTTGTAATCTTAATTCCCTTTTCGGACACTTTCCTAACCACCATTTCATCACCTACCGTTTCTAAACATAGACCCAAAATATCGAATCCACACGAAACATTGGCAATAGTAGCCGGAGCAAAAATTCTAATTTCTTTCATTTTTATGCCTGCGTAGGCAGGTATCTTTTAATATTAACAGTCAATAACTAGTTGTGACTTCGAGAGCCTCAGTCACCATTTTTAATCCTATAGAGGTCATTGAGACTCTCGAAATGACATTTATCCTACACATTCCCAATTCGTATTACATCTGCAAAGATACCTGATGCTGTTACATCGGCACCTGCTCCCGCACCTTTTATAATTAAAGGTTGTTGCAGATACCTATCTGTATAAAACAACACAATATTATCACTTCCTTCTAAATTATAGAACGGATGTGAGGGTGCTATCTGTTGCAATCCAACATTGGCATTTCCATCAACAAATTCCGCTACATATTTCAATCGACATTCTTTCTCTTTTGCTTCTGAATATATCTTTTGGAAATCACTTTCATATGTTGTCAATGAAGCATAAAACGATTCATTGTCAATCGTCTTCAAACTTTCTTGGGGTAAAAATGATTTGTTTGCAATATCTTCAAGTTCCATCTCAAAACCACTCTCTCTTGCTAGAATCAAAATCTTTCTCGCTACATCTACTCCACTCAAATCGATCTTAGGATCTGGTTCTGTATATCCTTCTTCTTGTGCTTGAGCAACCACATCATGAAACGTTGATTTCTCATCGAAATTATTAAAGACAAAATTTAAACTTCCAGATAAAACTGCTTGAATTTTATGCACTCGATCTCCAGAAGCAATTAGGTTTTTCAAGGTGTCTATAATCGGTAGTCCAGCACCCACATTGGTTTCAAACAAAAAAGGCGCATTGTACTTTCTAGACACATACTTTAATGTTTTGTAATTTTCAAAGTTCGAAGCACAGGCAATTTTGTTGCAGGTAACCACTCCAATATTCTCTTGCAAATAATATTCGTACATCTTTGAAACCGACTCATTAGCTGTATTGTCTACAAACACACTATTCCGCATATTGATAGACTTCGCTCGATCTAGAAAACTCTTTAAACTTGCTTTCTCTCCATTTTCTAATGCTTTCTTCCAATCAGACAAATCAATCCCATCTTCGTTAAAAGTCATTGTTCTCGAATTTGAGATTCCTATTACTCGAATATTCAATTTCAAATTCTCTTTTAAATATTCTTCTTGTTGATGCATTTGTGCTAAAAAACGTTGACCTACATTTCCTACGCCAGTTACAAAAAGATTCAACTGCTTTATGCGCTCTTCAAAGAATCGCTCGTGCAAAGTATTCAATGCTTTTTTAGCATCACTTTTGTTGATCACCGCCGAGATATTCTTCTCTGAAGCTCCTTGAGCAATGGCTCTTATATTAACATTGTTCTTTCCTAAAGAGCTAAACATCTTACCACTAAGCCCTTGATGATTCTTCATATTATCACCTACCAAAGCAATAATACACAGCCCTTCTTCTACACAAACTGGTTTTACTTTTTGCAACTGAATTTCATATTCAAAGGCTTCATCTATTACCTCTTTTGCTTTCTGTGCATCTTGATCGTTAATGGCAATACAAATAGATAATTCTGAAGAAGCTTGGGTAATTAAGATCACATTTATTTGATGCAACGACAGTACTTCAAACAGTCGTTTTGAAAAGCCAGGGATTCCAACCATTCCGTTTCCTTCTAAAGTCACCAACGTAATATTTTCAATATGACTAATCCCTTTTACAGGTTTGTCTTTACTTGTTTCTTTGGTAATCAACGTTCCTTTATCATCCGGTTGAAATGTATTCTTAATGACAATCGGAATTTCTTTTTCTAATACAGGTTGTATTGTTGGTGGATAAATCACCTTCGCCCCAAAATGCGATAATTCCATTGCCTCATGATATGAGATATGTGAAATCTCAAATGCTTGTTTCACAATTCTCGGATTGGCAGTAAACATCCCACTTACATCTGTCCAAATTTGTAGTTGCTCTGCATCCAAAGCAGCTGCTAAAATTGCTGCCGTAAAATCAGATCCACCACGACCTAAAGTCGTCGTTTTTCCTTCAGGAGTTCTAGCCACAAAGCCTGGCATCAATGTCACGCTGGCTTTATTCCCAATAAAGTATTTCTTTACATTTTTATTGGTTGCTTCGAAATCTACCAAACCGTTTAGATAATCATCGGAAGCAACTAAGAGTTCTCGACTGTCTTTATAATTGGTCTTGAACAACTCGTCTGCAGATTTTGCAATGATGTAAGACGATAGCAATTCTCCAAAACTTGAAATCTTCGCCAAGGTTTTAGGCGTTAACTCTTGCAACAAGTAGCAACCTTCATAGATGGTTTCTAATTGATTGAATAATTGTTTTGCATAGCTAATGATAGAACTCTGATTGCTCACAGGAATCAACTCCCTAATCACATCAAAATGATGTTTCTCCAAAGCTTTTAAAACCTCTTTGTATTCCTCGTTTTTTTGGCTGGCTAAATTAGCTCCATTAATTAACGCGTCTGTTGTTTTACCAAAGGCTGATACCACAACAATTATAGACTCTTTTTTTGAGGCACCGGAAACGATGCTTAGGACTTTTTGTATGTTCTCTGAATTGGCTACTGACGATCCGCCAAACTTTAATATTTTCATTATATTTCTGCGAAGGCAGAAATCTGCCTTCATTTTAGTTGTTAATTCTTTTGTTGTCACACTGAGCTTGTCGAAGTGTCTTTTTATGGATTCCGCATCTACACTTCGAGTGCCTCAGTGTCCGTGCGGAATGACATTATTTTATGAGTTACTTGTTTCGATTTTTTCGAAAAACATAGATGACCTGAAGTGATATGTATAAAAGAACCCCCTAAAGGGTAATGGTAATCGTAGAAATAATAACAAAAGAAATGCGTACCACAGAAGTAGTGAAATACGAATTATTATGTTCTTTTGTTAGTACCATGGTTCAAATGTATCTTTTATTTTTTGTTAGCAAAAGTTTTTTTAATGTTCTTCATAACTTTTACGAGTTTCGTAAAATTAGGCCGTGAATTTTGTAGAATATTTATCTTTTATAATGTCTCCAATGGGTTTGTTCTGAATATTACTCTCTAACCAAGACAGAATATCTAAATATAAGAATGCTCTACTCTCATAAGGATCATCTTCAAACGTTTTCAATTTAACATGTAAATCTTTAAACGCTTTTTTAATCTCATGCGGATAAATATTCTGAAGGTTCTTAATGAAAATGATCATTTCCTTTTGCACCTCATGCAAATCATTCATCTTCAACAAAAACTTATAAGTTCTCTTCAGCAAGGTTTCAATATGATAATCGTATCCCGCTTCATAATGTGCAAACAAATTCAGGATTCGAGAAAAACACAAAAGATCTTCACGCATCGATAACGATTTGTTGGAAATGATTTTATCTAAATAATAAATACATTTCTCATTATCGCCAGATCCAAAATACATACTAGCAAACTTGTAATAGAAGGTCATTACGTGATGTTCATCAATTCTATTCTCATACAATTTCAATTGCGATTCAATTTCAGGAATAATAGTAACACCTTCATCAAAATTACCATCAATAAAATATAGGTTTAACTTATGGAGATTCAAATACAGGAAGCTCAATGCTTCAATATTATTATCTACAGGAAAACCATCACTTTTTATAATTTTTTCTAAGCTATTGATTGTTTTTTCAAATCGATCCTTTCTTCGAATCAAGAATAAAGATTCTAATAAGTAGGTGTTTCCTTTCAAAAAGAAAACAGGATGAGAATTAATCATTGCTGGATTTTCATAGAATAATTCTACCCATTTCATTGCATATTTATAGCAATTCACAAAATCTTGCGTTAAAAAACTATACCATAAATGGGCTTTATAAAGCCATAATTTTTCTCGAAAACCTAATTTTTCAATATCAAATTTTGGCAATCGATTTTCAAAATATTTTTGGATTTGAATCTTTTCTTCTTCATTCTTTACGTATCCAGTTTTTAGAATGATGCTATACAATTGAAGTGATAAGTTAGACAGCTTGCTCGCAATGACATTTAAACTACTTAATTCTTTCGCTTGAATCGATAATTCATCAGCTCTATTACTAATACTTCTTGTAATGTATTGAGATTCAATAACCTTCTCCAATTCAACCACTTCATAGGCTAAATTTTTCTCTTCATTGGTAATGGCAAACTCTTTTGCTTTTTCTAAAATCTTCAAACTTTGTTTGTATAGACCTTTATGATATAAGATGGAAGCAAAATCTAATTGCTCTCTAATTTGAGAACGTACATTTTGATGTGAAGGGCTCAGTTTTAAGCTAATTAGAATCTGCTTGTACAAATGTGCTTTTACATTTGCCAATTGCTGTTTTTTAACAATGCTGCTTTTTAAAATAAGCGCTTCGTCATAGGTATTTGCCTTGTCTAAAAAGTTGAATAAATTCAAAAATTTAGAATCAGAATTCACACCCAACCTTCCGACATAAAGCTTGAATTGTCGCTTTTCTGATTTAGAAAGCGACTTTATCAACTGAAACAAATTATCTTTTTGATTCTTAGTCATCTTAAAAACAAACTTATAATAAATTGATTATTAGCGAATTAAATTTAAAAACCTTCATTGAACATCGTAATAACTACTGGTTAAAATACCTCCAACAACAATCCAAAATATAAATTCGTAAGACAATAGAAAAATAAATTTTCATTTAATGTCAAATACGAACATTCAAATTTTTGATACAACCCTTCGAGATGGCGAACAAGTGCCAGGCTGTAAGTTAGATACACAACAGAAATTAGTCATTGCAGATCGCCTCGATTTATTGGGTGTTGATGTTATAGAGGCCGGATTTCCAATTTCTAGTCCAGGTGACTTTGCTTCTGTAGAAGCAATTTCTAAACTGGTAAAGAATGCAACTGTTTGTGGTTTAACCAGAGCAGTAAAAAAAGATATCGAAGTAGCTGCTGAATCTTTAAAGTACGCTAAGAAACCTAGAATCCATACGGGCATTGGAACTTCAGAATCTCATATCAAACATAAATTCAAATCCAACAAAGGAGAAATCTTAATCAGAGCCTACGATGCTGTAAAGTATGCAAAGTCGTTTGTAGAGGATGTTGAGTTCTATGCAGAAGATGCTGGAAGAACAGACAACGAGTTTTTAGCTCGAGTTTGTGAAGAAGCTATTAGAGCAGGTGCTACCGTTTTAAACATTCCTGATACAACAGGATATTGTTTACCAAGCGAGTACGGAGCTAAAATAAAATACCTAAAAGAAAACGTAAAAGGAATTGAAAAAGCAATTCTTTCATGTCACTGTCACAACGACCTTGGTTTGGCTACTGCCAACTCAATTGAAGGAGTAATCAATGGAGCACGTCAGATTGAATGTACCATTAATGGTATTGGAGAGCGTGCTGGAAATACAGCGTTAGAAGAAGTGGTAATGATTTTAAAACAACACCCCTACTTAAATTTAGATACTGGCATCAATACAACACATCTATACGGAATCAGTCAATTGGTTTCTGAAAGCATGGGAATCTACACACAGCCAAACAAGGCCATTGTAGGTGCCAATGCATTTGCTCACAGTTCTGGAATTCACCAAGACGGTGTGATTAAGAACCGTGAGACCTATGAAATTATCGATCCTAAAGATGTAGGTGTTACTGAATCTGCGATTGTATTAACAGCTAGAAGCGGTAGGGCAGCTTTAGCCTACAGAGCAAAAAATGTTGGATACGAATTAACCAAGATTCAATTGGATACCGTGTATGCAAATTTCTTAACTTTTGCCGATCGTAAGAAAGAAGTAAATGATAAAGACATTCATCAGATTATTGAAACAAGTTCAATCTATCAACAAATAGCATCTGCATAATGGGAAAAACATTATTTGATAAAGTATGGGATGCACACGTCGTCGATGCCATCGATAAAGGACCACAGGTTTTATATATCGATAAGCATCTGATTCACGAAGTAACCAGTCCGCAAGCCTTTAATGAACTAAAGGAACGCGGAATTCCTGTTTTTAGACCGGATCAAATTGTGGCAACTGCCGATCATAATACACCAACCATTGATCAGCATTTACCAATTAAAGACGACTTGTCTAGAAATCAATTAGAACAACTCTCTAAAAACTGTGAAGAAAACGGAATCACACTTTACGAACTCGGACATAAATACAACGGAATTGTACACGTAATGGCTCCTGAATTGGGAATCACGCAACCGGGTATGACCATGGTTTGTGGTGATAGCCATACATCTACACACGGTGCTTTTGGAACCATTGCCTTCGGGATAGGAACCAGTCAAGTTGCACAAGTATTTGCAAGTCAGTGTTTGTTATTGACAAAGCCAAAAAGTTTACGTGTTAGCGTTAATGGAAAATTGAAAAAAGGCGTATTACCTAAAGACGTTATTTTATACATCATTTCTAAACTCGGTACCAATTCGGGTACTGGATATTTCTGCGAATACGCAGGTGATGTATTCGAAAACATGAGCATGGAAGGTAGAATGACCGTATGTAATATGAGTATTGAAATGGGTGCTCGTGGTGGAATGATTGCACCAGACGAAACCACCTTCAACTATATAAAAGGACGAAAGTTTGCGCCACAAGGTGCTGACTTCGACAAAAAAGTAGCCTATTGGAACACATTGCCTACCGATGATGATGCTATATTCGATCAAGAATATTCGTTTGATGCAGAAGACATCGAACCCATGGTGACGTACGGAACCAATCCGGGAATGGGAATTAAGATTACTGAAAACATTCCTCAAGATGAAAACGCTTCTTTTAAGAAGTCGTTGGAATACATGAATTTTAAAGCAGGTGAATCGTTAATCAACAAACCTATCAACTTTGTGTTTATTGGAAGTTGTACCAATTCTAGAATTGAAGATTTTAGAGTGGCAGCCGATTTCATCAAAGGAAAACAAAAAGCTGATAATGTTACTGCTTGGTTAGTACCAGGAAGTAAACAGGTAGAAACTCAAATTATTGAAGAAGGATTGAAAGACATCTTTGACAATGCAGGGTTTGAACTACGTCAACCGGGATGTTCTGCGTGTTTGGCTATGAACGACGATAAAATTCCGAAAGGAGAATATTGTGTTTCTACATCGAATAGAAATTTTGAAGGGCGACAAGGACAAGGGTCTAGAACTATTCTAGCAAGTCCCCTAGTAGCCGCAGCAACTGCTGTTGAAGGAAAAATTGTTGATATTACTAAATATTTGAACTAATGGAGAAGTTTACAACACTAACATCGAGAGCGATTCCATTGGCCATAGAAAATGTGGATACAGATCAGATTATTCCTGCTCGTTTCTTAAAGGCAACGGACAAGAAAGGATTTGGCGATAATGTTTTTCGCGATTGGAGATTTGATAAAAACGGAGAACCGAATGCAGATTTCTCATTGAATGATGCAAAATATTCAGGTAGCATTTTAATTGCTGGCGATAACTTTGGTTGTGGTTCTAGCAGAGAACATGCAGCTTGGGCATTGGTAGGATATGGATTTAACGTCATCGTGTCTAGTTTCTTTGCAGACATCTTTAAAGGAAATGCATTGAACAACGGGTTGTTACCCGTACAGGTTTCACCAACGTTTTTAAATACGTTGATGACTACTGTAAAACAAGATTCAACTGCTGAAATTGAAGTGAATCTAGAAGCGCAAACCATCGGGATTCAAGGATCAGATCATTCGGAACCTTTTGACATCGATCCATACAAAAAGACCTGTATGATTAATGGATACGACGATATCGATTATTTAATTAGTAAAAAAGAAACCATTGAGGCTTACGAGGCTCAAGGAGTATAAAACAATGTCATTCCTGCGAAGGCAGGAATCCATAAAATAAAAACAGATTCCCGCCTACGCGGGAATGACAAATTGAAAAGATGAAACTAAACATAGCTGTACTATCAGGAGACGGTATCGGTCCGGAAGTAACCAACGAAGCGATTAAGGTGTTAAAAGCCATTGCAATGGACTTCGATCATACCTTTATTTTTGAGGAAGCTCCCGTTGGAGCAATTGCAATCGATAAAACAGGTGATCCTTTACCAGAAGAGACTTTAAATTTGTGCAAGAATACAGATGCAGTACTATTCGGTGCTATTGGGCATCCTAAGTACGACAATGATCCGTCTGCAAAAGTACGTCCAGAGCAAGGCTTATTAAAATTGCGTAAGTCATTAGGATTGTATGCAAACATTCGTCCTGTAAAAGCCTATGAGAGTTTGATAGACAAATCTCCTTTAAAAGAAGACATTATCAAAGGAACCGACATTAGTATTTACCGTGAATTGACAGGTGGAATCTACTTTGGAAAGAAAGCTATCAGTGACGATGGAAACACAGCTTCTGATTTATGTGAATACAGTCGTTATGAAATTGAACGTATTGCGCATTTGGCATTTAAAGCTGCTCAGCATAGAGATAAAAAAGTCACCTTAGTAGACAAAGCCAACGTACTAGAAAGTTCTCGTTTATGGCGTAAAGTAGTTGGAGAGGTTGCTGAGGAATACAAAGATGTACAACTCGACTTCTTATTTGTAGACAATGCTGCCATGCAAATGATTTTAAACCCGAAACAGTTTGACGTGATCTTAACCGAAAACATGTTTGGAGACATTATAAGTGACGAAGCCTCTGTAATTGGTGGTTCTATTGGTTTGTTGGCTTCTGCTTCTGTAGGAGACAAATATGCGATGTTTGAACCCATTCATGGTTCCTACCCACAAGCCACAGGAAAAGGCATTGCCAACCCTGTTGCCTCTATCCTATCTGCGGCTATGTTACTAGATCATTTTAAATTACATGACGAAGCAGCAACCATCCGTAAGGCAGTAGACAAGTCTTTAAAATTAAAAATTACGACTCCCGATTTAAACTCGGAGAACGACATGATTACCACGTCTAAAGTGGGTGATTTTATAGAAGACTTTATTGGAAACCCAAATGACACAAATTTGAATTTTGGGAATATTCATTTAGGTCAGTCTACAATCATATAATTGAAGTTGAAATTTGATTAAATGCGAAAACCCGCAAAGATGAATTGTCTTTGCGGGTTTTTACGTTATTGTCTTCTCAAAAATATATTTATACTTTCAATCTTGGGCTCTTTTTAAATATGAATACCTCTCCTCTCTTTGGATTTTTAATTTTCTTATTGATGAAGAAGACAAATACCATAGCAATTAAAATCCCAAAAACAAGTGTTCCATAAGTTCCTAGCAATTCAGCTGCAAAAAATACTATATTCTTAATTATTGAAGTTTTCCGGCTTTCAGGAATCTCTATTCCATTTTCTAAATCAAGCGCTGTGCTATAAGCAACTGCTGCAAAAACAAGAAAAACGGCAAGTGTAGTTAATTGAGGTAAGATTTGTTTAAAAACAGAATAATTTTTGGTTTCAATTCCTTGCAGTTGAGCCTTGAAATACCTTTTAATTTCTCCGTATTGACTCTTGTTTATTTTATATTCATCCTTATCGGCATCCTTTTCTTTGAAATTAAAAACTATCGAAAAGTCGCTATCAATAAATATGATTTTTTTAAGGTCTGAATATCGAATGCTTTTAATCGTTCCTAAGTTTTTATCTTTGATTAATTGATTAATATCAACACCTTTTATTTGATCTGTAATCCAAATAGACTTTTCAGTAGCAATCAAGTATTTATCTATCGATTCAGATGATGCAATTTTCCAGTTTTTCATATAAATAGCAATATTTTTCGATAAAAATAATATTAATTTATTATAACAAAAATTCAAGCACTAATAATTTTATAGAAGACTTCTTTAGCAAACCCAAATGACACAAGTTTGAATTTTGGAAACATCCATTTAGGACAGTCTACAATCATATAATTGAAGTTGAAATTTGATTGAATGCGAAAACCCGCAAAGATGAATTGTCTTTGCGGGGTTTTTAGTTTGTTTAACGGTTTTGTATATGAAAAGTAGCGGGTTTTTATACACTAATTTTCGGTTTGAAAATGACCTTTATTTTATTGATTATCTTTCTTTTAAGCGCTGAATCCGCTATTTTTTATATACATTGTTGTGCTTTCGTTATTCTTCTTCAATTTTGAATCCATTAAATATATTTAACGCCTAACCTGGCGAAAGCAGCATATTGTCTATTAAAATTAAAAGCACGATTCTATCTTCTGAACCTAAATTTCTGACCTCATGTTTTTTCGTATAATCAAAAATGATGAACTCTGAATTTTTGAAGAATCGTTTTTCATCTTCCACTTGAATATATGACTCACCTCCGTCTTCTAAACAAAAAATAGCAGTAACATACGGATTATGATGCCGATGTGATCGAATATATCCGCCAGGTCTTAGTCTAGAAAAAGCGAATGCATGAACGTTTTCTAGCTGACCAACAGCGCCTGTAGTAACGGGCGCATGTAGTTGATTATTCATCCACATTTCAGTAGGGACTTTTGGTCTATCCTCTATTTCTGGTAGTAGAGAGAAAATAAACCATTCATCTTTGCCAATCCGATGATCATTTATCGGCATCATGTTTAAAGCAACACTTGTCGCTTCGTTTTTAATTTCCTCAAATTTTTCTTTAATTAGAATTAATTCGGGGTAAAAGTCTAATAATTGAAAATTCGGTTCAGAACTACCCATATTTAATTTCGTCTTTTCAATTAATTCTGATTATCAAATATTTCCTATTCTATATTAACCTTTGCAGCTTCTTCTGCAAGCATTAGCAACCTATCTCCACTTTCCAATGCAGTGTCAAACTGTTTTTTAAAATTGACATAGTCTTGGTAAACTTCTTTAGATTTTTGAATTATGCTAGATGCACTTTCTACACCTACAGTATCCGTTGGCATTGAAAGACCTAATTGCGGAGCTACGTCAGTTTCAACCCATTGTTTTAGTACCACAGTAGATTTCGATAGAACCGCCTTAGATGCTCCAGACATAAATGCTTCTTCAATATCCTCTTTACTTCCCCCACTAGCCCCTACAGCAGCAGCGTTTATAGATGCATGTAAGATTTCTTTTTTAAATTCATCAGAAAGAGAAAGTGTTTCTTCAGCAAAGCTCCCTTTAAAGGTTTCATTTACTTCTTTACCAGCTTGAGCTACCATACCTGCAATTAGACCTGCTTTCAATGAAGCTTCTAAATCTCCACTTAATTCATATGTTAACCATGCGGAATAAGCCGCTGCACCTGCTGGACCGCCATAAACAGATGCTCCCATTGCTGCAGCTTGATTTAAAAGCGAAGACTCCATTACAGCTTCTAAAAAGCCTTCACGCGTATCATTAAATGGTTCTGAAGTTATATGCCAGAAAGCATCAACAATTTTTCCTTCTCTTATTTTTTGCTCTGCTTCTGATAAAGTGTCACCTAAAGATTTTACTTGAGATTCCATAAAAACAGTGGCTGCCTTCACAGCTTCATCAATGTTCTTTTCTGCGGTTTTTAATTCTCTTTCAATATCAGCTTTTAGTTTGGTTGCCTCTCTATCAGCATCCTCTTTAAATCTTGTTAGTTCTCTGTCAATATCCTCTTTTGCCTCTGTAACCTCTCTATCTATATTCTTTTTAAGTTGATCAGCCTCAGCATTTAATTTACCTTTTGCACGAGTAGCTTGATTGTCAATTTTTTGTTTTGCTATTGATGCGGCATTGTCCACATCTTGTTTCATTTGATTAGCATTATTATCTAACTTTTGCTTTGCTGAAGTGAGTTCTAAGTCAATATCTTCTTTGACGTAAGTTATTTCACGATTCATATCCTCCTTCACCTTAGTCATTGTGCGCGTTAAATTTTTACTCGCATTATCCCCCTCAGCTTTAATATCATTTATTGCTGTGGTTGCTGTATTACCTATGTTCGCTTTTGCATCATTAACTTCCGATTCGAATTTTATCCTTATACGCTCAAGTTCATTTGCGGTATCTTCAGCTGCTTTTTTGGCTGCTCTCTCGGCATCTTCCTTTGCTTTTTGCAATACTCTTGCGGCATCTTCGGCTGCTTTTTTGGCTGCTCTTTCGATTTCTTTTAACCTTAAGGCTTCTGCGGTTTGTCTGGCTATTCTTTCCGCTTCTCTTTTCGCCACATCAAGAGGGTTTTCAACTTTTACTTTTGGTAAAGGGTTTTTTATCCATCCCATAATATTTGGTTTTTGTTAATAATTAATTTTACACTCCCACCAGTTCCTGTAGATGAAACTCTGAACTATACTAGTTTTTTACTTGTTCTTAACTATCGAGTTATACAATGATTCTAAGAATGCTTTGTCAGCTGCATTCCAATTATGACTCGTTTTATATTTGTACCAATGAAGTTTCATTTTATTTTTTAGAACACCCTTTAATCCACCAGATTCCTTAATAAGCTCTGAAAGAGCATCCCATTCATTAGGAGTCGGTAATACTAGGTCTAAAAGCTGTGATATTGGGTCATCAAATAGCTTCTTGAAAGGTAAAAGGACACTTAGCGATTGGATGAGTGCATTATAATTTGAAACTTCTGTTTTCATTTTGTTTAAAAGTTCCCTCCCTTGTGGAGTCATGTCGGAGATTTTGTATTCCATGTTTATTTTTTTAATTTGTTATAAGCTACGTTTTTTAGTAATGAAGCACAACTTGTTTATATAGAGAATAAAGATCCTAATAATAATCCTTTATTTCTAGATATGCAGAACTTTTGTTCGTGTTATTAATTTTCAAAACCAACCCGTAAAGAAGCAATTTTTTACATCTTAAGCGCTGCTTAAGATTAGGTTTGCGTTGCATTGGGGATGTAACTTGTTGGTTTCTGTTGTTAAATATAGGGAAATGAGAACATAAAAACAGGTATAACTACCTGTTTTTATGTTTTAACTCTTAGTTTAATTTAAAAGCTTACCAAAGAGTTTACCAACACTAATACCTAAATAATGATTGCCATTAAATTCTCTCCACTGTAATTCAATACCAATGGCATCATCTCCACTTATATTTTTAATATTTAAAGGTATTCCCAACTTCCAATTTAATGCATCATACCTAGTTCCGAAATTTTGTTCTATTGCCCCACTTAGTCCTATAAAATGATTATTAAACAAATACGTGATTTCTGCATTTAATTGTCTAGAAGTAAAAGTATCAAACACACCTACAAAAGCTTCCTTACTTTTTGCTTTCACAAAGTTATTACTTGTAGGCACTTGTTCAAACATAATAAATTCTTCTTCATTTAATTCTTTTGATAAAGCATTATTATTATTATAAATTTTATATCCTAACGAAATAATACTTGTCCCTGACTTTCCTTTTGAAAATAGATTTAAAGAAGTTTTAAAATCCCAATTACTAAAACCTATGCTTATAGGATCATAGTTTATAGATGTTTCTGTAACATTGTATTCATCATCTGAAATTGGAATATACCCTTCCAAACTAAACCACAACTTATTTATTGAAAAATTTTTTATTTTTTTATTATTAACATCTTTATTTTCATCAAGTCCAAGGCCTCTATAATTAGCCGGATTAACATACAATACGCTAATATCATATAAAGCAGACTTAAATTTATCATTATCTGCTTCAATATTCTTTCCTTTCTTACTAAATACATATCTATATTTAAACTCCATTCCGAAGTTATTTGCAAATTCATCAGATGAAAAAATATTGTAAAAAGAACCTGTTGGCCTGCCTTTTAACTTTATTCCTAAATAAACTACAGATTTTTTAAAATACTTATTTAAATCCTTTCTATTATCTATTGTATAACCAAATGCTAAAGAATTTTTATCATTTTTTATTTCTGCTGAAAACTGTCTTGGAGAAGGTGTGTTTCCTGTAAAAGCAAAACTTTCTAACGATTTAACAAAGAAAACTTTATCTATAAGTTCTTTATCTTGAGAATAACAGATACTACTAAGAAATAGTAGCACAAGTAACATAATAATTTTTTTCATAATGTTTGGTTTTAGGTTTAATATCAATTCTATACAGATACCTCTAGAAATAAATTCTAGGGTGCCTTTTTTCTGATGTTTAATGAATTGAATTATCCGAAAGGAAGTTGAGATAAGTTCAGGTTCTTTTTCATGCATTCCGAATTCATTTCGGAATCTTTTTTTTTAAATGATGCTGAAATAAATTTAGCACAAGGGTTACATTGGGGACGTAACTCTTTGTTATCTGCTATAAATATAGGGAAAAAGAAGCCATAAAAACAGGTATAACTACCTGTTTTTATATATTGGGATGTTTAAAAGATTTCTCGGCACCCTCGAAATGACAATAAGATGTCATACTGATCTTGTCGAAGTATCTATTACTTGATTTTAAACTTTAATTAAAATTAGTGCAGACAACTTGTGGGTGCTTCCACAGAAGTTCAATATCAGTTAACTCGTTAATAAGCTCATTTGTACCACCTACAAGAAGTCCTTCACAATTATAGACATTAGATTGGTAGTTTGCCGTTGGATCACAATAACGGTTGTAAAAAACATCGTTTCCTTGATAGCTAGCTTTCATAAAGTAGGTATACTCATCTGCTTCATAAATGGATGTTTTGAGTATGGTAAGTTCTTCTAAAGAAGATTGATTGACAGCACAGACATAAAGTTCCTCGTCTTCACAAGAAGGCACAACACTTAATATCATATAAGAAAAGATTATAAACGCTTTTTTCATAGGCATTTTCCGAGAAGGCGGAAACCTTATTTTGATGTAGTTATTATAACTAAGATGACTACTTCTTAAAAAGGTTGCGTTGTTTTTTGATATATAATCCTGTCATCGCATAACTATGAGATTTCTCGACAAGCTCGAAATGATAGAGATCCTTACGCCATGTTCCCTAACTGTCGGAGCATTTTTGCATGCGACCAAATAGCAGAAGCGAACGTAGTTTTTGAATAATAAGGCATGCCATATTCTTTGGCAGTATCTACCACAATACTAGATAATTTTCTATAATGAATATGACAGACATTAGGCAACAAATGATGTTCTACCTGGTAGTTCAATCCACCAATCAACCAAGAAAAAAAGCGACTTTTCGGTGAAAAATTTGTGGTCGTTACAAACTGATGTGTATACCAATCTCCTGCAATAAGTCCATCTTCATCAGGCAATGGATACTTTGAATCTGGACTGATATGCGCTACTTGAAAAACAATGCTAATTAACAATCCTGTTACAAAATGCATTCCTAAGAATGCCAACAAAATCACCCACCAAACCATCGGTGCGACAATCAGCGGAATAATCAAAGCATAAGAATAGTAAAGAACCTTCCATCCTACCATTTTAATCAAGGCGTTTCTATATTCGTTTTTTTCGCTTAAAAAACCCATTCCATGGTATCTCTTCAAACGAACAAAATCTTTTGTGGTTACCCATGAGATTGTTGCCAAACCATAGAAAAACCAGATATAGATATGTTGGAATTGATGTGCCCAATATTTTTTTGCGTGTGGCGAAAATCGTAGAAAGAATGGTGCATTTAAATCGTCATCTGCATGTTCGATATTCGTATACGTATGATGCAGTTGGTTGTGTTGTATTTTCCAAACCGTATCATTCCCTCCAATAAGATTGAATGAAAAACCCAATAGTTTATTAATCTTTGGATTCTTAGAATAAGAACCGTGTAGCGCATCGTGCATTACGCCCATGCCTATTCCTGCCATCCCTAAACCACTAAGAATATACAAAGCAAACAATAATGGTACGCTTGTAACCAATCCAAGACCGATAACAATTAACGGTCCAAAAAACATAGAAAGCATTAAGATGGTTTTTGTAACCATGCTTGCGTTTGCATTTCTACTGATGTTATTGGTTTTAAAATGAAGGTTGACTCTTTTTCTGAGAGTTTTAGAGAACTCTACTCCTGCTGCTTTTGTGAACTTTGGGTGAATCATAGGTTCACCATCTAAGTTAATCATTTGTTTTTTTGGTTGACTCACGTTAACAATCTAACTCTTAAGGTCTGATAATCAAACCTTATAGCCATCGGGGAACGGGAAATTGATAAATAATTAGTTTACTCTATATCTAGGGTGCTGGCAAGATAACCTAAATTAATCAGTTGCATTCTAGATTTAAGCAAAAAGAAAGTTGTTAAAAAAACAGAAATTCTTACTAATTAAAAAAATACAATTACATTTATCTAGATTTTCTAAACAAACTAATCATGTATCGAATTAAAAAAAATGGAGGCTTCTTAGCCTTCATTCTAGCCATTCTATTTATGGCTACTACCGTAGAAACAAATGCGCAAAGAAAAAGAAACAAATCAAAAGCCAAAAAAGTAAAACAATTTGAACTCTCGAGCAAGATGCTCAAGATGTTTAAATTTAGAAGTGTGGGACCGGCGGCTTACTCAGGTCGTATTTCCGATTTAGCTGTGAATCCAAATAACCACTCAGAATACTATGTAGGTGCTGCCGCTGGTGGACTTTGGAAAACAGAAAATCACGGAACTACCTTTAAACCCATTTTTGACAATCAAGCGGTATTTTCCATTGGCGCTCTTGCTATGGATCCCAACAATTCCAATGTAGTTTGGGTAGGTACTGGAGAAAATAACACCCAACGTAATTTAGCGTATGGTGATGGTGTTTACAAAACTACCGACGGTGGAAAATCATTTACCAATATGGGCTTAAAGACAAGCTCGCAAATTGGAAAAATAATGATCGATCCAAGAAACAGCAATGTGGTATATGTAGCCGCACAAGGACAAGCTTGGGGACCTGGAGGTGAAAGAGGATTGTATAAAACTATTGATGGTGGTAAAACATGGAAACGTGTGCTAGAAATAGGTCCTTATACAGGTGTAACAGATATGGAAATGGATCCAAGAAATCCTGATGTTTTATATGCTGCATCACATCAACGTGAACGAAGAGTGTATTCAAAAATTGATGGAGGTCCAGAATCTGCTATCTATAAATCTGAAGATGCTGGAGAAACGTGGACAAAGCTAAAGAAAGGATTGCCAAGAGGAGATGTTGGACGTATTGGACTAGCATTAGCTCCTTCAAATCCAGATATTGTGTATGCTGTAATTGAGTTACCTGGAAGCAAAGGTGGATTTTACCGATCGAATGATAAAGGTGAAAGTTGGGAGAAAAGAAGTAATAAAGTAGCTGGAAGTCCACAATATTACAATGAAATTTATGCAGACCCTGTCAATCCAGATGTAGTTATTCTAATGGATACCAGAGCTGGACGCACCAAAGATGGTGGGAAAACTTGGGAGAATATAGAAGGAAGAGATAAACATGTTGACAATCATGCCTTATGGATTGATCCAAGTGATACAGATCATTATTTAATGGGATCCGATGGAGGATTGTATGAAACCTATGATGGAGCGAAAACGTGGCAGTTTAAAAACAACTTGCCTCTTACACAGTTTTATCATGTAAGAACAGATAATGATTATCCTTTCTACAACATCTATGGAGGTGCTCAAGACAATGGTTCTTGGTATGGGCCTTCTCAAACAAACAAACGATATTCAGTAAACTCAGATTGGACACACACTATTGGTGGGGATGGATATTTATCCATACCAGATCCTAACAATCCTGACATCCACTATTGCGAATCTCAGTATTGTGGTTTACAACGATATGATAGATCTACTGGAAACAGTGTTTTTATCCAACCCCAACCTACTGAAGACGAAGAATACAATTGGAACTGGAATACACCTTATTTAATTAGTGCATTCGATTCCAAAACCTTGTATGTTGGAGGAAATTATGTATTGAAAAGTACCGATATGGGTGGTACTTGGAAAAAGATTAGTAAAGATCTGACGCGAGGAATCGACCAGAACACCTTACCTATGATGGGTAAAATTTGGCCTCCAGAAGCGGTTGCTAAAAACTTATCTACTTCTAAGTTTGGAAATATTTTTTCATTGAATGAATCTCGTTTCAAACAAGGATTCTTATACGTAGGAACCGATGATGGCTTGATTTGGAAAACGGAAAACGATGGAGGTACTTGGACAAAGTATGACAAGTTTCCTGGAGTACCTGATATGACTTTTGTAAATTATGTACTGCCTTCTAGACATAATGAGAATGTAGTCTATGCTTGTTTTGACGGGCGTAAAAATAGTAGTGATTTCAAACCTTACTTAATTAAGAGTACTGACAAAGGAAAAACTTGGACATCGATCTCATCAAACCTTCCTTCTGGAACTGTGTATGTAATACAAGAAGACCCTAAAAACTCAAACATCCTGTTTATTGGAACTGAGTTTGGAGTTTGGACAAGTATTGATGGCGGAGGAAAATGGGTGCAACTTAAAAATGGTATTCCTACAACTCAGGTGAAAGACTTAACCATTCAAGAACGTGAAAATGATCTTGTTGTGGCTACCTTTGGTCGTGGATTTTATGTGTTGGATAATTATTCAGCCTTGCGTGAACTAAGCGACGCAGTACAGAAAAAAGAAGCACATTTATTTGATGTAAACGATGCACTACTCTATTTCCCTACTAGAAACTTAAGTTATCAAGGAGCTGTTACATATAGAGCACAGAATCCAAGTCCCGCTGCTAAATTTGAATACCATATCAAAAAAGGCTACGAGACATTGAAACAGAAAAGAGTTAAAGCTCAAAAGAAAGCTGAAAAAGCAGGTACAAAAATTCCTTATCCTACTGAAGATGAATTAAGAGCTGAAAGAGCTGAACAGAAACCCAATTTAGTTTTCACTATTTACGACACGTCTAATAACATCATGAGAAAGTTAACCGCACCTCTACGTGCTGGATATAACACTACAAGTTGGAATTTAAGTTACTTAACCAATAGAGGTGCTAAAGTGCCTCCAGGGACTTATAAAGTGGCTATAGATAAAAATGTGAAAGGTGTGTATACTAGATTAGTTGAACCACAATCTTTTACTGTAAAGTCTATACCGAATGCTTTAGGAACACCAAACTATGTTGCTAATTTTAATTTTGTGAAAGAAGTCAATACGCTAAACGCTCAAGTTGCTTCTGCTAGAGGAAAAATTACAGATATGAACAGACGTCTCACTTCGATGAAATCAGGTTTGACAAGTATTCCTGTTGAAGCCAACGCTTTAGAAGCAAAAGTAGCAGCACTTAAAAAAGAGATAGACGCTGTTGCTAAAGTAATTATTGGTGGTTTTGGTGCTAAAAATCCTGTTTCTGGACGTTTAGGTTTTGCATCGTTTGCTTCGAGATCTGCACAAGTTGATGTTACAGGTACACAAAAAGAGCAATATGCAATCGCAAAGAAAGATTACGACGGACAAATAGGAGCCTTAAACAACCTATTTAACAACAAAGTTCCTTCTTTAGAAAAAGAATATGAAAATGCAGGAGGTGTCTTACATGTGAATACATCGAGACGCAGATTTGAAGAAGATAAAAAGAATTAAATAGGATTAATTATATACATAAAAAAGGCAATCTTAAAAGATTGCCTTTTTTTATACACTATATTTTGTATTAAAATAAGTTTTCTAATTATTTTCTCAAGCTCCAAACCTCATGCAAAGCAGCTCCTTTACTTGAAAAGCCTTCGTGATGCCAAGCACCATCTTTTAAACTGAAATCAAATTTCAGGCTTGCCCCTACTCGAGAATTATCTCTAGAAAAGAACTTAATGTTCTCAGTATATTTTCCGTTGATGGTGGTGTACGTTCCTCCACCAGTACCCATAAATTGCTTTGTTTCTGTATTGTAAGCAATCCATTGAAATCGAGTTCCTGATAAAATTTTCATGGTTTTTCTGGGTCTACTAGTATCTCTCTGTTGCATGTTTCCGTTTCTCACTCTCCCAGACATCAACCATGCGCCATTAAGTTTTCCGGGTATTCCAGAATCAATTCTTTTCCATTTTTTTTCTACTCCTACAATACTCAACGTGGTGTCTGTATAAGCAATATCAAAACTTACGGACGACCCAACGCGTTCAGAAGTTTCCGTATCGAATTCAACGGTTTCTGTGACCGTATTTCCATTTATTGTCCATAATCCACCGTTGGTTGAAATAAACTTTCCTGTATCAGCATGATACCAAGTAGCCACTTGATAGCCTTCAGTAAAGATCACCACATTTTTAATTTTCTCTCCTTTTTCATTGGTTGTGGTTGATTCCCAAGCTCCAATGAGGCTTTGAGCACTTAAACCTAATGAAAGGCTAAGAACAACGAGTAATAAAACGATTTTTTTCATGATATAAATATTTTGAGTTGTGTTATTCTTTTTTCAATATTATTAATTCTTTATCTATACTATCGACAACTTTTAATGCTGCTTTTGAAGCATTGAGATGCACTTGCAATAATCCTATTTTCATAACCTGTCCTTGTTTTATCTTGTAGAGTACATTCTCATTAGAGTATAGTCTCTTATAAGACGTTTCACTCAAAACAACTCTATTATCCGTATAACTCAAATACTCACTTAGCACATTATTCAATAGTTTAAAATGATTAAAACTCTCTAATTCCTCTACCTCTAAAACAACCTTATAATCAAACTCATAGAGCCTACTAATTGACTCTCGCAATGTTTTATTAGAAATAATGGATAAGCCTTTTAATTTGGCTTCCTGAAAATAGGAGTTGTGAAGAATCAAGATAAAATCCGAGCTTGCGGCACTGTATAATCTAATGGGCAAGGTATTGTCCAGTTTCTTTTTCTTTACCAAATGATCTATTAGAATGCTATCACTTTTTACAGACCCTTGATATCCACGAATATTAACGTTGATGTCAATCGTATCCTTTAAAATATCACTTTTTATTCCTTGGAGAATATCAATTTCTACATTTCTTTCTTTTCTGGACTCATTCAAGTTATTCAACTGAACAGCAATTAAAATTCCAACAACCACAAGAAGAATTTCACCAACTGCATACAGTAAATAATTACCGGTTTTATTTTTTTTGATCATTGCTTGTCTCGTTTTTCTGAAAAGTTTAATCATATAAGGTTGGTTATGTTTAAATATAATTTTTTACTTTTTAAAGATATAAAAAAAACTCCCATAAGGGAGTTTTTTACTAGCAACTTAGTACCAGATATTAATTACTATTTACTATTTCTTTGCTTGTTCTTTACGTGGTAACAATGCATCACGCTGTGCTGCATGATAGACAAATGAAGCTACAATAGTTGCCATTTGCTTTAAGTCTTTTATCACCAAACGCTCGTAGGTATCTGCATTGGTATGGTGAGTTCTTGACCAATATTCTATTGGATCTTGGATAAACTGAAATCCTGGAATTCCTGCTGAGTTAAACCCTAAGTGATCCGTTCCACCTGTATTTCTAGTCGTTAACGTTCTGTTCTCAATAATATCATCAAAAGGCTCAAACCATTTATCGAAAATAGGTCCTACTGCTTCATTTCCTTGTTGGTAAATTCCACGAATTCTTCCTGTTCCATTATCAATATTGAAGTATCCAGAAATTTTTCCATGTTCCTTAGTGTATCCATCTTTTTCAGTTCCAAAGTGATTCTTCACATAGTTACGTGAACCGTGAATTCCTTGTTCTTCACCACCCCATAAGGCAATACGAATCGTACGTTTTGGTTGTAATCCAGTAGCTTTTAAAATACGAACTGCTTCCATCATTACAATACATCCTGCTGCGTTATCTGTTGCTCCAGTTGCTCCATGCCAAGAATCTAAATGACCTCCTAGCATTACTACTTCCGATTTTAATGAAGGGTCACTTCCTTCAATTTCAGCAATTACATTATAACCGTTTAAATCATCTGTACGGAAAGAAGTTCTCACTTCTGCTTCTAACTCTACTTCTACTCCATTTTCAAATAAACGAGCCATCAAGTTTACATGCTCTGGCATCATTTCTAATTCGGCAATTCCTTTTGGTGTATCTTTTCTCCATTCTCTAGGACTGCTTGTAAACAAAGTTCCATGCATTCCTCTTACTCCGTTGATCACTAAACCAACTCCTTCTTCCATTAAGAAGGCTTTTATTTTTCCTCTCATTGCTCTTCGCGCTCTAAAGGCTTTCAGTTGCTCCGGTGTAAAGCTTCTTCTTGTTCTTGTGCTAGGTTTTGTCATCGCATCTAGCTGTTCTTCTGTGTAACGTAAAGCATCTGCACTAAATGTAGGGTCTTGATTCCCCCCAGGCTTTACAGCAACTATAGCTCCTTTTAATTTGCCTTTATATTTTGCAAAATCTTCTTCAGTTTTAATGTCTAAAAACATCACTTTCCCTGAGATAGCACCATCGGTACTTTCTGTCCATGCTTTTGGCACAGCTACAAATGGCATATAGTAAGGCTTGGTCATCGCTACATAGCTTTTTTCCATTTCCCAACCACGACCGAATTCTCCCCAAGATTCAGTGGTAGAATTGGTTAATCCCCAATCTGACAATTGTTTTACAGCGTACTTCGCTGCGTTTTCGTATCCTTTTGAATTTGATAAACGAGGTCCTGCTTTGTCTATTAATTGAAAAGCAATCTCTTCAACTTTCGAGTTTTCAAGTCCTTCTTTACGAATTTTTTTTACAGCATCTTCATCTACTTTTTCTTGAGCAAAGCCAAGTGTAGCAATGAATAAAACTGGAATAATGAATAATAAACGTTTCATTGGTAGTATAATTTAGTTTGATTGATTGGCATCGAAGTTACTAGATTTTAGCAAGACATTCAATTATTTAACATTCATCTACAAGATGGTTCCTTTCACTTTTTTCCAAACGTGTTTCAATAAAAATGCAATCACAACTGCTAAAGCTGTCAATGAATAAGCTAAGGTATATTCGCCATAAATAAAATAACCAATGGCAAAGAGACATGAATAAATGAGCACACAACCTAGTAGCATGGCAACAATACCATTAGGCACACTCCACTTCTCTGTGGTTTCTACAATAGTGACCTTTTCAGTTTGAGCCTCATCAATTATTTTTTTCCACCCAGGTCCTCCTGGCTGTGTTTTCTTATAAAAACGATACAGTACTGAATTCTTTTCGGGTTTTGTTGCATAGGTAACGATTACCCAAATAACAGTGGATAAAAGGACTACAAAAGGAAATTTTAAATATCCTGGCATAACTCCATCATCTCCAAACAAAAAATCTCCTACTGGAGTAAATTTTAAAAGAATAGATATAACTCCGGAAGCTATCATAGCAGAAATTTCTGTCCATGCATTGATACGCCACCAAAACCAACGAAGGATGAAAATTAACCCAGTTCCTGCTCCAAACATTAAAATAAACTCAAACAATTGTAAAGCGTTGTTTAACCTTAATGCAATTAATGCACTAATAACCATCAAAATTATTGTACTGATCCTACCAACATTCACCAATTCTTTTTCTGAAGCTTCTGGTTTAATTTGTTGTGCGTAAAAATCGTTCACGACATAGGAAGCTCCCCAGTTTAAATGTGTACTAATAGTACTCATATAAGCAGCAGCTAGTGAAGCTAACACTAAGCCTAATAATCCGCTTGGTAGTTTTGTTAGCATTGCAGAATAAGCTAAATCTTCTCCTAACTTATCTGGTGATACATTTGGAAATGCTTCTTGAATACTCGCTAAATCTGGATACAAAATAAGGGAAGCTAATGCCACAACTATCCATGGCCAAGGGCGTAATGCATAGTGCATGATGTTGTAGAAAAAGGTAGCACCAATAGCATGATTCTCGTCTTTAGCAGCAAGCATTCGTTGGGCAACATACCCACCTCCTCCAGGTTCAGATCCAGGATACCATGAACTCCACCATTGAACTGCCAATGGAATAATCAGTAATGTTATAAAGGTTTCTGTATCACTAATATCTGGAAGTATGTTTAGTTTATCGCTTACATTTTCATGAGCTATCAAGGCTTCTAATCCTCCTACCTCTGGAAGCCCAACAATATAGTACGCCGCTCCAAAAGCACCTGCCATAGCAACAAAAAATAAAATAAAATCGGTATACACCACGCCTTTAAATCCTCCTATAGCACTAAAAACAACGGTAATCAATCCAGCAATTATAACTGTTGTTTCAGGTGACAACCCTAACATAACCTCACCAATCTTAATCGCAGCCAGAGTAACTCCAGCCATAGCCAATACATTAAATATAATTCCTAAATATATTGCTCTAAAACTACGAAGAAAACGTGCTGGAGCTCCTCCATATCTAAGTTCATAAAATTCGATATCTGTTTTTACTTCTGACTTCCGCCAAAGCTTGGCGTAGATAAAAACCGTTAGCAATCCAGTGATTAAAAATGCCCACCAAACCCAGTTTCCAGAGACACCGTTGGTACGGACAATGTCGGTTACCAAGTTTGGAGTATCTGTTGAAAAAGTAGTAGCAACCATAGAAAGACCCAACAACCACCAAGGCATATTACGACCCGAAAGGAAGTACTGATTGGTGTTTTTTCCTGAACTTCTCCCTACATAAATACCAATCAAAAGAATGATGGCAAAGAGTGAAAAAATAATGATTAAATCAAGGTTTGATAAGGAGATCATACTATATGTTTTTTGTCTTGTCTAAATTAGAATAATGTTTAGCAATATATTCATTCATAATGAGAATATCGTCTTTACTTGTGAGATCAGGTACATGCTCCGAAAAAGGGATTCCTAATACCGAAGTTGGATGCGATTGAATCATCTGCAACAAAGCTGAGGGTAATTCTTTTTCATTTCGTTCAGGATGAATGGGACATGCTTGTAAGAAAGGGTAAAAAAGCGCGCCGTCAAACTTAAAGATGTTCATACTTACGCGAAACTTTCCTTTCTTATCTTTATACTTTTCTGATGCTGATGTTGTAGGTTTCTCAATAATATCTTGTAGATACCCATTTGCATCAGTTTTTGTCAATGCAAAACGTTCAATACGTTCTTGGGAATACTCTAAGGCATCTCGATCATAATTGATAAAAGCATTCAATGTTTCGCTTTTTGCTAGTGCCTGAAAAACTTCTGTACTGTATAAGTTATCACAATTACAAACCACAAACTGCTGCTGTTGTAATTCGGGGTACTGCTCTAAAGATTGACATACAGCATCTGCTGTTCCAAAAGGTTTTGTGCGTCCTTCAGGAATAAATTGATGAACAAAAGAAATAGACAATCCATTAAAATTATTATTGCTTTGTTTGGTTCCGTAATAGGATTTAAAAAGATCACTTTCTTTCCCTATCACAATATAAACATGTTTATACCCTGCTAGTTTTGCATTGGTCAAGACGTAATCAAGCATTGGACGATCATTTATTAAGATAAGCGCTTTACTTCTAGAATTTGCTTGCTCCTCCATTTCCTTAGAAAGATTTGAAGAAGGTGGTTTTTTCATTCTTGAGGAAGCCCCTCCTGCTAGGATAATAAGATGATTTGTCATAGCGATATTGTTGATGAAGTTACTTTTACCGCATAAGCATCTTTTCCTACTGCTGCAATACGATCAATAATATCTTGTTGTTTTTCTTTAGGAGCTATGGCGCAAATACTTCCACCACCACCAGAACCAACAATTTTCGCTCCGTAAGCACCTGCTTCAAGTGCTGCATTAATCATCGCATCAATTTTTGGAGGCGTAATTTTCAGTACCTCTTTCAATACGGTATGATGCTCATTCATTAAACGACCAATTCTTGGATAATCAAGAAGTGTTTCATTAAAAGCCTTAGATGCTTCTTGTGTAATCATGTGATTTTTAATGGCTGCATAGAAAAAAGCTGCTAACTCTTCTGAAAGAAGGTATGAATACTTTTCTACATCAGAAAGAACAGCTGAATGCAAATCGAAATCAGGGATTTCCTTTTGAACAATTTCAATAGCTAGAAGCGCTTTGCCTCTTAATTCACCTAACAAACCCACCGTGTTTTTTGGAATTCCAGATTCGCCAATAACCAGCCCGTCTAATTGAGTTCCAATTTTTTGATATTTGGCAGCATCGTCTGTTTCTAAAAAAATAATATCACCCAAAGCAATACTATACTGATCCATTCTCCCACCGGGTGAATTGTGTTCTATCACCTCAGCTTCATAAGCAATACGAGCAATAAGATCGTCTGTGATCTCTTCATTACATCCAAAAGTGTTTAACAAAAAACGTGTCCAACACACCACTACAGCTGACGAACTTGACAACCCTGCATTGATTGGAATTTCACCTTGTATTGTAAGATCATATCCTATGTTTGGAATGCATCCATAACGTTTAACAACACGAAAAACAGCAGCAATATGATCTTCATTTTCAAGTGTATCAAAATTTTCAAGCATATGAAAACTCCGAGAAGTATTCAAATCTGGCAGGTCTAAATGAAACATTTCTGATTCATTTGGTATTGCTTTAATTTCTACATACCTATTGATTGCACAGGCAATAACCGGCAGTCCTAAATAATCTTGATGATCTCCAAAAAGACAGATTCGTCCTGGAGCTGTAATGGTAAGTTGTCTACTAGTATCCATTCTTAGTACGTGTCTTTCATCCAGTTGTATGGCTTACGACTTACCCATAAACCTCTTGTGAAATCAGGGAAATCTTGTGGTGCTCCGTTGTTTTCAATTGATGCTTCAGAAAGTGGTGTAATAGCACTCCAAGCTGCTGCATCATAAGCATCCAAAGGTGGTGCTATATTTTGTTTGGCAGATTCTACAAAGGCCTGTAGTACAAAGAAATCCATTCCTCCATGACCAGATCCTTGTGCATACTCTCCATATTTTTTCCACAAAGGATGATCGTATTTCTCTAGCCAAGGTTTGGCTTCGTCCCAGCGATGTGGTTTTGACTTTCCTTCGATATACATTCTGCTTCCATCAACTTCCCATAAACCTTCACTTCCTTGTACTCTAAATCCTAGCGAATATGGACGAGGAGAGTTACAATCGTGTGTGACAATAATGGTTTCTCCATTCGCAGTTTCTATGGTAGATGTGATGATGTCTCCTTGCTTAAACTTTAATTTTGCATTTGGATGATCCTTTCCTCCGTTCTTTACAATATAATTATGCAGGCCAACTCCTTTAGTAGCGTGTGAAGTCATTGAAACAAAACGATTTCCTCTGTTCACATTACACATGGTAGCTATAGGTCCAACTCCATGAGTAGGATATACATCTCCATTACGCAATAATGAATGTTGCGTTCGCCATTTCGATTCTGAAATTCCCTTTTCACCAAACTCTACTCCTTTTCCATAAGGAGTTATACCATCGTTTAATTTTACAAAACGTAAATCATGCTGATACCCGCAACGAAAATGAAGCAGTTCTCCAAAAACATTTTGTCGAACCATATTTAAAACGGCTAATACATCCCGGCGATAGTTTACATTTTCGAGAATCATCAAATGTGATCCAGTTTTTTCATGAGTGTTTACCAAATCCCAACATTCCTCTAAAGTATTTGCTGCCGAAACTTCAAGACCGGTATATTTTCCAGCAAGCATAGCATCTTTAGCCATCCGTGTGTGCCACAACCAAGGTGTCGCTATAATTACAGCATCTATAGAAGATTCTTGAAGAAGGTTTTTATAATCTAATTTGTCTTTTCCAAAGGTTTTTGGCTTTGAAAAACCTGCTTTTTTGATATGAGACAAACATAAGTCGATACGCTTTGGATCTATATCGCATATCGCTGTAATATGTACATCTTTCCGTTGTAATAAATTAGTAAGATGGTTTGTTCCTCGGAGTCCTACTCCTATTAAAGCTACATTTAGCTTTTCTTTTTTAACATTTGTTCCAAAAGTTAAACTGGGAGCTAAGGTTAGGCCAGCTCCTAGTATTGCTGTCTTTTTAACAAAGTCTCTTCTTGATTTCATGGTTGTTGTTTGTTTGCAGATAAAAATAGGATTAATATCTAAAACTTTCGAAACCTTAAATCTATTTTTTCAAATAAGTAAGTATCTTATAAGAAGAGATTTCTCGACTATGCTCGAAATGACAACAAGATGTCATACTGAGCGAAGTCGAAGTATCTATAAAGAAATGAAGATAGTATATCAATCAGGAAACTTATCCTTAATCTCTTTCAAGCATAAATTATGAATACTACCTATATGTGTATGCTTTTTTGAAGTATCAGCCGTATAACTTCCATCTTCTACCTGTGCTCCTATTTGTTGATAAGCTTCTCTAAATGATTGCCCTTCTACGACCAAATTATTGATAGAATCTACCGTAAATAAATACTTGTATTTATCATCGTTCAAATCAACTTCTTGCACTTGTATTTGTTGAATTGAATAATTGAAAATAGAAAGGATGCTTTTCATCTCTTCAATCGCTGCAATCATATTCTCTTTCAACAACTGAAAATCTCTGTGATATCCGCTCGGTAAATTATTGGTGATAAGAATCATCTCTGATTGTAAAGCTTGTATTTTATTGCTCTTCCCTCTGATCAATTCAAATACATCGGGATTCTTTTTGTGCGGCATAATACTACTACCAGTAGTCAATTCATTAGGAAACGATACAAAACCAAAATTCTGACTCATATACAAACAGATATCCATGGCAAATCTAGACAATGTATTGGCTAAACCTCCTAAGGAAGCTGCAATCGTTCTTTCGTTCTTTCCTCTAGCCATCTGAGCCGAAACAACATTGTACTTTAAAGTTTCGAAACCTAGCTCTTTGGTTGTAAATTTTCTATCAATAGGGAAAGAGCTTCCATACCCTGCTGCTGAACCTAGCGGGTTTTGATCCACCGTTTTTAAGGCGGCATTCAAGACATACACATCATCAATCAATGTTTCTGCATAGGCAGAGAACCATAAGCCGAAAGACGATGGCATAGCTACCTGTAGATGCGTATAACCGGGCAATAAAGCCACTTTATAGGTTTCTGCTAAACTGAGTAATGTATCGAAAAAAGCCTTCGTTAGCCCTTTTATTTCAGTTAAATTCTCTTTGTAATACAAATGCAAAGCAACCAACACTTGGTCGTTTCTCGATCTAGCTGTATGGATTTTTTTCCCTACTTCTCCATACTTTAGAGTGAGTTCGTATTCTATTTTCGAATGCACATCTTCAAATTGTTCTTCAATAACAAAGGTTCCTGCTTCAATTTGTTGTGTTAATTCGCTCAAGCCTTCTTCTAATTGCTTGAGCTCATCTGAATCTACAATTCCAATAGAAGTCAGCATTTTAGCGTGTGCCAATGAGGCTTGCACATCGTATTTAGCAATATGTACATCTATTTCTCTATCGTTTCCAACGGTGAACTGCTCTATTTGTTGGTCTATTGAAAACCCTTTATCCCAAAGTTTCATTTTTCTTACTGTTTATTTGTTTATTTGTTCATTTGTTGAACCATTATCGTTTTACACGATTAAACGATTTAACAAATCCTCATAAATCTATTCTTAATAATTTAGACTTAAGATACTAGATGACTTTTCCTTCTAAATACAAAATTTTGCTTATAGATATTGGTTCCTGTCTCTAGATTCTCTTTTCTCCTTTTACACAATTACACGATTCAACAAATCCACATAAATTTGAATCCCTTCTTCTATCTCTTGTATGTAAATGAATTCATCTGCTGTATGCGAGCGAGTACTATCTCCTGGCCCTAGTTTTAATGACGGACAACTCAATACAGACTGATCTGACAAGGTTGGTGATCCATAGGTTTCCCTTCCTAATGAAATCCCCGCTTGTACCAACTCATGGGTAACAGGAATCGATGATGAGTTTAATCGTAGGCTTCTTGGTATAATCGATGTACATGGCGATTCTTTTAATAGAATCTCAGCGATTTCTTGATTCCTATACTGATCATTTACTCTTACATCTACAACCAAATCTACTTCCGCAGGAATGGCGTTGTGTTGTTTTCCTGCATTGATCTGTGTGATTGTCATCTTTACATCTCCTAAACTCTCGGATGTTTTCTCAAATCGATAATCTTCAAACCATTTAAGCACCTCAATGGTATTGTAAATTGCGTTGTCATCATTCGGATGCGCTGCATGTCCTGGTGTTCCAGAAACCTTAGCATCAAAGACCACCAAGCCTTTTTCAGCGACCGCTAATTGCATCAAGGTTGGTTCACCAACAATGGCTACATCAACTTTTGGAATTACAGACAACATGCTGTTCAATCCATTCTTTCCACTACTCTCTTCTTCTGCAGAAGCCACAATAACTAAATTATATTTTAAATCTTTCTTATCATAGAAATACGCAAAGGTTGCCAATAAAGAAACCAAACATCCTCCTGCATCATTGCTCCCCAAACCGTATAGTTTTCCGTTTTCTATAATGGCTTTAAATGGATCTTTTGTATATCCTGTGTTAGGTCTTACTGTATCGTGATGAGAATTCAATAACAGTGTAGGCTTACTTTCTTCAAAATGAGCGTTTACTGCCCAAACATTGTTTTCAGTTCTCTGATATGTCAATCCATAATTTTGAAACCACTTTTCAATCAGTAAAGCTGTTTGATCTTCTTCCGAAGAAAAAGAAGGAGTTTCTATTAGGTTCTTCAATAATGCAATCGCATCAATTGTTAATTTTTCTTGTCTCATGAATTTTGAATTGTTGTAAATATTATGTTCGAATTAAAAAGCATTTCTGGCTTTCCAATACAAATTTTAGTTACGTTGTTTTCTAAGGCATAAAAACAGTTATCGAGTTTCGGAATCATGCCTTCATAAATAACCTCATCATTCTTTAATTGTTGATATGTTGATTTGTTTATCTGTTCGATCACAGAAGTATCATCTTCTACTTTTTTAAGCACACCATTCTTCTCAAAACAGTAATATAATTCTACGTCAAATTCTTGTGATAATGCAATAGCCAATTCAGAAGCTATGGTATCTGCATTTGTGTTCAATAACTGCCCCTTTTCATTATGAGATATTGCGCAAAAAGAAATTGTTAAATTATTGATTAACAATAATTTAATAGTATTTACCTCAACTCTTACTACATCTCCAACAAAACCATAATCTATTTCAGTTACAGGTCTTTTTTTTGCAATAATTGTATTCCCGTCGGCTCCTGTAAAGCCAACCGAATTGCATCCGAAACTTTGCAATTGAGCAACAATATTTTTATTAATTTTTCCTGCATACACCATGGTAATAATGTCCAGTGTTTCAGAATTTGTAATTCTTCTACCCTCAATCATTTGTATTGGAACATTCATTTTCTCTGCCAACCTTGTGGCTAATTTTCCACCTCCATGAACCAAAATTTTCGGCCCTTTTAGAGCTGAAAAACCTCTTAAAAAAGATGTCAATTGAGTTTCATCATCAATGATGTTCCCTCCTATTTTGACTATTTTTAATTTCTCCATAATTAATGATTTAAGAAATTTTTCTTTACTTCTTTTTCCTTACTCTTTATATCTTCCAATATTTTCTTCAATACTATTTGTGCAGAGTAAGTCCTGTTGTTTGCTTGCTCAATAACGATTGAATTGTCGCTATCCAACACCTTATCTTCTACAACTACGTTTCTTCTTACAGGTAAGCAATGCATAAACTTAGCATTACCTAGTTTCTCTTTCGTAATCATCCAGTCTGCATCTGTAGAGAGTATTTGACCATAATCGTTATAGCTACTCCAATTCTTGGTATATACAAAATCAGCATTCTCTAAGGTCTCTTTCTGATTGTAGCTTACCTCTACTCCTTTAGTAATCTCTGAATTCAACTCATATCCTTCAGGATGAGTGATTGTAAAGTCAACATCTAGTTCTTTCATCATACTTACAAATGAATTCGCAACGGCTTGCGGCAAAGCTTTAGGGTGCGGTGCCCACGAGAGCACTACTTTTGGTTTTTTAATTGATTTAAATTCTTCTATTGTAATTGCATCTGCCAATGCTTGCAAAGGATGCGCTGTAGCGCTTTCCATGTTTACAATAGGTACTGTTGCATAGGTTGAAAAGCTCTTTAATACATATTCCGATTCATCTTTAGCTTTGTCTTTCAAGCTTGGAAACGCTCGTACTGCAATGATATCAGCGTATTGTGAAATCACCTGTGCTGCTTCTTTAATGTGCTCTGCAGTATGTAAGTTCATTACTGTTCCATCTTCATATTCTAGATTCCAAGCATCACTTATATTCAGCATCATCACTTCCATCCCCAAGTTCTTTGCTGCCTTTTCTGTACTCAATCGAGTTCTTAAACTTGAATTAAAGAATAGCATCACTAAGGTTTTCTCTTTCCCTAATTCTTTAAACTGATAGGGATTTTGCTTTAATGCGATTGCCTCTTGAACCGTTTCTTGTATGTTCTCTATATTATCTATGTTGGTATACTGCTTCATCTTTTCTCTTCTTATGGTCTCGACTTCGCTCGACGTGACATTCACTGTCTCCTCGAGCGCAATCAAGAGGTTTTATTGTTTTAACACTTCTTTTAAGGCTTCTACAAACTGATCTATATGCTTTTTCTGGATCGTTAAAGGAGGTAATATTCTCAACAGATTAGGGTTTTTAGCACTTCCTGTAAAAATGTGATGAGTAAAAATCAGTTCTTTTCTCAAGTTAGCTACTGGAAAATCGAATTCCAATCCTAACATCAAACCTCTACCTTTTACTTGTTTTACTTGAGAAATCGATTGAACCTGTGATAAAAAGTAATCTGAAATTTCTTTTGCATTTTTTAAAAGTTTTTCTTCTTTTAAAACGTTAAGCACTGCCAACGATGCCGCACAAGCCAAATGATTTCCTCCAAACGTAGTTCCTAACAAACCATAAGAAGCTTTTATTTTTGGATGTATGAGTATTCCTCCAATCGGAAAACCATTTCCCATTCCTTTTGCTATAGAAATAATATCAGGCTCTATTTCGTGTTTCTGAAATGCAAAGAAATCTCCTGTTCTACCAAACCCCGACTGTACCTCGTCTGCAATTAATATGACACCGTGTTTTTTAGATAGTCTGTCAAGTCCTTTATAAAACTTCGTAGTGCTTTCGTCCAAACCTCCAACTCCTTGGATGCATTCGATAATAATAGCACATACGCCTCCTCTTTTCAATGATTCCTCTACGGCATCCAAATCTCCTAAGTCGATAAATTCAACAGATTGTTGTGCATTGATTGGTGCAATTATTTTAGCATTGTCAGTAGCTGCAACCGCCGCAGAAGTCCTACCGTGGAATCCATTGGTAAATGCAATCACTTTCTTTTTTTCAGTGTGAAAAGAAGCAAGCTTTAATGCATTTTCGTTTGCTTCTGCTCCTGAATTACATAAAAAGAGTTGATAAAAACTACATCCTGAAGCTTCTTCTAGTTCGTCTGCTAATTGTTGCTGCAATGGATTCTGAATAGAATTGCTATAAAATCCTATTTGCTCAAGCTGACTTCCTACATTCTTTACATATGTTGGATGTGAATGTCCTATAGAAATCACAGCATGACCACCGTATAAATCTAAATACTGAACATCGTTCTCGTCGTATACATGCATTCCAATTGCTCTTACGGGAGTAATATCAAATAATGGATAAACATCAAATAAACTCATAACTGATCGGTTTTAATACTGTTAATTTTATTGAAAGACGCCACCATTCCTTGAATCAATGAAGAACTCAACCCTTTGTGTTCCATTTCATTCAATCCTTCTATAGTACATCCTTTAGGCGTAGTTACCTTATCAATTTCTTGCTCAGGATGATTCCCTGTCTGTATCAATAAATTTGCCGCTCCTTCACTGGTATACATTGCTAGTTTTTGCGCTTCTTTTGCATCGAAACCTAACTGAATAGCTGCTTGTGTCGTTGCTCTTATCAATCGCATCCAAAATGCTATTCCGCTGGCACAAACAACCGTTGCCGCTTGCATTTGATTTTCTGGAATGGAAATAGAAGTACCAAGTCTGTTAAAAATGGCTTCTGCTATTTTAATTCGCTCTGCTCCTTTTGTATTGCTGCACAAACAAGTCATTGATTTTCCAACAGCAATAGCGGTGTTTGGCATTGCTCTGATAATAAATTGATCTTCACCAACAACACTTTCAATCTTAGCTACTGAAAATCCAGTAATCGTAGAAATTAGTACATGCTTCTCAGTCAGCTCTCCTTTGATTTCTTCTAAGATGGATTCTAAATGCGCTGGTTGGACAGCAAAAATGATGATGTCAGATTTCTGAATTGCTTCGGCATTGTCAGAAGTTAGATGAACATTTGCATATCCTTCAAACTCTTTGATTCCTTTTAAATTTCTTTTGGTTAAATAAAGCGATGTAATTGCATTGGTTGTTATTAAGCCTTTTGCAATTGAGCATCCTAAATTTCCTGTTCCTATAATGGCTATTTTCATCTTGTTTCTGCGAAGGCAGAAATCTGCCTTCTTTTTAATTGTTTTTTTGTCATTCCTACTTCTCTTCAAAAATGCTTCGACAAGCTCAGCATGACTCCTCACCGCCATTCGTTATAATGGTGGCTGAGCGGAGTCGAAGTCAGAAATATGTTGCTTTCAATTGCAATCCTTCTGTTTCCGCAAATCCAAACATCAGATTCATGTTCTGAACAGCCTGACCTGAAGCACCCTTTACCAAATTATCAATACAACTTGCAATCAACAACTTCCCTTCATGCTTGTGCAAATGAATTAAACACTTGTTCGAATTCACAACTTGCTTTAAATGCAATTCTTGATCCGACACAAAAGTGAAGGTTGCATCTTTATAAAAATCTGAATATAGCTTTTTAGCTTCTTCTAAATTTCCTTCAAAGGTTGTATAGGTTGTTGCATAGATTCCTCTTGAAAAATTCCCTCTGTTCGGTATAAAGTTGATATCTCCATCAAAATCTTTTTGCAATTGATTTACAGATTGATTGATTTCCCCTAAATGCTGATGTGTGAATGGCTTGTAATAGGAAAAATTGTTGTCTCTCCAAGTAAAATGTGTTGTCTTCGATAAAGAAGTCCCCGCTCCTGTAGCTCCTGTAACTGCGTTAATATGTACATCTGACTTAATTAAACCTTTTGCAGCTAATGGTAAAATTGCCAATTGCAATGCAGTTGCAAAGCACCCAGGGTTCGCAACGTAATTTGCTTTCTGAATTTTCTTTTTTTGTAATTCAGGTAATCCATATACAAACTCCTTTCCTTCAAAAACAGCATCTTCTTGTAATCTAAAATCATTACTTAAATCAATGATTTTTGTCTCTGCTGAAAAAGAATTGTTTTCCAAAAATGTTTTAGAGTTTCCATGCCCTAAACACAAAAACAATACATCAATATCTGTATTGATAGAATTAGAAAACACCAAATCAGTATCACCTATCAAATCTTGATGGATAGCACTTACAGAATTCCCTGCATTGGAAGTACTAAATACAAAATCAATATGCACTTGTCTGTGATGAATTAATATTCTAATCAACTCTCCTGCTGTATAGCCAGCTCCTCCTATAATTCCTACTGTGATCATGTTTTAATTTTTAATAATTCAATGTTTAATGATTTAATGAGATTTCTCGTCGTTCATTCTTCACTCTGTCGTAATGAAAAGTTCTTCTCTGTCATACTGAGCGGAGTCGAAGTATCTCTTCTCTTTTCTCCTCAATCTATCCGTTTACGTTTTGATAAATTTTATTTTGATTTCCATAGATTTTTATAAACCCTTTTGCCTCATCAGCTGTCCAACCTTTATTCTCTTCACCATAGCTTCCAAAATCAGCATTCATTAAATCGTGATCAGAAACAATTCCATCTAAAGAGAAATGATAGGGTTTTAAGGTCAGTATTACATCTCCAGATACGTTTTGCTGACTACTCTCTAAAAATGCTTCTAGATTTCTCATAACCGGATCTAAAAACAATCCTTCATGCAAGTGTGTTCCATACCAATTTGCCAAGTAATCTTTGTGTTGCAATTGCCATTTAGAAAGCGTGTGCTTTTCTAATAAATGATGTGCTTTGATAATAATGGTAGCCGCCGCTGCTTCAAACCCCACTCTTCCTTTAATTCCCACAATAGCATCTCCTACATGAATATCTCTTCCAATAGCATATTTAGAAGCTACCGCATTCAATGTTTCAATACAATCTTGCGGCAATCCTTCATCATCGTTTACAGCCATCAACTCTCCTTCTGAGAAAGTCAATTTTACCTTTTCACTTCCTTGTTTTGTTAACTGAGAAGGATAGGCTTCTTCTGGTAAAGGTGTATTTGAGGTCAATGTTTCTGAACCTCCAACACTAGTCCCCCACAATCCTTTGTTGATAGAATACTGAGCTTTAGACCATGACATTTCAATGCCTTTTGATTGCAAATATTCAATCTCTTGTTGTCTTGTGAGTTGTCCATCTCTAATCGGAGTAATGATTTCAATCTCTGGTGCTAGTGTTTGAAAAATTAAATCGAATCGCACCTGATCGTTTCCAGCTCCTGTACTTCCATGAGCAATATAATCGGCTCCAATTCCCTTCGCATATTCAACAATTTCAATCGCTTGAATGATTCTTTCTGCACTAACAGATAATGGGTAGGTATTATTCTTCAATACATTTCCGTAAATCAAATACTTCACAACCTTTTGATAATAGGTTTCTATGGCATTGATGTTTTTATAATCAGCTACGCCCATTGTATAGGCTTTCTTTTCAATCTCATTGATTTCAACCTGAGAGAATCCGCCTGTGTTTACGCTTACTGCATGTACTTCATATCCTAAATCTTTAGAGAAATGAACAGCACAATACGAAGTGTCTAATCCGCCACTATAGGCTAATACTAATTTTTTCATTTTTTATTCTTTTTTAGAAAGATGTTTTGCTTGATGCTTTTTAATCTTTGAAACACCTTTGCTTTTACTTTTTTCTGATTCTTACTATTTGTTGATTTAGGGTCGTACAGCATTCCCGTGCACAAACACATGCTTTGAGAGGTTCTTTGAAGTACATCGTAGTTTTTACAAGTCTGACAACCTTTCCAAAACGATTGATCCTTTGTCAGTTCTGAGAATGTTACAGGTTTGTATCCTAGGTCGCTATTCAACTTCATTACAGGTAAACCTGTGGTAATACTAAATACTTTTGCATCAGGGAACTTAGTTCTTGAGTGCTCAAAAACTTTCGCTTTGATTAGTTTTGCGACTCCCTTCCCTCTATAGTCAGGGTGCACAATCAATCCAGAATTGGCAACAAATTTTCCGTGATCCCATTTTTCGATATAACAGAAGCCTACAAACATGCCTCCATCAATGGCAATGACTGCATTTCCATTTTCCATTTTGGTAATGATGTATTCAGGACTTCTTCTGGCAATACCAGTTCCTCTAACATTGGCAGAGTCTGCAATGGTTTTGCAGATGATTTCTGCATATATACTATGTGACTTATCAGCAATAATGATATCCATTATCTTGATTTTTTAAATGATACTTGAAATGATGATGATTGAAAGCGGAACTGGACTCACCTGAGTTCCATAATTTATAGATACCCTTACGGGCGACGACGTGAATTGCGAGGTACGCGAATGCTGTTATTTTGAGAAATAACTGGTGTTTGTGAATGTAATATGTAAAGTGTTGTGTTCAATTTGATTTTTAATAAAATAGTGATACTTCGTTGCGCTTGTAGTTCTGAATTAGCGGCGACGGCGTACGGGGATATGAACTCCTATTTTATTTTGTTCTAAAATCATGGGGTAAAATTATAAAATACTTTGGAATGACAATGCATTGGTTCTGAAAATTTTAGATTTTTATGTTTATTTCTAAAATCGATCTTGATAATTGTAGATAATTTATTTTCAAGTGTTTATTTTTAATGATACGATAAACTAGAATTACTGAATAGGTAATTTCGTAAATATACTGGTACTAGCAATTAATTTACACAATGTAAGTCAACTTTTCTATTTCAATTTTATAAATCAAAATTTCTTTTCCTGTATCACAATTTAATTCCAATATTCTATCTTTCGTTTCTACTATATCCCAAATCACAGAGGGGATGTTTTTTTGCAAAACTTTTATTTCAAGATTTTCAATTCCAATAAAAATTAAATTAGCATTTGGGTTTTTAATTGAATTCCATTGCTGTAGTAAAATCCCCTTAGAATATAAAAAAAACCAATCTCCAAATAATTCACCGTTTAAATAGTTAATTTTCGGTTCGCTTTTTAAATTCAAATATGCTGGTCCAAATCTAACTTCACCGATATATTTTTCATAAATTTTTAGTTGATTTAAATTAGTGAAAAGATTCCATTGGTCAATTTGGGTTGGTTTTATAATTTCATTTGATTGAGATTTTATTGCGATATTAGGTTTTGAATAAAATCTTTGAAAAAACTCAAACACTTCTAAAGTCAACATAATTATAATTCCAACAATTATAATTATTGGGAAGAGAACAAACATTAGAATACTTATCACTCCATTCAGAATTCGATTACCCTCTTTGGGCTTTCTGATTCTGTCAATAAGTTCAATATTTATCTGTTTAAACATTTTTAAAATATTGAGTAACTAGTAATATCTAACTAAATCCTTCTACAAAATATAATCAGTACTAATAAAGTTAGACGTTTTCTTTTCTAATAATTCTTCTAGAATTGCATTGTTATACGCATTGTCTTTTGATGCTAAAAAGGTTCTAATAGAGAAAGAACGTAACGCATCGTGTACACTTAAGGTACTTACTGCAGAGTCTTTTCTTCCTGTAAACGGATAGACATCGGGCCCTCTTTGACAAGAGCTATTCAAGTTCACTCTACATACAAGGTTTACCAAACTATCAATCAATGGGGATAAGGTATTCACATCTTTTCCAAACAAGCTTACTTGTTGTCCATAGTTAGAATCAGCAATATCATCTAGAGGTTCATCGATATCTTTAAAAGAAACGATTGGCACCACGGGGCCGAATTGTTCTTCTTGAAAAACTCTCATATCCTTGGTAACAGGATACATCACAGCTGGGAAAATATAATTATCGGTAGTCTCTCCTCCTTTTTCATTGATGATCTTCGCTCCTTTTGCTTGTGCGTCGTCAATCAATTCTTGAATATAGACAGGTTTATCTGGCTCAGGAAGTGGTGTTAATTTGACTCCTGACTCCCATGGATTCCCTAACTTTAAATCATCTACTCTAGCAGAGAAACGTTTGTTGAATTCTTCTATAATATCTTCATGTACATACAACACTTTTAAGGCTGTACATCGTTGTCCATTGAAAGATAAAGATCCAGCAATACATTCATCTATAGCAACATCCATGTCTGCATCTGCTAAAACAATTGCTGGGTTTTTAGCTTCTAAGCCTAACACTAAACGCAATCGATTCCCTCTTGGGTGTTGACTCTGCAATGCTTTTGCTGATGTACTATTTCCTATTAAAGCCAACACGTCTATTTTTCCAGATTCCATGATTGGAGTTGCTAAGGTTCTCCCTCTTCCATAAATGATATTTACAACTCCTTTAGGAAAGCTGTTTTGAAAAGCCTCTAGCAAAGGTGAAATTAATAAGACACCAAACTTTGCTGGTTTAAAAATGGTTGTATTTCCCATAATCAACGCAGGAATTAACAAACAGAAAGTTTCATTTAATGGGTAATTATAAGGACCTAAACACAATACAACCCCTAAAGGACCTCTTCTAATATGTGCATGAACATCTGCATTCTTTTCAAACTTAGCACTATCTCTATCCATCTGTTTATAATCTTCGATGGTATCGTAGATATAATCAATGGTTCTATCAAATTCTTTTTCAGAATCTCCTAAGGTTTTTCCTATTTCCCACATCAGAAGTTTTACAACCTCATCACGCTTGGTTTTCATTTGCTCTATAAACTTTTCCATACAAGCGATACGATCAACTACTTTCATCGTTGGCCATAATCCTTTTCCTTTATCATAAGCATTACAAGCAGCATCTAAAGCCCCCATAGCTTCTTCTCCTCCTAATTGCGGAATAGAACCTAACAACGTAGGTTTATATGCTTCAGTTGATGAAATAGTTGAATACACATCAGCTGTTTGTCCAGTCCAAGGCTTTAACTCACCATTGACTAAATAGGTGTTTTGCTTAACTGGCTCAGTAATTTTATATATATCTGGAATTCCCATGGTTCATTTTATTATAATCTCTAGCTAAGATAAATGAGTTTTGCTTCTTAAAACAAAAAAAGGTGTGATTTTCATCACACCTTTTCCTCTTTTATCAGATTGATAATTTTAAAGCTTAATTTTTGACAATTTCACTTCTTTCCCATCTTTATCTAATAAGATGACTTCATCAAAACCAGCGTTTTTAAATTTTGCAAACTGAGTAGCTGCGTCTCCAACGACTAAATAGCCCATCTTAGATGCATCTAAATATTTGTTTGCTAAAGCTTTGTGCTGCTCTAATGTCATGTTTCTTACAATCTCTTCTTCTCCTGCAATGTAATCTGGAGCCCAATTGTAGTTACTAATGTTTTGAAGCATACCTAATAATGCACCTTGCGTTTCAAAACGTCTTGCATTTGATTTGATTAATGCGTTCTTAGTAAAATCTAAATCTTCTTGAGAGATTCCTTCTTTATACTTATTGATCTCGTCTCTAAAAATATTTACAGACTCAAAAGTAGTATTGGTTCTTACACTTGAAGAAGCTCCGAATGTACCTCTTACTTTCGTACCGCTGAACCCTGTTCTAGCACCATAAGTATATCCTTTTTCTTCTCTTAAAATTAAGTTTACATTTCCTGAGAAAGAACCACCTAATTTATAATTCATTACCGTAGAAGCAAAATAATCAGGATCTGTTCTTGCCATAGATAAATAACCAATATTGATTACAGATTGTTTCGCATTAGGAATGTCAACAAAATATAATGATGATTTGTTTCTATCTGGATTCATTTCAAAAGTAGGAATTGTTACTTCTTTACTTGCCCAGTTACTTTCTAAACTCGCTAAAGTAGCAGTTACAGTTTCTTGATTTATATTTCCTACAATATGAAATTTACTTATTGAAGGAGAGAAATTCTTAGCATAGAAAGCTTTTAAATCGTCCATGGTAATAGCTTCTACAGAAGCTACACTTCCACTTGTTGGATACGCAAAAATATGCTTGTCTCCATATGCCATTTTGTTTGTCAAGTTTCTAGCAACTACATTAGGATTTGCAGCAGAACGTCTGATATTATTTATAGTACTCGTTTTTATTCTTGCCAATTCTTCTTCATCCCAACGAGGTTCTAATAAAATTTCCTCAATCAACTTCATCGTCTTATCGAAGTTCCTTACAAGCGTATTTCCACTAATAGTAATAGACTCTCTTCCTGTAAACATACGGATTGAAGCTCCTAAAAGTTCAATCTCTTCTTCTAATTGTTGAGGAGTTTTATTAGCAGTCCCTTCCATCATGATATCTGTCATCAAATTTGCTACTCCATTTTTATCAAAAGAGTCTAATAAGTGACCTCCGTCCATTACAATACTGAAATTAACAACAGGAATTTCTGTTTGTTGAATCCCGTAAACTTTCATATCATTACTTAACGTAGTAGACCATGATTCTGGAATATTTAGCTTTGGAGAGTCTCCTGTTTCAGGTTGTACTGATCTATCAAATTTTGTTGGAGTTTTGATCACTTCAGACTTTTTATCAGCTATTTTCACATCAACATTTTCTTTGATCACCTCTTCAACAACATTTGCTTTTGTAGAGTTTGTAGCTGCTAAATCTACCTTCCCTCTAGGAACAAAACTAGTAATTACATAAGGCTTGTCTTTGATGTACTTATTGTACACTCTCATTACATCTTCCTTCGTTACTTTTTTGATATTTTCTATATCTTGAGTAACAAACCCAGGATCTCCAGTTGCAACACTATATCTAGCCAATTGGAAAGCTTTTCCTAGAGCACTACTAATTCCATTGTAAAAACCTGTTTCTAAACCTGCTTTAATTCTTTCAATGTCTTTATCTGAAGCACCATTCTCTTCAAATCTTTTGAAAGACTCATGAATTGCAGACTCAACATCTGTTAAATTTTTACCTCTATTTGCCGTAATAATAACTCTGAACGCTCCTGCTAAAGTTTGAGAACGATTGAATGCTGTAGCTCTACTTGTTAGCTTCTTTTCTTTTACCAATACCTCATACATTGGAGCCTTTTTCCCTCTAGATAACAACTGTGCTAAGAAGTTTAGTGCATATGCATCTTCTGTATATTGCTCTACTGTAGGCCATACCATATTAAGTTGAGCCGCTCTTGCAAAGTTATCTTCGTGATACAATCTCTTCGTTTCAGAAAGTGTTACTCTTTGAGGCTCTAAAGGTTTTACCTCTTGACGTCTTTTTATTTCACCAAAATACTTTTCAATTAAAGCTTTTGCATTTTCAGTTTCGAAATCTCCTGCTAAAACTAACGTAGCATTGTTTGGTCCGTAGTATTTATCATAAAATTCTTTTACATCTTCAACAGTTGCACTTTGTAAATCAACTAGTTCTCCAATAACTTGCCAATTGTAAGGATGACCTTCTGGGTAAATAGCTTTATCCAACACCCAACTAGTATGTCCATAAGGATTATTATCTACACGTTGTCTTTTTTCATTTTGTACAACTTCTTGTTGATTGTAAAATGCTGATTCTGTTACAGTATTGATTAAATACCCCATACGATCACTTTCTAACCACATAATAGTTTCAAGTGCATTTTTAGGAACAACTTCATAATATGTAGTTGCATCTTTACCAGTACCACCATTTAAGGTACCTCCTAAATCTTGTATAATTTTAAAGAATTGATCTTCTCCAACATTCTCAGATTTTTGAAATAACATGTGCTCAAATAAGTGAGCAAAACCAGTTCTTCCAGTTTTTTCACGGTTTGAACCTACATCATACTGAATAGCTAAAGAAACTATTGGATCTGATTTGTCTTGATGAAGGATTACTTGTAATCCATTCTCCAATTCGTACTTTTCAAATTCTACGGATAGTTTATCACCTGTATCTTTTTCACAAGATGTAAAAGTGAATACTGTCAACGCAAAAATTAAAATTACTGAGCGCAATTTAAATTTAGTCATAATATTATATTTGGTTGAAATTTTTATCTCGTAAATATAATAATATTACCAGCACCCAATTGTTAATTTTTGTTAACGCTTATTTTCAAAGAATTACACCAAAAACTGAAACAAATCGGGCTTATCATTTAAGTAATCTCCATAAAAATTATATCGTTTCATTCTGGCAATTAACGGGTCTAAATCTGAAGCTGATTTCAATTCTAGTCCAACGACAGCTGCTCCATTTTCTCGATTGGTTTTCTTCGTATATTCGAAGTGAGTAATGTCGTCATTTGGACCTAAAATATCAGCAACAAACTCACGTAGAGCACCGGCTCTTTGAGGAAACTTAATAATGAAGTAATGTTTCAAATTCGCATGTAATAAAGCTCGTTCTTTGATCTCTGCTGTTCTCGTTATATCATTATTACTACCACTGACAACACAAACAACATTCTTCCCTTTAATTTGATCTTTGTATGTATCTAAAGCCGCTATACTCAAAGCACCTGCAGGCTCTACTACAATTGCTTCTTTATTGTATAAGTCTAAAATAACTTGACAAATTTTTCCTTCTGATACGGTAATCATACCATCTAAAAGTTTACTACAAAGAGAAAAGTTCAGATCGCCAACTCGTTTTACAGCTGCTCCATCGACGAAATTTTCAATAGTTTCCAACGGAATGTTTTCTCCCACTTCTATGGAAGTAGACATGGATGGTGCTCCTTCAGGTTCTACTCCAATGATTCTTGTTTCTGGTGATATTTGTTTGACATAAGACGATAAGCCTGCAGACAATCCACCTCCACCAACGGGAACAAAAATATAATCAATTGGCTCAGTAGATTGTTCAAGAATTTCTAAGCCCACTGTAGCCTGACCTTCAATTATTTTTTCATCATCAAAAGGGTGTATAAATGTTTTTTTTAATCGATCGCTTTCCAACTTCGCTGCATACTGAGCATCGTCAAAAGAATCACCAATTAATATAACTTCAATATAGTCACCTCCAAACATTTTCACCTGATCAATTTTTTGCTTTGGCGTTGGTGATGGCATATAAATAACTCCTTGAATTTTGAGTAATTTACAAGACAAAGCAACTCCTTGAGCATGATTTCCTGCACTAGCACAAACAATTCCATTTTGTCTTTGCTTAAGTGTCAATGAAGAAATCTTATTGTAGGCTCCCCGTATTTTATACGATCTAACTTGCTGTAGATCTTCTCTTTTAAAAAAAATAGCGCTTTGTAAATCTTCAGAATACCTATCGTTTTTCATCAAAGGCGTTGTGAGCACAACATCTTTAAGATTGACAGCTGCTTTCTTTACAGCATCAACAGTTGGACGATATATTACTTGAGTCTTCATAGGTTATACTAAAACTGGAGCTTCTTCATTCACCTCAGTTTTAATCGCTTTCATTGCAGTCATTGCACCACGTAATCTCTTTCCAACTGCTTCAATAGGGTGATTTCTAATGGCATCATTTACATCAATCAATACTGCATTGTCAACTTGATTTGAAGTTTCAAAATCAGTTCCTATAATGTCTGTTTCTACCGTTTTCATAAAGTCTACCAACAATGGTTTACATGCATGATCAAATAAGTAACAACCATATTCAGCTGTGTCAGAAATTACACGATTCATTTCATACAGTTTCTTTCTTGCAATGGTATTTGCAATCAATGGAAGTTCATGTAATGATTCATAGTAAGCAGAATCTTCAATAATTCCTGCACTTACCATGGTTTCAAAAGCCAACTCTACTCCTGCTTTTACAAATGCAACCATTAACACCCCATGATCAAAATATTCTTGTTCAGAAATTTCGTCAGAAGTCAACGGAGTTTTTTCAAAAGCAGTTTCACCTGTAGCTTCTCTCCAAGTTAATAAGTTTACATCATCATTTGCCCAATCCTCCATCATTGTTTGTGAAAAATGACCAGAGATAATATCATCCATATGCTTCCCAAATAATGGTTGCATAATTCCTTTTAATTCTTCAGATAATTCGTACGCTTTTATCTTTGCTGGATTAGAAAGTCTATCCATCATATTGGTAATTCCACCATGCTTTAAAGCTTCTGTGATTGTTTCCCATCCGTACTGAATTAACTTTGCTGCATAATTTGGATTGATTCCTTTTTCAACCATTTTATCGAAACAAAGGATCGATCCTGTTTGCAATACTCCACAAAGAATGGTTTGTTCCCCCATTAAATCTGATTTCACTTCAGCAACAAAAGAAGAAGCTAAGACTCCTGCTCTATCTCCACCTGTACCTGATGCATAAGCTTTTGCTTGTGCCCAACCTTTTCCTTGAGGATCATTCTCTGGATGAACAGCAATTAATGTTGGCACTCCAAATCCACGTTTGTATTCTTCTCTAACTTCTGTTCCTGGGCATTTTGGTGCTACCATGATTACCGTTAGGTCTTCACGAATTTTTGTTCCTTCTTCAACAATATTGAATCCATGAGAATACGATAATGTTGCTCCTTTTTTCATCAAAGGCATTACAGCTTTTACCACATTAGTATGTTGCTTATCTGGTGTTAAATTTAACACCAAATCTGCTGTTGGAATTAACTCGTCGTAAGTTCCTACTACAAATCCATTTGAAGTCGCGTTCTTATAAGAAGCTCTTTGCTCTTTTATTGCTACTTCACGCAATGTATAAGAGATATCTAATCCAGAATCTCTCATGTTAAGCCCTTGGTTTAACCCTTGAGCTCCACAACCTACAATTACAATTCTCTTACCTAATAGTGCATTCACTCCATCTTCAAATTCAGAAGATTCCATGAATCTACATTTTCCTAATTGCTCTAATTGATCTCTTAATGATAGTGTATTAAAATAATTTGCCATGTTTCTGTTTTTAATTAAATGCGGCTAGCATTTGTGATATTTTCATTTCGTCTTTGGTCACTGCAATACGTCCAGATCTGGTAAATTGCATAATTCCAAACACACTTAATTCTCTGTGTAATAATTCGATTTCATTTCTTCTTCCAGATTTTTCTAAAACGAAGAATTCTTTATTTACTGTTACAATTCTTGCATTGCTTTCTTTGATGATATTCTGAATTTGACGTTCTTCAAATAATAAATCAGATTTAATTTTAAACAAGCAAGATTCTTGATAAATAGTCTCTTCTTCGGTATGATAATACGCTTTTATCACCTCAACTTGCTTCTCTATTTGACCAATAATTTTTTTGATATTCTCTTCAGTCATATTCACAACAACTGTAAAACGAGAAACACCATCAATTTCTGAAACTGATGTATTTAAACTCTCAATATTTAAGTGTCTTCGTTGAAAGATTGCTGAAATCCTATTTAGCAATCCTATATTGTTTTCGGTATAAATTGAAACCGTAAATAATTGTTTTTGATTCTCCATATTATTCTAATCTTACGTCTGATACTGATGCTCCTGATGGAATCATCGGAAATACATTACCTTCTTTCTCTACACATACTTCTAAAAAATATGCTTCTTTACTTGCTACCATTTCTGCAACAGCATCTGCTAACTCTTCACGTTTGGTAACACGTTTTGCATTTAAATAATACCCTTTAGCAATTGCAACAAAATCTGGATTTGTCATTTCTGTTGATGCATAACGCTTATCAAAAAATAACTGTTGCCATTGACGAACCATTCCTAAAAAGTCATTATTAAGAACAACAACTTTAACCGCAGTCTTTTGTTGAAAAATAGTTCCTAATTCTTGAATTGTCATCTGATATCCTCCATCTCCAGAAATTGAAATCACTTCACGTTCTGGTGCTGCCATTTTTGCTCCAATTGCAGCAGGAAGACCAAATCCCATTGTTCCTAATCCTCCCGAAGTAATATTACTTTTTGTGATATTAAAATCGGCATAGCGACAAGCAACCATTTGATGTTGACCAACATCTGTAACAATAGCAGCATTCCCTTTGGTTTGAGTATTAATTTCTTTTAATACCTCACCCATCGTCAATCCTTCCTTTGTAGGATGCAAATCATTTTTAATGACTTTATCGTATTCAATAGCATACAGATCTTTAAACTCCTGATGCCAATCTAAATGTGAATTTGCGCTTAATAAGGGTAACAATGCAGAGAGGCTTTCTTTTGAATTCCCTAAGACAGCTACATCGGTTTTTACATTCTTATCAATTTCAGCAGGATCAATTTCAAAATGAATCACTTTTGCTTGTTTTGCATACGTTTCTAAACTACCTGTAACACGATCGTCAAATCGCATTCCAATAGCTATCAACACATCACACTCGTTGGTTAATTTGTTGGGTGCATAATTTCCATGCATTCCTACCATTCCAATATTCAAAGGATGTGAAGTTGGAATTGCCGATGCACCAAGAATCGTCCATGCTGATGGGATTCCTGCCTTTTCAATTACAGCTTTTAATTCTTCTTCAGCTTCCCCTAAAATAACTCCCTGACCCCAAACAATCATCGGTTTTTTTGCCCTGTTGATTAACTCAGCTGCCTCCGAAACTTTGCTTATGTCTACTTGTGGTGTTGGATTGTAACTACGAACTCCTTTGCATTTTTCATAATGAAAATCTAATTCTCCAAATTGAGCATCTTTTGTAATGTCAACTAAAACAGGTCCTGGTCGTCCACTTTTAGCAATGTAAAATGCTTTTGCTAAGACTTCGGGTATTTCAGAAGCTTTGGTAATTTGATGATTCCATTTGGTTACCGGTGTGGAGATTCCAACAATATCTGTTTCTTGAAAAGCATCACTTCCTAATAAATGAGAAGGTACTTGTCCAGTAATACAAACCATTGGTGTAGAATCTATCTGTGCATCTGCAATTCCAGTAACTAAGTTGGTTGCTCCAGGTCCAGAAGTAGCAATTGCTACACCTACTTTTCCTGATATTCTTGCATACCCTTGAGCAGCATGTGTTGCCCCTTGTTCATGTCTTGTAAGTACATGATGTATTTTATCTTGATATTTATATAGTTCATCATAAACAGGCATAATTGCACCGCCAGGATAACCATACAAGATATCAACACCTTCAGCCAACAAACATTTAATGACTGCTTCACTTCCTGTGATGCGTTCTGTTGTTTTTGGTTTTTGAATCGATGTCTTTATTGTTTCTGTATTCATAATTCTTGTTATTTATGAGATTCCTGCCTCAGCAGGAATGACAATACATTTCTTTTATTTTTTTAATACCCGTCTGTTATACAACCCTTTGAGGCAGATGCTACTGTTTTTGCATATTTGTATAAAACTCCTTTTTTGTGTTTTGGTTCTGGGGTAACCCATTTCGTTCTTCTTTCAACCAGTTCTTCATCAGGAATTAACACATTGATTGAATTGTCTTCTGCACTAATTCTAATGACATCTCCTGTTTCTAATAAACCAATAGTTCCACCTGATTGCGCTTCTGGTGTAATGTGACCGACGACAAAACCGTGAGTTCCTCCTGAAAAGCGACCATCAGTAATAAGTGCTACCGATTTCCCTAGTCCTGCTCCCATGATTAACGATGTTGGTTTTAACATTTCTGGCATCCCAGGGCCTCCTTTAGGTCCTACATATCGAATGACAACGACATCTCCTTTTTCGACTTCTCCATTTGAAATTCCAGTATTTGCGGCTTGTTCTCCGTCATACACAACTGCTTTTCCTTCGAACAACAATCCTTCTTTTCCAGAAATTTTCGCTACAGCTCCTTCAGTAGCTAAGTTTCCATGAAGTATTTGTATGTTTCCTGATGATTTTAAAGCTTTATCTGTAGGGAAAATCACATCTTGATCTTCAAACTCCATGGCTTCAACATCCGCTAAATTTTCAGCCAATGTTTTTCCAGTAACTGTCATACACTCACCATGTAGATAACCACTATCTAGTAAATACTTCATGATTGCTGGTGTACCACCAACACTATGAACATCTTCCATTAAATATTTTCCAGAAGGTTTTAAATCAGCAATTAAAGGCGTTCTATCAGAAACTCTTTGAAAATCTTCTAAGGTAAAATCAATGTCAGCAGCATGAGCAATTGCTAAAAAGTGTAATACTGCATTTGTAGAACCCCCTAAAGCATTGACCAAAGCAATCGCATTTTCTATCGATTTTTTAGAAATAATATCTAAGGGTTTTAGATCTAATTCTAATAAGTTCTTAATAGCTATTGCATGTCTTTCTGATTCTGATAGTTTACTTGGGTTCTCTGCTGGAATCGATGAGTTATACGGCAATGAAAAACCCATACATTCAATAGCTGACGCCATGGTATTTGCCGTATACATTCCTCCACAAGCTCCAGCACCAGGAATGGCTCTTTTGATGATTTCTCTATACTCATCTTCATCAATTTCTCCTGCTACTTTTTGTCCTAAGGCTTCAAAAGCTGAAACAATATTCAACTTCCTCCCTTTGTAATTTCCGGAAGCAATTGTACCTCCATACATCATAATGGAAGGGCGATTCAAACGTAACATCGACATCACAGCACCAGGCATATTTTTATCACAACCAACAATGGCTATCAATGCATCATAACTTTGTGCATTCACCACTGTTTCAATAGAATCTGCAATAATATCTCTAGAAACTAATGAGTAATTCATACCCGATGTTCCCATAGAAATTCCATCTGAAACTCCAATTGTATTGAATCCTAAACCAACCATGTCAGCAATCTTACACTCAACCTTCACCTCATCTTTCAATCGATTCAAATGCATATTACAAGGATTCCCATCATAACCAGTACTTGCTATACCAACCTGAGCTCTTTGCATGTCTTCATCGGTAAGACCAACAGCATATAACATTGCTTGAGATGCTGGTTGAGATTCATCTTGTGTTAATCTTCTACTATGTTTATTTAATTCTTTCATTGTTTAAAATGAATTCTATATCTGTTTGTTAAATCCTTATTCATACTTTCCAGTTCGAAAATAATTGATTGGTGTTCTTTCCTATTTCTCTGTTCTCCTTGATGGCTTAAACTCATTTGATTTGATTTTTAGTTAACTTACTGATTATTAATTTTTTATCTATTATTATTTTTGATGTTCAAGAGTGAAAAAAATGACAAAAAAAAGCCTGAATCAATTGTTGATTCAGGCTTTTATATTACATAACACAGACTGTATCAACTCGGTGGTGAGTTCATAATGACAATAATGCTGATAATAATGACTGTATTGACTGTATTGTTTCTCATTTCTGTAAACTAAAAAAACCTTCCAATTTGGAAGGTTTTATATATGTTGAAATTTATAATATCCTCCCTTATCGTTGTGAACTAATCACGACAATAGTAATAGAAACGATATTTAAAATTTGTTTTCTCATTGAATGGTTCAAATGTTAAAAATCTTTTTCAAGATTCCTAATTTATTTTTGAAAATTATTTTTCACTTCCTAGCATAGTAGGGTTAGTAAAAAAAACATAAGCAAAACTTAATGCGAATAGAGTGTAAAAAACAGTCAGTGAGATTATAATTCCTACATGTACTTCAACCTTAAAAGCGATCTTTAACAAAGTAATAGCCCCTAAAGCGAAGTGCATAAAGTTTCCGATTGCGATAGGTCGGTTATAAATTCCTCCGATTATGCTTCCTCTTGCCATCCAGTTCATTATAGCAAATCCTAAAAATAGAGCTCCTAAAATTTGTGTCATCAAAGTTAACATTTGAGTTGCATCAATATCTAAATACATTAATATTTCTTTTGAAAAAAAAGAGAACCCTACACCAAAAACGCCTAAAAATAATGTACTCGCTGTTAATAAAAGTTTTGTATTCAAGTTTTTTTTTTAATAATTATATCTATTAGTAGTAAAAACATTGACCTCGTTACAAGTATTTTTAATTAATAAATTTATACACGTCTTTCTTACTTCCTTCTTTAAGGAAAGATTGAAGGAGGAGTAAAATTAAGCACTCAACAAATCATCTCCATCTTTTAACGGGGTATTGCTAGTCCAATTAGATAGATTGCTTCGTTCCTCGCAAAGACAAGAGATTTCACACACACAACTAACAACTAACAAAACTATACTCTTCTAACCTTTATATATACCTCTGCACATGCCCAAGTTATTGAGAACCCTAACCAAAAAAAGACTCCAAAATATAGCAGTGGGTTCATTCCCATAATGGCCGTAACTATGATGATGATTCTAAACAACGAGATTCCAAGTCCAATGGCAAAAACCCGTATCATATATTTACGATGCTTCGTTATATTCTTTTTTCGGATGTAATAATATCCTAAGAAAGCAAAGATTAAAAAAAGCAATGCAAAAAATGTATTTGGAATTTGCTCACTCAAGTCAGATAAATTCTCGTTGATTCTCGTATACGGAAACGTAAATACAATCATCAATGCTGAAATTCCTAAAAGCAGGCAACTTACAAGAATGATCCTTCCTGATATTTTATGATACAGAGGGTATTTTCTTCGAATAGAAGGAATAAATTGAAACGGTCCTAATACCATAAATAATAATCCTGGAATTGCATGTAACCAAGTCATTATAGGATGCTTTACAAATCCAGGGTTATAACTATTAGGATCTGGAGGCATTTGATTGATGCTTGCAACGACGCCAAGTGAAACAAAGATTACAATCGCAATCCATATCAGGACTTTAACTATTTTAAACATTGTTCTTTTTTGTGCAAAAGTCAATATGTTTTAGTATGTTTTCGCTCCTGCCTACAGGTCTGGACTCTTATTTTTTGCTTTATAATTCAATACCGTTTTGTAAATAGTATTTTTACTGTATTAATCTATTTTAATAGAATCTTGAGTCTATTATTTTCAATTAAGAAGTCTGCAATGAATTATCTGTTATTTATTGGAATTGTTCAAGCTTTATTCTTTTCGTTGTTAATCATTACAAACAAAAGAAAAAATTACTCTGACTTTTTTGTGCTTTTCTGGTTCTTATTAGTTGCAATACATTTAACATACTATCATTTTGTATTTCAAAACAGTGAATTAAAAAATCAATATTTTTTAATAGCAGGATTCTTTTTACCTCTTATTTATGGACCTGTAAATTTTTTCTATATACAATCGTTGCTAGTTCCATCTAAAACAAAAAAATTAAATATTGTTTTACATATGGCTCCCTACTTGTTTCTTACTTCTTTGTTTATAATTATAAAACTTCAAGACAATGAATCCATTTTAATCATTAATGGCCGGATTAGTTTTTCAAGAGAATTTTCACCTTATTTTAAAAAAATAGGTTTTTTACTAGCACTCCAAGCCGCTATCTATGTCGGATATAATTATTACCTAATTGTTAGGTATCAAAAGAAATTGGTTGAGAGAGTTTCTAATAAAAGTAGCATCAATCTTCAATGGGTGAAAATTTATATTATAGGAAGTGTTATTAGTTTTTTTATCATTTTTAGCATCAACTCTTTTGCGAGTGAACTCTTAAAAGCAACAGGGTTTTATGCTTCTCAAGTAACCATGATTGTCTTAATTATTCAAGTCACTTATTTCGGGTTTTACGCCGTAAAACAAACAAGTTTATTCTCAGAGAAAAAAGACTATGATCAGTTTACTACAAAATATCAGAAATCAGGCCTATCAAGAAAAGATGCAAGCAGAATCGCTACATTATTAGAACAGTTTATGAAAGAACAGAAACCTTTTTTAAATCCTGATCTAACGATTAGAAGTTTATCCTCTGATTTAAAAGTTTCTCAAAATCACCTTTCTCAAGCCATCAACGAAATCTTCCATCAAAACTTTTACACATATACAAATTCCTATCGTGTGGCTTATGTGAAAGAGCTCATCAATAATAAAGCATATGATAAAATGTCTTTGCTAGGCATTGCTTTTGAGGCTGGATTCAACTCCAAATCTTCATTCAATGCTATTTTTAAAAAACTCACCAGGCAAACACCCAATGAGTATAAAAAATCCATTCAAGAATAAACAATCACATTTGCTTCCCTTCCTATTATCTCTGTAGTCTTCTAGGGGAACAAAATAAAGATTTCTTTGTTCCTCGCAAAGACAAGAGATTTCTCACACTCCTTCCAGTCGGTTCGAAATGACAGCTAATTGAACATTCATCATTCGTAATTCATCATTGATTTAAGCGCTCAACAAATCATCCCCATCTTTTAACGGCAATTGAGAACTTCCCATCAAATAAGCATCGATATGATGCGCTGCTTGTCTTCCTTCTGAGATTGCCCATACAATTAGTGACTGTCCTCTACGCATATCCCCTGCTGTAAAAATACCTGGAACATTGGTTGCATAATCTTGAACTGATGCTTTGATATTACTTCTTGCATCTAACTCTAACCCTAATTGTTCTGGCAAGGTTTTTTCTGGCCCCGTAAATCCTAAGGCTAGCAATACTAAATCGCAAAGCCATGTTTTTTCCGAACCTTCTTTTTCAATCAATCTCGGTCTTTCTCCTGGAATCAATTCCCAAGAAACTTCAACAGTTTTTAATGCTATTAATTCTCCTTTATCATTCTTGACAAACTCTTTGGTGTTGATCAACCAATTACGATCGCAACCTTCTTCATGTGAAGAACTTGTTTTCAATTGTAAAGGCCAAAACGGCCAAGGTGTTTTTTCGCTTCTAACTTCTGGTGGCTTAGGCATAATTTCGAAATTGGTCACTGATTTCGCTCCATGTCGGTTAGAAGTACCTACACAATCTGAACCTGTATCACCACCTCCAATAACAATAACATCTTTTCCTTTCGCATTGATTACGTTTTTCTCTAACTCTTTATCAAACAAAGCTTTGGTTTGGCGTGTCAAGA